>Ga0126307_10000717_pt1 | contig 21778 bp, 22 predicted proteins | sample Plot28_FD_89955 | JGI IMG/M metagenome (GOLD analysis project Ga0126307, IMG submission 89955) | Serpentine soil microbial communities from UC McLaughlin Reserve, CA, USA - Plot28 | ecosystem: Environmental > Terrestrial > Soil > Grasslands | place: USA: UC McLaughlin Reserve, Lake County... | reverse complement strand
GGGCCCAGAGGCTCTTGACCGCGACGCTAACCAAGCTGCTTCAAGAGCTCGATCACGTCGTCCGTCGAGCCGGGGGCGGCGTCGGAGACGATCTCGCCGTCGCGCAGGGTGAGCAGGCGGTCCGCGTACGCCGCCGCCTCCGGCGCGTGGGTGACCATCACGACCGTCTGGTCGAACTCGTCGACCGCCTGCCGCAGCAGCCGCAGGACATCCTCGGACGCCTTCGAGTCGAGGTTGCCGGTCGGCTCGTCGGCGAAGACGACCGCCGGTCGCGAGATCAGGGCCCGCGCCACGGCGACCCGCTGCTGCTGGCCGCCGGAGAGCTCCGAGGGCAGGTGCGTGCGGCGGTCCTCCAGGCCGACCGTCCTGATCAGCTGCTCGAGCCAGGTCTTGTCGGGCTTGCGCCCGGCGATCGAGAGCGGCAGAACCAGGTTCTCCTCAGCGGTCAGGACCGGGAGCAGGTTGAAGAACTGAAAGATGAACCCGAGCTTGTCGCGGCGGAGCTTCGTCAGGTCGGCGTCATCGAGATCGGTGATGTCAGTGCCGTCGATCAGCACCCGGCCCCCGGTGGGCCGGTCGAGCCCCGCGAGCACGTGCAGGAGCGTTGACTTCCCGGAGCCCGAAGGCCCCATGATCGCCGTGAAGCGGTCGCGCTCGAAATCGACGCTGACGTCGCGCAGAGCGTCGACAGCGGCATCGCCCTCGCCGAAGCGCCGGCTGACGTCGACGGCTTCAACGATGCGTCCATTGCGTCCATTGCCCACGGCGGCGCAAGCTAGCGATTCGGGCTGCTCGGCGTCCATACTGAATAGCTCCATGTCGGTCGAGGGAACGATCGGGGGTCGCCGGACGCGGCTGGCCGCCGGCTCAGAGTTCGCGGGATTCAGGATCGAGGGCACGCTCGGGCATGGCGGCATGGGGATCGTCTATCTGGCCCGCGAGATCCGGCTCGACCGGCTCGTCGCGCTGAAGGTGATCAGGAGCGAGCTCGCCGAGGACGAGCGCTTCCGCGCCCGCTTCCGGGACGAGTCCCGCACGGCGGCCTCGATCGAGCATCCACGCGTCGTCACGGTCTTCGGCGCGGGAGAGCGGGACGACCTGGTCTTCGTCTCGATGCGGTACGTCCCGGGGCGCGACCTCGGCCGGCTGATCTCCACGCGCGCAGCGCTGCCGGCGGAGGAGGCCGCCTCGCTGATCGCTGAGGTCGGGGACGGACTCGACGCCGTGCACGAGGCGGGCCTCGTCCATCGCGACGTCAAGCCGGCCAACGTGCTCGTCGGCGAGCCCGCCCTGGGCGATGACGGCCCGACGGCGTACCTGACCGACTTCGGCCTCGCGAAGGTCGTCGCGTCGACCAGCGGCCTAACAGCCACGGGGGAGGTGATCGGCACGATCGACTACATGGCGCCGGAGCAGATCGAGGGGCGCAGGGTCGATGCGCGCACGGACGTCTATGCCCTCGGCTGCGTCCTCTTCCACGCCGTGACCGGCGAGGTCCCGTTCCCGGAGCGGGAGAGCTCCGCGAAGATGTGGGCGCACCTCAACGAGCCCCCGCCGCCGGTTGGATCCGGTGACGGCGGGCGCTCCCCCCTCGACCCGGTAATCCGGCGGGCGATGGCGAAGGAGCCGGCGCAGCGCTTCCCTTCCGCGGGCGACCTGGGGCGTGCGGCGGTCGCAGCGGCCCGCGGCGAGGCCATCACCGAGCCCGAGCATCCAGTCGGGGTCGGGGAAGCGGCACCGCTTCCCGAGACGATCCCCCTGGCCGTCACGGCGTCGACGGCTCGCATGCCCCGGCGCAGCCGGCGTGGGCGGCGGCTCGCGCTCGTCGCGCTCGCCTTCCTGATCGCCGCCGGTCTGACCTTCGGTGCCCTGTTCGCGATCCCCAAGCTCACGGAGTCCGACCAGCCGCCGGCCAAGCCAAGCGGCGTCACCATCCCGTCGCTCGTCGGCCAGCCACTCGACGTCGCCGAGCAGCGGCTCGACGAGCTCGGCCTGCACTCGAGCGAGGATGGTGGCCTTTTCGGAGTCCTGATTCCCTCCGCCTGGGAGGTCTGCACGACCTCTCCGCCGGCGGACAGGACCGTCCGCCCCGGCTCGACGGTACAGCTGTCGGTCGATCGCCCGGACGTCTGCTGAGCAGGCGGTAGTACTGTCGGTTCTGCAGCAGCGACCGCGAAAGGAGAGCCATGGCCACCGCAACCCTGTCCAAGGACATGCTGGAGGCACATCCGGATCCGGCTCAGCTCGACCGCGATGCTCTGGCCCGCTGCATCGACGAGTGCCTTGCCTGCGCCGGGAGCTGTATCTCCTGCGCCGACGCGGATCTGGCCGAGGAGGAGGTGGCCGACCTCCGCAGGTGCATCCGGCTCTGCCTGGACTGCGCGGACGTCTGCGATGCCACCCGCAACGTTCTCTCCCGGCAGACGGAGTACGTCGCCGAGCTCGCGAGGGCCCAGGTCTCGGCGTGCAGGGAGAGCTGCGCGGCGTGCGCCGAGGAATGCGAGGGCCACGCCGACCATCACGAGCACTGCCGGATCTGCGCCGATCAATGCAGGCGCTGCGAGGAGGCCTGTTCCGCCGTGCTGGAAGCGATCGGCTGAACATGTCTGCCGAAGAGCTCAAGGAGGCCCTGCGGGAAACGAACGAGGTCGCGCTCACGGTCACCGGGCGCAAGTCCGGCCGTGAGAGCTCCCGCCCGATCTGGTTCGTGGAGGACGGAGAGCGGCTGCTGTTGCTTCCGGTGAGCGGCTCGGACAGCGACTGGTACAGAAACGCGGTGAAGACGCCGGAGATCCGCCTCGCCGCCGACGGAGCCGAACTGCAGGCGACGGCAACGCCGATAGAGGACCCCGCCGCGGTGGCGGACGTCGTCGAGAAGTTCGGCGAGAAGTACGGCGCCGATCGGGTGACGGAGTACTACCCGAAGCAGGACGCCGCTCTCGAGGTCCCGCTCAGCTAAGCGGTGGTCGATGTCCTGGCCGGCGCCGCGGCGGCCGCCTTGGCCTCCTCCGCAGGCTCGGTGCTGGGCGAAGACACTCCGGCGACCTCGTAGGCCTCCTGCTGGTCGAGCGTCTCGCGATCCAACAGGGCGTTGGCCAGGGAATCGAGCTGCCCTCGGTGTTCCTCGAGCAGGTTGACCACCTCGCGCTCTGCCTCCTCGACGATCCGGCGGACCTCCTTGTCGACGAGCTCCTGGGTCGGCTCGGAGGCCGGCATGGCCCCTGGCAGGAGAACGCCGTCCTGGCGCCCGTCGGTGACCGCGATCGGGCCGACCTCGTCGCTCATGCCCCAGCGGCCAACCATCCCGCGGGCGACCTGCGTGAGGTTCTGGATGTCCGACTCCGCCCCCGTCGACAGGTCGTCGAAGACGACTCTCTCGGCGGCGCGGCCCCCGAGGGCGACCTTGATCTGGGCGAGGAGCTCGTCGCGGCGGTAGTTGTAGCGGTCGCTCTCCGGCGTGGAGAGGGTGACCCCTAGCGCCTGGCCGCGGGGGATGATCGAGATCTTCCGGACCGGGTCGGCGCCCGGGGTGAGCATCCCGATCAGGGCGTGGCCCGACTCGTGGTAGGCGGTCCGCCGGCGATCAGCGTCGGTCATCACGACCTGGCGCTCGGCTCCGAGGATGATCTTCTCGATCGCGTCGGTGAAGTCGCGCTGCTCCACCGCCTTGTGCTCGCGGCGGGCCGCGAACAGCGCGGCCTCGTTCACCAGCAGCGCGATGTCGGCGCCGGTCGAGCCGGGAGTAGAGGCGGCGATCCCCTCGAGGTCGACGTCGTCCCCGAGCGGGACGTTCCGCGTATGGATCCTGAGGATCTCGACGCGTCCGTTGCGGTCGGGCGGATTGACCGCGATGCGGCGGTCGAAGCGCCCGGGGCGGAGCAGCGCCGGATCGAGGATCTCGGGTCGGTTCGTCGCGCCCAGGACGATCACGTTCGTGCCCGGCTCGAAGCCGTCCATCTCGGTGAGGATCTGGTTCAGGGTCTGCTCGCGCTCGTCGTTGCCGCCGCTGAGACCCGCGACGTTGCCGGAGCGGGAGCGGCCGATCGCGTCCAGCTCGTCGATGAAGACGATCGCGGGGGCCGCCTCCTTGGCCTGCTTGAAGAGGTCGCGCACGCGCGAGGCGCCGACGCCGACGATCGCCTCGACGAACTCGGAGGCCGAGAGGGAGAAGAAGGCGGCGTGAGCCTCGCCCGCGACCGCTCGAGCCAGCAGTGTCTTGCCGGTTCCGGGCGGCCCGTAGAGCAGGACGCCGTGGGGGATGCGAGCTCCCACCTTCGTGTAGCGCTGCGGGTTCCGCAGGAAGTCCACGATCTCGACGAGCTCCTCCTCGGCCTCGTCGATCCCCGCCACGTCCTCGAAGGTGATGCGCTCCTGCGCACCCGGCTGCACCCGTCGTGCGGTTGCGCGGCCGAAGCCGCCGAGGACCCCGCCCCCACCCCCGCCGGTCTGGCGCCGGATCAGCCAGATGAAGAAGCCGATCAGGAGAATCGTGGGGAGGAAGCCGAGGACCAGGGTGCCGAGAAGGGACCGGCCGCTGTCGGGCGCCTCGGCGTTGATCACCACGCCGTGCTGCGCGAGCAGCTGGGTGATCGTGTTGTGGTCGATGAATGAGGGGACCTGGGTCTTGAAGTCGTTGTCGACCTTCACCGGCTTCGCGTCGCCGGGCGGGTCGTAGGTCGCCGCGTTCTTCAGCGATCCCTCGATCGCGTCCTCCTGCGAGCTGATCTCGCTGACGTTGTTCGCCGTCACCTGGTTGACGAAGAAGGGCTGGTACGGGACGCGCGGCCGCTCTCCGGGACCGCTGGTGAGAAACGAGATCAGGAGGTTCACCGCGAGCAGCGCGAGCAGGAAGACGATGAACGCCCTGCTCCGCGGGATCATCGGCGGCTTCTCCGGCGGCGGCGCGCCGCGCCCGTCCGGCGCAGGGTCCACGCGCCACCCCTTCGGGTGCGTCTTCGGGGGCGGGGCGCTGTCAGCGGGCGAGTCGGGAGGCAGAGCCTCCAATGTACTCCGCGCGTTATGGGGGCCGGGCGGGCCTACGCCGGAAAGACCCGCTCTATTCGCCTCTGGCCGGGATCAGCGTGCGGGACGACGCTTCCAGACCTCGCTGAGGAGTCGCGGCGGGAGCAGGGTCATGAGGGACATCCCCACCTCATTCCAGCTCGAGTCGGTGTGGCCGGTGGACGCCTTCTTCACGAGCACGGCGAGACGATCGCGCTCGCCCGCGTCCAGGTTCCACGGGCGGCCCCGCCCCTTCCGCAAGATCGTCGCGAAATCGTCCCGCTCCCTCCGGGTGAGGTTCGAGGTCACCCGACCCCGGGCGTTCAGCCAAAGCGACCTCCCGACCTCCCAGACCACGGCCCAGGGAATCGCTTTCCCTCGCGACCAAGCCTTGCTCAGCGAACCCGCCATACGGTCACGGCTACCCGGCAACCCGGCCGGATACGCACCGGGAGGCACTTCGCGAGGCAGCTCGATCTGCAGCGACTTCCCATATCTCCTCCCACATCGCCTAATCCGAAAGCCCGGCGGCTTCGAGGGCCTCGGCCTTGGTCCGGTACTCCCGGATCTCCACAGCCTTGCCGTCGACCACCTTCCAGACGTGCGCCTCGATGAGATTGACCTCCTCGGTACTCCCTCTGAAACGACCCCGCAGCCGCGTCATGACAACGACCATCTCGCGACCCGCGTCGATTATCTCTTCAACTTCGACCCGAAAGTCCTCGAACGAGTCGATCCAGTCCGAGTAGAGCTCCGCGATCCCCTGGTGTCCTCGATAAGTGTCGGAGTCGGGCAGATCCTGCGCCGTGTGCCACGCGACGTTCCGGTGAAGGAACTCGTAGTCGGGCTGTTGAGTCTCCTCGTAGAGCCGGTAGGCCTGCCGAACCCTTTCCACGCTCTCCTTCGACATTGCCCGCAGTATCCCGCCAGGGGCCGGAGCCTGGAGGGCTTTCCTGAGGGGTGAGCGACCGGACTCGAACCGGCGACCACCTAGACCACAACTCGACGGTGCGGGTTGGACGGGGTTCCTCTCAGGCGTCCTCACGCATGGCGTCTTGCTTTGAGTTGTCCTCACTTGCGCTCAGATTGATGCCCGAATTGATGCCGCGAAGGCCCGCTCGACCAGCTCGCCCTCCTGGTCGGAGGGCGCATAGTCCGCATAGATCATCGTCGTCTTGATGTCGCGGTGACCGAGCCACTCCTGCAGGGTTCGCATCGGCACGCCGGCCGCAGCCATCTGCGTGCCGAAGGTGTGTCGTAGATCGTGGAAGCCACCCGCCGAACCCCGGCGCCATCGAGTGCATCCTTGAAACGCTTCAGCACCTTGGAGTGATCGAGCGGGCCGCCGATCTCGGGATGGCAGAAGACGAGATCGTCGTCGGCCTGGTAGGCGGAGCGCTGAAGTGGCGCTCGAGCTCCTGGCCGACCCGGTCGTGCATTGGAACCGAGCGAGTCGAGCGCTTCAACTTCGCCTTCCGAACTGCGCCTCCCCCGGCGCGCTTGCGAGCGTAGGAGCGCCTCACCCTGATCCTCATCGCGCCCCAGTCGACGTCCTGCCAGCGCGGATCGACTTCGGAGCGCAGTCCTTCGCTCGACAGGCAGCGATGAAGGCCTCGACATCCTCGGTCGAGATCCGATGGAGATCGCGATCACCGAAGTGCGGGACCAGGTGTGCCCTCAGCGTGGACCTTAGGCGGCGAAGGTCGATGCCTTCCTCCCCTGGACCTCGAGGCTTCGGACAAGCCGCTCGCCAACCTCCCCATCGACAGGGTTTCCGTACGAATGGAGGGTTCAACCGCCTCGTGCGACGCCGGAGCTCCGCTTCGGCCTGCTTGCGCGTCAATCCTTCCCGGAGCTCGGTGGACGCTTGGGGCCGAGCTTGCGCTTGACCAAGCGGCTGCCGGTCCTCCATGGCCATACCAAGCGCCTCGGTGAGTGAAGAGCGAGCCGGTGCCATAGCTACGGCGTGCAATCAGGAGTGCAAACTCTTAGCAGGACGCTGCAAGGGCGGGCTACCGCTCATCCTTCCAATTTCACCTTGATCTGGTCGGTTGCGGTGGCCCCGCTCTGATCGGTTGCCGTGGCAATGACCTTGACTTTAGCCTTGCCATTCTTGTCCAGGCTCTTTTGAAGCTGCTTGCGCTTCAACCGCTTCAGCTTCACCTTGACCTTGGTCTTCTGATTTGAGGCAAGCTCCTTCGCCGTCTCCTTGATCGCCTTCCCCCGTGCCACCAGGGTGGAGTCGGCGCTTGCAGTAGCGAAGAACTTGAGCTTCTTTCTCAGCGGCTGTTTCTTTGCCCCCAGGTCAAGGGTCAAGAGCCTCGAGGTATCGGGCGGCGGGCAGCCGACAGTCGCCCCACCGGCTGGCTCCGTGAGCCTGTATACGGGCCCGATGAAGGAAGCGACGTAGAGGCGGCAGTCTGCGTCCTCGCCGAAGGACGAAGCCCAGGGAACGGAAAGCCCCTCGGATCGATCGTCACTCGCCGTCGGCAGGCCGAGCGCCAGCGAACGCAGGTCGCCGGTGCAGTAGTCCGCATGCAAGTAGCGGCCGTAAAGATCAGCGAGGGCGCGATCTCGGACCACGTAGCCGCCCAGGATCGAGCAGCCGAAGGCGTTGTCGGTCGGATCGGCGGGTGTCGGGTCGACATGCGGATACTCGAAGACGGGTTCGGTAAATGTCCCCACGCTGTCGGCGCACACTGGCAAGGCCTGCCCCGGCCCTGGGTGCGCCCCCTCCCGGCAGCTCCAGCCGAAGTTGTCGTCCCTGCCGGGGTTCGGCCCGGGTTCGAAGTTGACCTCCTCCCAGCTGTCCTGGCCGACGTCGCCAATCACTAGGTTCCCCGTCAGGCTGTCGAACGAGAAGCGCCAGGGGTTTCGCAGCCCGTAGCTCCAGATCTCGTCGCAGCCGTCCGTGCAGCCCGCCGTGCTGGCGAAGGGATTGTCGGCGGGCACGGTGTACTGGCCGTTGGCGGACCCCGCCGGATCGATGCGGAGGATCTTCCCGAGCAGGGCCCCGAGGTTCTGGGCGTTGCCGTTCGGATCGCCGTGCGACGGCCCACCGTCGCCCGTCGAGGCGTATAGGTAGCCATCGGGTCCAAACTGAAGCTGGCCGCCGAAGTGTTCCTGTTGATTAGCCGGATACTTGATCGTTAGCACCTCCCGCCGGCTGGCCGGGTCGGCTATGTCGCCGTTGGCGGTGAACTCGTCGAGGTGCCAGTAGCCCGACTCGTCTTCCGCGGTGCCCGGGTCATCGACGCCGCTGTAGGTGACATAGAAGAGATGGTTTGTCGCGTAGTCGGGGGAAAAGGCCATCGAGAGCAATCCGTGTGCGTGATCGAAGACCTCCGGGGGGCCCAGGACGATCGGCTCGATGTCAAGGAAGGTGGTGGTGCTTCCGCTCTTGATGAGCTGGATTTGCCCCCCCAGCTCGACCACGAACACGCGGTTGGGATCATGCGGATCCGAGGTCACGTAGGTCGGACTTTGGAAGCTCCCCACTGGCTCGAGCGCCAGGGCGCTCGCGCTCGCGGGGACGGTCAATGCCGTAGCGGCCACGAAAGTTGCCGTGAACCTTTGAAGGAAACGCATGGGCTCTCCCTGGCTGACGAGACTAGCGTGCGACAGTCTGACATGACATACCCGGACGGATCCGCCTGCTTTAGTCCCCTGGCCCATTACCTCGCTCCTGTTCCTCGAGCCACCGTTCGATCGCCTCGGAGCGGAAGCGCAGGACCCTGCCGACCTTCAGGTGCGGGATCCGGCCCTCACGAGCGGCTTGTAGACGCGGTCGATCCTCAGCTGCAGGAGCTCGGCGACGTCCGAGACCTTGAGGAGACGATCAGCCAGCGCGGACCATCTCCTCCATCTGGCAGCGACATCGGACCCAGGGCCCGCGATGGGCCTCCATCCACTCGGGGTCGTTGCCGGGGTAGACGACCGTGTAGGTGACCGTCTCGGCCTTCGGCCTTTCGCCCAGCTCGATATAGCCCCCCTTGACGAGCAGCTCAACCGCCTGCCCGGCCTCCCGCTTGCCGGGCAGGGCCCCCTGGGTGCGATCACGCTGAGCTTTATCCCGTGCCGGGCCGTCGTCCCCGGCGTTCTCCGCCAGGACGAGCAGCATCAGTTCGCAAGATGCCTTGGTCTCGGAGTGGGCGATAACCCACTGGGCGACGTAGCCCGCTCATGAGCGCACCCCGTCGGACCCGTTGGTGATCGCCGACCCGTGGGGGTAGTCTCGGCAGTATGGAAGCGGCCTCGAGGCTCAACCTGCCGTGGTTCGAATCGCCGTTTTTCTCCCGTGAGCTCGAGAAGGCCGACCTCGACGACGTCATGCGAGATCGCGTCCAGGCGTTTGCCGATCGCGGATACGTCGTCTTCGACCTGGAGCGCGCGGACTTCGAGAACCTTGCCGAGGAGATCGACGCGACGCTCGAGGACGAGTACGACGCAGGGGGCAATCGCGTCCAGGACGCCTGGACCTTCGTTCCGGCCGTGCGCAAGCTCGCAACCGACGAGACCGTCCTCGCGACCCTCCAGGCGCTCTACCGCCGCCGCCCCGTCCCTTTCCAGACCCTGAACTTCCGCCGCGGGACGCAACAGGCGACTCACAGCGACCTCCTCCACTTCAACTCGCTGCCACCGAGGTACATGGCGGGCGTCTGGATCGCCCTCGAGGACGTTCGCCCGGAGAGCGGGCCGCTCCACTACTACCCGGCGAGCCACAAGCTCCCCGTCTTCGAGCTACACGACCTCGATCTTGCCGGCAGCACGTACTCGAACCGCGACGAGCAATATGACGTCTACAACAGGTTCATCGGGGAACTGCTCGACGAGTCGGGCCTGGAAAAAGAGACCGTGTCGCTGGGGCGCGGCCAGGCGCTGATCTGGGCGGCGAACCTGCTGCACGGCGGCGACCCCATCGCCGACCCGGCGAGCACGCGCAAGTCTCAGGTCACCCATTGCTACTTCGAGAAATCCCGCTACTACTCGCCCCTTTACTCCAATCCGCCGCTCGGGCACTACTCGTGGCGCCGCGTGGTGGACATCTCGACCGGGCGCGTCCAGCCGCATTTCTATGCGGGGCGCGAGGTGCGCCTGCCGCTCCGGACATCCCTTCGCTACTGGTTTGAGAACCGCCTGCGGCGCTCGGCCAAGGGACGCCAGCGCCTGCGGGCGATTCGACGCCGCCTCGGGCGCACCTCTTAACCCCGCTAACTTCGCGGCGCGCGACCTCAACGAAAAACTGGCTGGCTAGCCAGTATTGTCCCCGGCGATGAGCAAGCCGCCCCAGGAACAGCTCGCCAAAGGCAAGTACAAGGACCTAAACGCGCTGGACGTCCCTGACCCCGAGCACTGGGAGGACGGCCCCCCCACCAGATCTTCAAGGACTCCGCGGCCGCTGCCCGGTTCACTGGTCCGGCTCTCAGCGGCTCTCACGCAGGCGGGTAAGCGGCCCGAGGGCTCGCGGCCGCAAAGCAGGCAGAGCGTGAAGGAATCGGCGTCCCGTATCGAGAAGCGGTCGCGGACACCGGCAGCGCACCGCTTGCAGTGGTTGGTCTTCCGGACCGAGGCGCCAGTCCTCGGTGATGCCGGTGTACCGAAGTCGCCACCGTCGTCCTCTTCCCACCCTTTCGATGGGAAATACGGGTTTTCTTTACACGGAGGCATTCGCCGGTTTCCAGAACAGCGTCATGCCCCGGACGGCCTCCCTATTCCCGCATCATTGATGCCTGCCTGATGCCCGTCCGGCGACGTTCTGCCGAATGTTGAAAACACCAAAACTTTCGCCTTAGCAGCGGCTTCGTGAGGGGTGAGCGACCGGACTCGAACCGGCGACCACCTGGACCACAACCAGGAGCTCTACCAACTGAGCTACGCCCACCGCGCTCCCCAAATTTAGCGTGAGGAAGGGGCGCCGGCGGGCTGTTCCGGCTCAGGATGCCTAGCGCTTGACCGGGCCGCGCCGCTTGATCGCGATCAGCCGCTCGCAGTTCTTCACGCGGTCGATCCCGTCGACCTTGGCCCGATCGACTCCGGGCCCGCAGTTGATGCGGTCTCGCCTGCCGTCGATCGCGCGGACGAGGTCGCGGCCCTTGCCTCCGCCGATCACATCCGCCCCGCGACCGCCGGTGAGGTTGTCCTCTCCGGGGCCCCCCACCAGCTTGTCGTGGCCGTTGCCGCCGTGCAGGGTGCTCCCGTCGGGGGTCGCGATCACGGTGTCGCGGCCTCCCTGCCCGAGGAGGACCCGTCGGCCCGCCGTGCGCGTGTAACCGCTCTGCGACGCGAGCCGGTCGTTGCCGCCGCGACCCTCGATCAGGAGAACGGTGAACTGGCCGGTCACCTCCGCATCGTCATCGCCGTTCAGGTTGGCCCCGCCGGCCGCGAAGCTGAGCCGGTCAACCCCGGCGGTGCCGCGGACGTCGACGAAAGTCGGAGTGAGGTACTGGAGCTCGATCTCCGGAGCCCCCACGGGCTCGGGGGTGAATCCCGGGGCGAACGGGCCTCCGCCCAGATCGACCGCGTCGGCGCTCGGGCCCGTGTGCGAGATCTGAACCAGGTCGGTGTTCAGAACCGTCGGGGGATCGCCGGCACAGGGGACGAGCTCATGGCCGTTGTCGACCTGGATCGCATCCTGGGAGCGGCCGAGCTTGATGAAGTCATCGCTGGCCGAGACCGAGACGATGTGCGTGGTCGCTGACGAACTGCAGCTCACCGCCGCGGTTGCCGGACCGGCCGCCGCCAGCGCCGCGATCGCCGCGACGAGAAACACGCCTGCTGCTGCCCGCGTCTTGAACTCCTCCAGTGGCCCCCTGCTGCTTGTTGCCACCTTAGCCCGTTCGAGTCAGGGACGAGAACACGCTGCATCCGGGCGTTTCGGACAGACTGGGGGCCGTGGAGGCGACGTGCCTCCTGCGGTGAGGACCGCGTCCTGGTTGACGGCGATCGGCCCGTCGCGTTCTAGGCGGGTCAGCGCCCCCGGCAGGATTCGAACCTGCGGCCCGCTGCTTAGAAGGCAGCCGCTCTGTCCACTGAGCTACGGGGGCTTGGGCGCTGAGCCATACGGTAGGCCCAGAGCTCGAATCAGCAAGACATTCAGTTGTCGGGCAGCCTCTCCTCCCGCCCGACGGATGTGCGGACTGCATGGCAGTTTGCGCAAACGAGCTCGCACTTGGCGATCTCCTCGAGAACGTGTCGCAGTTCGGATTACCCTGCCGGGCGGGCGATGAATTCGCGAGAGGTCACTTCCCTCGGCCGGGCATGGCGGGAATTCCTGCACAAGGAGTCACCCTGGGCGATCGGGCTCGGCATTCTCGCCCTGGCCGTGATCCGGGTGCTGGTGGGCGACGTGACCTGGCGGGATGCGGTCGCGGTCGCCGCGATGGTCGCGATCTATCCGTTCGGCGAGTGGGCGATCCACGTCTACCTGCTGCACGCCAAGCCGGTTCGGATCCGCGGCCGGAAGGTCGAGACGATGGCGGCCCGGGCCCACCGCGCCCATCACGAGGAGCCGAACGACCTCGACATGGTCCTCCTCTACTGGTGGCAGGCCGGCTTCCTGATGCTGCTGGCGGTGCCGTTCACGGTCGGGCTGGGCGCCCTGATCGTCACGCTCCTCGCGGGGCCCATCCCCCTGGGTGCGCTGATCAGCGCGGGGCTCGCCGGCTTCTGCATGATCTTCCTCTACGAGTGGACCCACTTCCTGATCCACACGGCCTACCGTCCGCGTAGCGCCGCGTACAAGACGATCTGGAAGAACCACCGCCTGCACCACTTCAAGAACGAGCACTTCTGGCACGGGATAACCAACAACCTCAGCGACCGCATGCTGGGGACCAACCCAGACCAGCGCGAGGTGGAGAGATCGAAGACCGCGCGGACGCTGGGGGCGTGAGAGGCTCACAGAGCCGGGACCGCACTGATCCGCCGCTCGATATCTGGTTCAATCGCCTTGTTAGGGGGCTTTGCCTAGCTGGGAGATGGACAGTTGTTGGAGTGGTCTCGACGCAGGACCGGAATCGGCGCGTTGGCCGGCGCAGCGACCGTGTTCGTGGCGTTGGTGGTCGCTTCGGCGATCGCGTCCGGTGAATCTCGCCCGACGATCGTCGGCCAGCCCGTCGTCGGCAACGTGCTCAGCGTGACCTTCACGTCGGAGAGCACGACGGTCTCCGTCCCCAGCGGTGAGTTCGACGGGCTCTACCGCTGGCAGAGCTGCGACCCGGCGACGGCGGATTGCTTCGCGTCAACCCACCACGGCGACTCCAACTGGACGAGCCTGCCGGCGAGTGATCCGGATCCCCACAACAACGCGACCTATGCGATCGTCTCCCCGGACGCCGGGCGATTCATCCGGGTTCTCACGCACGAGAACAGCGAGGGTTCCAAGTGGCAGGTCTCCGACCCGGTCGGCCCCGTCACCGAGCCCGCCACGGGCGCGGAGCCTCCGCCGCCACTCGAGCCCGAACACGGCATCTCCTTCCTCGTCCAGCCGGCCGGCGGGACGGTGAGGATCAAGCCGCCGGGCGAGAGCGGCTTCACGCCGCTCGACGGGCTCCAGAAGATCCCGGTCGACAGCGTGATCGATACGCGGGGCGGCACCGTGCAGGTGACCGCCGCGACCGGCAACCTGGGTGAGACCACCGAGGACAACGCCGTCGACTTCTGGGACGGCATGATCCGTCTCGAGCAATCCGGCGACACGAACGCCGCCGCCACCGCCCGCCTGGTCCAGAAGCTCCGCTGCGCAAAGCGCAGGGGCGGCGCAGCCAAGGCGACGAAGTCCTCGGGGCCGGTCGCGAGGAGCTCCGGCAAGCGGCGCCGCCGCGTCTGGGGGAGCGGCCACGGCAACTACAAGACCTCGGGCGGCGGCGGCACCGGCAGCGTGCGCGGCACGACCTGGCTCACCAAGGACACCTGCCGCGGCACCTTCTTCAAGGTCACCGACGGGATCGGGATCTCGGTGTTCGACTTCGACCTGGGCCAGACGTTCGATCTGGGCCCGGGGCAGAGTTACTTCGCGCGCAACCGCTGAGCGCGGTCCGGTTCAGGCCGGCGCCCAGACCTTGATCGGCTCGGCGCGGCCGCGGATCGGCATCGAATCGACGAAGGTCAGGTCGCCGTCCTTCTCGGACAGGAGCTCACGGGTGGAGTCGGCGACGAAGAGGCTATGGCCGCTCCCCTTCGTCATTCCCTCCAGGCGCGCGGCGGTGTTGACCGTGTCGCCGATCGTCGTGAACTCGAGGCGCTGCTGGGAGCCGATGTTGCCGGCCATCACGCGGCCGCTGTTCAGCCCGATGCCGATCTGGAACTCGTCCCCGACCTCGTTCTCCTTCATCCACTCGTTCACCCTCGGCAGCCGCACCTCGAGCATCTCCTGGGCGGCGGCCAGGGCGCGGTCGGCGTGGTCCGTCATCTCGATCGGGGCGCCGAAGACGGCGTAGATCCCGTCGCCCATGAAGGAGACGAGCGTCCCCCCGTGGTCCATGACCGACGAGGCCATCTCCTCGTGGTAGACGTTGAGGACCTCGAGGACCTCGCCCGGGTCGCGGCCCTCCGAGAAGGTGGTGAAGCCGCGGATGTCGCTGAACAGGACCGTGACGTCCATGCGGCGCCCCTGTAGGCGAAGGTCGTCGTCGGTGCGGGCGAGCACCTCGCCGACGACCGACTCGGGGACGAAGCGGGCGAAGGTGTCGTGGACCCGCCTGCGGATGAACGCTTCCCGGACGTAGTAGACGAGCAGCGAGCCGACCAGCGAGAGGCCCAGGGCGATCATCGGGTAGAGCACGGGCACGATCCGGCCCGAGTTGAACGCGACCTGGGCGCAGACCAGGTAGAGGGCAGCGGCAATGAGGCCGAGGGCGAGCGCCCGGATTGGCGTAAGGCGATAGCTCGCGAGCGGCGCGATGATCCCCATCAGCGCGATCAGGAAGAGGTCGAGCCCGAGCGGGGTGGATTTGAGCGGGAAGTCGTCGAGCGCGGTCGCGATTGCGTTCGCGTTGATCTCGGCGCCCGACATCAGGTCGCTGCGGCTGATCGAGGTCTCGGCTATGTCCTTGAGGGCCGGGTCGGAGGCGCCGACGACGACCACCTTGTCCTTGAAGAAGCCTGCGGGGGATTGGCCGTTGAGGACGCGCGAGAACGGAATCGATGAATAGGTGCCCGGTCCGCCCGCGTAGTCGATCCAGGCCGAGGGCCCGCCCATCTGGTCGGTGGTGATCGGCTCGCCGGAGGCGACGTCGGCGGTGACGAGGGGGAACGTTTCCATGTTGCCCACCTCGAACCGGACCCGCCGGCGGACGCCGTCGGAGTCCTCGCCGATCTGCGTGTTTCCGGCGCGCGCCTTGACGTCGTCGAGGACCTTCTGGCCGCCGAACACCCCGCTGCGGCCCTGAGGGTCCGGCTGGCTGTCGGCGAGCACCACCTTGTCGGGCCCGGCGCGCGCGACGGAGTTGATCAGCGCGTTGTCCTCCTTCAGCTTCGTCGGCTGCAGGAACTCGACGTCGTAGGCGATCGTCCTGGCGCCGTCGCGGTTGACGGCATCGATCACACGCGCATGCAGCGAGCGTGGGAATGGGAAGCGGACCGGAAGCTCGTGCGACGTCGTGTCATCGATCAGGACGAGGACGACGTCGTCGCGAGACTGCTCGTCGCCGCGGATCGAGAAACGGGCGTCGACGCTGGCTAGCTCGGTGTCGTGAAAGAGGCCGGTCGCGTAGAGCAGCAGCGCAAGGCCGGCCGAGGCGATCGCGACCGCGGCCAGCAGATAGCCGTAGGCCCCGCCCCGGACTGCCTTCCTCACTTTCCTCCTCCCCGCCCCCTTAGCGGTGAAATCAAACTCAATCTACATCGGGGCGCCCGGATTTGAACCGGGGACCTCTGCCACCCAAAGGCAGCGCGCTACCAGGCTGCGCCACGCCCCGTTGCGAGCGAGTCTAGGGTGTCCCCTCGGTGGCAGTGGTGACGAACTGCAGATTCCTCGGCCCGTTCTCGCTCGGTTGACCAGCGGTCGCCGATGAGCCTCGACGAGCGCTGGATCCGCTCCCTGCACGTCCACGCCATGCGGCGCGCCGACCTTCATGCCGACCACGATCTCCACGTCCTCTTCCAGGCCTCGACGATCGGTGCCCTGCTCGAGGGCTCCTTCGAGGGCGACGTCACCTTCGCCCAGCTTGCCGAGCACGGCAACCTGGGGCTGGGGACGCTCAACCACCTCGACGGCGAGATGATCGCCATCGACCACCGCTTCTATCGCGCCGACGTCGAGGGGAAGATCAGCGAGGTGGCGCCGGACGAACGGACCCCGTTCGCCGTAGTCGTGCCCTTCGAGGGGGACATCCACTTCGACCTCGAGGGGTCGATCGACCAGGACCGTCTGCTCGGGGAGATCGACCGGCGGATCCCAGCCGACGCCGCCTCCTGCGCCGTGCGAATCGAGGGGCGATTCGAGCGGCTCAGGGCCCGATCAGTGCCGCGCCAGGAGCCGCCCTATCGGCCGCTGACGGAAGTGGTATCCGGGCAGCACGTCTTCGAGTTCACCGACATCGCCGGGACGATGCTCGGCTTCCGGTTCCCCGAGTACGCCGAGGGAATCGAGGTGGCCGGCTGGCACCTGCACTTCATCAGCGACGACCGGGCGCGCGGCGGCCACGTCCTCGATTCCCGCACCGAGACGGCCCTGGTCCGCCTCGACCCCACGAGCGAGCTGCACGTCGAGCTTCCGCCGAACATCGATCTGACCGACCCGGCGGCCGCCGACGACACCCACGCCGCCATCGACCGCGTGGAGCACACCGGCTGACGGCTGAAGCTGTCTAGGGTGTCGCGGTCGTGGCAGAGGTGCGCCCGATTCAGGCGGTCCATTACGACCTCGAGAAGGTCGGATCGCTCGCTGACGTCGCCGCGCCGCCGTACGACGTGATCGATGAGGCGCAGCGCGCGGAGCTCGCATCCCGCTCGCCGTACAACGTGGTCGAGCTCGATCTGCCCCGGGATCCGGGCGGCGGCGACCCGTATGAGCACGCGGCGGAGCTGCTTGCCAAGTGGACCGAGGAGGGCGCTCTCGCTCGCGATTCCGACCCGACGATCTGGGCGCTCGAGCAGGCCTACGCGGCGCCGGACGGCTCCAGTCTCACCCGCCGCGGCTTCCTCGCTCGAGTGAAGCTCGCGCCTTACGGCGAGGGAATCCGGCCCCACGAGCGGACGCAGCCGGGCCCCAAGGAGGACCGCCTCCGCCTCACGCGCGCGACCCGGCACAACCTCTCCCCGATCTTCGCCCTCCATCCCGGGAACGCCTGGCGGCACCTCGAGCGCGCGGCCGGCGGCGACCCCTGGGCCGAGGTCACCGACGCCGACGACACCACCCACCGCGTCTGGAGGATCGAGGAGCCGGCGGTGCACGGGGCGATCGCCGAGGAGCTGGCGCCGGGCGAGCTCCTGATCGCCGATGGGCATCATCGCTACGAGACGTCCCTGGCCTACCAGCGCGAGGTCGGCGAGGGTGGGTCGGCGGACTACGTCCTGATGGCGCTCGTCTCGCTCGAGGATCCTGGCCTGACGGTCTTCCCGACCCACCGCCTGATCTCTGGGCTGGCCGACGACGCCGCCAAGCAGGATGCCCTCGGCACCGGGCTGAGGGAGCTCTTCGAGGTCGAGGAGGTGCCCACAGATCAGCTCGACCCCGGTGGTGCGGAGGGCGTCGGGGTCTTCGGCTACATCGACTCCCACTTCAAGCGCGGCTTCCGGCTGCGCCTGCGGGACACCGCGCGTCTGGAGGAGGCGCTGGCCGATCGCTCTGAGGCGTACCGCCAGCTCGACGCGGCGATCCTCGAGGAGCTCGTCCTGAACGGGATCCTCGGGATGAGCACCGAGGACATCGCCGCCAAGCGCGGCATCGGCTACACCCCCAGCATCGAGGAAGCCCTGGCCAAGCTCAACTCAGGTGATTACCAGGCGACGTTCCTGCTCCGTCCCACCCCGGTCGACCAGGTTCGCGAGGTCGCGGCGGCCGGCGAGACGATGCCGCCGAAGTCGACCTACTTCTTCCCCAAGCTGCTCACCGGCCTCGTCCTCAATCCGCTCACCTAGGGGCACCCAGCCGGGGCCGATAAGGTCGCTCTCGTGGTCAAGATCTACACCCGGAAGGGCGACGACGGCACGACGAGCCTCTGGTACGGCGGCCGCGTGGCGAAGACCGACGTGCGGACCGAGGCCTACGGCTCCCTCGATGAGGCCAACTCCGCGCTCGGCGTAGCGCGGTCGCTCTGCGGAGAGAGCCAGGCCGACGTCCACGACACGATCCTGGCCCTCCAGCGGAACCTCTTCGTCGCCGGCGCCGAGCTGGCAACCGCACCGGAGGCGGCCGAGCGGCTCGAGGGAGGCATCAGCCGGATCACGGATGAGATGGTCGAGGCGGTGGAGGCGGACATCGACCGCTATATGGCCCAGGTCGACCTTCCGCCCCACTTCGTCATCCCCGGCGGCACTGAGCTCTCGGCCGCGCTCGACGTCGCCCGCTCCGCGATCCGGCGGGCCGAGCGGCGTGTGGTCGAGCTCCGCGACGCCGACGGCCTGGCCTCCGACGTCGTGCTCCGCTACCTCAACCGCGCCTCGGACCTCGCCTTCGCGCTGGCACGTGCCACGGACGAGGCCGGCCCCCAGATCTTCGAGGGAAGGGAAGGCGCCTGATGCCCAGCGCCGTCGCGCGCCGGCGCAAGGGCTATGAGCACGAGATCGAGATTCGCGAGCACCGCCTGATCTCCGACGAGCCGCCGGAGAAGGGCGGCGGTGACCAGGGGCCGAAGCCGACCGAGCTGCTCGCCGCCGCGCTGGCGAGCTGCACCGCGATCACGATGGAGATGTATGCCGAGCGCAAGGAATGGGGCCTCGGCACAGTGGAGGTTGCGGTGGACTTCACCGAGGCGACGGGCGACGACCCTCCCAAGTTCAACCTGCGGATCACGCTCGGCGCGCAGCTCAGCGAGGAAAACCGGGAGAGGCTGCTCACCATCGCGGGCAAGTGCCCGGTGCACCGCGCCCTGAAGGCGCAGGACGTTGTGATCAACGACTCGCTCGAGTTCATCGAGGAAGCAGAGGACGAGGACTGAGCGTGGACCTCGGTCTCAGCGGTCGGGCCTGTGTGGTGACGGGCGCGAGCCGCGGAATCGGGCGCGTCACGGCACGCTTACTCTGCGCGGAGGGGGCCGACGTCCTGTTGGTCGCCCGCTCCGAGGACCAGCTGATCGATGCCGCCGACGAGTGCGCGGCCGCCGGCGAGGCGGCGGGTGGCCGGGCGGAGTCACTGGTCGCGGACATCACCGACCGCCTCGCCGCGGACCGGATCGTCGGCGAGGCAGGTGACCGGCTCGGCCAGCTCGACGTCCTGGTCAACAACGCCGGCACCGCGCGGTGGCGGGACCTCGACGAGGTGCCCGAGGAGGATTGGTACGCCGCCTGGGAGCTGAACGTGATGGCGCCGATGCGTCTGATGCGCGCCGCCGCCCCCGGAATGCGTGAGCGACGGTGGGGGCGCATCGTCAACGTCTCGAGCACAGCCGGCAAGCGACCTTCGGCCTCGATGCCCGAGTACTCGGTCGCAAAGGCGGCCGAGCTCTCGCTCTCCCGCCTCTACGCCGACCGGCTCGCGGGGGACGGAGTCCTGGTCAACGCGATCTGCCCGGGACCGGTTAAGTCCGAGCTCTGGATGGACGAGGGCGGCCTTCTCGACCAGTCCAAGGAGCAGGGCGGACATGCGAGTCGCGAGGAGGCGATCGATGCCGCCGGCTCCAAGCGCCCGATCGGCCGCCTTGCCGAACCGGAGGAGATCGCGGGCGCGATCGTCTTCCTCTGCTCCGAACACGCCTCCTATACCTCCGGCGCCGCCTGGAGCGTCGATGGCGGAACGGTCCAGGTCATTATCTGAGCTGTTGCTCGAGCCCGCCGAGGCGGCGGAGCTCGAAGCCCACGGCCGCACCGAGGCCGCGGTCCTGGTCCCGCTGCATGGCTGGCCGGATCACCCCGGTCTCGTCTTCACCGAGCGCCGCTCAGACCTCAAGCGACACGCCGGCGAGATCTCCTTTCCCGGCGGGCGGCGGGACGAGGGCGAAGAGCTGATCGCGACGGCCCTGCGCGAGGCCGAGGAGGAGATCGGCCTCTCTCGCGACAACGTCGAGATCGTCGGCGCCTTGCCCCCGATCGGGACCTTCGTCACCAACTACAAGGTGAGTCCGTTCGTCGGGCTGATCGAGGAGGGAATGCGCTTCGAGCCGAATCCGACCGAGGTGGAGAGCGTTTTGGTCGCCTCGCTCGACGACCTGCGGGCCGGCTACGAGAAGCGGCGGCTGGTCCGCCGCGGCGTGCCGATCAAGACCGACACCTACCTGGTCGCGGACAAGCTGATCTGGGGTGCAACGGCTCGCATCCTGGCGATGCTGTTCGAACGGCTCAGTGCTTGACCCGTACGCCGATGAGTTTCGACTAACGAGGAGGTCTGTAGGGAGATGAGCAAGGTGAGAGCACACATCTCGGTTTCGGCGGACGGCTACGTCGCCGGCCCCAACCAAAGCGAGGAGAACCCACTCGGCGAGGGCGGCGAGAACCTCCACGACTGGGTAATTGAGCTGAAGGCGTGGCGGGAGCCGCACGGGAGGGAGGGCGGCGAGGAGAACGCCAGCAGCGCGATCGTGGAGGAAGAGAGGGCCAACGTCGGCGCCGGGATCATGGGCCGGGGCATGTTCGGCCCACCGGACGGTGGCCCCTGGGGCGACGACCCATGGAGGGGCTGGTGGGGAGAGGATCCTCCCTTCCACATGCCGGTCTTCGTGGTCACGCACCACGAGCGTCAGCCACTGACCCTCTCGGACACCACCTTCACCTTCGTCACCGACGGAATCGAGTCGGCGCTCGAGCAGGCCAAGGAGGCGGCCGGCGGAAAGGACGTTTTCATCAGCGGAGGGGGCGAGATCATCAATCAGTACCTGGCTGCGGGCCTGGTCGACGAGCTCGGACTGCACGTCGTCCCGATCCTGCTCGGCTCCGGCTCACGCCTCTTCGATGGCGTGGGACCGCACATGAATTTTGAACAGCTCCGCGCGGTCGAGGCACCCGGGGTAGCGCACCTCAAGTACCGCGTCGTGAAGTGACCGGGGCGGCCTGCCTACCGACGCCGGCCGGCCGCCCCATCACTACTCAGATCAGGCTTCTTTTTCGATCGGCACGTTGACCAGGTTCCCCCACTCCGTCCACGAGCCGTCGTAGTTCTTGACGTTGCCCTCGCCGAGGAGCTCATGGAGCACGAACCAGGTGTGCGCCGAGCGCTCACCGATCCGGCAGTAGGCGATGATCGGCTTGCCGTCCTCGAGCACGCCCTTGCCCTGGTAGAGCTCGCGTAGCTCGTCGGCGGACTTGAAGGTGCCGTCCTCGTTGACCGCCTGGGCCCAAGGCACGGAGGCGGCGCCGGGGATGTGTCCCGACCGCTGCGCCCCTTCCTGCTCGTAACCGGCCATCGCGATCAGCTCGCCGGAGAACTCCTGCGGGCTGCGGACGTCGACCAGGTTGGTGTCCGAGTCGAGCGCCTGGAGGACCTCGTCGCGCTTGGCCCGGATCCCGTCGTTGCCGGCCTTGGCCTCGAACGCGGTCTGCGGATGTGCGGGGACTTCGGTGCTGGTCGGCCGGTCCTCGGCGATCCACTTCTCGCGAGGGCCGTTGATCAGCTTGACCTTGTCGTGGCCGTAGTAGCGGAAGTACCAGTAGGTGTAGGCGGCGAACCAGTTGTTGCGGTCGCCGT
>Ga0126307_10000716_pt1 | contig 21806 bp, 32 predicted proteins | sample Plot28_FD_89955 | JGI IMG/M metagenome (GOLD analysis project Ga0126307, IMG submission 89955) | Serpentine soil microbial communities from UC McLaughlin Reserve, CA, USA - Plot28 | ecosystem: Environmental > Terrestrial > Soil > Grasslands | place: USA: UC McLaughlin Reserve, Lake County... | reverse complement strand
CGACGGCGTGAGCAGCGTCGCGAACGCCCGCTCGCTCGCGAGGAACTCGATGAAGTCCGAGTACCAGTCATCGGACCGCGTCTCGGCGGTGAGGCGTGACTTGCCCTTGGCCTCGAACCAGTCGATCGTCGCCCGCAGCACCCGCTGGGTCGCGGGGTCGAACTCGGCCGCGTCGTAGCTACCGGGGTTGAGCAGGCGGGTGGTGGCGGTGAGGGTGGGCATATCGGCAGCCTCTCATGTGGGTAGCGGACGAGGATCACCCGTTGGCCTCTGGTCCCGGCGCGCCTCCACCGAGAGGGGAAGCGCTCGCTCACCTGCTCGAGGTCGCGGACGCGGCGGCCGGGATCGGGTGGACGCTAGAACCAACTGGTGGCGGCAACGAAGCGAGGAAGAAATGGCGGAGCAGATCTTCGTACAGGCAAAGGAAGGCGGCAGCGCCGACCACCCCCTCGGTGGCGCGGTGACCTTCAAGGTGCGCGGGCGGGAGAGGCGGCAGCCTGACCGCGTTCGAGACGGTGGTCGGACCTGGGCTCGGGCCGCCGCTGCATGAGCACGCCAACGAGGAGGAGACGCTGTACGTGCTCGAGGGCGACGTCCGGTTCAAGCTGGGCGACCGGATGGTCTCGGGGCCACCGGGGACGTTCGTCTTCGTCCCGCGGGGGACTCCGCACACGTTTCAGAACGTCGGCGAGACGCCCGCGCGGATGCTCATCCACTTCACGCCGAGCGGGATGGAGCGGTTCTTCGAGGAATTCGCAGAGCTCCCCGTCGAGGAGACAGGCCCCGAAGTCTTCCGGTCGATCGGCGCGAAGGTGGGGATGGACGCCGTCGGCCCCCCACTGGCGCAGTCGGACCCCCTGTAGCGGGCTTGCCACAGACCCGTCACCCGACTGGCTCGCGTGCGGGCATCAGACCTTGACCACTCTCCGGCTTCAGACGCCAGCGGCTTCTGGGCGATGGGGCGGCTGGTTCAGCGACCTCTCGCGCGTGAAGTAGTAGAAAACAAGGTGGCGGTGGCTGGATCCGGCTCTAGCAAGCTGTTTCATGAGTGGCCACCCCAAGGAGGCGGGTCTGCCGATGGCAGATGTAGGCGGATGTCGGGGAATCGGGCGCTCAGGGCCCATTGGTGAGCCAGAGTGAGCTGATGGCCGTCGTGACCGAGATCGGGCCGCGAACCGGGCGAACTCGCCTGGTCGTGTTCGGCCTGCTCCTGACCCTGTCGGGGCTGGCCTGGGCCGTCACGGCGGCGCGCATGGCGGGGATGGAGTCGGGTCCGGGGATGTACCCGGAGGAGCTGGGCTTCTACCTGAGCGCGTGGGTGGTGATGATGGCGGCGATGATGCTCCCGTCGGTGTGGCCTACGGTCGCCCTCTACGCGGACATGCAGCGCAAGCGGCGGGACCGGGGGCTGGCCGCGCCGGCCGGTGCGCCGGTGGCGTTCGTGGGTGGCTACTTCATCACGTGGGCCGCCGCGGGCCTGGCCGCGTTCGCGCTGCTCGCCGCGGCTCGCTCGCTCGGCTTCGACGGGCTCGCCTGGGAGCGGGGTGGCCACTGGGTCGCCGCGGCGGTGATCGGGCTCGCGGCGGCGTACGAGCTGACCCCGCTCAAGGACGCGTGCCTGCGCCGCTGTCGCGCCCCGCTGGGGTTGCTGGTCTCCAGTTGGCGGGAGGGGCGCCGGGGTGCGCTGCGGATGGGCGCCGGGCACGGCGGCTGGTGCGTCGGTTGTTGCTGGGCGTTGATGGCCGCGCTGTTCGCGCTGGGCCTGATGAGCCTCGCCTGGATGTTCTTGGTGAATGTCCCGACGGCCACCGAGAAGCTCCTGCCCTGGGGGAACGCGGCCAGCGCTGGCGTCACCGTGGTCCTGCTCGGTCTGGGCGTCGCTGTCGCCGCGGCGCCGGGGGCCTTCATGGGCTGAGGCTCAGTCGGCGGAGGTGTACTCGAAGGTCGACTGGTACCCGCATACCCCGCTCAGCTCGAACTCGAGCGGGTCAGCCGTCACCTCGAGCACGTCGGCGACGAGCTCGTGGCCGCTGCGGTGGTGCCCCGGGATCACGCAGGTCACCGTCTCCTGGTCTGGAACGGGCTCGCGCACGCGCACCGCCACCTCGCCCCGGCGCGAAACCAGCCGCGACCGGGCGTGTGGTCGATCTCCAGGGCGGCCGCCCGCACCCCGAGCAGGTTCGCGGACTTGAACGCCCAGGGGAACTGCTTGAGCGGTGTGCCCCCGCGGCGCCCGGTGTAGATCTCCGCCAGCGCCTCGTGCTGGGCCGCGTCGGCGCGCTCGTCCACGTACAGGAAGTAGCTCCAAGGCGAGCCTTCCTCGTCATCTGCGTAGCGCGAGGCGAGCACCACCCCGAGATCCGCCAGCTCGACGCCGTCGGCCTGTCCCGAGGCGAACTTCCACGAGAGGGCCCCGAGGCAGATTCTGTGCGTGGAGCGCCCGCCGGCCCGCCTCCCGACCCGCCGGCAAGGGCAGATCGCCTCGCAGTTGCAGGCCTCGAGGTAGGTTCCCGCGAGCTCCCAGTCGGACACCGGGGGCGAGCCTATCGCCGCGCGCAGAAGCCGCTCGATAGCTCGCCCCGGCCAGAGGGGTCACCCGTCGGCGTCGATCCCCGCTAGACGGCTGTCACTGCATCTCGCTGAGCAACTCTGGTCCGCCGCGCACCCCGCGGGCAACCGCGACTTCGTAGAACTCGCGCGAGGGACGCCCTGTGACCTTGTCCGCGAACTTGGCCACCTGCGTCTGGTAGAAGCCGTTCCGCTCGTTCTCGCGGAGGTTCTCGATCGTGTCGCAGAGGTCTATGGCGAGCGCTCGCCCGTCCTCCCGCGTCAGCAGGAGCGCGCCCATGAAACCGGCCTCCTGCTCGGCCGCCGGGACGACCGACTCGTCGAAGAGCCGAACCGACTCCTCGACAGCGCTTGGATCAACCTGAACGTGAGTTACCCGTGCAACCAATCTGCCTCTCCCTCAATCGCTGCCTCGTCGTCCGACCGTACTCCGCCCGGCCTGCCGAGACAACGACGGAGCGCCGCGGCGCTCAGTCCAGCGGTGTCGAGCTCACCGAGACAGATACGGGCGTGTGCACGCTGAAGGACGGCACGCTGATGGGCAGCGCGATCCGTCGAACACCCCGAAGCCCTCGAAGCCGTTGGGCTGTCGGAGTAGGCGATCTAGACGGGCGCGGCTGGGTTCGGACCAGCGACCTCTCGCGTGTGAGGCGTTACGCGGGGCAAGCCCGATCGCTGACAGAGTCAGTCCGTCTCAGCTCCGCCGCTTGCCGTCCGGCGCGACGACCCACCACAGGCCGCCGTTGAGGTTCACGTTGTGACAGCGAACCTCACCTGGCCCCTCGTTGGCGTAGTAGTACAGCGGCTTGCCGGCGTAGGTCACCTGCCGGCCGCCGTCGCGCCGCTTGACCGTGCCCAGCAGTGACCGCTTCGCGGCCCCTTGTGCGCGTGGCTCTCCGCGAGTGAGTACCGGCGGCCAGGCCGTAGCGCACTCGCCGTAGCACACCGTCTTCCCTGTCGGGTCGCGCTGGAAGATGTAGATGGCCTGGTTGCGCGGCCCGAAGATCATCGTCCCGAACTCCGAGTCGTCTACGTGAACGGCGGTGCCGGGCCGTGCACTCTTCTCCTCTTTCGGCTTCGTCTGTGGGGATTGCTGCGTGGTCCCCTGCGCAGCGCGCGAGGCGGGCTCTTCGTCAGAGCCGCAGCCAACGAGGCCGGCCAAGGCGGCCGGGACGAGGGCTGTCGGCGCGCGGAATCGCCACATCGGGCGCAGCTTAGGACGACCCCTGGCCGCCAGCAACCCCGTTCCCTGCCCTGGCGGCACGACCGGGCGGAGCGGGTGGGGGTGCCGTGCCAGCAACACCGGTTAGGGCCCACGGCCGGCCTCGACACGTGGACCCGGAAGTCGAGGTTCACGACTTCGACATTCCCGACGCCGGGTCTACCACCGGCACGAGGGCTTCTTGCGTGGTTGACGGGGGTGGAGCGAAGGCTGGGAGAGCTGGTGCTCGCCACGTTCCGCACGCCTGCGGGGTTCCCCCGCGAGGGGTTAGGCTCGCGACCGTGCCGACGGTCCACGTGGTCGACGAGACCCCCGTCGCTCCCGAGCGCGTAATCGAGGCTGCGCACGACTTTTCTGAGCGACGGGCGGAGATGTGGCCGGACGTACACGTCGAGCACCTTCACGTTCACGAGGCCGGGGAGACGTTCGCCGAGGTGACCGAGGGCAACCCGTGGCCGATCGGGTACGTCTGGGAGCGCCTGCGGTATGACTGGTCCGAGCCAGGAACGATCAAGGGAACGGTCACGGACTCCAACCTCTTCAAGCCGGGAAGTTCGTGGGAGATCAGCGCGACGCCCACCAATGGCGGTAGCCGGGTGGAGTTGACAGGCGTTCGCCACCTCAAGGGCATCAAGGGAATGCTGCTCGCTCCGGTGTTCCCGTTGGGACTCGCCAGGCGAACGGTCGCCGAGCACCTGCGCCACTTCCTCTCGAAGGTGGAGGAGCAACAGCAAGCCCGATAGCGGTCGATGTCCTGAGCGATCAGCCGCCTGACCGTGGGGCGAGAACCCCGAGCACCATCCCCACCTCGACGCTCAGTAGTTCGCGCACGACGGTCCCGCTCCCCAGGGGTACTTGACGGGCGATGTCGCAGGAGAACGTGGAAGTTTTCGAACGCGCGTCGGGCTGGCGGAGTAGGCGATGTCGCAGGAGGCAGACGCTCGAGTGATCAGCTCGGAAGGTCGAGACCAACCCTCGGGAACTCCTCGGCCATCTTTGCGCCCACGACTTGGAGGGCAGAAGCCGGGCGAATCATCACCTTGAGCTCCGTGATCAGGCCGTCCTCGTCGAAGGTGAGCTTGTCGATCCCCTCGACCTGCTTCGCGTCCACTTCGGTGGCGAACTCGAGGAAGGCGACGCGGTCGTCCGGGTCCTCAAGTTGGTGCAGGTAGCGGAACTTGCCGCCGCGCCCGAGCACCTGCTCTGCCGCTCGCAGGACTCTCGTCACCTGATCTCGGCCCTCATACGGCTTGAACAGCACAGGGCTACGGAAGGCCGCGTTCTGGTGGAACAACTCGGGAACCCGGTCCACCTTCCCTTCTTCGACGGCGACGCGGAAGCGGTCGGACAGCATCGGCTCCCGCAGCGTAGCTTGCGTCCGACCTTCGCCCTTGCTCTCTGCCCACCACACACCGAGAGGGTCGGCTCGGGCGATCGCTCCGGGAGCCCGGCCCGGCCTTTCTGGATAAGCCGTGCTGTAGTAGCTCCCCCAAGTAGCGTTGTCCTCGATGGGAGGAGGCCTGACCGAGATGCTCCGCCGCTTATACCGGGCGACCTGGGGCCGCGTAGTCGCTTGGACCTACGACTGGTTCATGTCCGCCTCCGAGCAGGCCGGTCTCACCGAGATGCGACGCCAGCTGCTCGGCGGGGCGAGCGGGCGCTGCCTGGAGATCGGCGCGGGGACCGGCGTGAACCTCGAGCTCTGGCCGGGGTCGATCGAAAGCCTGGTCCTGAGCGAGCCCGAGGCTCACATGGCCGCCCAGCTACGCAAGCATGTGGCGCGCTCGCGACGTTCCGTGCAGGTCGTCGAGGCGCCCGGGGAGCAGTTGCCGTTCGACGATTCGAGCTTCGACTCGGTCGCGCTGACGCTCGTGCTCTGTACGGCGGAGGACCCGGCCGCGGTGTTGCGTGAGGCCCGGCGAGTCCTGCGCCCGGAGGGAAGGCTGTTCTTCCTCGAGCACGTCCGCGCAGAGGACGCGAAGCTCGCGCGCTGGCAGGACAGGCTGCACGGACCGTGGTACGCGTTCGGCTATGGCTGCAACTGCAACCGCGCCACGCTGGCCACGATCGAGGGATCTCCCTTCGAGGTCGAGCGCGTTGAGCGCGGGCGGTTGCCGAAGGCGCCCCCGATCGTGAGGCCGCTGATCTCGGGCGTCGCGCGCGCGGGGGGAACCGAGGACTGACTCCGGGGCCGGAAGGTGATCAGATCCCCACCGCCCTGTTTTCCGCGCCAAGGGGGATTACGCCGGGTCTCCGCGCCGCCAGGGGTAGGCCCGAACTCGAGAAACAAGGCTTTCCACACGGATTTTCGGCATGGTCTGGCCTCTGCCACTTGTTGCCGGCTGAGGTGGTCTGTCGCTTCCGCGGCGCTTCCACGGACGAGATACTGGGCGGACGATGTCGCGGGAGAATGTCGAGCTAGTGCGTCGTGCTTCGAGGCGTTCGACCGGGGTGACCCATCGCCTACTCCGACAGCCCCACGGCTTCGACAGCCTGAACTCTGGTCGAACGGAACTCGATGCGCACCACCTTGCCATCCCGCAACGTCCAGATGCCGAAGGTGAGGCGGTCGAGCTGAAGGCCACTGGCCTTCCCGCGCCCGTGCTCCCGAACGGCGACGACTACGCGCTCGCCCGCGTCGATGATCTCCTCGCGCGTCTGGTGGTAGCCCTCCCAGGTGCCGAGCCATGTCCGGAAGGCCTCCGTCACTCCGTCGTGGCCTCGATAGGTCTGGCCGTCGGGAAAGTGCGTCAGGTCGTAGGAGATCTCCGGGTGGAGTGCATCCAGCGCCGCTGCATAGTGCGCGGGTCGGGCCCAAGACATAGCCTCTCGGCTCTCCACGAACTGAGGAGTCCCACATGTTGCCCGAGGCCCGCGTCGCCCCAACCCTGGCGGTCTCTGATATGGAACGGTCTCGCCGCTTTACGAGGGCAAGCTAGGCCTTACCGTCGAGGCGGAGGTAGAGGGGATGCTGCGTTATAGCTGTGGCGGCGGGACGGGCCTAGCCCTGTTCGAGAGGTCCGTCGAGCCGATGGACCGCACGGTGGCTGCCTTCGAGGTGGAGGACATCGAAGGGGAGGTCGCGGTACTCCGCGAGGGAGGCATCGAAGTGGAAGGCATCATGGTCCTCCCGAGCGGGCTCAAACGGGCGTTCTTCAGGGATCCGGACGGCAACGTGCTTGGAATGAGGGAGCTCTAGCGCCTGCTTCCTGCGCGGCCTCGCGCGAAGGTCCCGTGCCACGAGCGCGTCGAGCGCCGGCTGCACCGCAACCATCTGGCGACCGGGATACTGGCCGGGCGATGTCGCGGGAGAATGCCGAGCTGGTCGAGCGGATGTGGGACGCCTTCCTCAAGGCCGACTTCCAGACCGCTCTCTCCTTCAGCGACCCAGATGTCGAATGGGACGGGACCAACCTTCCAGACGGGCAGATCGGTTGGGGCCATGAAGCGGTCATGGACCACATCAGGCGCTGGGCGGACCAATGGGACGAGTGGACCGTCGAAGTCGAGCGGATCATCGACGCCGGGGACGAGCGCGTCGTGGTGCTCATCCGGGAAAGGGGACGAAGCAAGAGCGGGATCGAGATGGATGAACGCCACGCAGAGCTCTACGGCCTGCGAGACGGCGTGGTCGTGCGACGGCAGGGCTTCTCCAACCCAAGCGACGCCCTCGAAGCCGTGGGGCTGTCGGAGTAGGCGATGTCGCGGGAACACGTTGATGCGCTTCGCGCCGCGTACGAGCAATTCGCCCATGGTGACTTCAGCGCGTATTCGGAGCTTCCCGACGACTTCGAGCTGGTGCTCGCCCCCGAGATGCCCGATGCGGGCAGCTATCGCGGTGCCGCGGCCCGCCGCTGGCTGACCTCGTGGGTGGAGTCCTTCGATCGGCTGACAATCGAGGCCGTCGAGTTCATCGACGCCGGTGACCAGGACGCTGGTGATCGAGTGATGATCGAGCTGCTTCAACGAGGCCGGCTTGCGGGCAGCGACGCGGCTGTCGAACTGTCCACATGGGCCGTGTCCACCGCGCGAGAGGGTGCAGCCATGCGATCGGAGTTGTTCCTCACTCGTGCCGAAGCCCTCGAAGCCGCAGGGCTGACGGAGTAGGCGATGTCGCAGGAGAACGTCGAGATCGTGCAGGACATGCCCCCGCTGCTGCAAGCGGTCCGGCAGAAGCCGGGTCTGCCTCCCGTCGCGTCGAACGGCACGGCCGCTCCGCGCGCGTGAGTCTCCTGGCCTCACCGCGCAAACAGCACGCGCTCGAGCTGTTCTCGGGCCTGCCGGACCGATATGACCGGATGGGGACGGTCCTGAGCTTCGGCCAGGACCCGCGCTGGCGGCGCGCCCTTGTCGCCTCCGTCGAGGCGTCTCCCGACGACCGAGTCCTGGACGTGGCGACTGGAACCGGTCTCGTGGCGGAGGCACTGGTACGCCGGTACGGTTGCTCCGTCGTAGGCCTCGATCAGAGCGAGGCGATGCTCGCGGGCGCGCGCCACCGGGTCGCGGCACGTCCGGAGCTCGGGCGGCGTTTGGAGCTGGTGCACGCGGAGGCCGAGGAGCTCCCATTCGAGGATGCGAGCTTTGACGCCGTCACGTTCACTTACCTCCTGCGCTACGTCGACGATCCGGCCGCCACGATGCGTGAGCTCGCTCGGGTGCTCAAGCCGGGCGGCCGGATGGCGTCGCTCGAGTTCGGCGTCCCCCCCTCGCCGCTGCTGCAGGCTCTGTGGCAGGGTTACACCCGGCTCGGGCTTCCCGCCATCGGACGCCTGGTCTCGCGCGAGTGGTACGACGTTGGCCGCTTCCTCGGACCCAGTATCTCGGCCTTCGACGAGCGCCACCCGGAGCCTGCCCTTCGGAGCCTGTGGGCGGACGCCGGTGTACCCCTCCGGGGGCTGCGTCGCATGAGCTTCGGGGCGGGTGTCGTGCTCTGGGGGGTGAGAGAGCCTGCGGACGTCTCTTGACCGCCCCGCCTTCTACGCCCTTCGCTCGGGCGGGTGGCGCGACCTCGTCACGCTCTTCCACCCCCCGTACACGGGTTGGCATCTGAGCTACGTCGCGCTCGGCGCGGCCTTTGCCCCGACGCTGCACTGGGACCGGCTCGCGGCCGCTCTCGCCGCCTTCCTGCTGGCGGTCGGGGTCTCCGCCCATGCGCTGGACGAGCTCCAGGGGCGGCCGCTCGGCACACGCCTGTCCGACTCCGCCCTGATCGCCCTCGCGGCAGCGGGACTGGTCGGCGCCACCGGTATCGGAGTGGCCGGGCTCGTCGTGGTGTCCCTTACGCTGGCTCCGTTCGTGGCCGCCGGGGTCTTCCTGGTGCTCGCCTACAACCTCGAGCTATTCGGCGGACGCTTCCACACCGATTTCTGGTTCGCAGCCGCATGGGGCGCGTTCCCGGCAGCCACCAGCTACTGGGCGAACGCCCTCTCGTTCGGCGTCGCGGCAACGCTCGTGACGGCCGCCTGCTTCGCGCTCAGCGTGGGCCAGCGCCGCTTGAGCAGTCCCGCGCGAGAACTGCATCGGCGCACCGAGTCGGTCACCGGCCGGCAGCGGTTGAGCGACGGGAGTGTGGTGGAGCTATCGGCAGAGCGCCTGGTTGCGCCGCTCGATGGCGCGCTCCATGCGCTGTCCCTGGCAATGATGCTGCTCGCGTGCGCGGCGGTGCTTACCCGTCTCTAATTACAGCGGGCGGACTTCCGACAGATGATGAGGGCCTCGATGTAGTCCCGGCGGTAGCGGCCGGGGTCATCCGCGACGCGCTCCTCGAGGGCTTCGAGGAAGTCGGCGAGGAGACCAGGGGCACGGTCCTCACCCTCGCGCGCGAAGGCGCGGAGGAGGAGCGGCCCGCCCCAAGCGCTCACGCTGCGCACGTAGCCCCGCGCGAACACGGCGGGATCGTCGTCCCAGTAGGGATTGTCGAGCCGGAAGAGCTCGGCGCTCTCGAGCTCCAGGCCGGCCACGACTCCCCCGCCCGCCTCGAAGGGGCTCCGGATCTCGTCGAGCGTGCGCATCCATACCGGAACGACGACCGCGTTGACAGTGTCGGCGCCGATGCGCCCGGCGCGGCACCAGTCGGCGAGCACTTGGTTCATGTCTCCGATGATCTCTGCGTAGACGCCCGTCCTGTCAGGGCACGGAGCGGGGGAGGCCGGGACCGCGGCGATGAACCGGCCATCCGGCGCGAGTTCCAAGGCACGCATCTCGAGCAGCCGCTCCCACTGCCACGCCGCGGCCACGCGCCAGGCTCGCCGCTCGGCCTCGTCGACGTGGTCCGGGTAGCCGGGGAAGACCGAGCCGGTCGAGGCCAGGCCGGCCGCGTCGGCCACCCAGTGCATCGTCGTCCCGGTGACCGCAATGTGCACTCGGCCTGGCGGCAGGCACGGTGCCTGCTCGAGGGGGATCCCCGCCATGCTGATCACGGTGGCGGGGGGCGGGCTGTGCTCGACTGTTCGGCGACAGGCCTCGCCGTGGGCCTCCGCCGAGGCGTAGTGGGCCCCGGTGCCGGCGTCGGCGACCCCCGCGGGGGCGTCGCCCGGCGCGGGGATGACGACGGCCTCGCGCGCGTCCGCCGCGTCAACGAATGCGTGCCGCAGGTGGTCGGCGGCAACGCCCCACGCGTTCGTCGGGAGATCGACGAGCGCGTAGATCATCGTCCGACCGGCGCGCTCCTCGGCGAGGTCACGGATGAGCCGGTGGGAGTTGACGCCGTCGGCGGCACCGAGATCGGCTACCCAGAGCACCGACTCGCTCGCAAATTGCCGCGCGGCGGCCAGGACGGCCGGGTGGGTAGCCTCGAAGGCGGCGCGCTGTGACAGCGCGTACCGCCCGTAGTCGTCCGCCATGCTCGAGAGCTCGGGCCGATCCACTGGCGTGTCGCCTTCTTCGGGGGGAGCAGCGCCCCGGTCTCCGCGCTGCAGGGACGATCGTCCCACAAGGCGAGGCTCAGCCCCTAGGAACCAGCGACCTCTCGCGTGTGCGGTCTGCGAGGGCTAATGCGGTCTGCTGCCAGGTGCGGCGATGTCCCTCTGGGATCGCGGATCTCCGCCTCTAGCGAGTGCCGTGTGTTTGCCGTCTGCTGTGGTCCGTCGCCTCCACGGCGCTTCCACGGGCGGGATACTGCGCGGGCGATGTCGCAGGAGAACGTGGACGTGGTGCGGCGGATGCTTCAAGCGTTTGCCGACGGGGGCCTCGATGCCGTGGACGAGTTCGTGGACCCCGACATCGACTGGCGGGCGGCCGAGGGCGCGGTCGATGACGTCGGCGAGATGCATGGGCCGGTCGCCGTGCGTCGCTATGTCCAGGACTGGATCGACACCTTCGACGACTTCAGCGTGGTCGTGGAGGAGCTGCGGGATGTCGGGGATGACCGTGTCGTCGCGATCCAGCGACTGAGTGGGCGGGCGAAGCTCAGCGGCACCGAGACCGACCTGCGTTACGCCGTCGTCAGCACGGTCCACGACGGAAAGGTCGTGCGGGTGCGGGAGTACCTGAGCATCGACGAAGCCCTCGAAGCCGTGGGGCTGTCGGAGTAGGCGATGTCGCAGGAGAACGTCGAGGTCGTGCGGCGGATGATCGAGCGGTGGAACGACGGCGACGTCGAGGGCTGGTTGAAATGCTGGAGCCCGGACGCGGAGTGGACAAGCCAGCCAATCGGAGCATTCGAGGGAGGCCCGAGGACCTACCGTGGTCACGCCGAGCTGAGTCGCTTCCCCGCCGACGTGCTCGAAGGGTTCGCCGACCTGGGCCAGTTCGAGCAACCCCGGTTTCGAGATGTGGGTGACACCGTCGTCGTCCTCGCCGACTACAAGGCCCGAGCACAAGCGACCGGACCTGAGGTTCGCGCTCAATGGGGCTGGCTCTTCGAGCTGCGGAACGGACAGATCGCCCGTGGGCGTGACTATCTCGATCCGCGGGAAGCCCTCGAAGCCGTGGGGCTGTCGGAGTAGGCGTTGTCGCAAAAGAACGTGGAGTTCGTCAACGAAGGGTGGGAGGCGTGGATCGCGGCGACCTCCCTGGAAGCTGGCGCCGTTGTTGACCCACGCGTCGATGCTGCCGAAGCGCAACGGCGGCCTCGACCGCCACCTGGGCGCCTGCCGCTCGCTTCGAAAACGCTTCCACGAGCGCACTGGCCGGTCGCCCCTATACCGGTCCCCACGGCGCCCGCGACGTAGCCAGCGCCCATGAAGGCGGCGCTCGCCCCGGCGATATCGCCCACGCGTAGTCGGTCTTCGCCTGCGCCGGCACGAACAACATGGAGGCTCCGTTGAGAAGGCCAGCCCGAACAGGAGAGCGAGCCCGGCCCGGACCGCAGGAAGCATCCGGGCTCCTCCACGGTCCCCTCAGACACCGGCCCACCGGCCGTAGAGACCCGCGGCCAGGAGGCCGGCCAGGGAGGCGAGGAAGACGAAGGCAGCGGGGTCCTGCCAATCGACCTCTTCGCCGTAGCGGGCAAGGGCGATGACGGTCAGTGCAACCAGGGTCAAGATGGCGTACGTGCCCAGCCGGATGCGCTGCCGGTCGTTCTCCCACCACATCGCCGCGATCAGCCCGCCAAAAGCGATCAGCCAGGCCGCCATCGCCCGCCCGGTCAGCGCCGTCAGCGTCCAAGGCCAGGCCTCGCCGGCCTCGACCGGGGCCACGAACAAAGCCGCGCCGAAAGCGACGAGCAGCACCGCGATGACGCCGAGCACCAGCCGGTACGCCGCGGTCAGGGGGTTCGCCCGGGGCGGGTCGACGCCGTCCGTCCGTAGCTGCGCGATGAAGAGCCACAGCAGGATCGGCGGCTCGGCCACGTAGATCACGAGCCAGACCCACGCGGCCGTCTGCGCCAGGGCGTCCGGCCTGTCGAGGTGAAACAGGTCGAAGTGCAGAAGCGTGGCGAGCAGCGTCAGCCAGACGAAGGCGAGCACGCCGGGGAGACCGATCCGCGCCTCGCCCCACGAACGCTGCCGGGCACTGAGCAGGGCCAGCACGGCAGCCGCCCAGTAGCAACTGCCGAGGAATGCCGCCGTCAGCTCCGACTTGATCGTCCAGGCGAAGATCTCGTCGGTGAGGCCGGACAACAGCCAGAGCTGAGCGCCGGCGATGAGGACGAACCCGCCGCCGATGTAGAGCAGGGCCCTCATCCGGCCGAGCAGCGGTCGCGCGGTCGGAGGGGATGGAAGGGTTGCCGTTCCCAGAAGGCAGCAGCTTAGGATGCGGCGCATCCGCAGAGCCGCCGCCCTCCTCGCAGCTGTCGTCGGCCTCGGCCTCGTGGCGCTCCCCTTCACGTACTCGATGTTCGGCCGCACGGCTGACGCCGAGCGCATACTCGAGCGCTTCGAGTTCCTCGCGCTGAACGGCAACCCCGACCGCTACCTCCAGGACGCAGTCGAGACACGCGCCGGCAGCTCCGAGCTCGTGGAGAAGGCGCTCCCCGCAATCGCGCCTGGGGCTGTCGGAGTAGGCGATGGGGTGGCAGTGATGGGCGCGGCTGGTTTCGAACCAGCGACCTCTCGCGTGTGAGGTCTGCGACGGCTGCTGCGGTCTGCTGCCAGGTGCTGCGATCTCCCTCTGGGATCGCGCATCGCCCCTCCTAGCCACTGCCATCTGCTGCCGTCTGCTGTGGTCTGTCGCTTCCATGGCGCTTCCATGGACGGGATACTGGTCGGGCGATGTCGCAGGAGAACGTGGAGTTGGTACGCCAACCCGTCGCCCTGAAGGCCCGCTCGCGCCGGCCGGGGGATCACCCTCCGCGAACTCCAGCAGGCCGCTCGTCGACGGTCGCCAGTCGCGTTGGAGCCTGGCGGCCCCTGAGCGTGACCGACTCGCCGAGGCGCCAGCGAGCCTCCTCGGAGCCCCCCGCCGACTCGGTCGCGCCCTGCGAAGCGAGCATCCGCTCCTGCCGGACCTTCGCCAGCTCGCAGAGCCGGGAAGCCTCGTTCACCGGGTCGCCGATGACCGTGTACTCGAAGCGATGCTCAGCACCCACGTTGCCGGCGACCGCGGTTCCGGCCGAGACGCCGATCCCGTAGCTCACCTCGGGGACCTCGTCGGCGAGGCGCAAGCGCAGCTCCCGGCCAGCGGCGAGAGCGTCGGCCGCAGGTCGCTCCCGGGGCACGGGAGCCCCGAAGACACAGAGCGCCGCGTCTCCCTGAAACGTGTCGACCGCTCCGCCGTGGGCCTCCACGACGTCCACCACCACGCGGAAGAACGCATTCAGCAGGCTCACCACCTGGCTCGGCGGCCTCTCGGCGGCCAGCGATGTGGAGCCGACCAGGTCGATGAACACGACCGCGATCTCTCGCTCCTCCCCCTCCGGCGCCAGATCTCCGTCGAGGACGGCTCGTGCAACGTCATGGCCGACGTGGCGGCTGAAGAGATCACGAAGGCGCTCGCGCTCAGCCATGAGCAGCGCGGTGAGACCGGCCACGCCGACAAACGTCTGTGCGAACAGCAGCTGCTCGTCTGGTGGCTGCGCCGAGAACGGACCGATGTCATTAGCGGTGAACGTCACCGCGATGCCCGCGAGGACCAGGCTCCCCACGGCGGCTCCCGGCTGCCAGAACCGCAGCGTCGCCCAGATCAGCGGCGGGAAGACGAGGAAGGTCAACGGGATGTTCTGCGAGAAGACGACCACGCCGACGCCCACCAGAACGAGCGCCGCGAGAGCGGCTTCGAGCGGCCGTCCCGTTACCCGCCTGAAAGGCCAGTGTGTGACGCCGACCAATAGGGCCGGGGCCACCACGACGTCGCCCATCATGTCTCCCAACCACCAAGTGCGCCACACCCTCGGGAACTCGCCGCCGTCGACCTCGCCGGCGAGCAGTAGGCTGCCCACCCCGACGGTGGCGCTGATGGCCGTGCTCACGCCACCGGCCAGCACGACGAGAGCGACCACGTCACGGAGCCGGTCGAGCGAAGGCTTGAAGCCCGCAACGTGGTGCAGGAGCCAGGCACCCGCCAGGGCTTCCAGGGTATTTCCGATCGTGATGCCGAGCTCCGTGTGGAGCGGTATCCCTGTCCAGCTATTGGCGAGAAAGGCTCCGAGCGCCACACCGGGCCACAGCCGATAGCCCCAGAGCACGAGCGCGGCAAGGGCGATCCCGCTGGGGGGCCAGACAGCCGTGACGCTCTTGGACTCGAATGACAGCGCCAGGCCCAGCTTGGCGGCGCCGTAATACGCGCCGGCGAGGCCAGCGACCTTCACCGCGTAGATTTTCCAGTCCCTCTGCATGATGGCTTCAATCTTCAAGGAACTTCGCCGTCGCGGGGTCCATCGGAGGTGGCTTCTCTTCCGGTTCGGGAGCGTCCCGCCGTCGCCGCTCCAAGTCGCGGTCGGCCTCGGCCACGGCGCCGCGCGGTGGAGATCCCGATCAGCCTTCCCCCGGCGCGGCCCGAGCCCGTCGCGCAGTGTGCCGTAGAGCTCCGCGCTCCGGTGACGGGCTACGTCGTCCACGATCGCGAGAGTGCAGATGGTGCCGTCAGCCGTGTCGGCGTCGGCAGCCATGACGCGGATGCGCCCGGAGTCGCCGCCGGCTTGCGTAGCTCACGCATGGTCGGCTTCACACGCGCCTGCAACCACTCCGAGCGGCGCACGAACCCGCCCGCTTGGTTGAACAAGATGCCGGCCTGCTCGCGCGAGGCGGCGACCACGACGCACTCCGCGTCGCGCGTGCGAGGTGGAAGAGGGCGACAGCGGCAGCGCTGGTGGACTTCGAGTTCTTCTTGGGGACCAGGATCACCGTCTCGGTCGTGCCGGTGAAGTAGTCCCGGAGCATTCGCTTTTGGAAGTCCTCGATGACCAGCGGGCGTCCATCCTCGAGGCGTAGGTGCGTGGCGCAGAAGCGGGTAAGCGGCCGAGCTCACTCTGCTGTTCCCTATGCACGCGAATGCCCCACAGATAGGGTCGCCTCATGGCGTGCAACACGGTCATCGTGCTCGCCAACGGGAGCATTCGGACTGGCGACGACAGTGCCGCGAGCCTTGCGAAACGATTCTCTGAGAGCGGGCCTTCGGACTTCATCGAGATCGATGACCTCAAAGGCGTGGAGCACTGGGTCGCGGCTGGCCGGGTGATTGCCGTCCATGAGGTGGACGACAAGTCCCCTCCCGCTCATCTCTAGCCCGGGATCAGCTACCACGGCGAGCCCTCCGGGCCTTGAGCTCATCGAACTCGTGGGGCTCGTCACTCGCTTCGTCCTGATCGCGCAGGCCCGCTCAAGAGCGATGGCAGCGGCCACGCGGCCGTCACGGGCGAGACGGGTCAGGATCGACAGGCCTCGTTCCTGGTAGCGATCTCGTCGGCCAGTGGCGGCTCGCGCAGCAGGGAACGCAGGAAGGCCGGACGGGATGTACCCGGAGGCCGCAGTTCTTCCAGACGGGCCAACTCCTCGTCGCTGAAAGTGACCTTGAGGGCGTGCTCGCGCGGCATGAGCTTCAGACATCCCCTCGCGAGTGGGACCCGGCGCCAACTCCTTCATAAGGGGTCATCCCGGGGTTGACCGGGGTTGTAAAGCGAGGACAATGGCCTGGAGGAGGACTGCCGTGGTATTTGCTCAGATGGTCTGTCAGCAGTGCGGAGCGACCACGTACTCCAGCCCGCCCGTCAACGCCGCGGGACACGCGCACCGCGCCGCAACGTTGGCTCGTTGCAGGTGTGGCGGCAGGGCTCAGGTGGTTCGTGTCATTGAGCGCCACCCAGCGGCTCTGGAGAACATCCAAACGGCCCAGCGGAACGGTCAGGGCGCGAGCGGCACGGCACCAGCGGCGTAGCCCCGCCCGTCCATGGAAAGCCTGTTGTCGGTCCTCGCGGCCCATGGGTCAGGAATCCGATCTCGCCTTGCCCGCGCCACGAGCCACCACGACGACCCCGTCAGATGAAGCGGCCTTCGGGTTGCCCCCCTGCCCAGGCCACCGGATACTGGGTGAGCGATGTCGCAGGAGAACGTGGAGCACCTTCGAGCATGGGCGGCGGCTTGGGAAATGAAAGCCGGTCAAGGGGCATTGGTCGATCGCACCACGGGCGAGCCCGTTCTCTCTCACCTTGATCCTGAGGTCACCTACGAGGACATGTCTCTGCCGGACCACATGGGCGAGACCTATCACGGTCACGACGGGGTGATCCGGGCAACGGAACGGTGGGTCGAGACCTACGACGAGATTCAGGTCGATTTGGAGCGAATCGTCGGCTCCGGTGCATGCCTCGTGTCCATCCACCGATTCCGAGCGACGGCCCAACACACCGGCATCGAGTTCGAGGAGCCCCTCGCCATCGTTGGAATTTCCGAGACGGGAAAGTCATTCGTTTCCGGTCCTAGCACTGCTATCTGCTGCCGTCTGCTGTGGTCTGCCGCTTCCACGGCGCTTCCACGGGAGGGTTACTGGGGGAGCGATCTCGCGGGAGATCGTGAGGCGCAGCGGGGACGCCTCAGGCCGACTTCCAGACCCCGTCCTAGCCGAGACTGAGCCGTGTTGTTACCGTTCTCTGTTGTCCTGCCGCTCGGCAGGCGACTCGCCAGCAGACGACTCTCGTTCCTTAGGCTTCCCGGCGCATTTCAGGTCAGGAGTTTTCCGAACTGCGCCGGAGGCTTGGTGGGGACTCTTCCGGGCGGCGGGGCTCCAACCCCCTCAGCCCCACGGTCGCCCAGCGGACCTGGGACCCGGTCTCCAGCTACTTCTCTTCGACTTCGCCGCCGGCCTCCTCGAAGGAGGCCATGTCCGTGCGTTCGCCGGCGAGTAGGAACACCTCGACGGCGATGTCGTTCTCGAGGTCGGTCTCGCTGGTGAATGAGCGCACCCTACGCCCGGTGGCCTGCTCGACCAGCGCCTTGAACTGGTCGGCCATGAGCATCTGGAAGTTGTGGCGGATCTCCTGGATGCCCTCGGCCTGCCCCTGGTCGATCAGCGTCCGCTCGGCGGGCGTGAAGGTCTCCTCCATGACGACGACGAGCAAGTCGCCGTCCGCGTAGACCTTCGACTTGGTGGGGCCGCGGCCGTAGTACTTGCTGTGCAGACCGACGAAGCCTGAGGCGATGCTGGCGCGAGCTTCCCCGGTGAGCTTCATGAGTCGCGAACTCCCTCCGCGGAGGGTTTCGCGTGCGCCGGCCCAGCTCGCTGTGTCAGCAGTTCGAACGGTCCCGCATTGAGCCCTCGGTACTCATTGTCACCGACCCAGTTCACCCAGGCCTGACGTTCTCTGACCTCTTGCCCGGCAACGCGAAGCCGGCAGTAAGCGCTGAACTCGCTCGAGGTCCCGATGGCGGCTTCGAACACTCCGCGCACCCGGTCCTGCTCGTCTGTCGCGACCTCCAGCCGCTGGGTCGCGCTCTCGCGTTCCGTGCGTCCCATGTTCCGCAACCTTTCAGTCCCTCTGTGGGGGTCGCGCGAAAGGCAGAGAGAGTGAGACCTAGCGAGCGATGAGTCGGCCGGCCCCGCGGGTCTCGATCATTGTCCCCGGGGTTCGCGCCTCAGCGCGTTAGCGCCTTGGTGGCTTTCGGGCCCGGGGCTGAAGTCTTGCCCGCAGGGTCAGCTCAGCTACTGAGACTAGCCCTTTTCCAGCGGCGTGTCGGCCCGGGCTGTTCGCTCAGGACGCGGTGATCGGCGCTAGGGTGGGGTCAAGCTGAAGCCGACGGGGGCCGTGTGGCACTCTCTCGACTGCGGTTGAGAGGACGGACCGATGGACCACCACCGCCTCAACGGCGCGCAGGGTGAGGACAGGGCCGAACAGCGCCTCGACAGCGCGGAAGCTGTGGAGAGCCCAGAGGAGCGTCTGAGTGAGCAGGACCAGACGCTCGCAGACAACGAGCAGACGCTCGCGGAGCGCGACCAGACACAGAGCGATCGCGATCAGCAGGCATCCGAGGACGACCAGCATTCCGCCGACTTCGATCGCGACCACGGCGGCGAGATGGAGGCCCACCGGCTGAGCACTGCCGCCCGCGCCGAGGCCGCCCACGAGCGCGCGAAGACCTCCCGGTTGCGCGACCGCACCGCCGAGGAGCGCGATCTCTCCGGCGCACGCCGGGACGAGCTCTCGCTGCTGCGCGATGAGGTCGCCGACGCCAGGGACGAGAGCGCCTCGAAGCTGGATGCCAGGGAGCACGTCGCCGACCAGCACACTCTGAATCTGGAGAAGCTCCGCGCGAGTGCCCGAGCGGCGCGCGGTCGCGCCGCCGATGACCGAGAGAAGGGGGCCCGCGACCGCGCGCAGGCCGCCGCCGACCGCCAGCAGGCCGCGGAGGACCGCGAGCAGGCCATGCGCGAGCTCGAGAAGGCGGCAACCGACGAACTGACCGGCGCGCGGCGACGAGGGGTCGGGCTCGAAGAACTCGAGAACGAGATGCAGCGCGCGCGGCGGGAAGGTCGCCCTCTCGTTGCCGCCTTTGTGGACATCGACGGACTCAAGCCGGTTAACGATGAGCAGGGCCACGCCGCGGGGGATGAGCTGCTCGCCAGCGTCGCCGACGGACTGAGACATCACATGCGCCCCTACGACCTGCTCGTCCGTCTCGGCGGCGATGAGTTCCTATGCGTGCTGCCGGTCTCGGCCGACGAGGCCCGCCGGCGCTTTGAGGAGCTCCGCGTAGACCTGAACGGCTCCAAGCGCCAGCAGTCGGTGAGCGTGGGCTTCAGCGAACTGCGCGACGGCGACTCCCCGGACGAGCTCATCGCCCGAGCAGACAAGGACCTGCTGGCTCACCGCGGCTCCTAGCGGACACGCACCACCACGGGCCAAGCGACTTGCTTCCTCGAGGACTCGAGGATTGAGTAGGTAGACCTTCCACACGCGCCAGCCACCCTGCTCGGCTGGTCGCTGATGCTGCTCGAGCTTCCGCTCCTCGGCTGAGGAGGCGGACCACTCGGTGTCGCACCGCGTGCACCACCATCGGTGTCTCCTGGTCTGGACCCGGATTCCGCCTTCGCGCAGCCGGCGGTGCTCCTCGGTCCGCTCGTCTGGCTGCATGGACCCTCTGCGGCAGCAGCGCGACCCTTTCTCCTGCTGCGCCACACGAAGCGCACCTGGGCGATCTAGCTCTACCAGCGCCACGCGCCCCAACGTACCCCGAATGACCCCTCTCGGCCGACCCGGCGCACCACCTTCCGGTCGGCGCCGCCTCAGGTCACGTCTGGCTTCGTGTCGTTGTGGGCGAGCGAGGTGGAAAGGTCCCGGAAGGAGTCGATCTGCTGCTGCCTTTCGGCGAGCTTCTCTTCGGCCTGTGCGATCGCGTCAGCGCCGGCGATGAAGCGGAACGGCGGCTGGTCCTCGTCGGCGATGGTCAGCAGGGCCTGGGCGAGCTTGGCCGGGTCGCCCGACTGCTGGCCGTTCTGGCCCTTCCAGAACTCGCGCTGCGCGGCGTTGCGCTCGGCGTAGTCGTCGATGAACGGCTCGGCGTAGTCCGTTGACTCCTCGGTGAGCAGCTCGGTGCGAAAGAACCCCGGGTTGACGACGGTCGTGTGGATGCCCAACGGCTCGACCTCGGGGGCGAGCGACTCCATCCAGCCGTCCACGCCGAACTTCGACGCGGCGTAGGCGGTGCCGAACTCAAAGCCGGCGAACCCGGCGGATGACGAGATCGTCACGACGTGTCCCGAGCGCTTCTCGCGCATGACGGGCAGGACGGCGCGGGTGACGTTCATCGGGCCGATGAGGCTCGTGGCAAGTTGCCGCTCCATTTGCTCGGGTGTCAGCTCCTCGAAGTAGCCCGCGTGGAAGCTGGCGGCGTTGTTGACCAACACGTCGATCCTGCCGAAGCGGTCAACGGCGGCGTCGACCGCCGTCTGGGCGTCTTGCGCGCTCGTCACGTCGAGCTTGACGGTCAGCACGTCGTCCGAGTCGCCGACCGCCGTGGCGCCAGCGGCGGGGTTCCGCGCGGTGGCGACGACGTTGTGGCCGGCGGCCAGCGCGGCGTTGGCGAAGTCCGCGCCCATGCCACGCCCAGCGCCCGTGATGAACCAAGTCTTCTTGTCAGCCACGGTTTCCCTTAGTCCGCCGTCGCTACCGGGGAAACGTTGCGGGCGGCGGCGGGGCGTCTCGCTCGCTTCCAAACGCTTCCACGAGCGCGCTGGCCGGTTGCTCCAAAGGCAGCGAGCGGGTACGCGACCCGGCCTGGCAGCGGCGTTGGGCGACGATGGGCGCGGCTGGTTTCGAACCAGCGACCTCTCGCGTGTGAGGCGTAGTTAGATCTAGAGTTCTGGACGCCGGATTAGGCTCCAGCAAGCGGTTCCAGGCCCGCGAGCTACGAGGGAAGTGGCTAGCGAATGGCTGCGGATGTGGCCCGATGCACGCCGATTTGGGCAGCGGCTGCCCATTGCCCAGGTGAGCCGCACCAGTCCGCCACGTCCCATTTAGCGCACCCGAACACGCGCCCTCAGCAATCGGGAGGTGCCTTCGGCGTTGACCACTCGCATGCGAAGCCGCAGACCGCCACCTCTGCGGCGCCGCAGGACGCGCTTGGCGCGGCGGCCCAGGCGGACCCTGATCCTGGTGCTGCCGCGGCGGTAGATGCGAGGCGAGCTGCGACGGAGGGTGCGGCTGCCGGCGAGCAGCCGCACGCTGCCCCGCACCGCGCCCTTCGTCCGCAACCTGAAAACAAGCCCTCGCCGAAGGATCGGGCGTAGGCGCTGACGACGCCTGACGACAGGCCGCGCCGAGGGACGCTCGATGCCCAGCTGTGTGTAACGGGCCAGAGCAAGATCGTCGGGACTTGGGGCCCCGTTGCGGCACCCGTCCGCCGCGCCAGTAGGCACGCGACCGCTCGCGTCTCAACGCTGAGCGCGCGTGACCCGACGCGATCAGGAGCCAGGGGCTCGCGGCGCCCAGTGGTCCAGCATCGCCGCGAACACCTCAAAGGCCGGCTGGGCGACCCCGTACGGGGCCTCGAGGTGGATGCTGAGCGGAAACCCGAGATCGGCCACGCCGTCGACGATCCGCTTGTAGAGATCGAGCAGCTCGGTCTTCTGCTGCTCGAGGTCGGATTGCGCGAGCTTGGCGACGAACGCCTGCTCGGCCTCGACGGCGTCGTTGCCGGGATCCTTG
>Ga0126307_10000715_pt1 | contig 21821 bp, 19 predicted proteins | sample Plot28_FD_89955 | JGI IMG/M metagenome (GOLD analysis project Ga0126307, IMG submission 89955) | Serpentine soil microbial communities from UC McLaughlin Reserve, CA, USA - Plot28 | ecosystem: Environmental > Terrestrial > Soil > Grasslands | place: USA: UC McLaughlin Reserve, Lake County... | reverse complement strand
GTGGAGCCGGCTGATGCCCAAGGAGCGCGGCGGCAACGAGGCGCTGGTCAAGACCATCCCGCTGCGCCGCGTCGGCGAGCATGCCGAGCTCGCCAATCTCGCGGCCTTCCTGGTGAGCGACGGGGCGGCCTACATCAACGGCGATGCGATCGTGATCGACGGTGGCAAGATGCTGCAATCGGGCGGCGGCGGCGCCAACACCCAGGCGATGATCGAGTGGACCGACGAGCAGTGGGAAGCGATCCGGCCGAAGCGAAAGTAGCGCACGATCGACGTCCACACTCGGTGTCATCCCGAGCGCAGCGAGGGACCTTTCCTGTTGCCTAAAGGTCCCTCGCTACGCTCGGGATGACAGGGTGCGCTGGCGGCGGCGGCTTAGGTCAGACTCGCTGTCTTGATTGTCCACCGCACACACTCCTACGTTCAAAGTGCATTGCGGGGGAAGGGAGGGCCAGATGACTCCACCCGACAGGCTTGGGTGACGCGGCACCGGAATTCCGCGACCGAACCATCTACGGCATAACGCCGTCCTCCTGACGAAATGGAGGGGGCCATGTCCCGAGAGAACCCCGCCCGCTGCTCGTGGGCGGGGTTCCTGCCTATGGCAAAGCTGCGCTAGGCTGGCCGCCGATCTAGCGTTTGTCCGGGGGAAACAGAAGACATGGCCGATTACGATTACATCATCGTGGGCGCAGGCTCGGCAGGCGGCGCCCTGGCGGCGCGGTTGAGCGAAAATCCGGCCAACAAGGTGCTGCTGCTGGAGGCCGGCGCGCGCAGCCATCCCTACTCCCGCATGCCGTTGTCGTTCGGCCTGCTGATCGAGCATCCGACGGCCAACTGGTGCTACCAGTCCGAACCCGAGCCCAACACAGCCAACCGGACGATCCCGGTGCCGCGCGGAAAACTTCTGGGCGGCTCGAGCTCGATCAACGGCCTGGTCTGGGTGCGCGGTCAGCCGCTCGATTTCGACACCTGGGCGCAGATGGGCTGCCGCGGCTGGAGCTGGCGCGACGTGGCGCCGCTCTTCACCCGCATCGAGAACTTCGTCGACGGCGATGGCAGCAACGGCCGCGGTACGGCCGGGCCGCTGAAGGTTTCGACCGTGCCCGACCAGAACCCGCTCTACGACGCGCTGTTCGCCGCCTCCAAGGCCGCCGGCTTCAAGCTCAACCCCGACTACAACAGCGAGGACCAGGAAGGCGTCGTCAAGACCCAGACCTCGATCTACAAGGGTCGGCGCATGAGCGTGGCCCATTGCTACATCGAGCCGGCGATGAAGCGCTCGCCCAACCTCCATGTCGTCACCGATGCCTTCACCTTGCGCCTGCTGCTCGAGGGCAAACGCTGCATCGGCGCGGAGTACGAGAAGGGCGGCAAGGTGGTGCAGGCCAAGGCGCGCGAGACCATCCTGTCGGCGGGCGGTGTCGCCAGCCCACAGATTTTGGAGTTGTCGGGCATCGGCCGGCCCGAGCTGCTGAAGCAGCACGGCATCGAGGTGAAGCACGAGTTGCGCGCGGTCGGCGAGAACTTCCGCGACCACATCAACGCCCGCATCATCTGGAGAGTGAAGGACGCGCGCGTCTCCTACAATCACATGGCGCGCGGCGTCGGCGCCGTCACCCAGATGATGAAGTACCTGGCGACCGGCGGCGGCTTCATGAGCCTGCCCTCGGCGCCGCTGCTCGCCTTCCTCAAGACGCGGCCCGAGCTTGAAACGCCCGACGTGCAGATGCACCTGGTGCCCTACTCGATCAAGGACCCCAAGACGCGCAAGCTGCAGGACTTCCCGTCGATGACGATCGCCTGCTATCAGCTGCGGCCCGAGAGCCTGGGTTCGATCCACATCCGCTCGGCCGATCCCAAGGCGCAGCCCGCGATCCGCTTCAACTTCCTGGCCGATCCGATCGACCAGGCGGCCATGGTCGGCGGCTTTCGCCTGATGCGGAAGATCGTCGACGCGGCCCCAATGGACGCCTACCGCGGCGAGGAATTCTCGCCCGGCCCATCCGTGAAGAGCGACGAGGAGATCCTGACCTGGATCCGGAACAACTCGCAGACCGCTTATCATCCGATCGGCACCTGCCGCATGGGGCCGGCCGGCCCGACCACCGTGGTCGACGACAAGCTCAAGGTGCACGGGCTGGAGGGGCTGCGCGTGGCCGACGCCTCGATCTTCCCGACCATGCCCTCGGGCAACACCAATGCGCCGTCGATCATGGTGGGCGAGAAGATGGCGGATATTCTGAAGGCGGCGGCTTAGCGGTCCACTCTTCCACCTCCCCCGTCATACGGGGGAGGCCGGGAGGGGGAAGGCCACAAGATGGCTTCCGAAGATTTCAGGTCTGAAATTTCAAGCGAACTTGATGAGGCTCGCCCCCTCCCTACCCTCCCCCGTAAGACTGCGTAAGACGGGGGAGGAGATGAGCGGCCGCAATATCACTGCCTGATCACTCCCCGCCCCGCCCAGCCCCCCTTACGTTTGATGCCCCGACCGCAACGTGAGGTAGCATCATGAGTGCGACCGCCAAGGCCCAGGGTTCGACAAGGGGTGTAGGTGCTGACGGCGGGATCTACAGGGAGGCGCGGCAGGCGTTGCGGTCGGTCTGCCCGCAGGCGCTGCTCAACTGGCGCGAGGCGCGCTTCTACGGCCGCTACGGCGAAGTCGAGCTGCACCTGCTGGAATTCCTGTGCCACCGCGACAAGGACGCCATCGACGTCGGCGCCAACGACGGCAGCTACGTGCACTACCTGCGCCGCCATGCCCGCCGCGTTATTGCCTTCGAGCCCATGCCGAGCCTGGCCGATGCACTGCACGCCAAGTTCCGGCACGGCGTGGACATCCGGTCCGTCGCCTTGTCCGACCGCGCCGGCACCGTCGAGCTGCATATGCCGGTGGTCGACGGCGTCACGGTGACAGGCTGCTCGACCGTCTCGCCGACGGCCTCCGCCACCTATCCCGACCATCGCGCCATCGAGGTGCCGATGGCGACGCTCGACAGCGTCTATGACGGCGAGGTCGGCTTCATCAAGATCGACGTCGAAGGCCACGAGCAGGCCGTGCTCGACGGCGCGGTGCAGACCATCCGCCGCTGCCGGCCGCGGATGCTGGTCGAGATCGACGAGCGCCTGTCGCCGGGCGGCCTCGCCCGCGCCAAGGCCTACTTCAAGGACCTCGACTATCGGGGCTACTTCGTCCAGGCCGGCCACATCGAGCCGATGAGCCTGTTCTCGGCCAGCGTCCTGCAGAATCCGGCCGATCTGCCGGACCTCACGGCGCCGCTGCAGCAGCGCCAACGCTTCGGCCGCTACATCTACAATTTCATCTTCCTGCCGCGAGATGAGCCGATCGAGACGCTGCGGCAAATGTCGAAGCGTCTCTCCGAGCTGTAGGCGACAGCGTCTCGGCCTTGGCGAGATGCTGCACCAGATGGTGGCCGATCCGCCGCCAGTCGAAACGGTCGGCGCAGGCGTCGTAGGCGGCGGCCTGCCAGGCATTCAGCCGCTGGAAGTCGTCGATCAGCTCGACCACGCCGTCGGCCATGGCGGGATGGCTGTCGAACAGGCCGATGTTCGTCCCGTCCTCCAGCGGCATGCCCGGCAAGGCAATGCGCATGGCGAGGATCGGCAGTCGGTTGAACACGTAATCCAGCCCCTTGAGCTTGAAGCCGCCCAGAAGATCGGGCACCAGCGCGAGCCGCGCCTGGCGCATGTAGGGCCGGACATCGTCGACCCGGCCGACGAAATCGACCGACGGAAAGCGCCGTCGCAGGGTCTCGAGATAGGCGGGCTCGGCCTCGCCCACGACCTGCAGGCCGATCCCTTCCCGGGCCAGCATCGCCGTGGCATCGGCGAGAAAGGCTTCCACCGCAGCGCGCTTGGGCGGCCAATCGAGGCTGGAGACGAGGATGGCCCGGCGTGGCACGTCATCGTCGATCGTGCGGGCCTCGAGCCGTGCTCCGGCATATCCGGGCGGCAGGAAGACGATGGAACGTCCCTTGGCACCCGCGGCAAACCGACGGCAGTCGTCGGGCGTGTTCGACGTCACCAGGTCGGCCGCGCCGACCAGCCGGCGCTCCAGGCGCCTCACCTTGAGATAGTCGACCGCCTTCGACACGCGGCGCAGACCGCGGGCGGCCTTGACGATGCGGCGCGCCACCGTGACCTCGTGGTTGTGGGACAGGTAGACAATGCGCGGCGGCCGCAGGCTCTGCCGGGAATGGCGCAGCACGGCGCCGAGCGCCCAGCCGCTGCTGATGCTGTCGAAGACGATGGCGTCCCATGTCCGCTCCGCCAACGCCTGGTCGAGCAGCCGTTTCATGTTGGGTGCATTGCCGCGGTGGGCAACGCCGGGCACGGACGACAGCAGGCGGCGCCACGGCGACTGGACCTGCTCGTCGGCCAGCCGCCAGTCGATGCCGAGCAGATCGCACACCGTCCGTGGGCTCTCGCGCCGCGCCAGGCCGATCACACGCAGCGTGGCGCCGGCATCGCGCGCCGCCTCGATCAGTCCCTTGGAATAGATGAGCTGGCCGTTGGTGGCCGGGTCCGGATCGGCGAGGGTCAACCACAGGCAATGCATTACGCGTCTCCTGCTTAAAACGATGTGTGGCGGCCATTCGAGACGCCAGTGATCAAGCTGTGTCGGCGCAACCGACGTTCGCATCTGCAGCGATCTTTCGACCGTCGCTTTCGCCGACTGTTGCCGACACAGCACACTGTCCGTCAGCCACAATCTGGACACTGGCAAGCCCACAGGCCGAATCACAAGAATAGCGAACTGCCCGTCAGCCCGGGCGCGCGAGAGGGGTGTCTCGCGAAGGGAGGCTAAATGTCTCTGGCCGTGCCGGAGGAGTCGTCAATTGAAGCCGCGTTCGTGTGTAACAAGTCAGAAAGCGTCCTGTCGGTCATCGAGAAGTGTCTCGATAACGGGCTGGGCTCATGCTTGGTCGTCGGCGACGACCATCGCTTCATCGGTCGAATCTCGCTTGACGACATACGGCGAGCGCTGTCCGACGGCACGGCGATCGTCGATCCCACGCTGGGCTGGCACCCGGCGGGTAACATGATCGCGGCCACGCCCTTGCGTAACGACGTCGATGAACATGAAATCCTGCGGCCGGTGGTCGATTCGAGCGGCCACCTGACGGGTGTCCTGATCGATCGCTCGACGCGGCCCATCCAGGTCGCGATGCCACACATGACGAGCGACGACTTCCGCTCCGTGCTCGACGCCTTCATCTCCGGATGGATTTCGAGTAAGGGGCCCTACGTCAACAAGTTCGAGGAGGACTTCAGCCGCTTCGTCGGAGTCCGCCACGGCGTTGCCGTCTCCAACGGCACCGTCGCGTTGCATCTGGCGCTGGTCGCGCTCGGCATCGGGCCGGGCGACGAGGTGATCGTGCCCGACCTCACCTTCGCCGCGACCATCAACGCGGTGCTCGAGTTCGGCGCCACGCCGGTGATCGTCGACGTCGATCGCCAGACCTGGTGCATGAGCCGCGAGGCCGTCAAACGCTCCTGCACGGCACAGACCAAGGCGATCATCCCGGTCCACCTCTACGGCCGGCCGGCCGAAATCGGGCCGATCACCGACTTCGCCCGCGGCCGGGGCATCGCCGTGGTCGAGGACTGCGCCGAAGCCCACGGTGCGCGCTATCGCGGCAAGGCGGTCGGCCAGTTCGGCGACGTCTCCTGCTTCTCGTTCTACGCCAACAAGATCGTGACCACGGGCGAAGGCGGCATGTGCGTCACCGATTCGGGCGAACTCGCGAGCTCTCTGCGCGTGCTGCGCGATCACGGCATGTCGCCGGACCGCTCCTACTGGCACGAACGGGTGGGCTTCAACTATCGCATCACCAACCTGCAGGCGGCGATCGGCCAATCGCAGATCTGGCGCGTCCACGAGGTGCTGCAGCGTAATGCCCGCATCGCGGCGCTCTATCGCGAGGCGCTGAAGGGCATTCCCGACGTGCGGTTTCCGCCGGAGCTGCCCGACGAGTACCGGCCCGTCGTGTGGATGACCTGCGTGCAGGTTCCGGCGGACAAGCGGCTGCTGCTGATGCGAGCCGCCCATGAGGCCCAGATCGAGACGCGGCCCTTCTTCCACCCCCTGTCGGCCCTGCCGCCTTACGGCAAGTATGCCCGCTCCTGCCCCAACAGCATCGAGCTCTCGGCTACAGGCTTGAACCTGCCGACGTCGCACTCGGTCGACGAAAAGGTAGTCGAGCGCGTTGCTCGCGTATTCCACGACGTGTTCGCGTAACGAAGGAAGCTTCCGCCATGTTGTCTTCAGTCATCATCGGCGGCGGCCCCGGAGGCCTCGGCCCTATCATATGGGCGGCGCAGCACGGCTTGCTTCCCGCGTGGCTCGATCGCGGCGTGGCCGTGGTCGAGCGCCAGGCGCATCTCGGCGGCACGCTCGGGCGGTTCGGCATCAAGTCCGACTCGCTGGGCGGCTCCTACCTCGAATGCCTGGAGGCCGCAGGCCTGCCGGCTGAGCTGAAGCCGTTGCGCGACGAGCCGGTGGCTCATGAGATGGCGTGGTACCGCGACAGCTTTCCGCCGCTCACCCTCGTCGACCGCTATATGCGCCGCATCGGCGTTGCGCTCGCCGCCATGCTCGCCGAGCGGTCCGCCCTGCATCTCTGCACGGAGGCGCGCGCTATCCATCTCCGTCCCGACGGCTCGGTCGAGGTCGAGATCGCCGGTCCCGACGGCCGCGAGAGCATCCTGGCCGCCCACTCCGCCGTCGTCGCCCTAGGCGGCCGCCAGCGCTGGATGCATGGCGAGCTCAAGCCGGGCCTGATGCTGGCCAATTGCCAGATGCGTCACGTCATGCCGTCGGATCGGGCTCTATCGAGTGCCGGGCTCAAGGAAGCCGACCAGATCCTCGCCGAGGCCGGCCAGCGGCCGATCCTGATCCTGGGCGGTTCGCACAGCGCCTATTCGGTCGCCGGCGCGTTGCTCGAATTGCCGGGAGCCGAACGCCTGGCCAAGGGGCAGATCATCATCCTGCAGCGGCGCGAGCCGCGCATTTTCTATCCCGATCGCCAAGCCGCGCTCGACGACCTCTATGACGTGGCGCCGGGCGACATCTGCCCACGCACCCAGAGGGTCAATCGCATGGGCGGACTGCGCGGCTTCGGCCGCGAGATGTGGCGCCAGGTCGCGCAGCGTCCGCGCACGACGCCGGAGCCGCGGGTCATCACAATGGACATGCAGCGCCTCGGTGCCGGGGAGCTCGGCACGATGATCGCGGAAGCGGCGCTGGTCGTGCCGAGCTTCGGCTATCGCTCGACAACGCTGCCGATATTCGACGCCGGCGGCCAACGGCTGACGCTCAATGCCGAGCTGGGCGGCGTCGCCGTCGGAGAGCACAGCCGCCTCCTGCTGAGCGACGGCACGAGCCTGCCCAACCTGTTCGGCATCGGCCTGGGCACCGGCTACAAGCTGCCACCCAGCATGGGCGGCGAGCCCAACTTTGACGGCCAAGCCAACAGCCTGTGGCTCTACCACAACGACATCGGCGCCATCATCTATCGCGCTATCGATGAGCTGGCGCAACATCCAGCGGCCACGGCTGCCCGTCGCCGCATAGTTGTTGCAGAGCACCTCACGCAACCGTGAGCTTGTCACGGGCTAGTCACCCCGCCTGTTGCCGAACAGCGGTATGGCATTGATCCGCCAGCGATCACTGACAACTTTAGCGGGGGCCATAAGGTGCGAGCAGCGACAGAGCGCATCGCCGGACTTGACGTGCTGCGCGGATTCGCAGCCGCGGCGGTGATGTTACACCATCACGGGCAATACTACGACGTGCTCTACCCGGGGCGCATCCCGCTGTCCGTCGACCTCGGGCCCGGCCACTTAGGCGTCGAGCTGTTCTTCATCATCAGCGGCTTCGTGATCCTGATGACGATCGAACGCAAGAAGACCGTCCGCGAGTTCACGATCTCGCGCGCGGCGCGGTTGATGCCGGCCTTCCTCGCCGCCCTGGTCATGGCCACCGTGATCCGCACCTTGTCACCTGTGCCCGTGCTGGACACGCCGACGGTGCCGCAGTTCCTCGCCAACCTCACCATGGCGCCCGCCCTGTTCGGCCAGACCGCCATGGACATGCCCTATTGGACGCTGACCTACGAGCTGGTGTTCTACATCGGCATGGGTCTGATCCTGGCCCTGGGGATGTTGCGCTGGACCGAGTGGTTCGGCCTGCTGGCCGTCGCCGCGAGCTGCCTGTTCATCGCGACCCTGGATGTCCGGCTGCACCATCGCAGCTCGATCGTGCTGCTGGTCCACTACAGCAACTTCTTCCTGATCGGCATCTGCCTCTATCGCATCCACGCCCGCGCGACGCGGCCGATTACGTGGGTCGCCCTGGTCGTGGCCATCGCCGCGACAGCACTGGGCGGCGGCGAGCGGTCGTTCGACACGCCGGGCCGTATCTACCTGCCCCTCACCATCGCCTTCACGGCCCTCGTCTGGTTCGCCATCAGCCGGCATGGCAGGTTATTGGCGTGGCGGCCGCTCGTCCTCCTGGGCGTAATATCCTACCCGCTTTATCTCGTTCACGTCGTGCTGGGCTTCGCGGTCATTCGCTGGTGCGTGACGCAAGGCTGGACCACGATTGAGGGCGTCATCGCGGCCGGCGTCGTCTCCATCATCGCAGCAACCCTGCTGCACTATTTCGTCGAAGTGCCCGGCGCCCGATGGGTGCGGACTGCTTTGAACCGGTGGCAGCCGCAGGCAACCCCTTCGGGTGTGTTCCTTACACCGGCCAGACAGAGAGGCCGCACGCCAAGCAAGTGACGAATCTAGCCGTGCAGTCGTTTCCTGACATCCTCGGGAATCGGCACAGCCTCCAGCGAGCGCGCATCGCCCGACTTCTTCGCCCAGATGCGGGTTTCGCTGCCCTGGGCGGCGATCTCGCCCGCGGCGTCGCGGAACACATGGCTGATGGTGAAGGAGCTTCGGCCAAACCGCGAGACGTGACTTTCGATGATAAGTCTCTCGCCCGGCTGCGAGGCGCGCTTGAAGGAGCATTCGGCGGCCACCAGCGGCGTGCCCTCCGTCCACTGCCCGCTGCGCGTGTCGTTGTGCGCGACGCCGGCCGCGACGAACAGCCGGTGGCTCGCCTGGTCGCACCAGCGGAAATAGGACGGGTAGTAGACGATGCCGGCGGGATCGCAATCGCCCCATTCGACGGTCACCTCGTGCCGGCTACTCAGCGGCATGACGCAGCACCGGAGCAGCCGCGGCGATGGCCGCAAGGGTCTTGGACAGCGTCTCGCCTTCCGGATCGGCCAGGGCGGCCACCCGAGCGCTCGCGACGGCGTCCACCGCCGCGCGAGGAGTCATGCGCCACGCCAAGGCGGGCTCGATGACGTCGGCCGTGATGCGGCGGTAGTTGGCCAGCCCGCGCTTATGGGTGTCGCCGTAACCCTTGATCAGGCGGGCGCACTCGGCGATCTCGCGCGCCAGGTCGACGTTGGTGCGCCCTGCGGCGCGTATCTGCTCCAGCCAGCGGTCGATCTCGGCCTGCTCCTCGACGAAGCGGTTGGTCCGCGGTCGGTAAGAGCGCAGGCCGGCCACCAGGCGCAGGCGAAGGAAGCCGAGCACGGTGGTCGAGCGCAAATGCATGGAGAAGTAGGTCTTGCCCAGCCGTCCGGTGCGCTCGCCCCAGGCCAGCAGCCGTCTGGCCCAGACCGGCGGCAGGATCGCGGCGATCTCCTCGATGCCAGGCTTGAAATGCTCGGTGATCTCCACCGGCTCGCCGTCCCTGGCGCGCACTTCGGCGCGCACACGGGCCAGCCGCTCGGGCGAGGTCTTGGCCTGGGCGACCCGGATCACGTCCTCGAACGACATGCGGACCGCCAGATGCCGCGCCGTCTCGCGTAAAAGCTCGGTCGAGCCCAGCGCATGCACCGTGTCCAGCCGGTTGAGGTACCATTCGGCGTACCAGCGATGCTGATAGGCCGTCAGGCGGCGCATGCCCTCCTCGATCACATCCAGCGTCACCGCGGGATAGGAGCGCCGGGCGCGCGCCAGCAGATCTTCGATGCCCTGCGCGCCGGCCTGGCGCTTGCGATGCTCGCGCACGACCTGGGCGAGCTCGCCGCGGGCATGGCCGCGGCCGAAGGCGAAGGCCGCGAGGTTGGTGTCGACGGCCTTGCCGCCATGGCGGATCGCCGTCTCGAAGGCGGCATCGGGAATCGGCAACCTGCCCGAACCAGCCAGCGCGCCCAGCAGGACGGCGTTGATCACGCCGCCCGACTCCTCGGCGGCCTGGTCCATGTCGAACAGGATCTGTTGCCTGCTGCGCTCCTTCACGGCGCGCAGCAGGCGGCCGACATCGAAGCTGCCCTCACCCATGGCCGTGCGCTCGCCGATCGCCAGCACGCGATGCGTCGAGGCGATCAGGGTGGTGCGGTCGGGCGTCACGAAGCCGTTGAAGATCATGCGGCCGGCTTCCAGGAGCTCGGTCGCCAATGCCACGTCGACCTCGCCGATGGCGGGATTGAGCGCCAGCACCGAGGGCTGGGCGGCCCGCGAGGGCATGACTTCGAGATAGTAGGTCGTGGCGCCGGTGCGCTGCGCCACGCCGGGGATCTGCGTCGCCTGCACGGCTAGCCCCTGGCTCTGCGCGGCGGCGACGATCCAGTCGCACAGCACGCCGCCGCCGTCGCCGCCGAGGGCGCCGACCAGGATGGTGATGGGTTTCATGGGCTAGGGACGCGCGACGCCAGTCCCGCGTCATACTCATTGCTGGGAGCGCGCCACTCCGTGGCGCATCTTTGTGGATCACACAGCCCATGAGCGCCACGGAGTGGCGCGCTCCCAGCAAAGAAAGTCACGCCATCGCTCCGATCACCGCCATCCGGAAACGCCACTTCAGGCGGTCCCACCAGGTCGCGTTCTGAACGATGTCGGCCTTGTAGAAGGATGGGCACAGCACGGCGGCGTCGGCCACCTCGCCGCACAGGCCGCAGCCGACGCAGCCGTTGTTGACGTGGGCCACCGGATCGGAGCGCAGCGGATCGGGGCTGGGCTTGACCACCAGCGACGGGCAGCCCGACAGGCGGATGCAGGAGTGATCGCCAGTGCAGACCTCGTCGTCGACGCCAAAGCGCGTGCGTACGACGCGCTCGCCGCGTTTCAGCTGAGCGGCGATCTGTGGGCGGATACGGCGCTGGCGGGCGAGCTGGCATTCGCCGTCGGCGACGATCACTTTCAGCCCCTTGTCGTCGCTGCTCATGGCCTCGCGCAGGGTCGTGAGCATGGTCGCGACATTGTAGGTGCGGATGGTGCGCAGCCATTTCACGCCCATCGCCTTCAGGGTCGCGGCGATGTCCGAGGTCGTCTCGCCGTCACGGCGGTTGCCCGAGGTGTTGGGGATGAACTGCGCGCCGGTGGCCGAGGTGTAGCCGTTCTGCATGATCACCAGCACGCGATCGCCGCGGTTGAACATCGCCGAGGCGACGCCGCTTAAAAGCCCGTTGTGCCAGAAGCCGCCGTCGCCCATCACCGAGATGGTGCGTTTCTGCATCATCGGCGCCACCGCGCCCGCGGCGGCGAGCGACATGCCGAAGCCCAGGATCGAGTTGCCGAGGTTGAACGGCGCCAGCGTCGCGAAGGAATGGCAGCCGATGTCGCTCGAGATATGGACCTTGCCGACCTCGCGCTCGAGCAGCTTGATGGCCGAAAAGACCGGCCGCTCGGGACAGCCGACGCAGAAGCCCGGCGGCCGGAGCGGCAGCGGCCCGCCCAGCAGCCGTTGAGCCTCGGCGCGACCGGTGCGCGCCGCCTCGAAGCGCTCGCGCGGCTTGGCAAGGTCGATGTCGTTGGCCGACTGGGCGAAGAACGTCAGCAGCCCGTCGGTCACCACCTCGGCGGTGTACTCGCCCGCCATCGGCAGCACGTCCTTGCCGTAAACCTTGGTGCCGATGTCGCGCTTGCGCAGGATCGCGTGGACCGCCTGCTCGATGTAGTCGGGACCGCCCTCCTCGACGATGAGGACGGCGCGCTTGGCCTTGCAGAAGTCGGCGATCTGCTCAGGCACCAGGGGATGGGTGACGTTCAGCACCAAGGTCGGGACCTGGCCTTCGACCTCCAGCCGGCCGAGGCCGCGCAGCAGCACGTTGGTGATGCCGCCCTGCACGATGATGCCGAGGTCGGAGCGCTCACCGGCCAGGAATTCGTTCAGCCCATGCTCGACGATGAAGCGCTGTGCCGCCGGCTGGCGGACCTCGACCTTGATCTTCTCGTGCGCGTAGGTCGACGGCGGATGGGAGATGCGGTCGTAGTTGTGCGGGGCGGGATTGGCGAGCCGATGGTTGCGCGACACCGACGGCGGCTTGTTGTCCTTGGCCAAAAACTCGCCGGTGACATGGCAGGCGCGGATGCGCAGCTCCATCATCACCGGCGTATTGGTCGCCTCCGACAATTCGAAGGCCTTCTCCGTGCAGCGCACGATCGACGGCAGGTTGGGCCTGGGATCCATCAGCCACAGCGAGGACTTCAGCGCATAGGCGTGCGCCCGTTCCTGGATGATCGAGGCGCCCTCGCCGTAATCCTCGCCGACCACGATCAGCGCGCCGCCGATGACGCCAGGCGATGCGAGGTTACTAAGCGCGTCGGCCGCCACGTTGGTGCCGACGATCGACTTCCAGGTGACGCAGCCGCGCAGCGGATAGTTGATCGAGGCGCCCAGCAGGGCTGCAGCCGAGGCCTCGTTGGTGCAGGTCTCGAGATGGACGCCGAGCTCGTCGAGCAGGTCCTGCGATTCGACCAGCACGTCGACCAGGTGCGAGACGGGCGCGCCCTGGTAGCCGCCGACATAGGCCACGCCCGATTGCAGGATCGCCTTGGTGACGGCGAGAATGCCCTCGCCGCGGAACACCTCGCCATCGCCCAGGCGCAGCGCACGCACTTCCTCGGCGAAGGATCGTTCGGGGTTGGTGCGCTGGGCGACGGGAAGCTGGGCGGCCGGCTGGTCGAGCATGGGGCAAGTATAGGGGCTAACGGCGCGACCGACGATCCCGCTTGGAATCATGGACTCCGGCGGCTTTTGCCCGCCTGACCAGCTCGCGGAACGGCACCAACAGGCGCTCGCGCACCGTCGCGTCGCGTTGCAGCACGGACAGCGCCAGCGCCACCGCTTCGAGGGTCGATACGGCGTCGGGCCGCGCTTCACGGCGAAGATTGCCATAGAGCGACGGCCCGTCCGGCACCACGACCAGGCGGCGCAGGCGCGTCAGCCAGGCGTTGCGCCACCACAGCGCCTTGGCTTGCGCCCAGTTGCCGTCGAGGGCCACCAATCCCTGCAGGCCGGCAAGCGCCGCGGCCTGGTCGGCCAGCGCTTCGCCCTTGCGATCGATGGCGATCAGCGGGTCCTTGCATAGCTGCCGCGCTTTGTCCCCAAGGTTGCCGGCGCCCAAATAGAGCACGCCCCATTGACGCGGATCGACCGGACGTTGTTCATTCCGATTCGCAAATGCATGGCCGAGGTTGCGCCATGACAGCCCCACTGAGACATGAGCGTCAGCTAGTGAGCGCGTCAGCAATCGAGCCGTGCCCAGCACGCGGTCCTGCTCTTGTGGATGTTGCAGGATAAGTACCGTCACCTTGTTGTCGACGACAGGGGTCGGCGGACAAACGCAGAGCGCGGACGGTCGTCCGCATGGGCAGGGTCCTTCCGGGGCACCTTCGATCATGCGCGAAGATATAGACCGTTCGTCGGAAGGCTGTCGCCATGACCGTTTCCATCCTCGCCGTTCCCAGCGTCACCAAGCTGCCGCCCGCCGCGGACGGCGCGGTGGTTGTCGGCGGCTCGCACGGTGCGGTGTATGCCGCCTATCTCTCGGCCAAGGCCGGCGCACGGGCGGCGATCCACAACGATGCCGGCATCGGCCGCGACGAAGCCGGCGTCAGCGGCCTCGCCTGGGCCGAGGCGCAGGGTATGGCGATGGCGGCGGTGTTGAGCGGCAGCGCGCGCATCGGCGACGGCGCCGACATGCTGAAGCGCGGCGTCATCGGCCGCGCAAATCCATTGGCCGAAGCGTGTGGCGTCAAGCCAGGCCAGAGCGTGGCGGAAGCCGCAGAGCTCCTGAAAGCCGCCCCGTGGCCGCATCCCAAGCCGGCGCCGCTCACCGAAGCCCGCACCATGGCCGGACGCATCCTGTGCGTGGATTCGATCTCGCTCGCGACCCTGCGCGACCGAGGCAAGGTCGTGTCGAGCGGCAGCCACGGCGGCGTGCCGGCGGGCGAAACGGCCTTGGCGTTCGGGCCGCGGCTGGTGCTGTTCAACGATGCCGGCTTCGGCATGGAGCATGCCGGCGTTGCCGGCCTGGCCATCCTCGACCGGGCCGGCATTGCCGCCACCACCGTCTCGACCATGTCTGCCCGCATCGGCGATGGCCGGTCGACCCTGCTCGACGGCTTCCTGTCGGAGGTCAACGAGGCCGCATACCGGCTGGGCGCACGCCAGGGCCGGTCGGCGCTTGCCTTCGCCCTTGCCGTGGCCGAAAAGAACGCCTGAGCATCGCAGCGGAGATCAGCCGGGCATGGCCGTCGTCAACGTGAAGTCGGAAATCGCGGGCAATGTGTGGAAGATCCAGACCAAGCCCGGTGATCGGATCGAGGCCGACGGCGAGATCATGATCCTGGAATCGATGAAGATGGAGATCCCCGTGCTCTCGCCCAAGGCCGGCACCATCAAGGAGATCCGGGTCAGCGAAGGCGAGGCGATCGACGAAGGCCAGCTCGTCGCCATCCTTGATGCGTAGCAGCGCCGTCGCCGTCGAGATCGTCCGTCTGTGGGCGCCCGACAACCTGCGTCGGGTGGCGCCCGGCGTGGCGCTGTGCGCCGTCATCGCCGCCATCGCCTTCACAGCCGACAAGCAGAATTTCCTGCGCTTCGGCGCGGTGTGGATCCCGCCGCTGATCCTCACCCTGGTGATCGGCATGGCGCTGCAGCCGCTGTCGGACCGCGCCGTGCTGAAGCCCGGCATCGAATTCGCCGGCCGGACGCTGCTGCGCGTCGGCGTGGCGCTCTATGGCGCGCGGCTCACCTTCGGGCAGCTCGTCGACGGCGGCGCGCTGCCGGTGCTGATCGCACTCGCCGCGGTTTCCTGCACCATCGTGTTCGGCGCCTGGGCGGCCCGCCTGTTCGGGCTCAGCCGCGACTTCGGCCTGCTGACCGGCTGCGCCACCGGCGTGTGCGGGGCGGCGGCAGCGATGGCGGCCTCGGCAGTGCTGCCCAAGCACGCCAATTCCGACCGCGACCTCGCCTTCACGGTGATGGGCGTGAATTTCCTTTCGACCGTGGTGATGGTGATCTATCCCGCCCTGCAGCCGGTGCTGGGCTATTCGCTGCACGAGATGGGCGTGTTCCTGGGCGGTGCCATCCATGACGTGGCGCAGGTCGCGGGGGCGGGCCAGACGATGGGGCCGCAGGTCCTGACCGAGGCCATCATCACCAAGCTTTTACGCGTGGCGTTCTTGCTGCCCGCGATTGCCGGCATCGCCTGGTGGGTGGCGCGCGGTGGTGAGGCCGCGGGCGAAGCACGGCCCTCGCCGCCGGTGTTCCTGTTCGGCTTCCTGGCGCTCGCCGCACTCAATTCGGCGGGTGTCGTACCGCCCGACGTGAAGGCCGCGGTGGCCGACATCTCCTCGTTCCTGATCATCACCGCCATTGCCGCGCTGGGCATCAAGACCTCGCTGCTGGCTCTCGCCCGCATCGGCATCGCGCCGGTGATGCTGCTGATCACGCAGACGGTGTTCATCGGCCTGCTGGTGGTCGGTTTGATTTATGCGCTGCGGATCGTCGGGGTCTGACGCACGTTCCCATAACTGTCATCCCGAGCGAAGCGAGGGACCTTTCCTGTGGCCTTAAAGGCCCCTCGCTTCGCTCGGGGTGACAGCGGGGCTTAAGTCCCCGGCTTCGTGCCCGTCGCGCGCACGACCTCGCCCCAGGTGTCGATCTCTTTCTTGATGAACTCGGCGAACTGGATGGGCGAGCCGGGCGCGGGCATGCCGGCGCGGCGCTCGATCTCGCGCACCACGGCCGGATCCTGCAGCAGCGCGTTCACGTCGCGGTTCACCTTGGCCACGATCTCGAGCGGCGTGCGCGCGGGTGCCGCCAGACCCGACCAGCCGGCGGCGTCGAAGCCCGGCAGGGTGTCGGCGATCGGCGGGATGAAGTCGAGCGGCGGCGCGGCGCGGCGTGCCGTGGTGAGCGCCAGCGCCTTGATGCGCTTGTCGGTGATCGCGCTCAGCGCCGCCGCCGTGCTGTCCATCATCAGCTTGACGTGGCCGCCCAGCAGGTCGGCCATCGCCGGCCCGCTGCCCTTGTAGGGGATGTGCACGATGTCGAGCTTGGCGCGCATCTTGAAGAGTTCCATGGACAGATGCTGCGAGGTGCCCGGCCCGGCTGAAGCATAGGAGAGCTGGCCCGGCTCTTTGCGGGCGAGCTCGATCAGCTCGGCGAGCGTGTTCGCCTGGAAGCTCGGATTGGCCACGATCACCAGCGGCACCAGGAAGATGTTGGTGATCGGCAGGAAATCGACCAGCGGCCGGTACGGCAGGTCGGGATAGAGGCTGGGATTGACGCCGAAGGTACCGCTCGAGACGATCATCAGCGTGTAGCCGTCGGGCGCGGCATTCTTGCCGTACTCTGTGGCAGGAATGCCGCTGCCGCCCGCCTTGTTCTCGACCACGACCTGCTGCTTCCACACGTCGGTCAGCTTCTCGGCGATCAGGCGGGCGAAGATGTCGGCGGCCTGGCCGGGCGGGAACGGCACGACGAAGCGCACCGGCTTGGTGGGCCACGGCGCCTGCGCCAAGGCCGGCGCGGCCAGCGCCGCCCCTGCAACACCCGCCAAGCGCATCGCCTGCCGGCGTGTGGGGTTACTCCGCATAAAAAAACTCCTCCACTGCTTTCGCCGCCAAGTTAGCACAAGCGGCGGAAAATGACGGCGTCTCACGCTCGACACAATCGCCGTCACAATGGACAACGCGGTAAGTCTCCAGAGGTCGCTGGGCTTCGTGGACATTCCCCGCCCCCGCTACCCACGCCCTGTCCGACACCGCCTGCATGGAGCCGGTCCCATGAGCATTCGTTATTTTGAGGACTTCAAGGTCGGCGACCGGTTCACCAGCGCCGGCCTCACCATGACCGAAGCGGCGATCATCGATTTTGCCCAACGGTGGGATCCGCAGCCTTTTCACACCGATGCCGAGTTCGCCAAGAAGTGGACCTTCGGCGGCCTCATCGCGTCGGGCCTGCACACCATGGCGGTGACCTTGCGGCTGTGGCTGGACCAGGGCGTCTTCCGGTCGTGCAGCCTGGGCTCGCCCGGCATCGGCGAGGTGCAGTTCCCACGGCCGGTACGGCCGGGCGATACGCTGCGCGTGGTGACCGACATCGCCGAGCTCAGGCTCTCGGCCTCCAAGCCCGACCGCGGCATCGCCCGCATCCGCCAGGTCACGATCAACCAGCATGGCGAGGCGGTCCTCGAGCAGGAGACGACGGTGTTCTTGAAGCGCCGGCCGGTGATGGTAGCGGGCGTGAGCGCACGGTCCTAGCTCTTGCCGGACCGCGGGCCTCCCGGCCCGCATCTTCCTCGTAGAAGCGATAATATGAGCGCGGTGAGCTCAACCTTCGGTCGATTGAGCGTTGGAGGCCCGCGGTCCGGCAAGATTAACGCCAGGCAAACACCGGCTGCTCGTAGTGGTCGACGCGCGTGTCGCGGCCGGCGAGCGCGACCTCGCGGAACTGGTAGAGGACGGCTGCGGTCGGCGCGTTGACGTTGGCGACCGATAGCGGCAGGCGGATGATCGGTCGGTCGGACTCTTCGATCGCCACGATCTCGGGCGAGCCGTCGCGGAACAGCTCGCGGCAGGCGATGCGATAGGCGGCCGCGACCTCGGCGGGGTTGGCCGTCACCGTGACGCCGGGCGACCACACCACCACCGGTGCGATGAGATAGCCCGAGCGCGTCGGATAGTCGTCGAGCGTGCCTAAAATATCGTCGGTCGAGGCGAGCACGCCCAGCTCCTCGTGCAGCTCGCGCAGCGCGGTCTGCTCGACCGTCTCGCCGGCATCGACTCGGCCGCCAGGCAGCGCCCATTGTCCACCATGTGCGCGCAGGCGCGGCGTGCGCTTGGTGAGCAGGAACGCGGCCTCGCCCGGCGCATCGCCTTCGACGACGACGACAGCGACGGCGGCGCGCTTCAGCCCGCCGGTGTCGGCGCGCCGGCGCAGCTCGAAGCGGCCCAGGTGATCGGTGATGGTGCGGCGCAGTGCGTCGTCAAAACGGAACGACGTCACGCCGCGGGCCTCGTGAAGGTCCAGACGACGGCGGGCGGCACGTTCCGCCAGATGCGTTTGCCGTGCGCGCCGACGAGATGCAGGCGCTGGCGCAGGGCGCGCGGGATGGGCGGCTTGGGCCCGTAGGTGAACTGGACCACGGCGGCGCCGCGCGGCAGGGCCTCGAAGACACCGCCGACGATCCCGTTCACGACGTCGGCCGGCAGCGACAGCAAGGGCAGGCTCGACACGACGGCGGCGAGCGGCGCGATGCCATGATCGGCAAGCAGGCGCGGCAGGCGGGCGGCGTCGCCCTCGACGATGCGCGGCCCGGTGAAATGACGGCGCAGGAACGTGGCGAACTCCGGATCGCGCTCGACCAGGACCAGCCGCTCAGGCGCGATGCCCGCGGCCAGCAACGCCTTGGTGACCTCGCCTGTGCCGGCGCCCAGCTCGACGACATGGCCCGGCCGGCCGTCGATGACGGTCCGGGTGGTCTTGGCCATCGCCTCGGCCAGCAGTCTGCCGCTCGGCACCACGGCTCCGGTGGCAAAGGGCCGGCGCAGCCAGCGCTTCAGGAATAAAGCCGTGCCGGCCGGTTCAACCGTGGGCATGACCGAACGCTAACAGAGGAACGTCGCGTGTCGACAAGGAAAAGCAGCCAGCGTCTACTGTGCGGGCTGCATGGCGGGCCCGGCGACATGGGCCGCAGGCGGCGCCGCTTCGAACACCGCCCGGGCATGGCGCGTCTGCTCCAGCGCATTGACCACCGAGACGTAGACGGCGGCGGCATAGGGCAGCGACTGCACGACCATGAAGACCGCCCACAGGCGCGCCTCGATATTGACGGCGCCCGCCCCCATCCACAGCACGATCGCGCCCAACCACAGCAGGATCGTCAGCACCGCCTCGCCCCGTGCCATGCCGAGCGCCATGCCAAGCGTGGCGCGCTCGTCCATCTTGGGCGTGCGCATGAACGGCAGCCGGCTGGTCATCAGGCCGTAGATCACCGCGCGGCCCACCGTGTAGGTGAGCGCCAGCCCGGCCAGCGACGCACCGATGCTCTGACGGAAGGTGCAGCGCACGCGGTCGAAGTAGAGGCCGAAGGAATAGAGCAGCTTGAAGACGAAGATACCGATGGTCGGCAGGATGAACTCGGCCGGCGGCAGGCCGACCGGCTTGATGCCGAACAGCGGCGGCAGGACGACGGCCAGCAGCCAGGCGAGACCGGCCCAGGTGAAGATCAGGTTCAGCGCATCGGCGAACCACGGCATCCAGCCGGCGATGAAATGGTACTTCTGCGCGAAGGTGAGCTTGGTCGAGTTGCTCAGCATCTTGCCGGCATGCGCCTTCATGATCTGCATGGCGCCGTAGGCCCAGCGGAAGCGCTGCTTCTTGTAGCCGGCGAAGTGATCGGGCGTCAGGCCATGGCCGAAGCGCTCGCGGCTGTACATGGCGCCGTAGCCCTTCTCCATCAGGCGCAGTCCAAGCTCGGTGTCCTCGGTGATGCACCAGGTCGCCCAGCCGCCCAGCTCTTCCATCAGGTCGCGGCGCACCAGGGTCATGGTGCCATGCTGGATGATGGCGTCGTACTCGTTGCGCAGGCACATGCCGATGTCGAAGAAGCCGGCATATTCCCAGTTCAGCATCTCCTTGAAGCGATCACCCTTCCAGTCGCGATGGTCCTGCGGCGCCTGGACGTAGGAGATCTTGCCGTCGTCGAAGTACGGCACCAGCGCCCTCAGCCAGTCCGGCCGCACCATGTAGTCGCTGTCGATGACGCCGATGATCCTGGCGTCGGGCGAGGTCTGGGTCAGCACGTAGTTCAGTGCGCCCGCCTTGAAGCCCTTCATGACGTCGAAGTGGAAGAAGCGGAAGCGCTCGCCGAGCTGGGCGCAGTAGTCCTGCACCGGACGCCACACCGCGGGATCCTTGGTGTTGTTGTCGATGACGATGACTTCGAAGTCCGGGTAGTCGAGCTTGGCCAGCGAATCGAGGGTCTGGATCACCATCGCCGGCGGCTCGTTGCAGATGGCAAGATGCAGCGAGACCTTCGGCCAGACGCGGTCGGCGGGCTGACGGGCGATCATCTCGGCCGCCGGCAGCGCCTCGCGCTTCCACCGTCCGCGCCAGATGGTCTCGGCCATCTCCAGAGCCTGCACCAGCGCCATGGCGAGGCTCATCACCAGGAAGGCGGCGAGCACGGCCCAACCCACCATCTCGGAGGCCACCATGTAGCTGCCGGCCGCGACCACGCCGCCATAGACCAGCGCACTCGCCGACAGCGCGACCAGGCCGCAGAAGCCCACCTGCCCTGCCATGCCGAGCGCGGGCCAGCGCCACAGGAAGAACAGCATCACCGGCAGCGACAGTGCCAGCGACCAGGCCGCAGCCGCCCACCACAGCGGGAAGCGTTCGACCGGGCCGGTCCAGGAGAACTTGGGCTGGCGGTCGGCGTTCCACAGGCCCCAGTAGCCGCCTGCCTTGCCTTCGAGGTCATACGACTTCCACGGCTGGTCGACCGCCTCGACGACGAAGTAGTCGATGTTCTGCGACTTCAGCCACGCCACCATGTCGCGCACGTTCTTGGCCTGCTCAGCCGGCGTCGCATACTTCACCACGCCGCTGCCGGGGCTGCGGCGGGCGGCACCGTTCGACGGCCAGCCGACCTCGGTCACGATGATGTTCTTGTTGCGGAGGTACTCGGCCTCCTTGAGCTTGGCGATGCGCGACTTCAGGTACTCGAGCGGCGTCTCGCCCGACTTCTCGTCCCAGTAGGGCAGGATGTGGACGGCAAGATAGTCGACCTCGCGCGCGAGCTCGGGATATTCCAGCCAGACGTGCCAGGGCTCGGCGGTGCTGACCGGCACCTTGACGTTGCGCTTGACGTTGCGGATCTCGCGGATGAGCTGGGCCGGGCTGGTGGCGTTGGGATCGCGCAGGTTCTTCTGGCCGTCCCAGCGCAGGATGTTCTCGTTGCCGACCAGCACGCGCTCGATGTTGGGGTTCTGGTTGGCCATGCGGATCAGCGCGCGGGTCTCCTCGGCGTTGACCTCGCTCGCCTCGCGGCCGAACTGTTGCTTGGCCTCGTTGGCGCTGTAGATCCAGGCGCCCGGCACCAGCTTGATGCCGTTGCGCGCGGCCGCCTCCGGCATGACATCGCCGCCGTCGGTGGCGCGATAGGTGCGGACGTAGTTGACCTTGCCGCCGAACATGGCGAAGTCGCGCTCGATCTGCTCCTTGCGCGGCTTGACCGGCTCGGGCGGGGCGTCGCTGACCGCGGTGCGCAGAAAGCTGAAGACGCCACTCGACTTGGACTCGATCGGGTCCTGGTCCTTGGCCCACGGCGCGTAGGTGACGCCATGCAGAGGACCGTCGACGTCAGCCGCGCTGACCTGGCCGTCGAGCAGGCGCCATCCCACGATGGTGGCCGCTGCTGCTATCAGAAGAACCAATCCCAGACGGATCATGAAGAGGCGATCGCTCCGGCGCGCCGCCGGTGGCACATGCTCGC
>Ga0126307_10000714_pt1 | contig 21829 bp, 23 predicted proteins | sample Plot28_FD_89955 | JGI IMG/M metagenome (GOLD analysis project Ga0126307, IMG submission 89955) | Serpentine soil microbial communities from UC McLaughlin Reserve, CA, USA - Plot28 | ecosystem: Environmental > Terrestrial > Soil > Grasslands | place: USA: UC McLaughlin Reserve, Lake County... | reverse complement strand
GGCCCCGTACCAGGCGGCGCTGCGCGACGCCGTGCCCGAGAGCTCCAGGCGCGCCTACGACGTCGTTCCGATCGTCCAGACCATGTGCGACGACGGATCCGTCACGGTGCTGCGCGAGCGTTTCGCGCCCGAGCTCAGCACCGCGCTCGCCCGCATCGAGGGTCGACCCGTGGGGATCCTCGCCAACAACTCGAAGTTTCAGGCCGGCGTCGTCACCGGCGAGGGCGCCGACAAGGCCGCCCACTTCATGCAGCTCTGCGACGCCTTCGGCCTCCCGATCGTCTCCTTGATCGACACCCCCGGCTACATGGTCGGCCCCGAGGCTGAGCGGGACGCCCTGGTCCGACATTGCTGCCGGATGCTGATCGCCGGGGCCGCGCTGAGCGTCCCGACCGTCGCCGTCATCCTGCGCCGCGGCTACGGCCTGGGCGCGCAGGCGATGGCGTTCGGCAGCCTGCACGAGCCGCTGCTCACCGCGGCGTGGCCGGACGCGACGCTCGGCCCGATGGGGCTCGAGGGCGCGGTGCGTCTCGCCATGCGCCGAGAGCTCGAGGCGATAGAGGATGAGGGCGCCCGCGAGCAGCGGGTCCGCGAGCTCACCGCGCAGATGCACGAGCACGCCGAGGCGCTCAACGCCGCTCAGATCTTCGAGATCGATGACGTCATCGATCCGGTTGACACCCGGGCGACGATCGCCCGCACCCTCGCCGCGGCGGGGACCCCCCAGCCGAGCGGCCGCACGGTCGACTCCTGGTGAGCCGAACTAGGCGCCGCCCCCTCAACGGTCAGGGGTGTGATTTCGCAGCGCCGCTTTGCATGGAAAGCGACGGTTTTCAATCACCTTGGCGCGGGCGACCAAGGAAGAGACACGTCGGAAGTAAGCCCCGCCCGCCCGGTGGCTAGGCGAGTCCAGCGAAACTGGCCACGCTTACCGCCTCGACTCCGCGAGCCGTTCGGCGGCAGCACGGGCCTCCTCGATGTCGGTGTGGGTCGTCAGTCGCACGAGGAGGCCATCGGCCGACCAGCAGATGGCCCATCCCTCCCGCACATGGACTTGACCATCGACGCCGACCGGACGACCCTCTTGCTTGACCACCGCAAGCACGACCCCGTCGTCGAGGACGACGAACTCTTCGACTTCCATGCGAAGTTCGGCGAAGGAGCCGAACCAATCGTCCAAAAAGCCACGAATTGCATCGCGGCCTTCGTAAAGGAACCCTCCCACCAGCCGCCCATCGAGGACCGCATCGGGAGCGAAGAAGCTCATTATCGCGTCGAAGTCACGCTGATTCACAGCCTCAAACACCCGCCGCGTGAGCTCAGCCGGGTCGGATGTCATGGACTCCTCGGGCATCGTTGCCGGAGTCATTCTCGCGGCTACGCCGTCGCTTTTGCCGAAACCACTGCTTTGGACGAGAAGCGGTGCTCTTCTCGTCCGCGCCGTCCGAGTGCGACGACGTGATCGGCTGGTGTTGTTGAGTGGTATTGGCTTCCCGCGCGCGGATCGAACCGTCGTGGTACTCGGGGCTGGCGCATCGCGCGGGGCATCGTTTTGCGGGGGACAGCTCGAAGATCGCGTCGAGGCGCTGGAGGACTGAGGGTTAGAACGAACACTGCTCCTTCTCGTCCAAAGCGCTACTCCCGCAGCCCGGCGGCTTCGAGAGCCTTCTCTCGTTGAGGAAACGTCTCCAGCGTCGAGACCTTCCCATCCCGGAGGGTCCATACGTCTCCGACCTTGATCTCGATCACGGCCCTGGTCCCCTTGGGTTGAGCGCGCTGGGTGACGAAGACCACCACCTGATCGTCACTCTCGAAGAACTCCTCCGGCTCGGCGATCCAAGACTCAAAGGCGGCGATCCGGTCTTCGACGAACCTTTGGGCCTCGTCCCGGCCGCGGTAGGAGCCCTGGAGTTGTGTGTGGAGTTCGAAGTCCGGGTGCGCGTCGGCCCACAGCCCATCCCAGTCACGCCGGGCCAGCGACCCGTATGCGCGGCGGACAATCTCGATGTTCTCCTCCTGCGGCATCGCTGAAGCAGTATCTCGCCAGCGGGCTACCGCTTCCAACGCAAAGCGCCACTTCTCGTCCAAAGCGGTAGCGGGATAGGCTGGCCTTCGTTCCATCCAATAAGGGAGGGCTCGATCCGCGCACGCCCCCGGCAGATTGGAGAAGAACCATGTCTGAACGCACCCTGTTGAGGCTCGCCGGAGGGCTTCTCTTAGGAGGCTTCCTGCTGAGTCTGGTACTGACTCATCTCCATCCTTCAGGGGACGACGACAACCACACCGTCATCTTCCAGAAGTATGCGGACAACGGCCCCTGGATCGCGATTCACCTCGGTCAGTTCGCCGGGGTGCTCCTGATTCTCGGTGGATTCTTGGTCCTCTACCGCGTCCTCGACCTGCGGGAGGAGACCCCCCTACTGGCGCGGTTTGCCGCCGGCGCCACGATCGCCACCGCCGCCACATGGGCCGTCTTGCAGGCCATCGACGGGGTTGCGCTGAAGCAGGCCGTGGATGCCTGGGCGAACGCCTCTGGCACCGAGAAGACGATCAGGTTTTCCGATGCGGAGACCGTACGCTGGGCGGAATGGGGGGTCAACAGCTATTTCCGGCTGTTGCTTGGGCTGACCATAGTGCTGTTTGGCGTGACGATCGTCCGTACCGGATTCGCTGCCCGATGGCTGGGATGGATTGGGGCGATTGGCGGCCTGCTCTACATGGCGACCGGGATAGCCGTCGGCTACAGCGGCTTTGAGAGCGGGTTTGGAGATGCCGCCGGTGACGCGGTTCAGCTTCTGCTTTTGATCTTCGTCGTCGGCATCTTTGTGGTTGGCATGCGCAGGAAGGACCTCGTCGACACGACCGGCTGACGGGGGTTCTCGATTCCGACCGGGTGCTTCCTAGTTACTGCTTTCCATGCAAAGCGGCCACCTCGCGGCAACACTTAGGCGGCAGCGTTGTCCGCTCCCGGACCCTTGAGCGTCATAGCGACGAACGAATCGGGCCACACCTATCTAATCTTCTGGAGACGCACGGATTAGGAGTGCTGCCTCTAACTGTTTCCGTCGCGCTCCGCCTCGTACGGATGGAACTTCGAGTGGTCACCTGCGTCCCAGGCAGCGGGGAGGCCGGGGGCGTCGAGATCCCAGTCGGGGCGGATCTCGCTCATCACCTCCCGAAGATCCCGCCAGAGATCGTCGATCGACGGCCTGCCCCAGAACCAGTAGCCGTTGTAGATGCTGTGGATGACGAGCCCCGGCTTGAGCACGAGGGTGTGCGGGATCATCGGGTCGTGCTCGGTGTCCGTGTACTCCTTGATGTCGAGGTCCTTCTGCACGTGGCGACCGGCGTCCGAGAGAAAAGTCCACTGCGCGCCGAGTGAATCGCGGAACTCGTTGATGACGTTGATGCTGTCCGTCGAGATCGTCACCAGCTGCGTGTACGCCACGGCGACCCGCGGATGGAACGCCACGAGATCGGCGTGCTGCTGGTTCTCCCTCGGACAGAAGTGGCCGCGGGAGAGCACAAGGATCATCGGATCGATCCCCTGGAGCTCGCTCAACTTGCGGCGCGCCTTCGTGTGGTCCGTGAGCTCGTAGTCCGGAAATGTGCTGCCGGGGACGATGTCGCTGCGCATGCTCAGGACGCTTCGATCACGTGCTTGATCCGCTGCGCAAACTCGCCGGCACCCCGGCGTGCCCCGCGCAGCGCCAACGGCGCGATCAACTTTCCGAGCCCGTGTCCCTCCAGCGCGTTGTGGATCTTGAGCTCCGTGCCCTGGCCGTCCCGGGAGAGGTAATAGCCACCCTCGGGCACGGTCACGAGGTTCTTGGAGAGCTCCGTCCAGGCGATCCGGTTCGGGGGCTCGAACTCCGTCAGCTCGAACTCACGGTCGGTCTTCATGCCCGCGTCCTTGACCTTGCTCACGTAGGTGGTGCCAACGCCGGCCGGGCCGTCGCTCGCCTTGGCGATCTCCATCACCCTCGGGCTGAACTTCCGGTCATTCTCACCATCGGCGAGAAAGGCGAACACCTCCTCGACCGGGCGGTCGATGCGCGTGGTTCCTGACCAGGTTCCAGCCATGGCTGTCTCCGTTCTGTTTGCGTTCCCCTTGGATTGCGACCGGATCGGTGACCGAGCGGCATGGCGGTTTTCTTCGGCTCGTCAACGGGTCCAGTTACCGCTCCAGGCTGAGCCTACTCCGTACGAGAGGGTCCAGCGACTCGATGTCGGGCGATTGGCTCGAACCCGCGCCGGCCGGTGGCTACGAGCAGCCTGTCGCCGCGCACTTCGCGCCCCTCGCCGGGCTCGAGGACATACTCCAGTCCGAGACCGTGAAGTCGCGCCAGGCAAGCGCGGCTTCGCTGTCGACTTCGGCCGTCGCCGTCGCCCCGCGCGCTCCGTGGACCGCCTCGCCTGGCCGAAGCAGAGTCTTCGACGGGATGCACGTCCAGTATGAGCACTCGCCCCCGACGAGTTCGCGCTCGACGAGGGCGACCCGCAGACTGCCATCGGCAAGTGCCCCGGCTGTGCAGTCTCTGGATCGTGACGCCAGACTAGGACTGCGACGCGTTCGTGCGCCAGCGTGAACGCTCGGCCCCCCATTCAGTCTCGTAGGTCTGCGAAATCAGTACGTATCCCCGATCACGCTGGTAGCGATCAGCCAAGTCAGCAGTCACTCCGACAGCGGCCAAACTCAGCCGTCCAGTAGCGAACGGCGACGTGGTGAGCCGACCTACCAGCGCGAGGTGACGACCTTCTTGCGCGTGTAGAAGTCGACCGCGTCAGAGCCGTTGGCGTGCAGGTCACCGTCGATCGAGTCCTTCCAGCCGGAGAACGGGAACCAGGCCACCGGGGCCGGGACCCCAATGTTCACTCCGAGCATGCCCGCCTCGATGCCCCAGCGGTAGGCGCGGGCGGCCGCGCCGGAGGTGGTGAAGATCGATCCGGCGTTGCCGTAGCGCGAGCCGTTGGCGAAGTCGATCGCGGCGTCGAGGTCGGGGACGCCGACAAGGGCGAGGACGGGGCCGAAGATCTCCTCACGGGCCAGCTCGGACTCCTGGTCGCTGATCTCGACGAGCGTCGGGCCGAGCATCGCGCCGGCATCGCCGCCGCCAACCCGACCGTCGAGCAGGACCTCGGAGCCAGCGCCCTCAGCCGTCGCTACCGCGGTCTCGGCTCGCTCGCGGGCCTCGGGGGAGACCATCGGGCATACGTCTGTGTCCGGGTCGGCACCGGCACCGGTGGACAGCTCCTCGGCGGCGTTCTTCAGGTGGGCGCGCACCTCCGCCTGCCTGCCCTCGTCGCCGACGATCACGCAGACGGACCCGGCCAGACAGCGCTGGCCGGCCGCGCCGAAGGCCGAAGCCATGATCGCCGGGACGGACTTGGCGAGATCGGCGTCGGCCGCGACGATCATCGAGTTCTTAGCGCCGCCGAGCGCCTGCACGCGCTTGCCGGTCTCGGCCGAGCGAGTCGCGATCACTCGGGCCGTGCTCGCCTGGCCGACGAAGCTGACGGCGTCGACGCCCTCGTGACCGAGGATCGACTCGACCGCCTCACGGCCGCCGTGCACGAGGTTGACGACGCCCGACGGAAGGATCTCCTCCTCGGCGATCAGCTCGCAGATCCGCTGTGAGGGGCGCGGGTCGCGCTCCGAGGGCTTGAGGATGAACGCGTTGCCGCAGGCGACCGCGTAGGGCAGGAACCAGAGCGGGATCATCGCCGGGAAGTTGAAGGGGGTGATCGCGGCGACGACGCCGACGGGCTGGCGGACCAGCTCGACGTCGATCCCGGAGGCGACTCCCTCCAGAGTCTCGCCCTTGAGCAGGTGCGGGATGGCGGCGGCCGACTCCACGGACTCGATGCCCCGGCCGACTTCGCCATCCGCGTCCGCCAGGGTCTTGCCCATGTCCGCGGTGACCAAGGCGGCGAGCTCGTCGCGATGGCGGAGGAGGGTGTCGCGCAGCGCGAGCACTCGGCGGGCCCTCTCCTGCGGCGGCACCTCGCGCCAGGCGGGTTGTGCCTGCCGGGCCGCTCGCACGGCCGCATCGATATCCGCAGCACCGGAGAGCGGGATCCGGGCGGCCAATTCGCCCGTCGCCGGATCGCGATCCTCGAGGGTCGCGTCGGTGACGGCGTCCACGAAGGAACCGCCGACGAAGTTCTGAAGCGTCCGTGCCTCGGCCGCGGTGGCCATGACTTCAGCCTAGCGCCGCCTGGACCGCCGTCGCGCTCGATGCTTCTGGAACTGGCCGGGTTCGGCCTCCTCCTCCAGCACCTGCTCGATCGTCCGGCCGCTGAGCACCGACTCAGGCTGTGAGGAGGTCGGCTTGCGGCGGGCGTCGGCCCCCTCGTCCCGCTTCTTGATGAAGAGCCACTTCTCTCGGTCGCCCGCAGGCCCGGTGCGGACCAGCGCGTAGGCACCCTTGATCTTCTCCCCGAGCATGAAGACTTTCACGTCACCCTTCTCAATGGCCTCGTCCAGCTCCATGGGCTCGCCCTTCCGGGTCTCTGAGATGTTCTGGAAGACGCCGCGGTCCCAGACGATCATCGGCCCGGCGCCGTAGGAGCCCTCCGCGATCACGCCCTCCCACTCGAGGTACTGCATGGGGTGGTCCTCGGTCCGCATCGCCAGGCGCTTGTCCCGGGGATCGAGCGAGGGCCCTTTCGGAATGGCCCACGAGGCGAGCACGCCGTCGACCTCGAGCCGCAGGTCGTAGTGCTCGGAGGTCGCGGAGTGCTTCTGGAAGGAGAAGCGCGGATGCTTTCGGCGCGCCTTGCCCTTCTTCCCCTTGCCGCTCGGCTCGTTGGTCTGGGAGAAGTCGCGCTTGCGTTCGTATTCCTTCAGGGAACGCGGCATCAGACCGCCACCTCCAGCTCGGCGATGGAGTCGGCCAGCGCACCGCGCAGGGCGTCGAGGTTCGAGATCGCCTCGGGGTCGGAGCAAAGTCCGAAGGCAAGCTCGCCCTCGAGGGAGACGACGGAGATCCGCAGGGCGTGGCGGTCGGCGGGTTCGGCGAAGGAGCAGAACTGCTCGACGGCGTGGCCGAGGATCACCGCGCGCTCCCTGGGCCCCGGCACGTTCGAGACCGAAAGGGCGAACTCGCGAGGTCCCGCGGTCAACCGGGTCACGCCCTTATATAGGGGGCGGAAACGGCTGAGCGCATGGAAGAAGGCGTAGAGCGCGTCGGCATCGTGGTCGAGCTTTCTCTGACTCGTCTCCGTGTTGATCAAACGCAGGCGCTCCTGAGGATCCGGCTCCGCGATCGGGAGATCCACGTTCATGAAGGAGTCCCGGTTGCCGAGCTCTCCCTTCTCCTCCTCGCGGGCGTGCAGGCAGACCGGGCACTGGACCCGAAGGTCCTGGGCGATCCCGCCGGCCTGCGGCAGCCAGCGCCGCAGGGCGCCCGCAACCACCGCGAGGACGACGTCGTTCACCGTCGCGCCCTCGGGCGTGCTGTGACCGATCCGCTTCAGCCGCTCGAGAGGAAAGCTGCTCCAGGCAACCTCGCGCGCCGGGCCGATGTGCTTGTCGAGCGCCGTGTCGCGGCCCGGCCGGAGCTCGCGCCAGAGGGCCGAGGGGAGCCGCACCAGGATCCGCTCCTCAGCGGCGCCGGCGGCGGGACTGGGGGAGGGCTTGGCCTTCGCGGGCTTCGGCTCCTGCGTAGTGGCGCGCGGGTTGGGCGTCTTCACGTCGCGGTCCCAGAGCAGCCCCGCCGCCATCTTGATCGAGCTGACCCCGTCGGCCATCGCGTGGTGGATCCGCCCGACGATGGCCGCTCGACCGCCGGTCATCGGTAGGACGTCGAACCGCCAGAGCGGGCGGGTGTGGTCGAGCCTCTCGGAGAGCAACTCGCCCACCGCGGCTCGGAGTTCCTCGTCGGAGAGCGGATCGGCGTGACCGGGTGCGGCGACGTGCCAATCGAGATCGACCTCGTCCGTCGCCACCCAGGCCGGGCGCCCCAGTCGCAGCCGGGGCTCAACGACCTTCTGACCCAGCTTGGGGAACGCGCCCATCCGCTCGGCAACCCGCTCGCGAAGCCTCGGCACCGATACCGGTTCGCCCGCGGAGTCGGGGGCGAGGATCAGCACCTTGCCCGTGTGTCCCTTGATCACCTGGGACTCCAGGCGCAGGATCTGAGCGTCGTCGACGCTCAATTGCTCCCTCGTGGTTGCGCTCACCGGGTGATCTTTGCGCCTCAGGCGGCTTCTGTCACCCCGTTTTTCACGTTGATCGTCGGGTACGAGTGTTGAGAGCGACAAAGGAGACGATCGAAATGGGTGAGCACATCGATGAGGCGAAGGGTCGCACGAAGCAAGCGACCGGTGACCTCACCGACGATGAGAAGCTCAAACGCGAGGGCAAAATCGACCGAGCGGTTTCGAGTGTCAAGGACAAGGTCGATGACGCCGCCGACAAGGTGAAGGACAAGGTCGGCACGGGCGATAAGCCTCGCGACTAACCGCCCGCTGAAACAGCTGAAGCAGGGAATTCCCGAGGCCGGAGCGAAAGCTCCGGCCTCTCTGTTTGGGAGAACTGAGGAGAACTACGGAGCCGAACCCGCAGTTCTTCCCGATGACGGCCCGCCGCCCGGCGGGGAGACTGGCACGCGCCAAGGGGAGTAGGAAACCAAGAAGCGCAGGGACACCCGCCCGCCGCCGATTCGACTCACGGGCCGCCCTAGGGGGGCGGCCCGTTTGTTTTTCAGGGAGCCGCGGGCCGCAGCTCGTCCCCGACCGCCCGTGCCAGCTCCTCCTGCTGTGGCAGCTCGCCGCGCAGCTCCATGAGCTCGAGCGCGACCACGACGATCACCAGACCCTCGATCGGCTGGAGGAGGCCGTCGGCGCCCATGTTGACGAGGGTGATCAGCCCGGCGCCGCTGAACCGGGCGCTGATGGCGGCGACCAGGATCTCGGTGAGCACGATCGTCCCGACGACGATGACGAGCACGCGCCAGAAGTTGCCCCGTACCAGCTCCCTGCTGCGTCGCAGGGAACTCCAGACGTCCCGGTGCTCGAACTTGACCATCGCGGGGGCGAGGCTGAAGTAGGCGAGCCAGAGGAGGCCGGGGATCACCACCAACAGGAGCCCGATCGCGGTACCGAGCGTGAGAACGAGATCGAGAAGCACCAGCCGCCCGAGCGGCACGCTGCGAAGCAGCGCCCGCATGTTCGGCAGCGGCCGGTGCGCGCGCCATTCGATCACTGCCGCGGCGGTCAGGCCCGCGTAGAAAGCCTGGCCGAAGAGGTTGACCACGACCGTCAGCGGGGCGGCGGCCAGGATCGCCACGTCACGGGCGCTGTGCACTCCTTCGAGCTCCAGGTGGTCCAGGAAGCCGTCAGCCAGCGACTGCGGCAGGAGCACGAGGACCGCGGCCGCGATCAGGAAGAGCCAGTGGGCGCGGTAGGCGGCGACGACCTCGCGCCAGACAGACCGCGCGGAGAGATTCGCTTGAGTCTGGGCGCTCACGAGCTCAGGAGGTCGGGCAGGGGATTGGTCGGCACGTGGATCCAACCTTCGCGGACGGCGCGGTCGGCCTGCTCGCCGGGCTCCGGGGCATAGGTGAGGCCGAGCGCCGCCGCTCGCGCGACGAGGGAGGCGATCAGCGCGTCGAAGCAGTTGTGATCGGCCCCGGCGAGCTCACGCTCCTGCGGCATCATCTCGATCCCGCCGAGCGCCTCCTCCACACGCGAGAGGAGCTCCGGGATGCGGGCCACCCCGACGCGACTCTTGTAGCCGGTCGCCGAGATGCCCCAGCCGGTGAGCGCCGGGGCCGGATAGGCCTCGATCACCTTGCCCGAGCCGGCGCGGTCCACAGGCTCCCCGCGGGCCGCGAGGCGGTCGAGCAGGTAGGCACAGCGCATCGCGACGACGCCGATCAGGTCGGTGGAGACGCTGAGCGGCCGGCGCAACCCGCGCTCGATCAGCTGGCGGTCGGTGGCGCGAAAGCTGAGGTGGAACCGGTAGAGGTCCTGGTCCTCGCCGCTTCCGGGCCAGCCGCTGCGGTCGCGGTGCGCGACCACGGCATCCACGAACTCGTCGGGCCAACCGAAGGGCGCATCAATCCCCACCTTGTCGACCTCCGCGACCGCCTCCAGGAGCGCCTCGTCGTCCAGGCCCGATCTCAGATCCGAGACGACCGGGGCGCTCCCTCCCCAGTCGATTGCGCAGACGCTCGTGTTGGCCGGCTGCGCCGCGAGGTCGATCCCGAGCGTCCGCACGCGCGGATGGTATTTGCGTGGCTGGGTATAGGAACCGGCCAATGGACGAAATCCTCCCCGGCGTCTGGCACTGGACCGCGACGCACCCGAGCACGGGCAGCGAGGTGAGCTCGTATTGGGTTCGTCCCTCGAAGTCCCTGATCGACCCGCTGCTGCCAGATGACGGGATCGGCGCCTTCGCACCGGAGCCGCCGGAGCGCGTGCTGCTCAGCAACCGGCATCACCTGCGCCACGGCGAGCTGCTCGAGCAGGAGCTCGGCTGCACCCTCCACTGCTCCGCGCCTGGGCTCCACGAGTTCACGAAGGGGCCCGCCGTCGAGGGATTCGACTTCGGGGACGAGGTCGCCCCCGGGATCGAGGCCATCGAGATCGGCACGATCTGCCCGGACGAGAGCGCGCTGCTGATCGGTGAGGCTCGCGCCTTGTCGATTGCCGACGGCATCAAGCACTACGACGGCGAGATGGGCTTCTTCTCAGACGGGCTCCTCGGCGATGACCCGGAAGGCGTCAAGGAGGGCCTGCGGACCGCGTACGCCGGGATCCTCGATCGGGACTTCGACAGCCTGCTCTTCGCCCATGGAGATCCGATCGTCGGCGGCGGCAAGGAAGCTCTCCGACGCTTCGCGCAGATGTAAAAAGGCTCGCCGCATCGGGTCCGTAATCTGCAGCCGTGGCTCGCGGCGAATTCGACCTGGGGGACGGCAAGCCGGACATCACTGCGGCCGGCGGGGTCGTCGTGCACCGGGACGAGGAGGGGGCCGTCCGCGTGGTGGCGATCCACCGTCCCAAGTACGGCGACTGGTCCCTGCCGAAGGGCAAGCTGGAGAAGGGGGAGGGGTGGCAGGAGGCGGCGCTGCGCGAGGTCCACGAGGAGACCGGCTACGAGTGCAAGGCCGGCCCCGAGCTCCCGCACGTCTCGTACTTGGACCGGAAGTCCCGCCGGAAGCTGGTCCGATACTGGCTGATGGAGCCGGTCAAGGGCGAGTTCAACGCCCACGACGAGGTCGACGAGCTGCGCTGGGTGACCCCGGACGAAGCCGAAGAGCTCCTCACCTACCCGCACGACAAGGAACTGGTCAAGAAGGGGCTGCGGCGCTATCGATGGCGGCGGTTCATCAAGGCACTGACGCCGTGGGCGCGGCAGCCGATGCCGGGCATCTGAGGCTATTTCCTTCTCTTGTGGATAGGCTCCGCGCTGGGAGAAGGAATGGGTTATCTGATCAAAGCGCCGCTCGGCCTCGGCATGTTCATCGGCGGCATCGTGCTGTTCAACGTCAAGCTCGTCTCGCTGCTCGAAACGGGGACTTGCGCGTCCGGCAACACGCCATACGAGATCGCCCAGCCCTGTCCCTCGGGCACCGGCACGGACATCCTGCTGCTGGTGGCTGGGATCTTCGGGGGCTTGATCGGCGCCGGGATCTTCGCCTTCCGCGGCGACCCGCCCTGGGACAAGGACCGCCCGCTCAATCCTCCCAGCAGCTTCAGCTTCGGCGTCTTCGCGTGGGGCCTCTTCTTCACGGCGACCGGCGCGACGTCCTTGATCGCGTCGCTCACCAATCAGGGGATCCAGGACTCCAGCGGCGGCCAGCTCGGGGGGATCATCGTCGGCGGCACCTTCCTGGTGATGGGCGTCCCGGCGCTGTTGATCTCGCTCTCGCGAGTCGTGGGCGGTCTCGGCAAGCGCGACGAGCGGCCGGCGACCGCAGCCGCCGGGATGGGCGGCGGGCCGATGGCCCGGATGAGCGCGGGCCTCGGTCAGGCCCGCGCCGCGCAGCAGCTCTCGAGCCGCCTGCCCTGGGGTTCGACCGGACCAGCGTCCTCCGGCGGCGGTGGGACCGGTGGGCAGATCGCGAAGCTCGAACGCCTCCAGAAGCTCCGGGAGTCCGGAGCGCTCACCGACTCGGAGTTCGAGCGCGAGAAGGCCAAGATCCTCTCCGAGAACTAGCGCCTAGGCATTATTAGGTAGGTAGTCTCTCCCGGCGATGGGGAACGGGAGGATCACCGCGGCGATGGCGTTCGTCCTGCTCGCCTTCGCCTCGCCGGCGAGCGCGGCGCCGCTCGAGGCGACGATCAGCCGGGATGCCCACGGCATCCCCAACATCATCGGGGACAACTTCGCCGACGTCGGCTTCGGCTACGGGCACGCGATCGCCGAGGACAACATCTGCGAGCTCGCCGAGACCTACGTGACGGTCCGCGGCGAGCGCTCGCGCTACTCCGGCGATGGGGTCCAGGGGACCTTCGGGCCGGACGGGGGCTACCTGCAGCGAGGCAACGGCTTCTCGGCCAACAACCTGAACTCCGACTTCTTCTACCAGCGGATCATCGACGACCAGACCGTCGAGAATCTGCTGGCGCAGCCGCCGCCCGACGGGCCCGTCGACGAGATCAAGGACGGCGTCCGCGGCTACGTGGCGGGCTACAACAAGTACCTGGCGGACACGGGTGTGAACAACCTGCCCGACCCGCGCTGTCGGGGCGCCGAATGGGTGAAGCCGATCACCGAGATGGACGCCTACCACCGCTTCTACCAGCTCGCCCTGCTCGCCTCACAGACCGTTGCGATCGACGGGATCGCCGGCCCGAAGACGCCGGGCGGCGCCTCGCTGCCGATCAACGCGGACTCGATCGCCGAGGGCCTCCAGGCGAACCTGAAGCTCCCGATCGGGTCGAACGCGATCGCGCTCGGCTCGGACGCGACCTCCAACGGCAACGGGATGCTCCTCGGCAACCCGCATTTCCCCTGGGACGGGCCCGAGCGCTTCTACCAGTCGCACCTGGTGATCCCGGGCCGGGTCAACGTCTCCGGCGGCAGCCTCTACGGCGTCCCGCTGATCAACATCGGGCACACGGACAACCTCGCCTGGAGCCACACGGTCTCGACCGCGTACCGCTTCACCCCCTTCCAGGAGGTCGTCAACCCGGCGAACCCGACCCAGTATCTCTACGACGGGCAGTGGAAGGACATGGACCAGGAGCAGGTCACGGTCCAGGTCAGGACCGACAGCGGGCTCCAGCCCGAGACCCGGACCCTCTACTCGACGAGCCACGGCCCGGTCCTCGACAACCTGGTCGGCATCCCGCTGCCCTGGACTCCGGCCACTGCCTTCTCGATGGGCGACGTCAACGCGGCCAACTTCCGCTACCTGAACCACTTCTTCTTCACCAACATGGCGGAGAGCGTCGATCAACTCGATCAGATCGAGAAGGACTACGAGGGAATCCCGTGGGTCAACACGATCGCCGCGGACTCACAGGGCAAGGCCTACTACGCGGACATCGGCGCGATCCCGAACGTCTCCAACCAGAAGGCGCAGACCTGCAACTCCCCGGTCGGCGTCGCCACCTTCGCCCTGCTCGGACTGCCGGTCCTGAACGGAGCGACCTCATCGTGCGAGTGGGACAACGACTCCGACGCCGTCGCCCCTGGAATCTTCGGCCCGTCGCACCTGCCGTCGCTGACCCGCGACGACTACGTCACCAACTCCAACGACAGCTACTGGCTCTCCAACCCCGAGAACCCGCTCGAGGGCTTTGCGCGGGTCATCGGCGACGAGCGGACGCCACGGACCCTGCGGACGAGGCTGGGCCTGCGAATCGTCCAGCAGCGGCTCGACGGGACGGACGCCCTGTCCGGCGACACCTTCACCCGCCAGCAGCTCCAGGACGCCGTGTTCAACGACCGGCAGATGGCCGGTGAGCTCTGGCGCGATCAGCTCGTACAGCTCTGCAACACGGCGCCGGGCGGCTACCTGCTCGGCAGCTCGGGGCCGGTGGACGTCAGCGGCGCTTGCCCGGTCCTCGCCGCCTGGGACCTCCACGACAACCTCGACTCGAACGGCGCCATCCTCTTCCGGCGCTTCGCGACGCGCGCCCTCGCCACCCCGGGCGGGCTGCCGATCAACCTGCCCACCGGCGACCTGACCGTCTTCTCGACGCCCTTTGCCGCCGACGATCCGGTCAACACACCCTCCGGCCTCAACATCCTGAGCCCGAAGGTGCAGCAGTCGCTCGCCGACGCGGTCACCGACCTGCAGGGCGCGGGCATCCCACTCGACGCTCCGCTCCGCGGCTACCAGTACGAGAAGCGCGGCGGGGAGAAGGTCCCGATCCACGGCGGCCCCGGCGACCCGAACGGCGACTTCAACGCGATCAACGTGAGCTGGTCGGCCGACCCGGCCGAGCCCGGATACCCGAACGTCCCGCACGGCTCGAGCTTCGTGATGGTGACCAGCTTCGGCGGAGGCTGCCCGGACGACCGCTCGATCCTCACCTACTCGGAGTCGGAGAACCCCAACTCGCCCTACTTCGCCGACCAGACCCGGATGTTCTCGAACAAGGAGTGGGTCGATCCGCCGTTCTGTGCGAGCGAGATGGACGGTCTGCCGACCCAGGTGATCAGCGATGCCACGGTGGATCAGCCCGGCGCCGGTGGCGTCGCCCCGTCGACGGCGAAAAAGCGGCGGAAGTGCCGACCGAAGAAGAAGAAGAAGCACTCGGCCAGCAGCTCCCGCCGCTGTCACCGCAAGAAGCGCCGCTAGGCGCCTGACTCCTGCTGGTCGTCGCGCGGGTTCGGGGCCCGCTGGATGACGACCTCGCAGTTGCTGACCTTGTCGAGGTCGGCGAGGTCGACGATCGCGACATCCCGGTCGCGGCCGCAATCGACCGTGTCCGACTCGCCGTCATTGACATGGATCACGTCATGACTGCGGCCTCCGAACACGGTGTCGCCGCCGGGTAGGGCGGCGTCGGCCTGCGCGAGCGCATAGATCACGTCGCTGTCCGGACCGCCGAACACGGTGTCGACTCCGATCCCGGCGAAGAGGAGGTCATGGCCCCGCCCGCCGCGGACGATGTCATCGCCGTTACGCCCCCGGAGATGATCGTGGCCCCGGCGGCCGAGCAGGATGTCGTTGCCGTCCTGACCGAACGCCGTGTCAGAGCCCCGTCCGAGATCGACCAGGTCATTGCCGGGTCCCGCATCGACCGCGTCGTTGCCCGGGTTGCCGAACACCGTGTCGTTCCCGTCTCCGGCGTCGACCAGATCGTTCCCGGAGAGGGCGAACACCGCGTCGTCTCCGCCGAGGGCCTGGATCTGATCGGCCCGGTGCGTCCCGAACAGCTGGTTCGGGTTGTCATCTCCAACGATCGTCGCCGCCAGCGCGACGGTGGCCCCCGCTGCAGCCATCGCCATCGCGGCAACGACGGTCAGTCCCATCGTCTTCTTTCGCATCCGAATCCCTCCCTGGGATCGTTATGTGGCCCTAGAACATTTTTGGGTGGACCCGGTTGCGGTTTCTGCACCTCGGGCGGTGCGGTCTCATTGGTGACGAACCTGGCGGTCAACGCCGTCGTCACCGGGACCTGGCCCCGGTCGCCTGCGGCTGAGGCATACAGATAGCGTGCGGGCCATGAGCGACGACGTTGCCTTTGCCGGCGCTGCCCGGATCGCGGAGATGGTTCGCGCCAAGGAGGTCTCCCCGACCGAGCTCGTCGAGCTCTATCTCGACCGGATCGCAGCGCTCGAGCCGAAGCTGAACGCCTACCGCGTCGTGCTGGCCGAGGGGGCGAGGGCGGACGCCAAGCGTGCCGAGGAGCGGCTCGCGAAGGGCGACGATGCACCGCTGCTCGGGGTCCCCGTCGCCATCAAGGACAACATCGACTACGCGGACGAGGTCACCGCCGACGGGACCGCCGCCTACGGTGAGCCGGCCACCGAGGATGGTCACGTGGTCCGCCGGTTGCGGGAGGCGGGCGCGACCATCCTCGGGAAGACCAACCTCCCCGAGCTGGCGATCTATGGGTTCACCGAGAGTCCCACCTGGGGCGCCACCCGCAACCCGTGGGACACCTCGCGGACCACCGGCGGCTCGAGCGGCGGCAGCGGCGCCGCCACCGCGGCGGGGATGTGCGCGATGGCCCATGCGACGGACGGGGCGGGATCGATCCGCTACCCGGCGGCCTTCTGCGGTCTGTTCGGCCTGAAGCCGCAGCGCAACCGCATATCGATGTCGCCGGATCGCGAGCATTGGTACGGGCTGTCGGTCTCCGGTTGCGTCAGTCGGACAGTGATGGACACGGCGCTCTATCTCGACGTGATGAGCGGCGGGGAGAAAGGGGACATGGATGTCCCGCCGCCGTTCGAGAGGCCGTTGGTGGAGGCTGCGCGCACCTCGCCCGGCAAGCTCCGGGTCGCCTGTACGACCAAGACGGCGACGCCGGTCAAGAAGGCTCCTGAGGTGCTGGCCGCCTACGAGGAGACCATCGAGCTGTTGCGCTCCCTCGGCCACGAGGTGACCGAGGCCGCGCCGCCCTACAGCCGCGCACGAATCGACTTCTTCCCCATGTACTTCCGGGGCATCCGCGACGAGGCGCTCACGCTTCCTCACGCTGAGAAGCTCTCGGATCAGACCAAGGGGTTCGTGCGACTCGGCCGACTCTTCAGCGATCGCCGCATGAACAAGGTGAGGGACAAGCTGCCCGGTGCCGCCGCGAAGATCCAGGGGTTCTTCCGCGACTTCGACGTTCTGCTCACCCCGGCGACCGCGCAGCCGCCATTCGAGGTCGGGAAGCTGCTCGGGAAGGGCACCCTGAACACCATGAACAGGATGGCGAACGTCTATCCATACGGGTTCAGGTGGAACTACACGGGCCAGCCGGCGGCGGCGATCCCGGCTGGTTTCACCGATGACGGGCTGCCGCGATCGGTGATGCTGATCTCGCGGCCGAGCCGGGAGGACGTCCTCGTCTCGCTCGGCGCCCAGATCGAGGCCGAGCGGCCCTGGGCCGATCGCCGTCCGCCCGTCGACTAGCTGATCGCGGCAACCTTGGTTGGAGCGCCGATCTCCAGCTGCTGTCCCTCGGCCGCCATCTCAACCGCGCCGTCGGCGCCGCCGAGCTCCGCCCATCTCTCCTGCGCGCTCTCGTGGAAGCGATCCAGGAAGTCATCGGCATGAAGCGGGTCGTGATGGAACATGACCAGCCGCTCGGCCTCGACGCGCCTGGCGAAGGTGAGCGTGTCGGTGAGCCGCGAGTGCCCCCAGCCGACGTGGTCCGGGTATTCCTCATCGGTGTACTGGCAATCGTGGATCAGGAGGTCCGTCTTGCAGGCCAGGTCGTACCCCGAGATCCACTCGGGCTCGAGTGACTCCAGCGGCGCGCCGAGCCCCGGCTCGTGGTCTGAGATGTAGGTGAGTGAGGTCGGGCCGTCCGTGATCCGGTAGCCGAGGGTCGGTCCGCGGTGCGTGACGGCCTCGGCGCGGATCGTCGCCGGACCGAGCTCCCATTCGCTCGCCGGCGTGTCCCGGAAGTTCACCTCGCAGGGAAGCTCGCGGACCTCGACGGGGGAGAGGGGGGCCGAGATGTAGCGCGAGATGCGCTCCTCCAGCGAGGCCTCAGGAGATGACGGCCCCCAGATCGTGATCTTCGACTCCGACTCGAAGCAGGGGGCGAAGAACATCAGGCCCTGAATATGATCGAGGTGCAGATGGGTGAGGAGGATGTTGATCTTCGGCAGCTTCTTGGCGATGCCAACGCCGAGGCTGCGGATGCCGGTGCCGGCGTCGATGATCAGGGTGGAGCCGTCCGAGAGCTCGAGCTCGACGCACGAGGTGTTGCCGCCGTAGCGGTTCATCTCAGGCCCCGGCGCCGGGACTGAACCGCGAGCTCCCCAGACTTTGAGCTTCATCGCACGATCACCCTAGTCCGTTATTGCCCGCTGTCCAGAAGAAAATCATCGCGCCCTCCTGGCCGCCCTCGGCGACGATCGGAAGCGCCGTGGACTCGATCTCGTACTCGTCACCCATCACCGATCGGACCTTGAAGCCGCCGTGCGCGGGGCGACCGTTCCGCAAGGCCTTGGTGGTCGGGATCTCCTCGATCGGGATGGGGTCGCCGTTCTCGCTGAACGGGCCGACCGCGTGGCTCCACTCCTCGGCGGGCATGCGCCCCGACTCCTCGAAGGAGATGCCGAGCAGGGCGCCGGCGGCCTCGTTGTAGAAGATGAGCGCGCCGCTCTCGTCGACCAGGAACGCCGGCGTTGACAGGCTGGTCAGCAGGTTGCGGGCGAGGATGAGCTCGAGCGGCTTCTGATCCATTCGCCACGAAGTCTCGCGTATGCTCGCCGCAAGATGCGCCACCGGGCTTGCGGGGTGATGATCGTCACAGGAGCGGCGCTCCTCGCTGTGGCTGCCTGGACGGGGCCCGCGGCGGCACAGACCCCCGGCCTTCCAGTCGTGCCGATCCCCGGCGACCCCATGGGCGGATCGGCGGCGCCGTTCGAGGGCTCAGCCGCGAGCCCGTCGCCAGTGGGCGGGATGACCCAGCCGCCGCGCAATCCGTTCATGGCGCCGAACGGGCGCAGCAACATCCACGACGACGCGTACATGACCGACACCTACGCGGTCTCGGGACCGCTGGGAGATGGCCCCTCGCCGTCGGAGCTGTTCTCGCGCGAGTGCGCCTCGATCACCTTCGACTCCCACGGGCGGATCGTGACCATCTGCGTCGGCCTCGACCGGCCCGTGCTGGCGATGCTGGACCCGCACAGCCTGGCGGTGCTCGCCGCGATGCCCCTCCCGCCCCGCAACGTGACCGCCGGCGGCAACCCGTTCACCGACTTCTCCGGCGGTGGCTACTTCTATCTCGATCAGCACGACCGGGCCGTGGTCCCGACCAACGACCGCCACGTGCTGGTCGTCGCAGAGAGCGGGTCGGGGTTCGTCGTCGACCATGACTACGACCTGAGCTCGAAGGTCCCGTCCGGGGAGGGGATCGTCTCCGTGCTCCCCGACTGGAACGGGTTGTTCTGGTTCGTCACGCGCGGAGGCCTGGTCGGGACGATCGAGCGAGGCGACGGGACGGTGCGGACCATGAGACTGACGGGGGAGGGGATCTCCAACTCCTTCGCCGTCGACGAGACCGGCGGCGTCTTCATCGTCTCCGACCGGGCCCTCTACCGATTCGACGCCGATCCCAAGGGCGCGCCGCAGGTGAGCTGGCGGCTGGTCTATCCGGACTCAGGCATTCACAAGCCCGGTCAGAGCGACGCCGGCTCCGGGACCACCCCGACGCTGATGGGGAGCAGCTGGGTCGCGATCACCGACAACGCGGATCCGATGGACGTCGTCGTCTACCGGCGCGCACGGGCCCTGCCGAAGGCGAAGCGCAACAAGCGCAAGCGCAAGGCGAAGGCCCGGCTGGTCTGCTCGGCACCGGTCTTCGGCAAGGGTGCCGGGGCGACCGACAACTCGCTGATCGGCACCAACCGGTCGCTGGTCGTCGAGAACAACTACGGCTACGTGATCAGCGCCGGGGATCTGGGCGGCGCGGAGAGCGTGCCGGGTCTGACCAGGATCGACGTCGTCAAGAAGAAGGCGAAGAAGAAGGCTGGGCGCCACAAGCGCAAGCGCCGCTTCCGCTGCAAGCCGGCCTGGACGAGCGACGAGCGCGCTCCGTCGGTGGTCCCGAAGCTCTCGCTCGCGAACGGCCTCGTCTACACCTATACGAAGCCGCCGCGCTCGGACGACCTCGACGCCTGGTATCTGACCGCGCTCGACTTCCGCACGGGGCGGACCCTGTACCGGCGCCTCGCGGGCACGGGGTTTGGCTTCAACAACAACTACGCGCCGGTCACCCTCGGTCCGGATGGCACCGCCTACGTGGGAGTGCTCGGCGGCCTGGTCGAGCTCCCGTAAAAAAGACCCGGCGGCGCATCCCTCGCCGCCGGGCCAGCCTTTACTTGACGGTGATCTCCCCGGTCATGCCCATTTCCTTGTGGTTGCCGACCGGGCAATAGAACTCGTACGAGCCTGGCGCCAGGTTCGCCGTCAGCGTTCCGCTGCTGCCGGGGGAGACGTCACCCTCGATCTCGACGTCCTCGCCGTTGACATCCTCGATCTCCAGCGAGTGCTCCGTCTGGCCGTCGTTCTTGAGGGTGAAGCTGACCTCACCTGACTTCACCGTCGGTTCCGACGGGTCGAACTTGAAATCGGTGGCGGTCAGGTCAACGGCCCCACCGGCGCCACCCCCGCCCCCGGTGGTCGCGGCCGGTGTGGCCGCGTTGCCCGAGCTGTCCTCGTCGTCGTCGGAGCCGCCGCAGCCCACCACGGGCACCGCGATCGCCGCACCCACGGCGAGCAGCACTGCAAATCGTCTGGTCGAGTGCATCCGCACCTCCACTGCGTTCGTAGATGGACAGCAGGCAGCGGGGCCTGCCTAAAGGCACCTACGCGCGCGGAGCGAACAGGGATTTAGTGAGCGGCGAGCCTCGGCCGGATCGACGCCGGCCGAGGTCCCGACGGAGATCCAGAGCTAGGAGAGCTTGCCGATCTTGAAGATCTTCGTCCCGCAGTCAGGGCACGTGCCCTGGATCGCGGGGCGACCGTTCTTCATGGTGACCTGCTGTGGGTCCTTGATCTCGACCTTCTTGCGTTCCTTGACGCAGTAGCCCTCAGGCATCGAGGACCTCCTTTCGAGAGCCGATTCCGCGAATCACGCTAGAGCACCCAGCGGACGTGCGTGGGCGCGCAGGCTCAACTTAGTGAGAAAAGTTACTAGCTACTTGCCGTTGGGCGTGGTGGTCGTCACCCCAGGCGTGACGGGAGCGATCGTCGTGCCCGCGCCAGCCCCAGCCCCAGCCCCGGCCCCCTTGTTGAACGCGCCTGACGACGCCTGGCTCTGCAGCGTCGAGATGTTGGCCGAGTTCTGCGATTCCTGCTTCTGCAGCGAGGCGATCGACTGCTGGAGCTGGGCGACCGAGGCGTTGAGCGCCGCCTGCGTGTCCTTCGAGCTCTTCGTGGCAGCTGCCTCGAGGGAGTCGATCCGCTGGGAGAGCCCGTCGAGGTCGCTCTTCGTGGCACTGTCGGATTTGGCCGTGAGCCCGACGTAGAGCGCGGCTCCGGCGAGGAGGATCGCGATCGCCAGGCCCGCGATGCCGAAGTAGGTCAAGCGACCCTGCTTGCGCTCGATCTCGGCCATCCAGCCCTGGAGGCCCTCCATGCGCTCCTGGAGGTTGGCCTCGGGAGCCGTCTTCGCTTGTGCTGGTGCCTTGGTGACTGTCTCGGTCGTGGCGACGGGCTTGCCGTTGCCGGCCTTCGGCTGCTCCTTGGTCTTCGCGTTGGAGGCGGTTGGCTTCGTCGCACGTCCCCCCGCCCGGCCGGGCAGCGTGACCTTGGGCATGCGGATCCGAGGAGCGCGGAACTCGGGCATCGGCGCATCCTAGCCCGACCCCGCGACCCACGGCCCCGTACCATTCCGCGTCCCGTCCACCCACTTAAGGAGATCTCCAGATGCCCGAGGCAGTGATCGTCGACACCATCCGCACGCCCATCGGCCGGGCCTTCAAGGGCTCGCTCGCCCAGCTCCGACCGGACGAGATGGGCGCCTACGTGATCGACCAGCTGCTCGAGCGGAATCCTGACGTGGACCCCGCCTCGATCGAGGATGTCTTCTGCGGCTGCGGCATGCCGCAGGGCCTGCAGGCGTTCAACATCGCGCGGATCATGGTGCTGCTCTCCGAGAAGCTGCCCGAGACCGTCAACGGCGTGACGATGTCGCGCTACTGCGCCTCCAGCCTCGACTCGATCCGGCATGCGGCCAACGCCGT
>Ga0126307_10000713_pt1 | contig 21832 bp, 20 predicted proteins | sample Plot28_FD_89955 | JGI IMG/M metagenome (GOLD analysis project Ga0126307, IMG submission 89955) | Serpentine soil microbial communities from UC McLaughlin Reserve, CA, USA - Plot28 | ecosystem: Environmental > Terrestrial > Soil > Grasslands | place: USA: UC McLaughlin Reserve, Lake County... | reverse complement strand
CTGGTCAAGCCGCAGTTCGAGCTCGGCAAGGAGAAGGTGGGGAAGGGAGGGGTCGTGCGCGATGCCGGCGATCGCCGCGAGGCCATCCGCAAGGTGGCCGCGGCCGCCGAGGCGGAAAACCTGGTGGTCCGCGGAATCGCCTCCTCGGGGCTGCCCGGCCCGAAGGGGAACCGGGAGACCTTCGTCTGGGCGTCCAAGAGCGGCGAAGCCGCCGACCTGGACGCCGAGCTCGAGAGGGTCGAACCATGACCCGGGCGATGTTGATCACCCACACGCATCCAGAGACCTCCTCGGAGGCGGTCGCGAAGACCGCCGAAGCCGCCAAGGCGGCCTCGGTGGAGCTGATCTGCACACCGGACGAGCTCGAGAAACACGGCGACGCTGCCGCCGACATCGAGCGGGCCGACGACGGCGAGCGTCCGGATGTCTGCATCGTCCTCGGTGGCGACGGCAGCATCCTCTACGCGCTGCGCCGTTTCGCGGGGACCGGGGTGCCGGTCTTCGGGATCAACTTCGGTACGGTCGGCTTCCTGGCGGCCGTTGAGCGCGAGGAGCTCGAGTCCGGGCTGCAGCGCGCCTTCACGGGCGACTTCGAGGCGATGGATCTGCCAGCGCTCAGGGTGGATCTGCCGGTGGAGAAACCGGTGGCCCTCAACGACGTCAGCTTCGTTAGGCGCCCACACGGGCGGGTCGCCGAGCTTTCCTATGCGATCGGCGATGAGGAGGTGGGGAGCGTTCGCTGTGATGGACTGGTCGCCGCGACGCCCGCGGGATCGACGGGCTACAACCTCGCGAACGCCGGGCCGATCCTCGCCTGGGGCGTGAAGGGCTACGTGGTCAGCTTCATCGCGCCTCACACCCTGGCAGCGAGAGCGCTGGTGGTCGCCCCCGATGACGCTCTCCGAGTCAGCAATGCCGCCGGGCGGGAACCGGTGGAGATCTCACTCGACGGCGAAGCCTCCGGGGAGTTGGCACCCGGAGATGAGCTCGTGATCAGCTTCGATGAGTCGGTCAGCTGCCTGGCGCAGCTGCCGGGTCGGAACTTCTACCGGCGCATCCGGGAGAAGTTCGGGATGCTCGCCTAGACGCGGCCCGACGGCGGCCGGCCGATGTCGACGGCGACCTTGCTGAGCAAGGCCAGGAGTTGTTCGCGCTCGCGAGGATTGAGAGATCTGAGCCACTCGTCCTCGGCGCTCAGCATCACCTTCTCGGCGCGGGCTTGGATGCGGCGTCCCTGCGACGTCAGCTTGAGCAGGTAGGCGCGCCTGTCGTCGGGGTTTCGCTCTCGCAGGACCCAGCCTTGCTCCTCGAGGGAATCAATCAGGGTGACCATCGTGCTCCGGTCGTGTCGCGTCCACTCGCCGAGCCGCTGCTGCGAGAGGGGGCCCTCCGTCGCGAGCACAGTCAGCAGACCGAACTGCTTGACGTGCAGGTCGAGCGGCTCGAGGGCGCGCATGCAGACCGCCTCCCCGCCTCCCTTGGTCATCGAGAGCAGAAAGCCGATCCGGCGCATGAGCGCGGGAGGAAACGGAGGCGCATCGGCGGTGTCGTGGTCGTGCTGCGCGGGTAGCGTTGCCTTGGCTGGCGTCATGTGGTGAGTCTATCCGTTAGTCTGATCATCAGTGATGCTGACGATCCGGAATGCGGAGTAAGGAGGCCTCTGATGGAGCGCAAGTGGTGGAGTCTGCTCGCGGTCTGCCTGGCAACGTTCATGTTGCTGCTCGACATCACCGTCGTGAATGTCGCGCTGCCGGACATCCAGAGGGAGCTGAATACCGACCTGACCGGGCTTCAGTGGGTCGTCGACGCATACACGCTGACTCTCGCCGCAATGACCCTGACCATGGGCGCGCTCGCCGACCGCTTCGGCCGTCGCCGGCTGTTCGTGATCGGGGTTGGGCTCTTCACGTTCGCTTCGCTGCTCTGCGGGCTCGCCACGAGCGCCACCTTCCTGCACCTCGCGCGCGGGCTGCAGGGAATCGGCGGCGCTGCGATGTTCGCGACCTCGCTGGCGTTGATCGCCCAGGAGTTCCAGGGGCCGCAGCGCGGAACGGCGATCGCCGCCTGGGGAGCGACGATCGGCGGCGCTGTCGCTGTCGGTCCGCTGGTCGGCGGAGCGCTCACCGACGGCTTCGGCTGGGAGTGGATCTTCTTCGTCAACGTCCCGATCGGAATCGGAACCGTGATCCTCGCCGAGACTCAGGCGGGCGAGTCGCGCGACCCGGACGCGAAGCGCCTCGACTTCGCGGGGCTGGTCACCTTTTCGGTCGGGCTCTTCGCGCTGATCTATGGATTGCTGCGCGGTAACGCCGAGGGCTGGTCGAGCGGGATCATCGTTGGGTCGCTCGCTGCGGCGGTCCTTTTGCTCGCCGCGTTCGTCCTCGTCGAGTGGCGCCAGGACCATGCGATGTTCGATCTCAACCTCTTCCGCAAGCCCGCCTTCTCGGGCGTCTCCTACGGCACCTTCGCGATCGGCGCCGGGATGTTCGCGATGTTCCTCTACATCACGATCTATATGCAGAGCGTGATCGGGATGACGCCGCTCGAGGCGGGGGTCCGCTTCCTGCCGCTGACGCTGTTCGCGTTCTTCGTCCCCGCGGCGACGCGCAACCTCGTTGCGAAGATCCCGGCTCGCGTGCCCCTGACCATCGGGCTGACACTCACCGGTGTCGGCCTGCTGCTGATGCGTGGCGCCGAGCCCGACTCCGAGTGGACGACGCTGCTGGCCGGCTTCATGGTCTCGGGCTTCGGCATCGGGCTCTCGAACCCGTCGATCGCATCCACGGCGCTCGGAGTGGTTCCCGCCGCGCGCAGCGGCATGGCCTCGGGGATCAACAACACGATGCGGATCGCCGGGGTGGCAACCGGGATTGCCGCCCTCGGCGCGATCTTCCAGAGCAAGATCACCGACAGCCTCCATTCCTTGCTGCCGGGGGCGCCGGCCGGCTTCGCCGACGGGGTGGCCGCAAGTGGCACCGCCGCGGCGGCCCAGGCCCCGCCACAGCTGCACGACGAAGCCGTGCACGCTGCGGGTATCGCCTTCACCGACGCCTTCAACGACATCCTCCTGATCGGCGCGCTGATCCTGTTCAGCGGCGCGCTCATGGTCCTCGCCCTGGTTCGCCAGAGCGATTTCGTGCCTCATGGCGCACCGGAGCAGGCCGAGGCGCCGGCGCAGGAGCCTGCCGCCGCCTAATCCGTCCCCGTCCTTCGTTAGAACGGGGAGCCGATGCTCCTCGAGCTCCGAATCGAGAACCTGCTCCTGATCGAGCGCGCCGAGCTGCGGCTCGGACCGGGCCTGAACGCGATCACCGGCGAGACCGGAGCGGGCAAGACGATCCTCGCCCACTCCTTCGACCTGCTGATGGGCGGGAAGGCGCGTGCGCACATCGTCCGGCCTGGTGCCAGCGAGGCATATGTCGAGGGCGTCTTCGAGTTGCCGAAGGGACTGCTCGGGGATCCGGAGTTGGCTGAGATTGCTGAGCGCCTGCCGGAGGGTGCCACCGAAGTGGCGATCGGCCGCCGGGTCTCGGCGAGCGGCAGGACAAGCGCTTTCCTTGCGGGCCGGTCCGCCTCGGCCCCGGAGCTCCAGGCTCTGGGCTCGCGATTGCTCTCCTTCTACGGCCAGCACGAGCATCGCAAGCTGACCCTGTCCGGAGCCCAGCTGGAGACGCTCGATGGTTTCGCCGGTGATGAGCACCTGGAGCGCCGCCGCGCGTATCGCGAGGCACACGCCGAGGTGGTCCGAATCCAGCGCGAGCTCGCTCGGATCCGGGAGCGCGAGGGCGCACGCGAGCGCGACCTCGACATCCTGCGCTACGAGCTGGAGGAGATCGAGGCCGCCAATCCCGATCCGGCCGAGGAGGCCGAGCTCGCGCCCGAGCGCGAGCGGCTGCGCCACGCCGAGTCGCTGCGCGGGGCTGCGGCTGAGGCCCTCGCGGCCGTGAATGGGGATGGAGAAGGCGGGGCCTCCGAGGCGATGGGATCCGCGGAGTCAGCTCTCACCGCGCAGGAGGGCGTCGACACGCAGCTCGACAAGCTGGCGGAGATCGCCCGGGGCCTTCGAGTCGAGCTCCAGGAACTGGCCGTGGAGCTGCGTGGCTACGCCGAGGGGATCGAGGCCGAGCCAGGCCGGCTCGAGCAGGTCGAGGAGCGCCTGGAGGCGCTCGACCGGTTGAAGCGCAAACACGGGGGCACGATCGAATCCGTGCTGGCACACGCCGAGCACTGCCGGACCGAGATCGAGACCATCGAGGGCGCCGAGGAGGCGACGGATCGCCTCGAGGCGGAGCTGGCCAAGGCGCAGAGGAAGCGCACCGACCTCGCCGGGCGGCTCAGCGAGGTTCGAGCCAAGTCCGCTCGCCGTTTGCAGAAGCGCGTCGCCGCTGAGCTGGATCAGCTGGCGATGAGCGGCGCGAAGCTCGAGGTGATCCTCGAGCCGCATCAGGAGGGCTTCGGAGCCCTGGGCCAGGAGCGGGTCACCTTCCAGGTCGCCACCAACCCGGGCATGCCGACCTCGCCGCTGCGCGACGCGGCCTCCGGTGGCGAGCTCTCCAGGGTCATGCTCGCGCTGGCGGGCCAGGGCGCCCGCGGCGGGGCCGCGACCTACGTCTTCGACGAGATCGACGCCGGCATCGGCGGCAACACCGCCAAGGCGGTTGGCGAGCGGCTGCGGAGCCTCGGCGAGGAGCGTCAGGTCCTCTGCATCACGCACCTGCCGCAGGTCGCCTCGATGGCCGACACCCACTTCCGAATCGAGAAGAGCGTGGCCGGCGGCCAGGCGACCGCCGGCGTCGAGCGGGTGGACGGGGAGGGGCTGGTCGCGGAGATCGTCCGGATGCTGGGTGGCAGCGACGGCGACGAAGCCGCCGATCGCCACGCGCGCGAGCTGCTGCGCGCCGCCTGATCGCTCCTTACATAGGCTCTCCCGATGGCGATCGCCGTCCCCAGCGTCATCACCGGCACCGCCCGGGTGGGCATCCGCACCAAGGAGCTCGTCAGGCGGCTCGAGCCCGGCGAGATCGCCGTGATCGATCACCCGAACCTGGACCGGGTCGCGGCCCAGGAGCTGGTCGCGGCGAGCCCCGCCGCCGTGGTCAACGCCTCGCCGTCCGCTGATGGGGCGTATCCAAATCTGGGACCCCTCACCCTGATCAGGGCCGGGATTCCGCTGATCGACGCGGACGGGGGACTCTTCGATCGAGTCGCTGACGGCGACCCCGTCGAGATCGACCGCGGCGCGATTCGGATGGCGGGCAACGCAGTCGCGGACGGAAGGCTGCTCGAGGGCGACGAGCTGTTGGCGCGGCTCGAGGAGGGGCGGAGTCAGGCCGGGGTCGCTCTCCGGGAGTTCGCCGAGAACACGCTCCATCACATGCACGACGAGGCGGAGGGATTTCTCTCCCTGAGCGAGCTGCCGGAGCCGCGGACGAGGTTCCGGGGGCGCGACGCCCTGATCGTCGCTCGGGGCGGCGATCACGCCCGCGACCTCGACGCGCTGGCCGGCTACATCTCCAGACGCGAGCCGGTTCTGGTCGGGGTGGACGATGGCGCCGACGCACTGATCGACCGCGGCCTGGTCCCGGAGATGATCGTGGGCGACATGGATTCGGCGAGCGATTCAGCCCTTCGCAGCGGCGCCGAGCTGATCGTCCAGGGCTATCCGGGCGCAGGCGCCCCCGGGGCGGCGCGTCTCACCCCGCTCGGGCTCGGGCATTCGATCGTCGCGGCGCCGGGGACGAGCCAGGACCTGGCACTGCTGATCGCCTACGAGCACGGGGCGGAGCTCCTGGTGAGCGTCGGCACCCCACAGTCACTGGTCGAATTCCTCGGCAAGGGCAGGGCCGGGATGTCGTCGACCTTTCTCGCCCGGCTGCTCGTCGGAGACGCGCTCGTCGACGCGAGCGGGGTCAGCCGGCTGACTTGACGCGCCGATCCAACTATCGAGGCAGGCAGGTCCTCTTTCCGCTCGGCGCGCTCCTGCTGATCGCGGCCGGAGGTGCCCTCGCCGCGGACCCAAGCCGCTGGCTCATCTTCCTCGCCGGGGTCGGCGTGCTCGGGCTGCTCGACGACCTGGCGACAGCCTCGCCCCGGGGCCTGCGCGGACACGCCCGTGCAGCTCTCCGAGGCCGGCTCTCCACCGGCGCGCTGAAGGCCGCCGGGACCCTCGCCCTGGCGCTTTGGGCTCTGAGCGACCGCGAGCTGAGTGCGCCGGAGTATGTCGCCGCCGCGGGGGTGCTCACCCTGGCGACGCACCTGGGCAACCTGCTCGACCTCCGCCCGGGACGATCGGAGAAGGCGCTGGCGCTGACCGCCGCGGGCGTCTGCATCTCCTCGTGGAGCATGGCGCCGCTGGAACCGGTCGCGGCGCTGCTCGTACCGGTCGCCGTCTGCGCCTGGCTCACGCTCCGCGAGCGCGCAATGCTCGGTGACAGCGGAGCGAGCCTGATCGGCGGCATGATCGGGATCCTCCTAGTGACCGCCCTCCCGGCCGGCGCGGTCTGGTTGGCCTTCGCGCTGCTGATCGCGATCTCGCTCTATGGGGAGTTTCGTTCGATCTCCTCGGGAATCGGCCGAGTTCCGCTGCTCCAGCGACTAGACTCGCTCGGCAGAGTCAATTGAGCCAACCGAAGCCGGGTGACACCAGATTTCTGTTTGTGACGGGCGGTGTCGTCTCGTCCCTCGGTAAGGGCATCGCCTCCGCCTCACTCGGCCGTCTCCTCGTCTCTCGCGGCTTCCGGGTCCAGCTGCAGAAGCTCGATCCCTACATCAACGTCGACCCGGGGACGATGAGCCCGTTCCAGCACGGCGAGGTCTTCGTCACGGAGGATGGCGCCGAGACCGATCTCGACCTCGGTCACTACGAGCGCTTCACCGACGAGAACACCTCGCGCGCTTCCAATTTCACCGCCGGCGGCGTCTACAACAGCGTCATCCGGCGCGAGCGCCGCGGCGACTACCTCGGCGCCACCGTCCAGGTGATCCCGCACATCACCGATGAGATCAAGAACCGGGTGCTGATCGTCGCCGAGTCACAGCAGGTCGACTTCGTGATCACGGAGATCGGCGGGACCGTCGGCGACATCGAGTCGCTGCCGTTCCTCGAGGCGATTCGCCAGCTCTACACCGAGCTTGGGCCGAAGCGCTGCATGTTCATCCACCTGACGCTCGTGCCGTACATCGGTCACGCCGGTGAGATGAAGACCAAGCCGACGCAGCACTCGGTCAACGAGCTCCGCAGGATCGGGATCCAGCCCCACGCTCTCCTCTGCCGCTCCGAGCAGGGGCTCGACCGCGACATCCGGAAGAAGATCGCTCTCTTCGCGAGCCTCCCCGAGGATGCCGTGATCTCGGCGCGCGACGTCGACAACGTCTACAAGGTGCCATTGGTCCTGCGGGCGGAGGGCGCCGACGACCTGATCCTCGACCACTTCGGGATCGAGGCCGAGACGCCCGATCTGACTGAGTGGGAGGAGCTGATCAAGCGCGCCGACGCCTCGCGCGAGCGCAAGGTGAAGATCGCCCTCGTCGGGAAGTACGTGCAGCTCGAGGACGCCTACAAGTCCGTGATCGAGGCCCTTACTCACGGCGGCTGGCAGCACGGAGTGGAGGTCAAGACGGAGCTGGTCTCGGCTGAGGACATCGACGAGGCGGAGCTCGAGGATGTCGACGGGATCCTGATTCCAGGCGGCTTCGGCGAGCGCGGCATCGAGGGCAAGGTCGAGGCCGCCCGGATAGCTCGCGAGAAGGGAATCCCGTACCTGGGGATCTGCCTCGGCATGCAGATCGCAGTCGTCGAGTTCGCCCGCAATGTCTGTGGGATGGACGGAGCCAACTCAGCCGAGTTCGATCCCGAGACGCCGTATCCGGTCGTCGACCTGCTGCCCGAGCAGAAGGAGGTCTCAGACCTCGGTGGGACGATGCGGCTCGGCGCCGACCCGGTGAAGCTCCACGAGGACACCCAGGCGCGGGAGATCTTCGACGAGCCGGTGATCTACAAGCGCCACCGCCACCGCTATGAGGTCAACAACATGCTTCGCAGGCGGCTGGAGGAGGAGGGCCTGGTGGCCAGTGGGACCTCCCCGGACGATCGCCTCGTCGAGGTGATCGAATTGCCCGACCACCCGTTCTTCGTCGCCTCACAGTTCCACCCGGAGTTCAACTCCCGACCGACCCGCCCCGAGCCGCTCTTCCGCGACTTCGTGGGCGCGGCGGCGAAGCGCGCTGCGGAGCGTCCCGCCAGGGAGCCGGCCGAGGCCGAGGCGGCAGCGGAGGCCGAAACGGCCGCCGAGGAGTCCGAGGGCATCAGCGTCCGCCGCTCGAGCTAGACCTAGACCGTCCCCAGGATCACCACCGCAACGACGAAGACCGTGGTGGCGCTGCAAAGCGCCCCGATCTTGATCCGCCAGCGCGAGCTGATTCCGGCGACGCCGAACAGGAAGAGCGAGGTTGCGAGGATCACCTCGGCGAGCGTGTAGCTCGCCGCCTTGTCCTGGTGGTCCTCGGCCGCGAAGGTGGCGCGCTCGGCGCGCGCCTCGAGAGCGTGACCCGCCGGGGTTGTCAGGCCGGCTCCGGCCGCCTGCAGGAGGGCATGGGTCGCGCTGTGGAATTCCAGCTCGGCATCGTGCTCCTGGTGCTCGTTCAGGTACACCGCCCCGGCGGTGACGATCGCGGCCAGGCCGAGCGCGATGGCGATGATGATCTCCAGCCGCGCCTCCCAGGCGCTCGAGGGAGCGCCCGAGGCATGTGGCGGGTTCTGCTCATGCTGCGCCGGGCGCCTTGCCATCCCGGTCTTCTATCAGCAGGCCTAGATCTTCACCTTGAACGTCTGGGACGTGTTGTTGATCGTGTTCGTGATCGTGACCTTGGCCTTGAGCTTGCCCTTGCGCTTGATCGCTCGCTTCCCGCCCTTGGTCAGCTTCGCGATGGCGGAGCCGGTCTGGCCCGGCGGAACCGAGTACTGACCCTTGGCCAGCGTGATCTTCTTGGCGGCGGAGGCGCCCGCGCCGGACGCGGTCACTGAGACGTTGCCGACGCACGGATCGTTGGCGCCCTCGGGCAGCTGGCAGACGATCGGGATCAGCAGCTTCTTCCCCTTTGCCTTGAGCTTGCCGGCCACCGCTGCGCCGACCTTGCCCTCGAAGATGTCCGGCGGCTTGCACGTCGACGGTGGCTCTGCGTTGAACCGGAGGTTGTCCAGGAACACCGCCGAGTCGTAGATGTGGTCTCCCGCGTCGAAGATCGAGAGGTAGATCGAATGGGCGCCCGGCGTAACCGGGGTCTTGGTGGTCAGCGACTTGGTCGCCGCGTCGTAGGTGGTGCCGCCCGAGTTGGCCGGATCGACCACCGTCGGACCCACCGTGTCGACCGAGACCTGATCGCCGTAGCCGGCCGCGAAATCGAGTGGCGCATTGATCTTCTGGTCTGCGCTGTTCCAGTTCGTGGAGTCGAGCTCCGCGATGAAGCCGTCGTTGAACCCCTTGTTGACGAACTCCGGGAACTCCTCCGAGAGGAACTTGAAGTCGAACAGCAGGCAGCTGTTGCCGCCTGGGACGTTGAAGTCGATTCGCAGGGTCTGGGAGTCATTGGCGTCGCCGCGGGAGGGATCGTCGATCCCGAGGTTGCTCCCGTCGCCATCGCCATCGTTCGGGTCATCGGCGATGTTCGCGTTTCCCGAAGTCAGGATTCCGAAGGTCCCGCCCGCCGTCGGGAAGCCGGATAGCGGGGTGTTGCCCGTGCCGGCCTGGGTGGGGCCGACCGTGAAAGTGAATCCGCTGCCGGTGCTCGTCGGGTAGATGGCGCCCGCCACGGTGCTGGCGACGTTCGTCCCGGTCACTGCGGCTGTGGCGGATTGCGCGGTCACGGCCAGTGCCGCGAGCCCCAAGATGACGGCGAATCCGAGACGAGCACGCCTCGAGATGGTCAGGTCCATCTGTTCTTCTCCCCGATGTCGATTGTGTGGATCTCGCCGGTTTGCCTCGGCATGCCGACTCTATGATCGTTTGGCTGCCAAATCAAGCGGGGCTAGACGACACTTCATGCCCGCAGCGCCATAGCCTGTCGCGACCGTGACCGCAGACGACCAGCGCATGCTCGACCGCTTCGTCCGTCTCTGCGAGATCGCGAGTCCCACCGGTCAGGAGCGGGAGGTCGCCGACGCGGTCCAGCAGGAGCTGCGGGAGCACCACGTCGATGTCGCCGAGGATGGATCGGCCGTGGCCGCCGCGGCGGCCGCCGGCAACCTGATCGCCCGCATCCCCGGGACGGGCGACGGGTGGGTGTCCTTCTTCGCCCATCTGGACACGGTCCCGCACGACAGGCCCATCGAGGTCGTGCGGGAGAACGGCCGGTTCAGCACGCGCGGCGACACGATCCTCGGCGCGGACAACAAGGCGGCCGTGGCGGTGCTGATGGAGCTGGCCGCGCGCCATATCGCCAACCCGGCGCCGGTCGGGCTGGAGCTCGTCTTCACCGTCGCCGAGGAGGACGGCCTGCGCGGCGCGAAGGAGCTCGACATCTCGGCGCTGCGCGCCCCGTTCGGATTCGTGCTCGATCACGCCACCCCGATCGGCGAGGTGATCGTCGCCGCTCCCACATACAAGCGGCTGATCGCGGAGTTCACCGGGCAGGAGGCTCACGCGGGCATCAACCCCGAGGATGGCCACAGCGCGATCGCGGCGGCGGGCGGGGCGGTCGCCGGAATGAAGCTCGGGCGGCTCGACGAGGAGACCACCGCCAATGTCGGGATCATCGAGGGCGGCACCGCATCGAATGTGGTGGCCGGACACTGCCGGATCCTGGGCGAGGCGAGGAGCGTCGACGGGGAGCGGGCGGCCTCGACGATCGGCGAGATGGTGGACGCGTGCACCTGGGCCGCCGGCGAGCAGGGCTGCGACGTCGATGCCCAGGTGATCGAGATGTTCCGCGGGTACAGGCTGGATCCCAAGTCCGAGGCGGTGCGAATCGGGGAGGAGGCGCTCAGGCGGACGGGTCACGAGCCGCAGCGGGTGGCGACCGGTGGGGGGAGCGATGCGAACGCGCTTGTCGCCTCGGGCTACGAGGCGGTGCTGCTCGCCAACGGGACCGAGGCGAACCACACACCGGAGGAGTCGGTTACGGAGAGCGCGATCGTGGAGATGCTGGAGGTGTGCGAGGCGGCGATTGAGGAGGCAGCGAAGGTGGCTGTCGCTACGGGCGAGGTCTAGAAGGTGCTGAAGCTGCGTCGGGGGATCGTGACGGCGACGGATTCTCTTCGGGTCCGGATCGGGGAGGAGGAACGAGTGGCCTGGGCGGACGAGTCGCTGGTGGGGGAGATACGGGAGGGCGACGAGCTGATCCTTAACACCGAGGCGCAGGATCTGGGCCTCGGCTCCGGCGGGTTCGACATCGTGCACGTCAATCTGACGCGCGGGCTCGACGCACCCGGCGCGGCGGAGGCCGCTGCGCTGAAGCTCAACTACACCTCCCTCCAGCACCCGGTGGAGCCCGTGGAGGCGCTCGAGGGGGGTGGGGTGGATCGGCGGATCCCTGGCCTGGTGCTTTCGCTCCACGGACAGTTGGCCCCAGCCGCCTGGGCTGCCGGGCGCGCGCGCGACGACCTGCGGGTCGGCTACATCCAGACTTCCGGTGGAGCGCTGCCGGGCTCGCTGTCGAACGACGTCGCCGAGCTGCGGCGCTTGGGACTCATCTGCGGGCACATCACTGCGGGCGCGGCGTACGGCGGCGAGCTCGAGGCCGTGACGGTAGTCGGGGCGCTGCAGGCGGCCGCCGGGAAGCTCGGCTGGGACGCGGTGATCGCCGGGCCCGGACCCGGGATCGTCGGATCCGGCACGGAGCTTGGGCACGGCGGGATCGAGGTGCTGGAGGTCGCGCATGCCTCGCTGATGCTCGGGGTCGACACCCTGCTCGCCCCCCGGATGTCGAGCTCAGATCCGCGCCCCCGGCACCGCGGTTTGAGCCACCACACGGAGACCGTGCTGAGGATGCTGCTCGGCAGGGTGAGGGTGCCCGCCCCGGCGCCGCGCGGCGTCGACAGCTCGCTCGATGAGCTGCGGCAGGCGTGCGGTGACCGCCACGAAATCTGGCCGCGCGGGGTGGCCATCGACGAGTACGCAGTGAGCGGCCTGCCCACGACGCACATGGGCAGAGAAATCGCGGAGGACCGCCTGTTCTTCGCGGCTGCGCTGGCCTCGGGCGATGCCCTTGCGTCGGCGACGTTGGCGGAGCTGGCCGCGTGAGCGACGAGCGCCTGAAGAAGGTGGGGGGCAAGCTCGTCCACCGAGGGCCGATCGCTTCGGTGCGGATGGAGACCTTCCAGTACGCGGACGGCAGTAGGGCCACGCGGCAGGTCGTCGTGCACCCCGGCGCGGTCTGCGTGATCCCGCACGACGGGCGCACCCTCTTCATGGTGGAGCAGCCGCGCGAGGCGGTCGAGGAGCCGGCCTTGCTGGAGCTCCCGGCGGGCAAGCTGGACGTCGAGGGGGAGGCCCCGCTCGAATGCGCTCAGCGAGAGCTGGCGGAGGAGATCGGCAAGGCCGCGGGCGACTGGCGCGAGCTGAAGTCCTTCTACACGAGTCCTGGCTTCGCCAATGAACGCGTCTGGCTGTTCCTGGCCACCGAGCTGTACGACGTGAAGGGCGAGCAGAAGCCCGAGGAGCGAATCGAGATCGTCGAGATCCCGCTCGGAGATCTGGATGGCGCGATCGAGCGCTGCGAGGACGCCAAGTCGCTGATTGGGCTGCTGATGCTGAAGGAGCTTCTCTAGGCAGGTACCAGGCGGCCGCCGGGGAAGTACTGGGTATGGCGACGATCGCGCCTGAACGCCCTGCGGCGGAGGCGCAACCTTCGGAGCGCTACGAGGCCCTGGTCCTCGACTTTCTTGCGCACCTCGAGTTCGAGCGAGGGCTCTCGCGGAACACGCTCGCCGCATACCGGACCGACCTGCTCCAGTTCGGGCGCTTCCTCGCCGCGCGGGATCGAGACGCGACCGCTGCGGAACCGAGCGACCTCTCCGACTTCCTGGCCGACGTGGCACAGGGGGACGGCAATGGCCGTGCCCCATGCTCAACCGCGACCGTCAACCGCAAGGCCGCCTGTCTGCGCTCCTTCTACCGCCATCTCCGGCGCGAGGAGGAGATCGAGGACGACCCGGCAGCCCGGCTGGACACGCCGCGGCGAGGCAAGAAGCTTCCGGAGGTCCTGAGCTACGCCGAGGTCCAGCGGCTGCTCGCGCAGCCGCGAGGCGACGGCGCCGCGACGCTGCGCGACCGCGCCCTGCTCGAGGTGATGTACGCCTCTGGGCTGAGGGCGTCAGAGACCATCTCGCTGGAGATCTCCGATGTCGACCTCGATCACGGGATCGTCCGCGCCCGGGGCAAGGGCTCCAAGGAACGGCTGGTGCCGGTCGGCGGCAAGGCTGTCGCGGCCATCCGCGTCTATCTGCGCTCGGGGCGGCCCGAGATGGTGCGCTCGAACGACGAGCGCAAGCTGTTCGTCAACTTCAGGGGCGGGTCGCTGACGCGGCAGGGTCTCTACAAGATCGTTCTTCGGCACGCTCAGTCCGCCGGCCTAAGCGATCGGATGAGCCCGCACACGCTGCGCCACTCGTTCGCGACGCATCTGCTCTCGGGCGGCTGCGACTTGCGGTCCGTCCAGGAGATGCTTGGCCACGCCGACCTCTCGACGACCCAGCTCTACACGCACCTCTCCGGCGAGGAGCTGAAGGAGGCGTACTTCAAGGCCCACCCAAGGGCGCACTTGCCTCACTAGGCTGCGATGCATGCCCGAGTTGCCCGAGGTGGAGACGGTTCGTCGCCAGCTCGAGCCGGAGCTCGTTGGGAAGCGGATCGTCTCGGCGTCGGTGCTCGACGAGCGGCTGACGCGGCCGGAGCCACCGCGATCGCTGGAGCGCGCGGTCAAGGGGAGGGAGGTCACCGCTGTCGCGCGGCGGGGGAAGTATCTGCTGGTTGGGTTGGAGGGAGGTCGGACGCTCGCCATGCACCTGCGGATGACCGGGAACCTCCTGCTGCGAGATTCCGAGCACGGTGAGACCGCGGACCTGATGAAGAGCGAGCGGCTCGGCGGGCCCCGTCTCTACGAGTCGGCGCCGGAGCCGAAGCACGTCCGCGCCCGCTTTGAGTTGGACGACGGCCGCACCCTGGTGTTCACCGATGTGCGGCGGTTCGGGCAGGCGATCGTGCTCGACGCGGGGGACAAGCTCGACGAGTTCTTCGCGACACGTCTCGGAGTCGAGCCGCTCTCCGATGAGCTCACATCCGAGAAGCTGCTCGAGCTGGCGAAGGACCGCAAGGCGCCGCTCAAGTCCTTTCTGCTGACCCAGTCGCGGGTCGCCGGCATCGGGAACATCTACGCGGACGAGGCGCTCTGGCGGGCGAAACTCCATCCGCTCTCGCCGGCTGGCTCGATGAAGGAGGAGCACGCGGCGCGGCTGGTCGAGGGGATCGTCGCGGCGCTGGAGGCGGGCCTCGATCTCGGTGGCGCGAGCATCGACGACTACCGGGACTCCCGTGGCGAGCGCGGCTCGATGCAGGACGAGTTCCTGGTTCATACGCGCGAGGGGGAGGAGTGCCGCCGCGATGACGGCGGAGTGATCCAGAGGATCGTCGTCACGGGTCGATCGACGTACTACTGCCCCGTCTGCCAGGAGCGATTGCGGCGGCGCCCGCGGCGAAGGGCGAAGGCAAGGGCCAAGTGACCGACCCCGTTCCGCTTCCCGACGGCTTCTCGGTTGGCCACTGGTCCGATCCAGAGGGGCTGACCGGATGCAGCGTGGTGATTCCGCCTCCGGGCACGAGGGGAGGGATCTGGGTGCAGGGAGGCGGGCCGGGAACGCGCGAGTCCGACACGCTCAGTCCGCTGTCGCGGTCCAAGGAGGCGACCGCGGTCCTGCTCACGGGTGGAAGCGCGTTCGGATTGGCCGCGGCTGACGGCGTCGCTCGCTGGTTGGAGCAGCACGAGTTGGGGTACTGGACGCCCTTCGGCCGGGTTCCGCTGGTGCCCAGCGCTGTGATTTACGACCTCGGAACGGGTGATCCAGGGGTGCGGCCAGGGCCGGAGGAGGGTTACGCGGCGTGCGACGGCGCCCAGGGCGGGGTGCCGGAGCGAGGAGCTGTGGGTGTCGGGACGGGGGCGACGGTGGCGAAGGTCCTGGGGCGTGAGCGTGGGTCGGCCGGCGGCTTCGGCTATGCAGCGATCAGGACGGGAGCGGGGGAGACAGTCGCAGCGGTCGCCGCGGTGAACGCGGCCGGGGACGTGTTGGCCGAGGATGGTTCGCTGCTCGTCGGGCCCGTGGGAGATGACGGTGAGATGGTGCGCGGTGCCGACCACCTGGTCGCGCTGGAGCGCGCCCCTGAGTACAAGGCCGCGCCCGAGGGAAGCACCACACTCGCCTGTGTCTGCACCGATGCGGCCCTCAGTAAGACGGAGTGCACGGTGGTCGCCCGGGCGGCGTCGGCCGGGATCGCGCGGGCCGTGGACCCGACGTTCACGCCGGTCGACGGCGACATCGTCTTCTGCCTCGCCTCAGGCGAGGGGGAGATTCGCGAGTACGGATCGATGCAGGTCGGCGTCGCGGCGGCAACGGTGGTCGCGGCGGCGATCAGGGATGCGGTGCGCCAGGCCGCCTGATCCGTCCGGGCGCTTCGGCAGCTTTGGTGGGCATGCGCGGGAATTTCAAGACCGAGGCCGTGGTGCTGCGGAGCATCCGCTACGGCGAGGCCGATCGGATCGTGCATCTCTACTCCGCGACCCGGGGGCGGATCGGGGCGATCGCCAAGGGGTCGCGGCGGCCGAAGTCTCGGTTCGGCGGGCGGCTGGAGCCGTTCTTCCGGCTGAACCTTGTGCTCTATGAGGGGCGGGGCGAGCTGCTCACGGTGACCGGGGCGTCGACGGTTGACGGCCATGGGACGCTGCGGTCGAACGGCGCGGCGCTCGGGGCTGCGGGGCGGGCCTGCGACGCGGTGCTGCGGCTGCTCGATTCGGGCGAGGCGAACGAGGCCGCCTACAACCTGCTCTGCACCTACCTGGCGCTGCTCGACGCCGATCCGGAGTCGGCCAGCGCGCCTGGCGCCGCGCTCGCCTTCCGGCTCAAGCTGGCGCTGGCCGCGGGCTTCTCACCGGAGCTGGCGAGCTGCGCGAGCTGTGGGGAGGCGGATCACCTGGCGGCGTTCTCCGGATCGGCCGGGGGAGTGGTGTGCGCGAGCTGCGAGGGCGGTGGCTTTCCGTTCAGCGAGGAGGCGCATCGGTTCATGGTCGATGCGCTGGCGCGGCCGCTCTCAGAGGCGCCGGCGGCCGAGCGGCGGGTGGCGGCGCAGGCCGACCGGGCGATCACTGAGACGCTCGACCATCACGCGCACGTGCACCTGCGCGCCGCGGCCTAGCTCTTCGGGCGGTACATCCGCTCCGCGACGCGGAGCTTGACGCCCTTCGGTCCCTTGCTGGCGCGCATGAACCAGGGAAAGAAGCGGCCGGTGACGACCGAGCGCTTCTTGCGGTCGTAGGCGCGGAGGGCGTCATTCACGCACCGTTCGGCGGTGATCATGCCGGGCGGTATGGGGGTCTGCTCGTCGTAGCCGGCCACCTCCTGCCACTCGGTCTTCACCGGGCCAGGGTTGACGACCGTGAGCGTTACGCCCGTTCCGCGCAGCTCCATCCAGAGCGCCTCCATGAAGGAGATGGCGAAGGCCTTGCTGGCGGCGTAGGTCACCTCGTACGGGAGGGGCTGCATGCCGGCGGTGCTGGCGACGGTGATCACGCCGCCTCGGCCGCGCTCCACCATGGCCGGCACGAAGGCGTGCGTGAGGGTGACGACGGCCTCGCAATTGACTCGAACCATCTCGGCCTCGCGCTTGGGGTCGAGATCCGTGAAGTGGCCTCGGAGGCCGAATCCTGCGTTGTTGATGAGCAGGTCGACCTGCAGCTCGCTGCGCTTCACCTTGGACGCCAGCGAGTCCGCCTCGGTGGCGAGATCGCACTCGATCACCGCCGTCTTGGTCGGGAGATCCGCCGCAAGCTCCTCGAGGCGGTCCTTGCGCCGCGCGACCAGGATCAGGTCGTAGCCGCGAGCCGCGAGCTGGCGGGCGAACTGCTCGCCGATTCCTGCGGACGCGCCGGTGATCAGTGCCGTCTCGGCCATGAATCGGAGCCTATTTCGAAACTCCTGCGGCCGCATCGCGACCGTGATGCCGGGTCGGGTGCGAATATCGGTACGTGACCACGCGTGCCGTCACACTCGAGGACCGGGTCCGATCCTGGGAGACCGAGTTCCTCTGGGACCTGGCGACGCCGTCCTATCCCGCGCGGCGGCGCGAGCCGGAGGCCGACAGTCCGGTGCGGACGCCGTTTCAGCGGGACCGCGACCGGATCGTGCATTCGAAGGCGTTCCGGCGTCTCAAGCACAAGACGCAGGTGTTCGTGGCGCCGGAGGGGGATCACTACAGGACGCGGTTGACCCACACGCTGGAGGCCTGCTTCATCTCGCGGACGGTGGCGCGGGCGCTGGGCCTGAACGAGGATCTGACCGAGGCCATCGGGTTGGGGCACGATCTGGGGCACCCGCCGTTCGGGCACATCGGCGAGGAGGTGCTGGACGAGGCGCTGCGCGAGCACGGGATTCGCTTTCGCCACAACGAGCACTCGCTGCGGGTGGTAGATCGACTGGAGCGGGACGGCCGAGGGCTCAACCTCACCCAGCCGGTGCGCGACGGGATTCTCAATCACACCGGGCCGGAGAAGCCGGCCACGCTGGAGGGACGGGTGGTGCGGATCGTCGACCGGGTCGCGTACATCAATCACGACATCGACGATGCGCTGCGGGCCGGGATCATCGGTCAGGACGACCTGCCGGCTGAGCAGATCGAGCTGCTGGGGGTGACCGGCGCGGGTCGGATCGATCGGTTGGTGCAGGACATGGTGGAGCGGTCGCGGGCCGAGGGCGACATTGCGCAGAGCGAGGATGTTGGCGGGGCGATGCTGCGGCTGCGGAAGTTCATGTTCGAGCGGGTCTATCTGGGGGAGGAGGCTCGGGCGGAGCAGGAGAGGGCGCGGCTGGCGCTGCGGACGCTGTTCGATCACTACCTGGCGAATCTGGATGAGGTGCCGGCGACCGATCCCGATGCGGGCGCGGTGCAGCGGGTGACGGACTACATCGCCGGAATGACCGACCGTTTTTGCCTCAGCACGTACGAGGCGCTCGTTGCTCGTGGATAGATTGGGTTGATGGCGAAGTTCACCCCTGAGAGCAAGGAGCGGGTCAAGGACGCTGCGGACATCCTCGAGATCGTCTCGGCGTACACGGACCTGCAGCAGAGGGGCCAGGACTTCTGGGGCAACTGCCCGTTCCACGACGAGCGGACTCCGTCGTTCAAGGTCAACCCCCGGGACAAGCTCTACTACTGCTTCGGCTGCGAGGCGAGTGGCGATGTGTTCCGATTCGTTGAGGAGAAGGAGGGGCTGACCTTTCCCGAGACGGTGGAATCGCTCGCCGAGCGGTACGGCGTTGAGGTCGAGCGGGAGAACGAGGACCCGCAGGCCGAGGAGCGGCGGCGGCGCAAGGCGCGACTGTGGGAGCTCCTGGAGCGGACCGCGAAGTTCTACGAGCGGTATCTGTGGGAGTCCCCGAAGGCGGAGAGGGCGCGCGGCTATCTGAAGGACCGCGGGTTGAGTGAGGACGTGCTGCGCCGCTTCGGCGTGGGGATGGCACCGAGCCCGTGGGACCAGGTGCTGCTGGGGAGCCAGCGGGCCGGCTTCAAGGTCGATGAGCTGCTGGCCGCGGGACTGATCCTGAAGGGACGGCAGGGCGGCCATTACGACCGCTTCCGGAACCGGATCACGTTCCCGATCCGAGACCAGCGGGGACGCGTGCTGGGGTTCGGGGCGCGGGCGCTGAGTCCGGACGCTCAGCCGAAGTACATGAACTCGCCGGAGGGGGAGCTGTACCGGAAGAGCCACACGCTCTACGGGATCGATCGGGCGCGTGGGCCGATCGCGAAGGCGAGGCGGGCGATCGTGGTGGAGGGCTACACCGACGTGCTGGCGCTGCACCAGGCCGGGGTGGAGGAGTCCGTGGCGATCATGGGGACGGCGATCACGCCGGAGCAGATCACGATGCTCGCCGGGCTGACCGAGTCGGTGGTGCTGGCGCTCGATGCCGATCGGGCCGGGGCCGACGCGATGATCCGGGCGCAGAAGGTGGCGGGGGGGAAGAGTCTGGAGCTGCGGGTCGCGGCGATGCCGGAGGGGGAGGACCCGGCGGACATGCTGAAGGAGGGCTCGGCCGATCGGCTGATGAAGCTGGTTGAGGAGGCGATCGACCTGCCGAGCTTCCGGGTCGACGTGGCGCTCGGTCGTGGCGACCTCGGGTCCGTTTCGGGGCGGGAGAGGGTGCTGGAGGAGGTCGGTCCGGTGCTGAAGGCGATGGGGGAGACGGCGCTCGGATTCGACGAGCTGGTTCGCAAGGTGGCGGATCGGCTGGACACGGACGCGAGCCTCGTCTTGGCGCGGGTGCGCTCGGCGCCGGAGCCAAGTGCCGCACCGGCCGGCGATGGCAATGGAGCAAAGCCGCCGAAGCCGGTCGCGGTGTCGCTGACGCCGCGCGAAACCCGGGAGCGGGCGCTGCTGGCGATGTGCATCTCGCAGCCGAAGGCGGGCCAGGTGTTCATCGAACGGCTCACCGAGGAGCACCTGTCGACGTCGGGGCGCCCCGCGCTGGCATGGCTACGTGAGCACCTGTCGGATCCGATGGCGGGACTGCCGCGCGACGATGCAGCGCTCACCTCGTTGATCACGGAGCTGGCGATGAGGGCGGAGAGTGAGCCCGCGTCGGAGGGAGCGATGCAGCTCAACCTCGATCTGCTCGAGCAACAGCGCCTCGAGGATGGAATCGCGGCCGCGCAGAAGGCGGGCGACTACGAGGTCAGCACGCGCTTGGCCGGTGAGCGAGCCCAGCTGACGGACCGCATCGCGCACGCGGGCGTCGTGGGCTAGCGCCCTGCCGAGCTTTCACACCCTCGGCACACTTCCGCGCGCCTTACGCCACATTTCCCCTGCATTTCGGCATGTTTTAAGCCTTCTTCCATCCGAGGTCAGGCGGAAAATGCCTGCAATGAGTAAGGAAGAGCTAGAGAAGTACCTCGCCGAAGGCCTTTCACTGGACCAGATCGCTGAGCGAATCGGTCGCCATCCGTCGACGGTCAGCTATCACCTGAAGAAGCACGGGCTCGTTCCGGTCGGACACGGGATCCACGCTCCCAACCAGAAGGTCGATCCCGACGAGCTCCGACAGCTGATGGCGGCAGGTGCGACTGTTCGCGAGGCCGCTGCGCATTTCCGCTGCGGCTATTCGACGATTCGTTACTGGCTGCGCAAGCTCAGGATCGAGACCCAGCGGATGCAGCGGCTTCGCGAGTCGAAGGCAGGGATTCGAGAGGGAATGGCACGAGTGGTCATGACCTGCCCCGAACACGGCGAGGTCGAATTCTTCAGACGGCCGGATGGGAATTATCGCTGCAGCAAGTGTCGGACCGCATCGGTGACCGCATGGCGGAGAAGGGTCAAGCGCAAGCTGATCGACCGGGCTGGCGGACGCTGTGTGCTGTGCGGATACAACCGCCAGCCGGCGGCGCTCCATTTCCACCACGTTGACCCGACCACCAAGTCATTCCTCCTCAGCAGGCACGGTGTCACTCGCTCCTTTGCGGAGGCAGCGGTTGAGGCTGACAAGTGCGTCCTCTTGTGCGGGAATTGCCACGCTGAAGTGGAAGCAGGGGATATCGACCTTCCGACCGAAGTTCTGCCGCTACAGTTGGCCGAGCGACGGGCCTCATAGGTCGCTCAGCTGGATAACGGTCCGGGGTAGCTCAATTTGGTAGATGCGCTCGGCTGTTAACCGAGAGGTTGTGGGTTCGAGTCCCACCCCCGGAGCTCTCAACGGACTACGTTCGAGCCGGCGAAAGCCGGCTCGCCGCGTTCCGGGCCGCGTGCTCGACCAGCTCCGCAGCCTCGACTGCTCCGTCATGTGCCTGCGACCACTCGGCCACGGCGAGAGCGCGACCTCTGAACCCCGGCTCGGTGAGCAGGCGCCGCGTCGCCAGCCTGACCGCGCGCTCCGAGAGCAGTCGCCGCGGAACCGAGAGCCCCGTACCCGACCAAGCGACTCGCGCGGCGTTCTCTCCCATGTCGCCCACTGAAGGACAAACCAGCAGCGACTTACCCGCCGCCAGCACCCGCGCCACCGTCCCGTGCCCGCCGTGACAGATCACGAGGTCCGCCGCCGGCATCGCCTGCGAGTAGAGCACCCAATCGACCAGCGTCGCGTTCCCGGGAACCTCGATCGGCCGCTCCGGCCGGTGCCGATTCGTTGTCGCCAGCACCCGCACCGGCTCGTCCGCCAACCCCGCCAGCGCAACCCGCAGCAACTCGCACTCCGGATCCTGCGAGGTGCTCGGCGCGACCAGCACCAGCGGCCCGTTGCCCTCCGGCATCTCGATCTCCTCACCGGGCAACTCAAAGAACAGCGGCCCCGTCACCCGCACCTGGGCCGGCCATTTCCGCGGATACTCCAGCTGCGGAAAGGTCGCCACGATCGCCAGCAGCTCGCTGATCCCCCCATGGAACCGCTCGACCGGCGGAAGCCCCAACCGCCCCCGGGTCTCATTGAGCTCATCGCGCCCCCGCCGCAACCCCATCCCCAGCAGGGGTCCCGTCGCGCGCCAGGCCAATCGCCCCAACCCGGTTCGCGGCGGCCGCAGCCCGAGCGAATAGAGCGGCATCCCCGGCTGCTGCACCGGATAGACGTGCGGTATCAGCGTCGCGTGCG
>Ga0126307_10000712_pt1 | contig 21837 bp, 26 predicted proteins | sample Plot28_FD_89955 | JGI IMG/M metagenome (GOLD analysis project Ga0126307, IMG submission 89955) | Serpentine soil microbial communities from UC McLaughlin Reserve, CA, USA - Plot28 | ecosystem: Environmental > Terrestrial > Soil > Grasslands | place: USA: UC McLaughlin Reserve, Lake County... | reverse complement strand
GTGCCATCCGCGGGTCAGGGCATCGCATCGGGGATCGCGCTGGCCTGGGGGCGGGCCCTGGGCGAGTTCGGAGCGACGCTGATGTTCGCCGGATCGTTCCAGGGGATCACCCAGACGGTGCCGCTCGCCATCTTCGCCCGCTTCAGTGACGATTTCACCGCCGCCCTGGCGCTCTCGGGTGTGCTCGTCATCGTCTCCGCTGCCCTGCTGCTCTCGGTCAAGGTCCTGGGGCGGTCGCCGATTCTCGGCGGTGGCGCGCCATGAGAGGCCTCGAGGTCAGAGCGCGCGATCAGCTTCGCGACCTGGAGCTCGACGTCGAGCTGCACGTCGATGGGGACGGCTGCGCGGCGATCGTCGGTCCCTCCGGCGCCGGCAAGTCGACCGTGCTCCGCATCATCGCCGGGCTGCAACGTCCAGATCCGGGCCGCGTCGTGATGGGAGAGGAGGTTTGGCTCGACTCGGGCCGCGGGATCGATCTCCGGCCCGAGGAGCGCGCCTGCGGATTCATGTTCCAGGACTACGCGCTGTTTCCGCATCTGAGCGCGTGGAGGAACGTCGCCTTCGGAATGCCCGGGCCGCGCCATGATCGCCGGGGGCGCGCGCTGGAGCAGCTCAGGCGCTTCGGTGTCGAGAGGCTTGCCGACGCCCGCCCGACCTCCCTTTCGGGTGGCGAGCGCCAGCGGGTGGCGCTGGCGAGATCGCTGGCGCGAGACCCGAGCGTCCTGCTCCTCGATGAACCCCTGGCCGCCCTCGACACGCGCACCCGTGCGCACGCCGGCCGCGAGCTCGTCCACGCACTGAGAGGGACGCGTGCACTCGCGATCGTGGTCACCCACGACTTCTCCGAGGCGGCCATGCTGGCCGACGAGATCTTCGTCATGGACGAGGGAAGCGTCGTGCAGCGCGGGACCGCTGCTGACCTCTCGGCCCGGCCCGCGAGTGCCTTCGTCGCCGACTTCGCGGGCTCGGTGGTGCTGAGCGGCACGGCACACCCGGACGCGGACGGGTTGACGCAGGTCGAGCTGGATGGCGGAGGCGTCGTGCACAGCATCGACTCGATCCATGGGCCGGTCGCCGCCCTCGTCTTTCCCTGGGAGATCAGCCTCGAACCGAGCGCGGCCGAGCACGAGAGCTCGGCCCTCAACCGCCTCGCGGTCGAGGTCGTATCGGTGACCGAGATCGGCAACCGCGCCCGGATCGGATTGTCCTCGCCGCAGCCGCTGGTGGCGGAGGTGACCGTCGAATCGATCCGCTCGCTGGCCCTGCGTCCGGGGGCCCGGGTCACCGCCAGCTGGAAGGCAACCGGGACCCGGCTCGTCGCGCGCTAGCTAACCGCCGATCTGGCTCATCGACCGCGGTGGCCGGCGGAAGCCGGGCTCGTTGATGCGGTGCTTGAGCTCCTTGCGCCAGACCGCGTCGCGGATCAGCTCCTCCAGCTCGTCGTCGCTCGCGCCCGAGCGCAGCGGATCGCGCAGATCGGTCTCGTCGATCGAGAACAGACAGGTGCGCAGCTTGCCGTCAGAGGTGATCCGGATGCGGTTGCAGTCGGCGCAGAACGGCTCGGACACGGGATTCACGAACCCGATCTCCCCGGCCCCGTCGGCGAAGCGATACACGCGAGCGGTCGAGTGCGGCTCACGCGGGAGCGGCTCAAGCTCGTATGCCGTCTCCGCGATCTCCCTGATCTCCGCCCCGGTGAGCACGGCCTCCGGCTCCCACTTGCCATCCGCGTCCAGCGGCATGAACTCGATGAACCGCACCTGGTAGTCCGTCGATCTGGCGAGCTCGCAGAAGCGCAGCACCTCGCGCTCGGTGAAGTCGCGCATTGCGATCGCGTTCACCTTGATCGGCCTCACCTCCGGGAACGCGGCGATTGCATCGAGGCCGCGCATCACCTGGACCAGGGCGTCGCGGCGCGTGACCTTGAAGAAGGCGTCTCGCGCCAGCGAGTCCACCGATACGTTGAACCTGTCGACGCCCGCCCGCACCAGGGCCTCCGCGTCGCGTTCGAGCAGGTAGCCGTTCGTGGTGACCGAGATCTCACGGAGGTCCTCGACGCCGCGCAGCATTCCAACGAGCTTCGGGAACTCCCGGCGAACCAGCGGCTCGCCCCCCGTCAGCCGCAGATCGGAGACGCCCATCGAGGCAAGCAGCGCGACGAGCCGCTGGTTCTCCTCGAAGGTCAGGATCTCTGAGCGGTCGAGCCAGGGAAGTCCGTCGGCCGGCATGCAGTACTGGCAGCGGAAGTTGCATCGATCCACGACCGAGAGACGCAGGTCGCCGATCAGCCGGCCGTGCCCGTCTTGGAGCGGCTCTTTCCGGGTCACGGGGAACGCCTCCCGGTCCCAGCGGTCGAGAAGAAGGGGTGTCCAGTCCAATGTGGCATTTCGGTCACCCCGCGGGTGCGGCTTCGGGATCGCGTGCCGCGTCGTGGATTCGGCCCTTGACGGTCTTCAGCCGGCCGCCCTCGCGTCCCCGGCGGACGGCCGTGACCTCGCCCATGATCGAAATCGCGGTCTCGGCCGCCGACAGGGCGCCGATGTCGAGCCCGATCGGAGCCGCCAGGCGCCCCAGCTCCCCGTCGGTCAGGCCATCGGCGAGCAGGCGCTCGCGACGTTTCTCCTGCGCCCGGCGGCTGCCCATGGCTCCGATGTACTGGGCGTCGGAGCGGAGGGCGATCTTGAGCACGGCGTCGTCGAGCTTGGGGTCGTGGGTGAGCACCGCGATCGAGGTGGCACGGTCGATTCCGCCGAGCTCGTCCAGGGCCTTGTCGGGCCATGCCACGATCACCCGCTCTGCCTCCGGGAAGCGGTCGGCAGTCGCGAAGCGCTTGCGCGGATCGACCACGAAGGCGCGCCAGCCCGCCAATTTCGCAGCGGCAGCCAGCTGGGCCGCGAAGTCCACCGCGCCGAAGATGATCAACCGGGGCGGTGGCGCGACCACATCGACGAACAGGGTCTGACCATCGTGCTCGTAGAGCTCGCTGCGCTCGGACCAGATCGCGGACGCCGCCCTGGTCACCGCGGCCTCGTCCAGCTCGGTTTCCCCGAGGGAGCCGTCGTGCGTCCCATCCTCCAGCAGCAACAGCTTTGCCCCGACGTCGGCGCCCTCGAGAATGGTGGTCAGGGCTCCGCGCCCCCCCTGAAGACCGAGCTCCCTGAATCGGCCCTCCAGACCGCCGTCGTCATAGGTCTCCACCCAGATCGAGATCTCGCCGCCGCAGGGCAGCCCGACGTCCCAGGCGTCTTCGTCGGCGATCCCGTACTCGAGGAGCTGCGGCGCGTCACCCCTCAGGATCCCCTCGGCCACCTGGACGACCTGCCCCTCCACGCATCCCCCGGAGACCGCCCCCGCCATCTTGCCGGCCTCATTGATCGCCATCTTGGTCCCCGGCGGCTGCGGTGCCGACTTCTTCGTGTCGACGACGGTCGCCAGCGCGACGGGATCGCCGACGCCGACCCAATCCCCGACGATCTCCATGACGTCCTTCATGCGCGTTCAGCCTCCTCGGGCATCCGAGCCCACCAGCCGATCGAGTCCCTGCTCCACGACCTGCTCCTGATCGTCACGGTACTTCAGCACCGAGCCCAGGGTCCGTTCAGCGGCCGGGGCGTCGAGGTGATCGACCCCGAGCAGCTCGAGTGCGGCGACCCAGTCGATGGTCTCGGCGATCCCGGGTGGCTTCTGGACGTCGCTCGAGCGCAGGTGGCGGACCGCGTCAGCCGCCTCGGTCGCAAGCCGCTCCGCGGTGCCCGGCACACGGCGGCGAACGATCTCGACCTCGCGTGCCGGGCTCGGATAGTCGATCCAGTGGTACAGGCAGCGGCGCTTGAGCGCATCGTGCAGGTCGCGGGTGCGGTTCGAGGTCAGGATCACCGCCGGCGGATGGGTCGCGCGGATCGTGCCGATCTCGGGGATCGTGACGCTCGACTCCGCGAGCATCTCGAAGAGGAACGCCTCGAAGTCGTCGTCGGCTCGATCCAGCTCGTCGATCAGGAGGACGGCGGGCAACGGCCCCTCGTGCTCGATCGCCTGCAGCAGCGGGCGCGGCGTCAGGAACTCCCTGCCGAAGAGCTCCTCCTCGTCGAATCGGCCGCCGGTCGCCTCGGACGAGCGGATCCTGAGCAGCTGGCGCGGGTAGTTCCACTCGTACAGCGCCTCCGAGGAGTCGATGCCCTCGTAGCACTGCAGGCGGATCAGCTCGGTGTCCAGCGACGCCGCCAGCGCCTTGGCCGCCTCCGTCTTGCCGACTCCCGCCTCGCCCTCGAGCAGGAGCGGCTGAGGCAGCCGCAGCGAGAGGAAAAGCGCCGTGGCGAGCCCGTCGTCGGCCAGGTAGTCAACGGCGTCGAGCCGTTGCTTGAGGGACTCGATGTCCGGAACGGCTTCGCTCACGGAGGTCTCGGCACCCGGGCGGACGGCGTGGCTCATGCAGAGCTCCCTGACTCCGCGAGGACGGCCTCGTAATCCGCCCGCGTATCGACGTCCCGTGGGATCGGGCCGGGGACCCTCGCCTCGACCACCTCGCCGGACCGGTGCTCCATCAGCTTCCAGACCGCCTTGTCGCCGTGCAGCTCCCGCAGGTCTCCGAACAGCGCCCTGCCGAAGGCGATGGGATGGCCGCGCCCGTCGTCGTAGAGACACGCGGCCAGCGCGGTGTCCTCATCACAGGCCGCGATCAGGGCGTGGACGGTGGCGGGGGTCACACCAGGCTGATCACCCAGCATCAGGACCATCAGCTCCGAACGTGGGTCGATCGCGCTCAGTCCCGCGGCGATCGACGAGGAGCAACCCTGTCCGAAGTCCGGGTTCTCCACCACGTCGGCACCCGACAGATCGACCTTGCGCCGAACCTCTCCCGAGCTGCCGCCGAGCGCCACGATCAACTGATCGAACGCGCTCGCCCGCGCGGTCTCCAGAGCGTGATCGAGCAGCGTGCCGGAGCCAAAGGGCAGGAGCTGCTTGGGCTCGCCGAGCCGCCGCGAGCCCCCGGCGGCGAGCACGAGCCCGGTGACGAACCGCTCAGTGGGCCGCGCCATCGGGAACGCCCTGGGCGCTGAAGGTGTCACGACACCCCTCGGAGCAGAAGTAGTAGAGATCGCCGTCCCGCTCGAGGTGGATGCTCGCCTCGCTGACGGCCACCTCCATGCCACAGATCGGGTCGATGGCGGTCTCCGTCGAGACGGCGACCGGGGCCAGCTCGGGGGATGTCGGCTGAGGAGCCTCGGTCCGCGGCGCCTCCATGCCGACGTTCCGCGGCGTCGGCGCTGGGCCCGGCTCGCCCTCGGGCCGCAGCGAGACGATCTCCGCGAGGATCGCCAGCGCGATCTCCTCCGGGGTCTCGGCGCCGATCTCGAGCCCGGCCGGCGTGTGCAGCCGCGCACGTTGTTCGTCCGGAAGATCGAGCGACTCCCGCACGGCGCGGCCCCTGACCTCGCTGGCGACCAGGGCCACGTACGGGACGTCGGACAGGAGCGCCTCGGTGAGCACCCGCTCCTCATCGTGACCGTGCGACGCCACGACGACCGCGGTGTCATCGGGACTGGTCCGGGCGAGCTCCGCCGGGCCGGACTCCACGGCATACCCCAGTCGCTGCGCGAGATCCGCCAGGGCGGCCGCGATCGGCGCGGCACCGACAACTCGCATTGTGGGCGGTGGGAGATGCGGTTCGAGGAAGATCTCGAGCGCACCGCCGCTGAGACAGGGGTTCTTGACGGTCACCGCCCCATCAGCGGCCTCCGGTTCCCCCTCCGCGGCGGCGGGCAGGATCCGGAGCAGCAACGGGTCTCCGGATTCCATGGCGCGAAGCGAGTAGAGGCGGACCGAAGCCTCCGCGCAGGTGCCCCCGACGAAGCCCTCGATTACGCCGTCGGGGCGCACGATCGCCGAGTCACCGGCCCTGACGCTGGTCGGGCTCTGCGCGCGGACGACCGTGGCCGCCACGAACGGCGCCTGCGCTGCGCCTTCTCCGTTTCCTGCGGGCACTGGAATCCCTCGGGGCAAGGGTACTCCGGGGGTCATTCCGGGCCTGGACCTATCCGGCCGCCTGCACGGCGCCGACCCGGTAGGTCGTCTGGGCGTCCAGCGAGCCCTCGATTCCCTCGGGCAGCTCGAATCCCCCGAAGGTGTGGAGCGCTACCTCCTGGATCCTCACCCCCTTGAGATCGCCCTGCTCCGCCGTCCAGCGGCAGTTGTCGAACCGGAGGGCGTCCGGGGCGGCGTCGAGCATGGAGGCGGCCACGATCTGGGCCTTGTCGCGCAATTTCCGGGCGGTGATCGCGACGTTCTCGCCGACGGCGTCACTCGGCTCGTTGTTGAAGGTGTTTCCCTCGCCGAAGCGATCCGTGTCCTCGTGCACCACCTTGATGTCCTCCGGCGGAATGCCAAGCTCGCTCGCCGCCACCCCGGCGAGCTTCGCCTCCTCACCCTGCGAAGCCTCGCTGAGGCTGAGAACCGTCTTGCCGGTGGGGTGCATTCGAATGAACACTGCCCGGTAGGTGGGCCCATCAGCCATCTCGAGTCCTTTCCTCGAATTTCATCAGGGGGTGGTCCTTCCTCGCTTCGGCCCATAGCCGCTCGGCATCGGCACCGGCCGCTGAGCCTCGGTCCGCTCGGCACTCGGCAATGACGCGTCGGCAGGCGTGGCGCCCTTTTGGTCGGCCGCCCTGAACCTGTCTCGAGAGGAGTCATCGGCAGCGATCGCCTCGGCGACCTCGTACATGGCTTCCAGCGAGTGCCCGCTGACGAGCGCATCGCAGTGTGGCAGCGCGGCCGCCATCCCGCCCGCCCCCGGGGAGAATCCGGCGGCGCCCGCCCGAGGGTTGACCCAGATGATCCGATGGGCGAGTCGCCCGAGGCGCTCCATCTCGCGCCCGACCAGTGCGGGATCCGCGCGCTCCCAGCCATCGGAGAGGACCACCAGCACCGCGCCCCGGGCCATCCCCCGGCGCCCGTAGCGGTCGTTGAAGCTCTGCAGTGCCTCGCCGATCCGCGTGCCGCTCGACCAGTCCGGGGCGGCGGCTACGGCCCGCTGGATCGCCGCCTCGGGGTTGCGGCCGCCGAGGGCGCGCGTCAGGCGCGTCAGCCGGGTGGCGAACACGAACGCCTCCGCGGGAGCGCCGCTGGCGACGGCGGAGGTGAGGAGATGGAGATACGCCCGCGCGTACGGCTCCATCGAGCCAGAGACGTCGCAGATCAGAACAAGCCGCCGCGGCCGGGTCCGCCGAGTCCGCCTGGCGAGGGTCATCGGATCACCCCCCGTGCGGAGGCTGCCCCGGAGAGTGCGACGCAGGTCGAGGTGCTCCCCCCGACGGGCGCGGCGCCTCCTGCGGGCGCGGCGCCGCGGAGCGGCCAGCTCGAGGGCGGCCATCATGCGGCGGATCCGTTCGAGCTCATCGGGATCGAGGGCCTCGAAGCTCTTCCTGCGGAGGCGCTCCTCTTCGCTGGCGGGCGCCAGCGGGACCTTGACCTCGAGCTCCGTGCGGTCCTCCCCGGGGCTTGAGAGCGAGACACGCATGCCGGCCTCATCGCTGCCCCGCTCCCCCGGGGCGGAGCGGGCCTGCGGGGCGGGCGGTCGCTCGCTTGGCCGCAAGCCGCTCAGCGTCGGGGAGTAGGGGTCGCCGCGTTCCTCGTCCGGCTCTAGGGCCGGATCGAACACCGCCGCGAAGACGCGATCGAAGCTCGGCAGCTGGGTCTGCGAGGAGACGAACACCGATCGGGCCGTCCAGTAGAGCTGCGAGCGCCTCACCGGGCGGACGAGCGCCACCGCCTCGGCGAATCGGGATGCGCGCTCCGGAGTGGTCGGCACCCCGGCGGCCCGCAGGCGCTGGCCCAGCCTGGTGGACAGGGCGGGCAGGTCGATCGTGCCGAGCTCAGGCACGACCGCTCACTGCGGCGGCTCGGCCCTGCCCTGCATCGCCGCCCAGACGCGGGCCGGGTTCAGCGGCATGTCGACGTGTGCCACGCCGTGACTCTGGTAGAGCGCGTCGCAGACGGCGTTCACGATCGCGGGCGGAGAGCCGTTGGTGGCGGACTCGCCGACACCCTTGGCCCCGATCGGGTGGTGCGGCGACGGGGTGACCGTGGCTCCGAGCTCCCAGTCCGGGCACTCGAGGGCCGTCGGGATCAGGTAGTCCATCATCGACCCGTTCAGGCAGTTGCCCTGCTCGTCGAAGCTGATCAGCTCCATCAGGGCGATGCCGACCCCCTCGGCGAGGCCGCCCATGACCTGGCCGTCGACGATCATCGGGTTGATCCTGGTGCCGCAGTCATCGACCGCGATGAACCGCCTGATCTTCACCTCGGCGGTATCCGGGTCGACGTCGACCACACAGATGTAGGCGCCGCACGGGTAGGTCAGGTTCGGCGGGTCGTAGACGGACTGGCCGTCGAGGCCGCCCTCAACCCCCTCGGGCAGCGGCGCCTCGCCGTAGGCGGCTTCCGCGATCTCGTCGATGGTCGCCCCCTTCTCAGGGTCGCCCCGCACGGACCAGCGGCCCTTCTCCCAGACGAGGTCGTCGGGCGAGGTCTCGAGCATCCCGGCCGCGATCAGCCGGGCCTTGTCGCGCACCCTCCGCGCGGCGACCGCCGCGGCGGCCCCGGACACGGGGGTGGAGCGGCTGCCGTAGGTCCCGAGGCCGAAGGGCGTGCGATCGGTGTCCCCGTGGCGCACCTGGATGTCGTCCGGGGAGATGCCGAGCTCCTCGGCGACGATCTGGGCGAAGGTCGTTTCGTGGCCCTGTCCCTGGGTCTGGGCGCTGATGCTGAGCGTCGCCTTGCCGGTGCCGTGGACGCGCAGGTCGCAGCCGTCGGCCATGCCCTGGCCGAGGATGTCCATGTGCTTCTTCGGCCCGGCGCCGACCACCTCGGTGAAGAAGGCGACGCCGATGCCCATCAGCTCGCCGCGCTCCCGCTTCTCTGCCTGCTCCCTGCGGAGCTCGTCGTAGCCGGCGATCCGCATCGCCTCACGCATGGTCTCCTCGTACTCGCCGGAGTCGTAGGTCCAGCCGGTCTTGTTTTCGTAGGGAAACTGCTCGGGCTGGATGAAGCTATTCATCCGCAGCTCGGTGGGGTCGACGTCCATCTTCAGAGCCAGCTCGCCAACGAGGCGCTCGATCAGGAAAATGCCCTCCGTGACCCGGAACGAGCAGCGGTAGGCCACGCCGCCCGGCGCCTTGTTCGTATAGACGGCCTTGACGCTGCAGTGCGCCGCCTCCAGGTCATAGGAGCCGGCGAACACGTGGAAGAAGCCGGCGGGGAACTTCGAGGGCTGCGCCGTGCTGTCGAACGCGCCATGGTCCGCGATCACGTCGACCTGCGCCCCCGTAATCCTCCCGTCCTTGGCACAGATCCGGCCGCTCATGATGTAGTCGCGCGCGAAGCCGGTGGACATCAGGTTCTCCGAGCGGTCCTCCACCCACTTGACTGGCTTGCCGGTGACGATCGAGCCGACGATCGCGCAGACGTAGCCGGGATAGACGGGCACCTTGTTCCCGAACCCGCCGCCGATATCGTTGGTCATGACCCGGATCTTCTGCTCGGGCAGCCCGGCGACCTGCGCGTAGACAGTGCGATGCAGGTTCGGAGCCTGGTTGCCGTTGTAGATGTCGAGCTGACCCGTCTCCGGGTTCATGTCGGCGATCATCCCGCAGGTCTCGAGCGGGGCCGGATGGCAGCGCGGGTAGATCATGTCCCGCTCGACGACGATGTCGGCCTCGGCGAAGACGCGCTCGCACTCATCCGCGTCGCCGGCCTCCCAGAGCGGGGTCGCCAGGTTGTCGGTCTGGTCAGGCTTGTCGTCCCTGATCACCGGCGCGTCGGGATCGAGCGCCTTGCGGGCGTTGACGACAGCCGGCAGCGGGTCGTACTCGACGTCGATCATGGGCAGGGCGTCGCGTGCCGAATAGCGGTCCTCGGCGATCACGAAGGCGACCTCCTGACCCTGGAAGCGGACCTTGTCCCCGGCCAGGACCGCCTGCGAGTCGTAGGAGATCGTCGGCATCCAGGCGAGGCCGAGAGTCTCCAGATCCTTCGCCGTGATCACCCGGTGCACCTTGGGGTGCGCGAGCGCGGCTGAGGTGTCGATCGAGACGATGCGGGCGTGCGCGTAAGGGCTGCGCAGCACGGCGCCGTAGAGCATCCCGGGGAGGACGATGTCGTCGAGGTACTTGCCCTGGCCGCGGATGAAGCGCGCGTCCTCCTTGCGCTTCATGTTGCCGTAGCCGATCGGCGTCTCCTTCGCCGCTGTGGTCGCCATTCTCATCTCCTCGCTTCCGCGGACTCGTGCTCTGCAGCCCAGCGCACGGCCCTGACGATGTTGGCATAGCCCGTGCACCGGCAGATCGCACCGGAGATCGCGGTTCGTATCTCGGCCTCTGACGGGTCCGGGTTCTCGTCGAGCAGCGCCCTGGCGGTCATGATCATCCCGGGCGTGCAGAAGCCGCACTGGAGGCCGTGCTCCTCCTGGAATCCCTGCTGGACGGAGTCGAGCCGGCCGTCGACCTCCATCGACTCGATCGTGCGGATCTCATGCCCGTCGCAGCTCGCGGCGAGCGTGGTGCAGGACTTCACCGGCCGTCCGTCGAGGTGCACCACGCAAGCCCCGCAGTTCGACGTGTCGCAGCCCCAGTGCGTTCCCGTCAAGCCGAGCGTGTCGCGGAGGAAGTGAACCAGGAGCAGAGCGGGCTCGATCTCCCGGGTGAGCCGGTCGCCGTTGACCGTGACGGTGATCTCCATCAGCCCTCCAGCCTCGACGCACGTTCCGCGGCTCGGCTCAGAGCGCGTCTGGTGAGCACATCGGCGAGGTGGCGCTTGTAGTCGACCGGGCCGCGCCCGTCCGCGATCGGCGAGCAGTCCTCGGACGCCAGCCCGCCTGCCTCGGCGAACAGCTCCTCGGCGGGCTCCTTGCCGCGCAGGAGCTCCTCTGAGCGGGTCGCGTGGACCGTGGTCGGTCCGGCGGCGCTGAGCGCCACACCGGCGTCGGCAATCCTCCCGCCCTCTAGCCAGAGCGCGGCAGAGACGGCGACTATCGCCCAGTCCCCGGCCCTGCGCTCGACCTTCTCGTGGGCGCTTCCTCCACCTGGCCTCACCGGGAGGCGGATCTCGGTCAGGATCTCGCCGTCCTGGATGGCGGTCATGTAGGGGCCGATGTGGAAATCGTCCATTGAGACGACGCGCTCGCCCTCCGAGCCGACGATCACGACGTTCGCCTTCAGCGCCGAGCAGACGGCCGAAAGGTCCTCGGCGGCGTCGGCCTGCGCGAGCGAGCCGCCGATCGTCCCGCGGTTTCTCACGGGAGGATCGGCGATCACCTGCTCCGCATCAATGAAGACCGGGAAGTGCGTGGCGAGGAGCTCGGACTCGAGCAGCTCCCGGTGACGGGTCATGGCACCGATCCGCACCTCGCTCTCCGCCTCCCTTATATAGGAGAGCTCGTCGAGCTCGTTGATGTCGATCAGGCGCTCGGGGTTGGCGAGCCGCAGCTTCATCATCGGCAGCAGGCTGTGCCCGCCGGCGAGGAGGCGGGTCTCGGGGCCGTACTTCTCGAGCAGCTGGATCGCGTTCTGGACGCTGGTCGCCCGCTCGTACTCGATGGGCCCGGGTGTCTGCACTGGAGAGTCCCCGCCCTCTATTCAGCCGTCCGACGACTTCGGCTCACCCGACTGCGTCCCGCCGTCGGCGCCGGCCTCCGTGCCGATCACCGGGGACCGGGGCCGATGCCTGGACCCTCCCGGCTCATCGGCGACCGGGCCACTGGGATTCGTGTAGATCGAGCGGGCTGCCGCGCTCGAGTAGGTCGCATCCCTGAGAGCGGCGCCGGACATCGCGCCGACGCCGAGCGGGCTCTCGCGACCCAGGCGCGCCAGCTGCACCGCGCCTCTGGTGTAGACCTCGTCGATGTTCTTCACCTCGCCGCTCCTGCCCTGCCGCTCGAGCACCGACGCCCCGGATCCGGGGTAAAGCGACTCGACCAGCCCAGCCGCATCATCCTGCCCGGCCTTCTTGTCCAACAGACCTTCGAGGAGATCGGTGCCGGCGGAGAGATCCTGGTTGATCGTCTCGACCACGCCGTTCACGGGCTCGCTCTTCTTGAGGATGCCGCCGACCGACTCGATCACCGCGTCGAGCCCGGCGGTGATCTTCCGCAGCTCCAGGATGACGGCGACCAGGTAGACGACCAGTGCCAAGATCACCAACACCACCGCGATCAGGGTGACGACTGCGGCGGGCTCCATCTCAGGCGTCCTCGAGGATGGTGTCGAGCGAACCGCCGTAGTTCGCGACCACGGTGACCGTCTGGCTGACCTGTTCCTGGGTCGTGTTGAGCAGTTCGACGGCGTCCAGATCGTTGGAGACGGCTTCGGCGACGGGCCGAAGCCCGTCGACGGCCTGGGTGGTCTCCCTAGCGGCGTGGAGCACACCCCTCAGGAGGATCACCACGACCGGCACGATCACGAGCAGCAGGACGGCGTTTCCGATCCACCAGAGCGTCATCGCTTCTCCGCGTGCTCGGCGATGATCGCGGCCTTCGCGGCGACCGACGGCATCAGGGCGATGATCCCGTCGAACTGGGCGTTGATCGCCTTCACCGCGGGGCGAAGGGGTCGCAGATGCTCCTCTTCGACTCCCGTCAGGGCCGCACCGAGATCGTTCAGGTCGCTCGCGATCGAGCAGAGCCGGCGGCGGATCTCGATCAGCGCCAGCGCGAGCACGACCACGAGCACCACCGCCTCGGCCACGCTCAGGACGATCAGCAGGGAGGTGCTCATTCGGGCTCCCCGTAGCCCTGCGAGAGCGCGTTCATGTACCCGTCCTGCACAACGCCCTCGGCGGCGATCTGCTCGAGCACCGGGGTCGTGGCCTCGAGCTGGGGGATGTTGGAGGTGTTCTCGGCGACCTTGCCGGCGGAGCCGAGCAGGCCGGTGACGGCTGCCTGAATCCTGCCGAGCAGATTGAGCAGCGTGATCAGCATCCCCGCCACCACCAGGGCCACCACCAGACCAATCGCGAGCGTCACGTACCAGAGGGTGCGCTCGGAGCTGGCCAGGGCGACCACGACGTCCATCAGTGCCCGACGGCCGCCTTCCTCAGCGCGCGTGCCGCATGCAGGATCCGGACGCCTGAATCGTTGATCTTGGCGATGCCGCTGAGCCCGTCGGTCTGCGATCGGAGGGTCTCGACCGCCTCTTTGGCGGTCTCCGCCCGCCCCGCGATCCGGTTGGCGAGGACGAGGATCGTGGTGACGATGATCACCGCGACGACCACCACGACGGCACCGAGTCCCAGGCCGATGTACCAGGAGGTGGTATCAGCGCCGATCAGCATTCCGTTGCCTCAACGCCAGCGGTAACCACCATGTGGCGAGAGTATTACAACCGGACTCAAGCATCCAAGGAATCTCGGGGACGCTCAGAGCTTGCCCAGGTTCTCCGCGAATTCCTTGATCATCCCCTCGGTCACCGCGACGATCACGCCCTCGCCCATCTGGGCGGCCTTGCCCGTGACGTCTATCTGCGAGTGAAGCGCCACCTCCGTCGCGTCGCCTGAGCCGGTCAGCTGCATCGACACCTTCGCGTCGGCGTTGCCCTGCCCTCCCGCCTCCTTCGCGCGCGCGTTCATCACCGCGCGGTGCTCGGAGTCGTCCTGCTCCACGATCTCCGCCGGTCCCGAGTAGTTCATGTTCATCGCGCCGAGCTTGATCTTCACCTCCGCGTTCACGGCCCGGTCACCCGTCTTCTCGATGACCCTCGCGCCCGGAACGCACGGCACGACCCGCTCGAGGTCGATCATCGTGCTCCAAACCTCCTCCACCGGCTTCTCGACCGTGAACGAATTGTCGAACTCCATCACTTCTCTCCTTTCCCCGGGGATAGCGTGTGACCGTGCCGATCATGCCAGGGACGCGCGAGCTGGGACCTGAGAACGCCAGCCTCCGGGTGGAGACGAAGCGGGGTGGCGCCGCGGCAAAGGCCGGGCACGATCTGGTGATCGAGGTCCGCTCCTGGCGGGCGACGCTCGTGATCGGCGATGACGCGGCCGACAACAGCCTGGTGCTGAGCGCCGACAGCGGGTCCATGGAGGTGCTCGAGGGGACCGGCGGGATCATGGCCCTGACCGACGCGGACAGAGTCGAGATCAAGAAGACACTCGAGGACGAGGTCCTGAAGCCCGGTCAGATCGAGTTCAAATCGACCGGGTCTGCCGCGCGGGAGGATGGGCGGCTGCTCGAGTTCCAGGGGGAGCTCAGCATGAACGGCAAGACACACGCGCTCGACGTCGAGCTGGAGGTGGGAACCGATGACGCACTGTCCGGGAAGGCCATGGTGAAGCAGTCCGACTGGGGCATCAAGCCGTACTCCGGGCTGTTCGGCACGCTCAAGGTCAGGGACGAGGTCGAGGTTGTGGCTGAGGGGTCCCTGCCCCAGTAGGTCGCGCGACGCGCTGCTCGTCCCCCGAACGGCACCGTCAGCCGGTGCCGGTCGGGCCGAAGCGCTCGGTGCGGATCTGCTGCGGGTCGAATCCCGCATCCATCAGCAGCTGAGAACCGCTCTCGACGAATCCGTTCGAGCCGCAGACGAAGGCGATGCCATCCTCGATGCCCGCCTCGAAGATCAACTCCGCATCGATGTGACCGGTGTGCCCGCTCCAGCCCTCCGGTGGCTCGCGAGTGAAGGTGAGCAGCGTCTCGTCCCCCATCTCTTCCTCGTAGATGACATCGCCGGCGTGGCGGACGGAATAGATCAGACGCATGGGCAGATCCGGCATCGTCCGCCGCCGATGACGCAGCATGCACATCAGCGGCACGACGCCGGAGCCGCCGCCGACCAAAAGCACCGGTTTCTCGCCGCGCCAGACGAAGTACGACGTGAAGGGGCCTCGCACCTCGACCCGGTCGCCCTCGACGACCACGTCATGGAAGTAGGGCGAGACCTCGCCGTCCTCGAGCTTGTCGATCGTGAGCTCGACCCCGCCCTCGTCGAGAGGGGAGGAGGCGATCGAGTAGGAGCGCTCGGCGTGGTAGCCGTCCGGGTCGGTCAGACGCACGTCGTAGTGCTGGCCCGGCAGGTGCGGCATCCACATCGGCAACTCGATCCGGAAGGACTTGACTCGCGGAGTCTCGACCTTGATCTTGCTGACGGTCCCGATCTGCCAGCGTCCCGGGGCGCGCTGCTCGACGGGGGGGAGAGGCGACTCCATCAGTCGCCCCAATAGCGCTCCTCCTTCCAGGGGTCGCCGTGATTGTTGTAGCCGTTGACTTCCCAGAACCCAGGCTCGTCATGGTCCATCACGGTCATGCCGTGCACCCACTTGGCGCTCTTCCAGAAGTAGAGGTGGGGGACCAGCATCCGCGCCGGGCCGCCGTGCTCGCGGGAAAGCGGCTCGCCGTCGTACTCGGTGACGACCCAGGCCTTGCCGTCGCTGATCTCCTCGATCGGGAGGTTGGTGGTGTAGCCGCCGTAGGAGTAGAACATCGCGTACGCGTCGAGCGGCTCGACCTGATCGAGCAGCACGTCTATCGAGACGCCGCCGAAGGTTGCGTCGAGCTTCGACCACTTCGTGACGCAGTGAATGTCCTTGGTGATCGTTTCGAAGGGGAGCTGGTGGAACTCATCCCACCTCCACTCCTTCGGCTGGCCCACCATGCCGTCGATCCGGAAGCTCCACTCATCCGTGGGGACATCGGGGGTGGGGCCCGCGGTGAGCACCGGCCAACCGGACTCCAGGTACTGGCCGGGCGGGAGCCGATCCGCTACCTCCTCCGGGGCGCGGCGGCGGCGGGTGAAGCCGCGTGACACGAACCCGTTCAACGTCCCGGCAGCTCCTCAGGCGGCTCGTGGTGCCGCTCGAATCTCACAACCCCATCGTCTCAAAACTCGGCGGCCGAATCGCGATGTCAGCTTGCTGACAGAGCTCAGTAGCCCGTCCAGTGCCTCACCGCGAAGCCTCGCGGTCGGCGCTTGGTCGCCCGCCAGCGCGGCCCACTGCCGCCGCTGCCGTAGGAGCAGGCCGGCCGCATGCAGCACGTAGCTGACGGCGCCGGAGCAGTCGTAGCCCCGCGACTCGAAGCTGGCGTGACCGCCACCCCAGACGTAGGGCCGCTTGCGGATCGCGTTGCCCGCCGCGATCGCGTTGACGACCGCTGCCGGCGCGCCTGGAGGCGCAATCGCCCTGCCACTCTTGCGGATCAGCTTCGCCTTGCGGGCCTTCCCGACGGCGGGCGCGCTCTGTGGCGCACCTGATCCCGCCGGCCCGCCCGGGGCCGGCGATCCGCCCGTCTGTGCGCTCGCGCTCGCGGCTACCGCGAGCAGGACGAGCGCGGTAAGCGCGGCAATCGCGCGCCTGATCCCTGCCGACGCATCGCTTCGCACACCAACCTCCTTCTCAGGCCTGCGGGGTTAGCTGCCGGGCTGGCGTGGAAGGAGCCACGCCCCCATCTCGAACATTGGGTTCGCCCCTGGAACTCGGGTCCCCCGCTCCCGTCCTCCCTGGACGGGACTAGGCGTTTGGATCTATCTGAACACGGCGAGCAGGGGAAAGCTGCGCCGTTAGCTCCGGTGCTTCGCCGGCCGCTTCCGCCTCTTTTTCTTCTTCTTCGCGGGGCGAGGATCGGGCCCGAGTCCCGCCGAGCAGCTCGCGCCCTGGCATCGTGCCAGCCGGTCGAGTTCCGCCAGGAGGGCCTTCCGCACCTTGCGGTAGCGGCGGTTCTTCGCCAGCGAAGAGAGCTGGTAGGGATCGCGCCACATGTCATATAGCTCGACCTCGCCGGTGCCGTAGAGAAAAAGCGCGTAGCGGTCGGTGCGAACGCCGCGATAGGCGGGGGCCTGGAGCTTGTAGATCGTGTCCACCGGCTCCTGCTCGATGTTCCGGACCCCCTGGCGGTAGCAGAGGATCGCTCGCCTCGGGCTCGCGCGCTTGAGCTTCTTGCAGCGGCGCCGCAGCTTCTTCTTCTGACGCCGCACCTTCTTCTGGAAGCGGGAGAAGTCCGCCTGGTTCTGAGCGATCGGTCCCTCGGCGCCCTCGTCGTCGATTCCCGGACCGGTGTCGCCCTCCAACAGGATCGGCCGAGTCGTGCGGAGCGACGGCTGCTGCGCGTAGCGGAGCAGCGAGCGCCCGTCCTGCGCAAGCCGTGGGGTGGCCCCCCCGATCTGAGCGATCGTAGACGCGAGGTCGATGTTCGAGACCAGCTCTGGGGAGACGCCGCCTACTGGGATGCCCGGTCCCCGGATCATCAGCGGGACGTGGCTAGACGGGTCGTGCGGCAGGTACTTCCCCTGGCGGATCCGGTGCTCGCCGCTGAAGTAGCCGTTGTCCGAGGTGAAGATCAGATAGGTGTTGTCGAGCTGCCCCTCGGCGGCGAGCGCCTGGACGATCCCGCTCACGGCATCGTCGACGCTCCGCAGCATCTCAAGCCGGCTGCGGCGGCGGTTGTCGATGCCAGTGAGCTTGCCGAGGCCGAGCTTGGGCAGGCGGCGCAGGAAGAACGGCTTGTCGGCGACGTTCTTCTCGTTCAGGCCCGGCGCGGGTGTCAGCGGAGCGCCCGCGAGCGTGCCCTGGTGCCTAGGCGCGGGCACGTAGGGCGAGTGCGGCGCGTTGAAGTCCACGTTGAGGAAGAACGGCGTGTCGCCGCCGCTCGCGTCGCCGACGCGGTGGATCGCCTCGACGGCCATGTCCCGGAAGACGTCCGTCTGGTAGTCGTCCGGGTCCTCGCCGTAGTGGCAGGTGAACGGCTGTCCGGGGGTGGGCGGGTCGCCGCTGGGACAGGGGACGCCGCCGTCGGCCGGCGGATCCTCCCGCATCTGGTAGTTGAAATAGAGCCGCCCGCCGTGCACGGACGCGTCGTATTCGGAGAGCTTTCCGTACCACTCATCCCAGCCGGGAGGGATCGGCGCCGGCGAGCCGCCGTAGCCGTTCAGGTACTTGCCAACCTGGACGTTGTAGTAGCCCGCGTCCCGCAGCCAGATCGGCAGATCACGCTGCTCGAGCCCCTGCGCGTGGAAGCGCTGCCAGCCACCTTCGGGAGGGCTGTTGCCATGCACGCCGTTGTCGTGCATGTACTGGCCGGTGAGCATCGCCGCGCGCGAGGGGCAGCAGAGGGGGTAGGAGACGTAGGCCCGGCTGAAGGTGGTTCCCTGCCCGCCGATCAGGCTCGAGGTCTGCGGCAGCCCGCTCATCTCCTCGAGGGTCTGATCGTCGGTGAGCAGCAGCACGACGTTCGGCTTGCCGCTGGACTGCGCGGTCGCGCTCGCCCCGAGCAACGACTGCCCCGCGATCGCCACCGCGAGCACGCCCGCGAAGGCGGCCACGAGCAGCAGGCGTCCCCGTCTCGATCGCATCGGTTTCGGTAACGCGCCTCCGCCCCAGGGGTTGCGGCGGACGAGACGGATTCCCTCCGGCGCTCAGGGGGTAGACCAAGGGGGCACCCCGATTCGAGGAGGGCGCCTATGCCACGAGCGGACCCCACAATGCACCACCACGAGTGGCGCGCCTCTGAGAACTGGCCGCCGCTCAGCCGGATGGACGTGCTCGGGATCGCTGTGGCGGGCCTTGGCACCGCGGCCTTGGTCATGATCGCGGTGATCACGGCCGATCATGACGCGGGCAACTATGGCGTTGTCACCATTGCCCGAATCCTGATCGCCACAGGGGCGCTGCTGATCAACATGGCCCATGTGGTGGGGATCTTCTTCTTCGAGAGCGTCGACTACCACGGCACCTTCCAGCGCTTCTTCGCCCGGCTGAGCATGTTCGGGACCCTTGGCGCGATCGTCGTCAGCCTGGCTATCGGCCTGCTCTGATGACGGCTCGAAATCACGAAGGGCCGCCCGGAGGCGGCCCTTCGCTTGCTACGCGGTTCTGGAACGAGCGCGGGATTGACGGTGGGGCGGGACAGCTCCCACCTCCCTTGCTCGCCGGTGCCCGGGTTGGATTCCGCCGGACGGCCGCGTGCCGTCCACCGGCCCCAAGGGCCCTATACAAGGAGACCCGTCCGATTGGTGGGCCTCCCAGTGCCCAGGCCTAGCGGCCCTGCACCTCCGGCGTCCCGTCAAGCATGGAATTCAAGTTAGGACCACCTCCTTTCTCCGGTAGCCCTATTGAAGCACGCGCCTCGGCCGTGGCTAGAGTCCGGGCCGATGCGGTGGCCCCGACGGACAGCTCGGCTCGCCATTCTGCTGGCCACCGGCACGGTGCTCGCCGGTTGCGGCGGCGGTTCGGAGCGGGTCAGCGCAGCAGAACTCGTCCAGAAGGCCGATGCGATCTGTGGCAAGGAACGGAGCAGCTTCGCCCGCATCCAGGCCCACCCGCCACCCAACGCATCCGTGGCGGCAGATCAGACCGACGAGCTGATCGAGGCGACCCAGGAGGCGACTTTCGAGCTCCGGGACCTGAAGCCGCCCGAGGATCTCCAGTCCGCCTACGACCGCTATCTTGAGGCGCGCGGCCGGGCCATCGAGCAGATGAAGCGCGGCAAGGACGCCGCACAGGACCGGGACTCCGCCGCTTACGGCGCGGCACAGGCCGCGGTGGCCCGTGAGGCGCCGCAGCGCCGCAAGCTCTCCCAGGCTCTTGGACTGCAGGTCTGCAGCTCCAGCACCGGAACAGCCTGAGCGCCCGACTCAGTCGCCCCGTCGGGCGAGGTGGCCGAATCCGAGCGTCATCGCGAGGTTGCCGAGGCCGGCGAACCAGAGCCCGGCGCGCGCGCCGGGCCTAGAGAACGCCGGCGATCGGGACCAGACGATGTCCGTCGCGAGCTCGGTGCCCCGCAGCCAGGAAAGGGCCCACCAGTCCCGGGAGCGGTTGCGGCGGTAGGCGACCAGGTGTGCCGCGGCGAACGTGAGCCAGATCGGTCCACAGCGGCGGAAGAGCTCACGGGCGTCGTCGGAGGGCTCGTCATGGCCGAGGACCCGGAGGGTCTGGGCGGGGGCGAGCACGGCCCCCGATCCCAGCGCAAGGTCGAAGAGGATCATGTTCCGGTTCAGCCTGCGCAGCTCCCGCTCCAGCGCCATCGCGCGATCCAACCACATTCGGCCCTCCCTAGAAGCCCTCCCCAAGAAGGGAAACCCAGTCGGAGGGCGAAATGTGCCGCCGTGGCCCGGACAGCGACCAAGTCCCATCCCGCACGCAAGAGCCTCTCGGGCTTCATCACCGAGCGCTTCGACGACTTCTCGCGCTCGCAGAAGGACGTCGCCCGCTACATCGTCGACCACCTCGACGAGGCGGCCTTTCAGACCGCCGAGGAGCTCGCCCGCCGGGCCAACACCTCGTCGTCGACCGTGGTTCGCTTCTCACAGGCCCTCGGCTTCGACGGCTACCCCGAGCTGCAGCAGGCTGCCATCGAGGAGTACCGTCACAAGGTGTCAGAGGGAGCGCCAAACGGGAACGGCGGCAGCGGAGCGGCGGCCCTTTTCAACTTCGATCACTCGGAGTTCGAGGCCTCCCTTGGGGCCGACTACTCGAACATCGAGGAGACGGCACGCAATTTGACGCGCGAGCAGATCGAGGCGTCCGTCTCGGCTCTCGCGACCTCCCGGCGGGTGCTGATCGTCGGCGTGGAGCAGATGGCCTTCTTCGCCAGTTATCTCCGCCACCTGCTCAGTCTGCTCGACGTCCGCGCGGAGATCGTCGCCTCCCCGAGCCAGGACAACATCCAGAAGCTTTCGCGGATGGACGAGGACACCCTGCTGGTGGTGCTGACCGCCGGCCGGGCCCATCCGCTGGTGCTGCGGGCCCTGAAGCTCGCCAGGCACCGCCGCGCACGGACGATGTCGATCAGCGACGCGACCCTCTCTGACGTGGCGGAGCACTCCGAGCTGATGCTCTACTACTCCTCGAACGGGCCCTCCTATATCCGCTCGAACGCGGCGCTGATGGGGCTGGTCCAGGCCCTCGCCCACGGGGTCTACTCCCGGGAGGAGGCGGCGCACCGGGACCGGATCCGCGCCTTCAAGCTGAAGTAGGAACTAGGGGCCGCACAAAGGCCACAGGCCCGGGGGGCGATCCGGACCTGTGGCTGATACCGGGGTCCGGGGGAGTGGACCCCAAGTAGTTACGCCAAATTCTGAGTTGTACTCGCCCCCCGGGGGCCGCCCCCAAGCGGCGAGTAGATCTAGGTTTCCCCACCCTCCAACGTGTCAAACCCGCGTACTGCGATTCATCGCTCCTGGCATCCGGCGCACGGCTGCCGCCTTCTACTATGGGGTTCGCTGTGGCGGAGCGCGCGACATTCCGGGTGAAGACGGGTCTCGCCGAGATGCTCAAGGGCGGGGTGATCATGGACGTCACCACGGCCGATCAGGCGAAGATCGCCGAGGACGCCGGCGCCTGCGCGGTGATGGCCCTCGAGCGCGTCCCCGCGGACATCCGCGCCCAGGGCGGCGTCGCGCGGATGGCGAACCCGACCAAGATCAGGGAGATCCAGGAGGCAGTGACCATTCCTGTGATGGCGAAGGCCCGGATCGGGCACTTCGCCGAGGCCCAGGTCCTCCAGTCCCTGGAGGTCGACTACATCGACGAGTCCGAGGTGCTGACGCCCGCGGACGAGTCCAACCACATCGACAAGTTCGCCTTCGATGTGCCGTTCGTCTGCGGGGCGACCAACCTCGGTGAGGCGCTCCGCCGGATCGGCGAGGGCGCGGCGATGATCCGCTCCAAGGGCGAGGCGGGCACGGGGAACATCATCGAGGCGGTCCGTCACATGCGCGAGATCACCGACGGGATCAAGCGGCTGGCCTCACTGCGCGGCGAGCAGCTCGCGGGGGCTGCGAAGGAGCATCGGGCGTCTCTCGACGTCGTCCAGGACGTTGCCGAGCGCGGCTGGCTCCCGGTGCCGCTCTTCTGCGCCGG
>Ga0126307_10000711_pt1 | contig 21841 bp, 20 predicted proteins | sample Plot28_FD_89955 | JGI IMG/M metagenome (GOLD analysis project Ga0126307, IMG submission 89955) | Serpentine soil microbial communities from UC McLaughlin Reserve, CA, USA - Plot28 | ecosystem: Environmental > Terrestrial > Soil > Grasslands | place: USA: UC McLaughlin Reserve, Lake County... | reverse complement strand
GCGCGCGCTCGGAACGCGCTTGCCGCCGAGACCGCGACCACCTAGATCAGATCATCAGCCGCCGAACTTCCAGGTTCCGTTGTTCGCAGACGTGATCGAGAAGCCCGTGTCCTTGTCCTTGAACGAGACCGTTCCCGAGATGCAGCCTGCCGCCGGGATCGGTCCCGAGGACGGACAGACGGTCAATGTGACCGTTTGACCGTTGTCGAGGATGTGGGTGACTGTGATCTTCTTCGGTAGCACCCCGCCGGTGAGCGACGCGTCGAGCCGGAAGAAGAGCGAGAGACGCGGTGTGAACGGTCCGCCGTTTCCGACGGCGGTCTTGACCTCCTCGCTCCAGGCGGTGCCGGTGACTGCCGGCGCCAGCTCCTGGACCGCGGCGCCCAACCCGTTCGGGTTCGCCTGCCCGTCGATGGTGACCTTCGTCGACACCTGGTTCGAGGAACTGAGATACGTCCCCTCGTTCACCAGCTTCGCGGTGTCGCTATCGGTCGTGACGGTTGCACCCGTGGTTGGCTTCGCGTACGTCCCGTCGAACGTGTCCGACGACGCCTGGAGTGCCGTGTCCTCGGTGTCGGAAATGGTGTCGACGTGCGACGAGTTCGGGTTGTCGTTCGTGACCTCGTTGGCCCTGAACGTCGCGGCCAGGGTGAGCGTCGACCCGGCAGACGGAGCGACGAAGACGAACGTCAACGTCTTCGACATCGGCCTAAAGTGACCGTAGAGGCACGTGATCGTCGTGTTGGCCGAGTCGACGGTGCACGCGCCATCCGCCGGGAAGACGAATGGGGCGGAATCGACTTGCGCGAGCGTCCCGAGGTTGCTCTTCGCGGACACGACCAAGGTCGCGTCGTTGATCGTGTTCGGCCCCGAGTTCGCGAAGTTGACGGTGTAAGCGACGAGCTTGCCGTTCGCCGCGGGATCCGGCGTGTCGGCTGTGATGTTCACGCTGATCGGCAAGTCCGCAGCTCGCGAGCTTGTTGTCGCGCCTGCGATGAGCCCGGCCACAGCCGCCGCGATGACGGGCGCGAGCGCAAGCAGTCGAAATGTAGGAATCCTCGACAGATGCTTCATCCTCTCTCTCCTCCTCCTGCGTCAACGACCCCACGTTGACGGCCGCAGTCAGCCGCAGACGCTCCAGTCCAAACGCCAGCAAAGCACAGTTGCTGCCGAACCTCAACCCGACTTTCGGGCAGGCGTGTTGGTCTCTCGGGGAGGATCGCCTGTCGCGCGCTTCAGCGGCCGCGTGTCCGCCCGAGCACGCCGACGGGATCCGCGCCGTCGGGGGCCGCTGGCGGCACCAGCGCCGACCTGCGCTCACTCGCTCTCGCAAGCGCCAGCTCGGCCAGCTTCTCGGCGTGCGTGAATGCGGCAACCGTGGCGGCGTTCGCCTCGCCGCCGTCGGCCGCGGATGCCTGCACTGCGTCCTGGTAAGCCGATTCGGCGTCCTCGACAAGCGCTCGGGCCGCCGGGTCGTCGTTCGCGGCCGCCAGCACCCACGCCCACGCCTCATCACGCGCGTCCTTCGCTCGCTCGGCGGCAGCCGCCGGATTGGTCGCCGCCACAGCGGTGCTTGCGGACGGCTCGGCGCCCGCGAGTAGTTCACGCGCGCGGGCCGCGAGGGAGGCCGCGCGGCGCCAGTCGGGGTGCTCGACCGCGAGCGCTCCGCGCGCCTCCGCCGTCAGCTCGCGCGCCCGTGCGACCACCGCCGTGCGGCCCGGATCGCGGGACGCAGCGGTCTCGAGCTCGGCCCACGCGAGGTCGACCTCCGCTTCGGCGCGCTCGATCTCTCCGCGAGCCGACAGAGCGGCGGTTGCGAGCGCCCCGAGCTGCTCATGCCCGCGCCGGAGCAGGTCCGTCGAACGGCCGAGCCGATCCCCCGCCCCTTCCAGGTCGTCCTCGTCGGCCAGCGCACAGTCCGCCGGCGCAGTCCGCGCGCGCGCCGACGCGAGTAGCGCCTCGCCGTCACGCTGCGCGGCGGTCGCCGCCGCCAGTGCTGCATCGATCTCGGCGACCACGGGCTCGCCATACCGCTTCCGGGCGTCCGCGAGCGCAGCCGCGAGCGCGGCCAAGTCGCACTTCAGGCGCGGAGCGCTCTCAGCGAGGTCGGTCTCCAGCGCACGCAAGCGGGCCAGGCGCTCGGCGACCTCCGTGGTTCGTCGTGCGACCGCGGCTGCCGCCCTGTCGGCGGCGTGGGCGAGCTCGGCGGCGCGAAGCGGATTGTCCGGGAGCAGGGTTCGCGCTGCGTCGATCGCCGCCGCAGCATCGACGAGCGCGTCGCCCCCGCCCTCCGCAGATGCCTGGGTCGCACCGGCGCGCCCCTTTCGCGCTCGCTCGAGCGCCGCCTCGGCGCGGCTGAGCGTCTCGGGCGCGGCGTCAGCGAGTATCCGCGACTCGGCTGCTCGATTTTCGAACCCGGCAGCTGTGGCTTCGAGTTCGCCCAAGGTCGACGCGATCCGGTCCAGGTCCGCGAGGAGGATCGCCGCGTCGGTGGGGACCGCGCGGCGATCGCGCGTCACCCGCTCGAGCTCGTCGCGAGCAGCGAACGCCGCCGACCGTGTCTCTACGTAGGGCGACTCCAGTCGCTCGCGCTGGGACGGGTCGTCGCGGTACGCGTACTCGAGGTCGACCATCCACGGGAGCTCGAGCGGATCGGCGGGGAGGCGCTGCACAAGGGCGGCCGCGCGCGCGCCGAGGCGTCGCTCGGTGGTCTCGACGCGCGCCGCGTCGCCGCGCTGGATCGTCTCGACGCCCTTGCCACCGCGGTACGAGCGCACGAGCCAGACGAATGCTCCCGCGGCGCCCCCGAGCACCAGCAGCCCTGCGGGGTCCTGCCTGCCGAAGACGAGCCCCGTCGCCATGAACGAGAGCAGGAAATAGCCGACGACGATGTAGCCGAACGTCCGCATGCAAGCGTGATCGGCGGACACGGCGCGGACCTTGAGCCCGCGCACCGGCGGGCACTTCGATGGTCGGGGCGGCCGGATCCGAACCGGCGACCTCCGCGTCCCAAACGCGGCGCTCTGACCAGGCTGAGCTACGCCCCGAAGGCCGCAGTGTAGTTCTCGTCGAGGCGCTCGGATAGCGTCGCTCGCGGCCATGGCCGAGCCGCTTGCGCCACTCCCAACGCCACCCCGCGACCGGCGGCCGCTCCTCGGTTACGCGATGGTCTGGACCGCCGCGATCCTCTTTGCGGTCAACGGGACGGTGTCGAAGGTCATCCTCTCGTCCGGCATCTCGTCGGTCGAGCTGACACAGATCCGCTCCACCGGGGCCTTCGTCGGCTTTGCGCTCGTGGTGCTCCTGACGGCGCCGCGAAGGTTTCGGGTCGGCAGGCGGGAGCTGAGGTTCCTGATTGTCTTCGGAGTCACCGGCGTCGCGTTCGTGCAGTGGCTCTACTTCGTCTCGATCCACCGACTGCCGATCGGAATCGCGCTTCTGATCCAGTACGTCGCGCCGCTCCTCGTCGCGTTGTTCGTCCGGCTCGTCCTCGGCAGAAAAGTGCGGCGGAGGATCTGGGTCGCGCTCGCGCTCGCGCTCGCCGGCCTGGGGCTGGTCGTCGAGGTCTGGAGCACCGGGCTCCAGCTGGACGCCGTCGGCCTCGCGGCCGCGCTCGGAGGCGCCGTCGCGTACGCCGCCTACATCCTCATGGCGGAGTACGGCGTTCGCAGGCGCGATCCGGTTTCGCTCTCGGCGTACGGCTTCGGCTTCGCCGCCTTGTTCTGGCTCGTCGTGCGGCCGCCGTGGCTCTTCCCGGCCAACCGCGTCGACGACTCGGTGTCGCTGCTGGGCAATCTCGAGCGCTTCGAGGCGCCCGTGTGGCTGCTGCTGCTCTTCGTGGTGGTGGTCGGGACGATGATCACCTTCGGGCTCGTTGTCACGGCCCTCCGGCACCTGCCGGCGACGCGCGTCGGGATCGTCGCGATGCTCGAGCCCGTCGTCGCGAGCGTCGTCGCCTGGGCGTGGCTCGGTGAGTCGCTCGGCGCCTGGCAGCTCGCGGGCGGCAGCGTCGTCCTCGCCGGCATCCTGCTCGCGCAGACTGCGCGCTAGCATCCCCGGCCCGATGCGCCGCGTCGCCCTCACTGTGGTGATCGCCGCGCTGGTCGTCGCGCCGGGCGTGGCGGCCGGCACAGCCCTCGACGGCGAGCTCGTCCGTGAGATCAACCGCGTCCGCGCCGCGCACGCGCGAGGGCCCCTGCGGGCGGACACGGTGCTGGAGCGCGCAGCGGCGTCGCACTCGGGCGACATGCTGCGGCGCGACTACTTCTCCCACGGCGACTTCGCCGCCCGGATGCGCCGGTTCGGCGCGCGCGGGCCGATGCTGGGCGAGAACCTGGCCTGGGCCTCGGGCCCGTTCGCCACGGCGCACTCGCTCGTCCGGCTATGGCTCGAGAGCCCACCTCATCGGGCGAATGTGCTCCGGCGAACGTTCGGCCGCATCGGCATTGCAGCGATGCGGGGTCGCTTCCAGGGGGTCGAGGGCGCGGTCGTCGTCACGGCTGACTTCGCGGGGCCCGGGACCCCTCCAGCTCGCACGCACTCACCGCCCGGCGACCGCGCGCCGGAGCACGTCGTCCATCGCACGACGCGCCTCATTCCGGTCTGAGCGCGGAGTCCCGGCACGCGGATCGACTGGAACCGATACCCGCGAAACCTCGACCACCCTCAAGGGGGTCTGACCCCGTGCCAAGAGTGTGGCGATCTCTCCACAGCGTCGCGAGGCGGGAACGGCGTGGTCAAGCGGAATCCACCAACGCCGAAGCCTCGACCACCCTCAAGGGGGTCTGACCCCGTGTCAGGAGTGTGGCGAGTTGGGCGCCGGAGTGTGGCGGCTCGGCGGTTCAAGCGCCGCCGGGTCAGCGGTGGCGCGCGGCGCGTTGGGGGCGACGGGTCCGTACGGCCCGATCGCGGCTACCTCTATGCGCCCTCCATCAACGCGCGGAGATCGGCGAGCTTCTCGCGCCGGAGGTCGTCGCGCTCGCCGCGCTCGAGCCGCGCCAGCAGCTCACGCACCAGCGGAGCGAGCTCGACGGGGTTGAACGGCTTCGTCACATACTCGACGCCGCCGATGTCGAGCCCGCGCGCCCGGTCGCGGAACTCCGCTCGGGCGGTCAAGAAGATGATCGGAATGTGGGCCGTTGCCGGCTCGTCGAGCAGCTGCTCGGCCACTCGCCAGCCGTCGATCCCCGGCATCATCACGTCGAGCAGGATCACGTCCGGCTTCGACGTCTGCGCCGCGTCCAGCCCGCCCGGCCCGTCGCCGGCCTCGATCACCTCCATGCCCTCGGCCTCGAGGTTGACCCGGCAGAGCAGCCGGATCGGCGCTTCGTCATCGATCACCAGGACGCGTGTCATCTCGGCTGCCAACCTATACCCCCTCCTCGCCAGACCCACTCTCGGCGAGCGGCAGGTCAAACGTGAACCGCGCACCCTCGCCTTCACGTGAGTTCACCCAGATCCGTCCGCCCATCGCCGCGATGACACCCTCGGCGATGAAGAGGCCGAGGCCGGTGGCGCCGGGCCGCGTCGCACCGGCGTCGCCGCGGTAGAACTTGCGGAAGATCCGCTCCTGGTCCGCCTCGGCGATGCCGACGCCTTCGTCGGCGACGGTGACCTCGACGCGATCACGTCGGGGTCGCGCGCTCACCGTCACCGTCCCGCCGCCGGCCGAGTACTTGACGGCGTTGTCGAGCAGGTGCGCCAGGACGTCGCGGAGCCTGTCCACGTCGGCCGTGGCCATGACTCTTTCGGAGACGTCGATGACGAAGGCCTGGTCACTCGAATCGGTGGCGGCCACCGCCTCGGCGGCAACGGCAGCGAGGTCGGTCGGAGCGAGCGACAGCTGCAGCTCGCCGGCATCCAGCCGAGCGACGTTCAGCAGCTGGTCGACGATCCCGGCGAGCCGCTCCGACTCGCTCGCGATGTAGGTGAGGAACGTCCGCCGCTCGTCCTCGCCGAAGCGGACGTCCTGGCGCAGCAACGTCTCCGCGAACCCGTAGATCGACGTCAAAGGCCGCCGCAGCTCCTCGGAGACCGTCGAGACGAACTCCGACTTCATCTCCTCCACGACTCGGTCGGCGGAGATGTCCCGGAACGCGTAGATGCGACCGGCCACGGAGCCCGCCGGATCGCGCATCACGGCCTCGGTGAGCGAGAGCCACACGTCCTCGCCATCGCGGACGATCGGCACGATGCGATCGCCAACGGCGGCGTCGCCGTCGGTACGAAGCTCGCGCCCGAGGACGCGCTGAAGCGTGTGCCCAACGGCCTCGGACGCCGGCACGCCGGTGATCCGTTCGGCCGCGGTGTTCCACAGGACGACGCCCCCCTCGCGATCGACGGCGACGATGCCCTCGGCGACGTTGGCGAGGATCGCGTCATTCCGCTCCTTCTCGATCGCCATCCGCTGGTACAGCTCGGCGTTCGACAGCGCCGCCGACGCGTTGGCCGCGAGCGCGAGCAGCGCTTCGATCTCGACGCTGCGCCACTCCTTAGGCTGGCGCGAGTAGACGGAGAGCACGCCGAGCAGGGCTCCTTCCGGACCGACGAGCGGGACTCCGAGATAGGCGGAGAACCCGAGCTCGAGCAGCCGGTCGGCAGCACGTAGGCGCTCGTCGGAGGCAGCGTCGGCGAGCGCGACCGGCGCCCGTGACTGTGCGACGTCGCCGGAGAGCAACCCCATGGCCGGCGAGCGGTCGCCGACGACGTCGTCCACGCCGTCCCCCTCGACCGCGGTGACTGCCAGCTCGCCGGCATCGGCGATCCGGATCACGGCCGCGTCGGCGCGGACGAACTCCGGCGCACGCCGAACGACCTCGTCGACGACCGCAGCCGGATCGAGCTCCGTTACGAGCAAGCCCGCCGTCCGCGCGAGCTGCTGGGCGAGCGAGCGGCCGCGGCGCTCCTCCTCGTACAGCGCGGCCCGTTCGAGCGCTCCGCGCGCCGCCCCCGCGAGGTGCTGCGCGAGATCGAGGTCGTCGTCGGCAAAGCGGCGATGGCCTTCGAAGAACAGGAGCGCGACGCCGGTCTCGGACGGATCTGCGCTCGATTCGACCGGGACTGCGAGGAGCGAGCTGAAACCCGCGTCGACGGCGACACGCGACCATCGAGCGACGAAGCGGTCATCGCCGTCGAGCGTGCGTGACGCGAGTACCTGGCGGTTGCGCGCGGCGTCGGCGAGGGCCTGGTCGTCCTCCGGAAGCCGCGCCAGGGCGTCGGCGAGCTCGGACGGCAGCCCCTGCGAGCCCGCCAGCTCCAGGCGACCCGCGGCCGGAAGCAACAACGCCGTCGCGTCCGCGCCGAGCGCGTCGCCCGCGGCCTCGGCGAAGGCGTCCAGCGTGGCGGAGCGTGACAGAGGGCGCGCCAGGACCGCCGCGATCCGGAAGAAGCCTTGCTCGATGCGTGCCTGCCGCGCGCGCTCCTCGAACGCCTCCGCGTTCCGGAGCGCAATCGACGCGAGGTTGGCGAATGCCTCGAGCAGCTCGAGGTCGGCGTGGTCGAAGCGTTCGGGCCGCCGCGAGCAGACGCCGAGGACGCCGCGAACCTCACCTTGAACGGTGATGGGCGCGTCCATCACGTCCTCGAAATCGCGGTAGCTCGCCGACGGCGGCGGCCGCTCGGTGCGAGCGAAGTCGTGCGTGAGCACCGGACGCCCGCTCGAGATCGCCGTGCCGATCGTGCCCTCCACGGGAATCACGCGGCCGACCTCGTCCTCGGGGAGATTGTGGACTGCGCGACAGCGCAGGAGACCACCCTCGTCGACGATCCAGCAGTCGGCTGCGTCGGCGCCCACCAGGCCCACGACTTCCTGGACGAGGCGCGGGATCACCGCGTCGAGCTCGAGCTCACTCGACAGCACCTGCGCGGCGTCGAGCAGGGCCTCGTGCTGGCGCAGCCTGCGTTCGTTCTCGCTGAGCAGGCGCGCGATGTGCAGGGCGAGACCGACCTCGAGCGCGACCGCCTCGGCCAGGGCGATCTCGTCGACCGACCAGTCGTGCGGCTCCGCGCGATGGAGCGCGAAGACACCGATCATCGTGTCCGCGACGACGATCGGCGTCGCCAGCACCGAGCGGGTTCCGAGCGCGATCAGCGTCTCGCGGCCACCGACCTCGGGGTCGTCGAGCTCGGCCGCCGTGTCGACGGAGGCGATCACGACCGTCCGCCGCAGGCGCGTGGCGAGGTTCGACCCCGCCAGACGACTCGCACGGGCCCCGATCGGCTCGAGCCCGGGCGCCGCCCACTCCCTCTCCACGAGCGGCGGGCCGGGGGAGTCGGCGAGCCTGACGAAGCAGCGTGAGAGGCCGAGCGCCTCCGCGGTCTCGCGAACTGCGACCGTGAGGAGGGCGTCGACATCGAGCTCGGAACGAAGCCGGTGCGAGATCCTGGCGACGATCCGCTCACGGTCGAGCCGAGCATCAGCGGGCGGAACGAACGGGGCCGGCTCGACGCGTCGTGCGACGACCGCCGCGAGCAGCGCCGGGAGGGCTGCGAACGCGGCCCGTAGCGCCCGCAGAGCGGGTCGAGCAGGAAGTCGCAGGGGTGGCGTCAATTGGCGTCCTCGCGCCGGGGCCTTGGGCGGCGCAGTGATGATAGGCGCTCACGCCCGATCCAGCCGCTGCGCCGGCGCTCCCTGGTCCTCATTCAGATTCGACCTGGTTACAAAGATGGGACTTTCGGCCTATTGGCAGGGAAAACGCAATCGGTTACGGTCGCGGTACTGGGCGATGCGAACCGCGGCTCGCGAACCTGGCCTTGTAGGGCCGCGGGGAGCGATGCGAGAAGACCCGCCGCGCCGACCCCCCGAGCGGCGGGTCTTCATTTCCTAGCGCGGGGAGCTCCCGGTTGCGGCGGCCGCGAAGGTGGTTCATCTCGCGGCGTCTACACTCGGTCCCGTGGTCGAGCGCGTCCTCCTCGCGTCGCCTCGCGGGTATTGCGCCGGGGTCGAGCGCGCGGTCGAGACCGTCGAGCTGGCGCTGGAGCGTTTCCGAGCGCCGATCTACGTCCGCAAGCAGATCGTCCACAACGCCCACGTCGTGCGCGACCTCGAGCGCCGCGGAGCGGTCTTCGTCGACAGCGAGGACGAGGCCCCGCCGGGCGCCACGATCGTGTTCTCGGCGCACGGCGTCGCCCCCTCGGTGCACACCAACGCCGCCGCGCGCGACCTGCGCACGATCGACGCGACGTGCCCCCTCGTCACCAAGGTCCACGTCCAGGCCCGGCGCTATGCGGACGACGGGTACACCGTCATCCTGATCGGCCACGAGGGCCACGAAGAGGTCGTCGGAACGATGGGCGAGGCGCCCGACGCGACCGTCCTCGTCCAGTCGGTCGAGGACGTCGACGCCCTGACCCTCCCGCAGGGCACGAAGCTCGCCTACATCACCCAGACCACGCTCTCGGTCGACGAGACGGCCGAGATCATCAAGGCGCTGCGCCGGCGGTTCCCCGAGATTCGCGCGCCCAAGAAGGAAGACATCTGCTACGCGACGTCGAACCGCCAGTGGGCCGTCAAGGAGATGCTGTCGGAGGTCGACTTCCTGCTCGTGATCGGCTCGCGGAACAGCTCGAACTCGAACCGGCTCGTGGAGGTGGCCCGCGCCGGCGGCGTCGACGCGCGGCTCATCGACGACGAGCGCGACATCGACGAGGCGTGGCTCGACGGCGTTCGCGTGGTCGGCGTCACGTCGGGCGCCTCCGCGCCCGAGAAGCTGGTGACGCGCGTCTGCGAGTGGTTCCGTGAGCGCGGAGTGGGCGACATCCGGCCGTACCAGATGGTCGACGAGGACGTGACCTTCCGCTTGCCGGTCGAGCTTCGGCGCGAACTCGAGTTCGCCGCGAAGAGCTAGGGCTCTTCGCGGCGGTCGTGGTCCACGCGACACGGGGTCCCGCGCACGAGAGCGCGGTCTCGTGCGCGCGATTCTTGTTCACGCGAGACGCGTTGGTTTCGGGGCGTGGCGCTCGGGAGCGCGGGTCGTCGCGCTACGCGTCCCGACCCGCGTCACTTGGGCCGGGCCTTAGTGCGGCTTCGCCTGCACTAACTCCCGGCCCTCCACGTTCGAGCGGGGCGAACTCGGCAAGGCGTGCCAGGACGGAAGGCGGTCGCAGCGACGCTCCGATGAAGCTGGCAATGCGTTGTGCTTCGAGCTCGTCCACGGAGACGGCTGCCCGCGCTGACGGGGCAGGGACGCGCAGCGCCAACCGCGCGCGCTCTCGAGCGCGAACGACCCGAAGCCGAAGCGTCCCGCGAGATCAGACCGTGCGCGGGAGACCGTGCTCTCCCGTGCGCGGACCGAGTGCCGCGTGCACCAAACAGCCGCGAAGACCCCGGGTCTTCGCGGCTAAGCCTTGGCAATCGAAGGCTCGCCCGCCGCCCCGTCGAGCTCGATCTCGACGGCGAGCACCTCGTTCTTGATCCAGTCGCCGTGCTGCTCGAGCAGGTCGGCGTGGTCGCGCGGGAGGCGGACGACGATCCGGTCGGTGAGCTCGAGGCCCGCGTCCTTGCGCATCTCGTTCAGGCGCCGGATCAGGTCGAGGACGCGGCCCTCGCGCCGGAGCTCGTCGTCGAGCGACGGGTCGAGCTCGACGCTGATGCCGCCGTCTCCCGACGCAGCCCAGCCCTCGTTGACGGCCTGGCGCTCGACGATCAGCTCGTCCGGTGTCAGGCGCTCGCCCTCTACCAGCACCCCGTCGCCGTCGCGCTCGTAGCGCCCCTCCTCGAGCGCGCGCCTGACGGCCGGCAGCTTGACGCCGAGCCTGGGGCCGAGCAGCGGGAGGTTGGGCTTCAGCCGCTCGCCGGCCCGCTCGCCGCTCTCGAAGCGCACCTCCTTGACGCGGAGCTCGTCCGCGATCTCGTCCTTGTGACGGGCCGCCGCCCCCGCGCCGAACACGACCGCCGTCCGCAGCGGCTGGCGCAGCTTCAGGTTCGTCGCCGCCCGAGCCTGCCGCCCGAGCTCGACGACGCGCCGCACCTCCGCGATCTCGGCCACGAGCGGGCTCTCGGCTGCAGGCGCCTCCGGCCACCCCGCGAGAAAGACCGAGCGCGGAGCGTCGGGATCGACGTCCGCAACAATCCGCTGCCAGAGGTGCTCTGCGAGGAAGGGCATCACCGGAGCGATGACACGCACGCCCTGGACGAGCGCGAGCCACAGCACGTGCAACGCGACACGGTCACCGTCCCAGAAGCGCCGGCGCGAGCGCCGGATGTACCAGTTCGAGAGATCGTCGACGAACGACTCGAAGGCACGGATCACGTTCACCGTCACGAAGCGCTCGTAGCCATCCGTCGTGGCCTCGTGGACGAACGCGTGCGTGCGCTCGATCAGCCAGCCGTCGAGCGGACGCAGGTCGGCCGCGTGCGGGAGGTCGCCCCACGTCGGCCGGAAGTCCGCGATGTTCGCGTAGTCGACCAAGAACTTGACCGAGTTCCAGAGCGTGAGCAGCTTGCGCTTGATCTCGTGCGCCGCGCCGTAGCCGAAGAGCAGGTTCCGATCGGGCGGCTGGGCGCAGAACTGCCAGCGCATCACGTCCGCGCCCATGCGCTCGAAGGCGTCCTCGGCGCGGATCATGTTCCCCCAGGAGCCGTGCATCTCGCGCCCCTGCTCGTCGAGCATCTTCTCGTAGCCGAGGACGGAGCGGTACGGCGCCCGACCGTCGAGCGTCACCGACATGAAAAACAGCGAGTAGAACCAGAGCCGGATCTGCTCGCGCATCTCCGAGACCCAGTCGGCCGGGAACCAGGTCTCCCAGTACGCGTGGTCGGGTAGGTCGGCACCCGATAGGTCGCGTGACGCACCGGTCGCGTAGCCGCCCTCGATCCAGCGCTCGTTCCGCCAGCCGAGCGTCGAGAAGGGGACGATGCCCGCATCGAGCCAGACGTCGCCGACCTCCGGAATCCGGCGCACCTCCTCGCCGCACTTCTCACAGCGGATGACCACGTCGTCGATCCACGGCCGGTGCAACTCCTCGAGCCCTTCGAGGCCGCTCGCGGCGCGCTCCGCGAGCTCCGCGCGGGAGCCGATGACGTTCAGGTGGCTGCACGAGCACGGATAGAAGGGCAGCGGCAGGCCGAAGTAGCGGCGGCGCGAGATGTTCCAGTCGCCCATGTTCCGCAGCCAGTCGTCCATCCGCTTGCCCATGTAGGCGGGCGTCCAGTCGACGGTCGCGTTGGCCTCGAGCAGCTTCGGCCGGATCTCGTCCACCGCGATGAACCAGTCGTCCGTGATCCGGAAGATCAGCGCCGTGTCGCAACGCCAACAGTGCGGGTAGCGGTGGACGACGGTCTCGGCGGCGACGAGCCGACCCGCCTCCGCGAGCACTGCGGTGATCTGGTCGGCCGCCTCGGTGGTCGACAGCCCGTGCAGCCAGCCGTAGTCGTCGTAGAAGCGTCCCGACTCGTCGACCGGAGCGAGCACCGGGAGGTCGTGCCGCTGCCCGAGCTCGAAGTCCTCGGATCCTGCGCCCGGCGCGATGTGAACGATCCCCGTTCCCTCGTCGAGCGCGACGTCGTCCCACGGAATGACGCGGTGCTCGACGCCCTGCACCGCCGCCAGATCGTCGAACGGACCCTCGTAGCGCAGCCCGACGAGCTCAGCGCCCTTGACGACCCGGTCGTACTGCCGATCGGCCTGCGCGAGCGTCCACTCGCCTCCGACGAGCCCGTAGTCGGCGTCCGACTTGACGGCGGCGGCCACGTTCGCCGGCAGCGTCCACGGCGTCGTGGTCCAGACGACGAGCGCCTCGCCCGGCCGGTCGACGAGCGGTAGCCGGACGAACAGCGACGGGTCGGTCTTGTCCTGGTAGACACCGGCCTGCGACAGCTCGTGCTGAGAGATCGAGGTGCCGCAGCGGGGGCACCACTCGGTCGAGCGGTGGCCGCGATAGAGCCAACCGCGCTCGTCGACGATGCGCAGGAAGCGCCAGATGTACTCGATGTTCGTGTCGCTGAAGGTGAAGTAGTCGTTGCCCCAGTCCATCCACTGGCCGAGGCGCTTCGACCCCTTCGTCAGCTCCGTCGCCGACCAGATCACCTTCTCGCGACAGCGCCGGGCGAACTCCGCGAGCCCGTATTCCTCGATCTCGGGCTTGGAGTTGAGGCCGAGCTCGCGCTCGACGCCCACCTCGACCCAGAGACCCTGGCAGTCGAAGCCGTTCTGGTAGCGCTGCTCGAAGCCGCGGAGCGCCTTGTAGCGCTGGAACACGTCCTTGAGCGTCCGGCCCCACGCCGTATGGAGGGCGAGCGTCTTGTTCGCGGTGACCGGGCCGTCGAAGAAGGCCCACTTCGGCCCGCCGCGGGTCTGCGCGCGCAGACGGTCGAACGTGCCCTCGCGCTCCCACCAGTCGAGGACCTCGTGCTCGAGCGCGACGTGGTCAGGGACGCTTGGCAGCAGCCGAAAGACGGTGGGCATCCGGGAATTCTAGAGTCCGCCTCCGTGCCCATCGCCGCTCGCGAGTACGCCTCCGAGGCCGACCTGCGTCGCATGCAGGCGCTCGTCGCAGCCGTCTGGCAGGCGCGAGGGCCGCTCGCCCCGACGCACATAGGCGACCTCGCCTGGTGGATGTACCAGCACGTCGACAAGCTCCGGGAGGTTCGCGTGCGGCTCTGGCTCGACGGCGGCGAGGCCGTCGCGTACGGAATCCTCTGGCGCGACCGCCACGACCTCGACTTCGCGATTCACCCGGATCGCCCCGAGCTGATCGCCGAGGTCGTCGAGTGGTCGAAACCGTCGCGAGCGTGGACGCTCGATGCCGACGCGGCGACGGTCGGCGACCTCCGCGCGCTCGGCTTCCGACCGACGAACGACACGGGCTACGAGCACCACGTCCGCGACCTCCAAGACGACATCGCCGCCGCTGCGCTGCCTCGGGGCTACCGGGTCCGGACGGTGCGCGGCGAGTCCGACCTCGACGCGCGAGTCGCCGTGCACCGGGCGGCCTTCCACCCCTCGCGCGTCGTGCAGGCGAGCTACGGGCGGCTGATGGAGGCGTGGCCGTATCGGCCGGATCTCGATCACGTCGTGGAAGCGCCCGACGGCTCCTTCGCCGCGTTCTGCCTCGCCTGGCTCGACAATGAGAACGCCGCCGGGCTGCTCGAGCCCGTCGGCACTCATCCGGAGCACCGCCGCATGGGGTTAGCGGCCGCGGTCTGTCGCGCCGCCCTCGCGGAGCTCCGCGCCCGGGGCGCACGCCACGCCGTGGTGCTCAGCAACAGCGGCAGCGCAGCGACCGGCCTGTACGAGAAGATCGGGATGCATGCGCTCGCTCGGCACGTCGCGTTTGCCAGGGGCGCTGGGAAGGGAACCGACGACGCAAGCGTTTAGGTACGAGTACCCAAATCGGGCAGGCGAAAGGAACCGAATGGCAACAGACGTTACGACGAGCACCTTCGAGCAAGAGGTCATCCAGAGCGACAAGCCGGTCATCGTCGACTTCTGGGCGGAGTGGTGCGGTCCGTGCCACGCCGTCTCCCCCGTGCTCGACCGCATCGCCGAAGAGCGCAAGGACGACGTCAAACTCGTGAAGGTCAACATCGACGACGAGCAACAGCTCGCGATGCGCTACGGGATCGCGTCGATTCCGACGATCGTCCTCTTCAAGGACGGTCAGCCGGCAGCGGCCGCGATCGGCGCACAGCCGAAGTCGGCGCTCGAGCGCGCACTAGGGCTAGCCGCGTAGACCTTTCTCTCGGTAGTGCGGCCTTCCGGCCGCACTACCTCCCGGCCTGTCGCTCGAAGGGCCGAATCGTCTAGCCCTTGTCGGCGAGCTCCTTCTCTCGGGCCGGTGCCGGCATGGATGCGCGCATGGCGGGCTCGTTCCGAAGGTTCAGCACCCGCATGCCGTACACGAAGACGACCGTTCCACCGAGCCAGCCTCCGAGCGTCAGCAGCCCGAAGCCGATCAGCGTCAGCACGAAAGGGCCGGCCGTCACGTCGCCGTCGACGTGGCCGTCGTGGCCCAGGAGCGCCGCGAGCAGGAAGAAAGTGGTCGCACTGAGCATGCTGACCATGTGCGCCGTAGCCGTTCGCCAGAGCGGCGTCCCCCACGTGATCACCAGCCATTCGACGAAACCCGTGAGCGCCGTCGGAACGGTGACGACGAGGCCGACGAGCAGCGCCAGCCACCACCCCTTGGCGGCGTTCTGGTCGACGATCGAGAGCACGTCGAGCAGCGCGAGCACTGTTGCGACGGTGTACGTGCCGATCACCGCGTCGGTGAACGGGGGATGGAGCGGGTGGCCGGGAAGGCCCCGCCACAGGTAGCTGAGCTTCACGAGCGCCTCCGGACGATTGGGTCCGGCCAATCATTCCGCGGGTCCGCCGCGTAGAAACGCGCGCGGCCCGGCGCGGCGCCGAGGGAGCGCTGCGGTGCTAGATGGACCTAGACGTCGTCGAGCTGGGCTTCGAGGAACGTGAGGAACGCCGCGTGCTTGGCGAGATACTGCTCGATCTCGCACACGCCCGCTCCCGCCCAGTCCTGGAGCCACGTCTCGCTGAGGTCATCTTCGATGTGGTGAAGCCCGCGCTCGCTCATACGGGAATGATCGGAGCTGGACCGGGGTAACGGCATGGGCCGTTCGGCTCAACTTCGAGGACGGGGAGACCTAAATTTCAACAAGCGGCATGCTTTTGGTGAATCCGCGGTCCGGCTCGGAATCGCCGTCCGTCGACGACCTCGCCGCAGCGGCAGAGACGCGTGGCGTCGATGTCCGCGTGCTCGAGCCCGGCGAGGATGCCGCCGCACTGGCCGGGGAGGCTGACGTGGACACGATCGGCGTCGCCGGGGGCGACGGATCGCTCGCGGCCGTGGCGGAGGTCGCGATCGAGCGCGATGTGCCGTTCGTCTGCGTTCCCTACGGGACGAAGAACCACTTCGCGCGCGACCTGGGGCTCGACAGGAACGATCCGCTGGCGGCGATCGCGGCTTTCGACGGGCGCGAGCGTCGGGTGGACGTGGGGCGTGTCGACGGGCGTCTCTTCCTCAACAACGTCGCAGTCGGTGCCTATGCCCGGCTCGTTCATCGTCGCGAGCACCATCGCCGGCGGCGGGACGCACTGGCGCGGCTGCGCGCGGTCGCGGCCGTCGTGCGGCATCCGCACGGGCTTCGGCTATCCGTCGACGGCGAGCCGCTCCCCGCTCGCGTGCTGCTCATCGCCAACAACCGCTACGAGCTCGACCTCCTGTCCCTCGGCGCGCGCGAGCGACTCGACGAGGGGCTCCTGCACCTGTACGCGGCCGATGGTGTGCTGCCGCGGAATTGGCACGAACGGACGGGGGCCGAGTTCAGGCTCGACTCGCGGGGCGGCACCCTCCACGCCGCCGTCGACGGCGAGCCCGACGTTCTCGAGACGCCGACGGAGGTGCGAATCGATCCCCGAGCGCTGCGCGTCCTGGTGCCGCCGTCCCTCTCCGACCCCCAATAGGCGCCGGTTCGACCGCGCCGACCTCAGCGCCGCGGGCTTCACCCGTCGTGCGTCTGAAATGACCGGTCGCCACGACTGGGTCTCGCTAAGCGCTCTAGGTCCGCGTCAGCCACGTCGCGACGACATCGGCGACGTGGAAGGCGAACTCGTCCGCGGGCGGGAGCGCGTCGGGGGCGAACCATCTGAGCTCGGAGACGTCGTCGGCGGCGACGGGCTCTCCGGCGACGACGTGCGCGCTCCAGTAGAGGTTGAGCGTCGCCCCGCCGGTTCCATCCTCGCTGTACCGGTCGACCCATACGCCGACGAACTCCTCCGGCTCAACCTCCAGCGCCGTCTCCTCGCGCAGCTCGCGCCGGATCGTGTCGAGCGGGTGCTCGTCCTCGTCGACGAAGCCGCCCGGGAGGTCCCAGCGCCCGGCGAAGGGCGCTCCGGCGCGGCGCGCGAGCAGGATTCGCCCGCGTTCGTCCAGGCAGAGGGCACAGGCGGTCGGCGCCGGGTTCGGATAAGCGACGAACCCGCACGCGGGGCACGACGCCCGGCCGGTCTCGATTTCGAGCTCCGTTCGGCAGCGGGGACAGTAGACCCACCCCTCGAGCGACGCCATCTGGCCAGAATAGAGCCGTGAGCCCGCGCGAGATTCCCGCCACCGCGCACGAGCTCGCGCGGATCGAGCTCCTCTCCGGGCTGTCAGGCGAGGTGCTCGCACGGCTCGCGCAGCGGATGCGCCGCGAGGAGGTGCCGGTCGGCGAGGCTCCCGTCGTCGAGGGTGAGTCCGGCGATCGCTTCTACGTCGTCCTGTCGGGGCTCTTCGCGGTCAGCAACGTCGGCGCGCTCAGCCCGCGACGCGTTTTGCGGCCGGGCGACTACTTCGGTGAGGTCGCCCTGGCCATGGACATCCCGCGGACGGCGTCGGTGCGAGCCCTCACGCCCGCGACCGTAGCCAGCTGCGACCGGGAGGCGTTCGATGAGCTTCTCAGGCCGCTCTTCGCGGACGACGAGTAGCGGACCACGGCATACGCCGGCGCTTCCGGCTTGCCCTGTTTCGTCACCTAGGCGAGGCCGTCAATGGCCGCCGCGGACGGCGAGCGCCGTCACGGCGCACATGACAAGCATGGTCGCCGCTAGGTAGAGCCCGGGGCGTGGTCGCACCCACGTGATCGCTGCCGTTCCGACGGCGATGATGACGAGGCCGGCCATCCACGCGCCCGAGACGAGGCCGCCCTCGGACGCGCGGCGTAGCGTGGGCGCGTAGTACGGGTCGTAGGCGTAGAAGCGAGCGAGGGCGAATCCCGCACCGGCGAGGACGAGGAGCGGGACCAACCGCTCGGCCGGCCTGGGCTGGCCGAGGAGGAGCGCGACACAGGTGACTGCGCCGGCGACGAGCGCCAGCACGCCTGCGAGGACGACGACCCCCTCGCCAGGCGGCGCTTCGCCGGGGGCCGGCCCGGGCGTGAGCGCGCCCACGGCGTTGAGAAGCTCGTACGTCGTCGCGGCGACGGTGATGAACAGCAGCGCCGTGAGGAACCACGCTGCGGCACCCCTCGGGCGCTCGATCGTCACTTCGCGGCCCCAGCCTCCGCGAGGACCGCGTCGCTGAGCGCGGGCCATGCCTCTTTAGCCCAGTCGCCGAACTCGCGGTCGGTCAGGCATACGCACGCGACGCCCGCTTCGGGATCGACCCACAGGAAGGTCCCCGCGGCCCCGAAGTGGCCGAACGTTCGTGGCGAGTTGTGCTCCCCGGTCCAGTGCGGCTGTTTGCCGTCGCGGAGCTCGAAGCCGAGACCCCAGTCGTTGGGCTCGAAGCGCCCGAAGCCCGGCAGGACACCTACGAGGTCCGGGAACGCGACCTCCGTCGCCTCGGCAAGCGTCTCGGTGGCCACCACGCGCGGCGCGAGCAGCTCGGCGGCGAGCGCGAGGACGTCGGCCAGCGAACCGACCAGGCCCCACGCCGGCGACCCCTCGAGCGTCGCCTGAGTGCCGAGCGGCTCCAGCACCGCCCCGCGGAGGTAGTCCTCGAACGGCATCTCGGCCCGCTCCGCGACGAACGACGCGAGTGCCTCGAAGCCTGCGTTCGAGTAGATGCGGCGGCGACCCGGAGGTGCGAGTGGAGCACCTTCGTTGAGCGGCAGTCCCGAGGCATGGGCGAGCAGGTGGCGGACGGTCGCACCTGGGGGCCCCGCCGGCTCGTCGAGGTTGATGACGCCTTCCTCGAGCGCGACGAGCGCGGCCAGCGCCGTTGCGGGCTTCGTCACGGACGCCAAGCGGAAACGGTGGCCCTCGTCGCCGCGACGCGCGACGACGCCGTCCGAGCCGGCAACTCCCGCCGCAGCGTGGCGCGCCTCCCAGCGGTCGATCGCCTCGAGCGCCCGCATGGCGCTGATGGTATGGCCGTCGCCGCCTGCGCGGCTCACGCCGCAGCCCCGCGGAATACGCTCACGTGCGTGCCTCCGCGCCGCATCGCCGGTCATGCGCCGATGGAGCCGGTGTTTGGCTACTCGCGCGCGGTCGTCGACGGCGATCACGTGTGGGTCTCGGGAACCGCACCCATCCCGGCGGACGGGTCGGATCCGCCTTCGGGCTCGTACGCGCAGGCACGCCTCTGCCTCGAGATCGTGGCCGGGGCGCTCGCGGAGGCGGGCGCGTCGCTGACGGATGTCGTCCGCACCCGCATCTTCGCGACGCCCGACGCCGACTGGGACGAGATCGGCCGCGCGCACGGCGAGACCTTCGCGCAGATTCGCCCCGCGACGAGCGGGGTGGTCGTCCATGCGCTGATCGACCCGCGCTGGCTCGTCGAGATCGAGGCGGTGGCATCGATCCGGTGAGTGCTGGGAAGGAGCGAGACTCCATGGACGAGGATTCGCGTCAGGCGTACCCGCCGTCGATCACCGCCTCGCGCTTCGCCGAGGGCGGCAGCGTGCTCGATCACAAGTTCGGCGAGAGCGACCCGTACACGCTCGGCGTCGAGGAGGAGTACATGCTGCTCGACTCCGAGACGTTTGACCTCGTCCAGCACATCGACACCGTGCTCGCGACGATCTCCGGGCACGAGCTCGAGCCGCGAATCAAGCCGGAGCTGATGCAGTCCGTGCTCGAGATCGCCACGCCCGTGTGCCGGAACGCCGGCGGGGTCGCGGCCGAGCTGCGGAGGCTGCGCACGTACGTGACGGAGGTCGCCCGCGAGCAGGGCCTGCGGGTCGGCTCGGCCGGGACGCACCCGTTCAGCCTCTTCGAGCGCCAGCGGATCACCGCCCGCGACCGCTATCGCAACCTCGTCGACCAGATGCAGTACATCGCGCGGCGGGAGCTCATCTTCGGGCTCCACGTCCACGTGGCGGTCGACGACCCCGAGAAGGCGGTCCAGGTCGTGAACGGCCTCCTCCTCCACCTGGCGCCGCTGCTCGCGCTGTCGGCGAGCTCCCCGTTCTGGCGCGGCGAGCCGACCGGTCTCGTGTCGACGCGGCAGCCGATCTTCGCGGCGTTCCCGCGCTCCGGGCCGCCGCCGCGCTTCCGCGACTACGAGGAATTTGCCGCCGTCGTCGGTCACCTCGAGAAGACCGGCTGCATCGCCGACTACACGCACATCTGGTGGGACGTGCGCCTGCACCCCCGGCTCGGCACCGTCGAGATCCGGATCTGCGACGCGGTCACGGCCGTCGACCACGCCGTCGCGCTGACCGCGTACTGCCAGGCGCTCGTCAAGGACCTCTGCGAGCGCTACGACTCCGGTGACGGCATCCCGACGTTCCACCGCATCTTGACGACCGAGAACAAGTGGCTGGGCGCGCGCTACGGGCTCGAGGCGCCCCTGATCGACCTCGAGACGGGCCGGCGCAACCGGATCCCGGTCGCCCAGCTCGTCCGCCGCACGCTGCGCCGCCTGGAGCCGCACGCGCGCGAGCTCGGCTCGGAGCGCGAGCTCGAGGGCATCCGCGAGATCCTGCGGCGCGGGAACGGCGCCGACCGCCAGCTGCGGACGTACAACGCCAACCGCGACGTCGTCGAGGTCGTTCGCGAGATCGCGGATACGACCGAAGTCGTGGCGGTCGCCGTTTAGCCGCGAAGAGCCTCGGCGATCCTGCCGCCACGTGGACCTCTCCGCCCTGCGCTGACGTAGCTCGGCCATGGACCTCCGGCTCCGAAGCGGTCGTATAGTCGGCGCGCGATGCCTCGTTCCGGCCGCGACGAGCGCGCCTGGGTGCGGGGCGCTCAGGCCGGCTCCGCCTCTGACCTCGACGCGCTGTTCCGCGCGCACTGGGCACCTGCGTACCGCGCCGCGTACCTCGTCGTCCACGACGCGGCCGCGGCGGAGGACATCGCCCAGGAGGCGTTCCTCGCCGCCCTCCGTGCGCTCGACCGCTTCGACCGCCGACGCCCGTTCGGACCCTGGCTGCACCGCATCGTCGTCAACCGCGCGATCGACTGGGCGCGGGCGAGGGCGCTCCGGGCCGAGGTCGCGTTCGTCGAGACCCCGGCGCGCGCCCGCGAGCGACGCGATCCCGAGGAGGTCGCAGTGGCGCTGGCCTCCCTGTCGCCGGAGCACCGGGCGGTGATCGTCCTTCGCTACCTGCTCGACTACACACCTGGTGAGATCGCCGAGCTGCTGGAGCTGCCGCGGGGAACGGTGAACTCGCGGCTTCGGCGAGCGCTCGACCGGATGCAGGAGCGGCTCTGAGCGCGCGCGAGCTCAGCCGCCGCCTGGACGAGCTCGAGGTGCCCGGCGAGCGCGAGGCAGCCGCGCGAGCCTGGCCCGTCGTCCACGACGCGTTCACCGAGCGCGAGCCGGTGCCGTGGCCGCGACGGCGATCACGGCCGTTGCTCGGGCTCGCGGCCGTGCTGGCGCTGCTCGCGGCTGTGGTGAGCTCCCCGGGCCGGGCGGTGCTTCGGGAGGTGCGCGAGGCGATCGGCGTCGAGCGCAGCGCTCCGGCGCTGTTCTCGCTCCCCACGCCGGGCAGGCTGCTCGTGGAGTCTCGCGCCGGCGCGTGGGTCGTGCAACCGGACGGCTCGAAGAGGCTGCTGAGCCGCTACCGAGAGGCGGCGTGGTCACCGTTCGGTCGCTTCGTCGCCGGGACGCGGCGCAACGAGCTCGTCGCGCTCGAGCCTGACGGGAACGTTCGCTGGACGCTCGCGCGGCCTCGCGTCGCCCTCCCTCAGTGGGGCGGGAGCCGGGTCGATACCCGCGTCGCGTACCTGAGCGGCGGCGAGCTGCGGGTCGTCGCGGGTGACGGGAGGAACGACCGCTCCGTCGCCGCCCGGGCTCGCCGGGCGCAACCCGCCTGGCGACCGGGGTCGGCGCACGTTCTCTCGTTCGCGGCGCCGACCGGCCGCGTCGTCACGGTCGACGTCGACCGGCGGGTGCGGCTGTGGTCGGCGCGGCCGGTTCGTGCCATCCAGCACCTCGAGTGGTCGCGCGACGGGCGGCTTCT
>Ga0126307_10000710_pt1 | contig 21852 bp, 23 predicted proteins | sample Plot28_FD_89955 | JGI IMG/M metagenome (GOLD analysis project Ga0126307, IMG submission 89955) | Serpentine soil microbial communities from UC McLaughlin Reserve, CA, USA - Plot28 | ecosystem: Environmental > Terrestrial > Soil > Grasslands | place: USA: UC McLaughlin Reserve, Lake County... | reverse complement strand
GTCCGGCGGCCCTAGCGAGCGTCCCGGCCGCCGCGCTCGTCGGGGTCCGGGCGGCGGGCCATGGCCCGCAGCGGGGCCAGGACGAACAGGCCCAGCGAGAGCACGAACAGCCCCACGGCCAGGGCGACCGTGGGTGGCGAGGTGAAGTACACGCCGGCGGCGCCGACGACGAAGGCGGCCACGAGCGTCCCCGGCGGCATGATCGCCCACCAGCCCCGCAGCGCCATCGTCTCGCCCATCGGGGCGGTGTCGAGGAGCTCGGCCCACTCCTCGGCGGTGAGGTCGAGGCCGTCGAGGTCGGGCGACCAGTCCGGCCCGCCGGTGGGCCCGGCGGCCGGCGCCCCGGCGTCGGCGGCCGTGCCCTGGGCCGGATCGAACCCGTAGCGGTGAGGATGGGCCAGGTGGCGGTCGTAAGCGGCGCGGCGGGCGGGGTCGCGCAGGACCCGCCAGGCGGCGTTGAGTTGGCGCATCTGATCGGGGTCGCCGCCGGCGTCGGGGTGGTTCTCCCGGGCGCGGGAGCGGTAGGCGGCACGCAGCTGGTCCGCCGTCGCCGTGCGGGCGACGCCGAGCACGTCGTAGTACGTCTGCGCCACCTGGCGTCCCTCGTCCCGGCCTGTCGTCGCGTTCCGCGTGTTCGTGTCGGCGTCCGTGCGGCCGTCAGCCGGCGGCGGACGGGCCCGGGGCCGGGGAGTCGACGGGCACCGCGACGACGGTGGCCGGGGCGGCGTCGGCGGGGCCGATCACGCCCCCCGTGGCGGGCGGGCCCACGGACCGGGACACGTACGCCAGGCCGACGGTCCCGCCGCCGGGGCGGGCGGCGACCGACGTGACCGAGCCGACTTCGGCGCCGTCGACCAGGACCTTGTCGCCCACCGCGAACGGGGCGTCCGCCAGGACCGCCCGCAGGTGCCGGGGCACGTTCCCGCCCCGGCTGTCGATGCGGGCGACCAGCTCCTGGCCCGTGTAGCAGCCCTTGGTGAAGCTGGCGGAGGCATCGACGACCCACTTGCCGGCCTCGGCCGGGATCGTCCGCTCGGTGAGCTCGGCGCCCATCGCCGGCACGCCGGACAGCAGCCGCAGGGACTCCAGGTCGTCCGACGTGGCCGCGGCGACGCCCGCAGGGACGGCGGCGGCGACCGCCTCGGCGGGGCCGAGCAGGTCGGCGCCCTCGACGCCCGGCCAGCCGGCCGGCAGGGCGCGGACGCCGGCGTCGGCCGCACCGGCGGCGGCGTCCCGGGCGGCGGCGTCGGCGCCCGGGCCGCGCAGCGCCACGGCGGACCAGCCGTCGATCGGGTCGACGTCCGCCTTCGTCCGCAGGAGGAAACGCCGCAACCGGGCGACGGCCACCTCGCCGGCGCCCGGGTCGGTGTCGAGGAGGAACTCGTCGTCCGCAGTGCGGGTCACCCGCGCCCACACCTCGACCTTGCCGGTGGGCTGGAGGATGAAGGTCCAGCTCGTGGCCCCGACAGCCAGGGCGACGACGTCCTGGCTGGCCTGGCCCTGCAGGTAGGTCGCGGCCTCGGGCCCGGCGACCCGCACGACGTCGCGGGCGATGGGGACGGCCCGGAGGCTCGTGCGGAGGTCGACGGTCGGCGCGCTCACCCGGCCAGTCTGTCAGCAGGGATGCGGACTGCGACCGGTCACGACACGTGCCCGTGTGCACATGCAGGTCCCGTCGGCGCCCGGCATCCTGTCCCCGTGGCGAGCGTGGAGCGGCCGAGTGCCGAACAGCTGGGTCGCCGGGACCGCCTGGCGCTGGTCCTCGCCCGCGACGGCGCCACCTGCGTCTGGTGCGGGCGGGACATCGACGTGGGCCTGGTCCGGGCGACGACCGAGCACCTGGTGCCGCGGGTCAAGGGCGGGCCGAGCTGGGTCGAGAACGAGCTGGCCGCCTGTGCCCGCTGCAACCGCGAGCGCGGCCACCGCACCCCCGGCGAGTGGCTGGACGAGTGCGAGCGCCGGGGCTGGCCCACCGACCGGCCCCGCGTCCGGCGGGCGCTGGAGTCCCTCCAGGGCACCATCGTCCGCCGGGGCGGCCAGCGCCGGGCCCGCGCGTACGTCTCCAGCCAGCTGCGCCGGGTCTGACCCGCCGGTCGACCCGCCCGCCGCGCCTACCGCCGGCCGGGGACGGCCCGGCGGGCGGAGGACATCCGGCGGGCGGCGGGGACGGCGGCGAGCAGGGCGCGGGCCTTGTTGCGGCACTCCAGGTCCTCGTGCTCGGGGACGGAGTCGGCCACGATGCCGGCGCCGGCCTGGACCGAGGCCCGGCCGTCGTCATCGACCACCATCGTGCGGATCGCGATGGCGGTGTCGACGTTGCCCGAGAAGTCGACGTAGCCCACGACCCCGGCGTACGGGCCGCGCTTGGTGGGCTCGAGGTCGTCGATGATCTCCATGGCCCGCACCTTGGGGGCGCCCGACACCGTGCCGGCCGGCAGCGTGGCCCGCAGCACGTCGATCGCGGACTTCCCGTCCACCAGCGTGCCCGAGACCTGCGACGTCAGGTGCATGACGTGGCTGTAGCGCTCGAGCGTGAGGTACTCGTCGACCTTCTCGGTGCCGAAGCGGACCACCCGCCCCACGTCGTTGCGGGCCAGGTCGACGAGCATCACGTGCTCGGCGAGCTCCTTGGGGTGCTCGCGCAGCTCGCCGGCGAGGCGGGCGTCCTCCTCGTCGGTGGCGCCCCGGCGCCGGGTGCCGGCGATGGGCCGCGAGATCACCTTGCCGTCGGTGACCCGCACCATCGGCTCCGGCGAGGCGCCGACCAGCGACAGGCCGGGCTGGCGCACGAAGTACATGTACGGGCTCGGGTTCACCTGGCGGAGGACGCGGTAGACGTCGAACGGCTCGGCGCCCAGGTCGAAGTCGAAGCGCTGCGACAGGACGACCTGGAAGATGTCCCCGGCGAGGATGTGCTCGCGGGCGGCCTCGACGGCCCGGCCGTACATGTCGGAGCCGAGCGTCGAGCGGACGTCGGGCAGCGGTTCGTCGGCGCGGGGCGGCTCGACCACGGGCTCGTCGAGCGGGCGGGCGCCGGCCGCCATGACCTCGTCGAGCCGGACCAGGGCCGCGTCGTACAGGTCGTCGAGCTCGGCGCCGGTGGTCCCGGGCGGGATCACCACGTTCTCGACCAGCACGGCCCGCTGGCGCCAGTGGTCGTACGCCACGAGCTGGCCGATCACCGACATGACGGCGTCGGCGTGGCCCAGGTCGTCGGGCGGGACGTCGGGCAGGTGCTCGACCTCGCGCACGACGTCGTAGCCGAGGTAGCCCATGACCCCGCCGTGCAGGGGCGGCAGCTCGGGGAGGGACGGCCCCCGCCAGGCGCCGAGAAGGGCGTCCAGGGCGACGAGTATGCCCTGGTCACGCGGCACGCCGGGCGGGACCGTGCCCACGACGTCGACGTGGCGGCCCCGAGCGGTGAGCGTGGCGAGCGGGTTTCGGCCGACGAACGACCAGCGGCTCCACCGGGCCTCGCCGTGCTCGACCGACTCGAGCAGGAAGCCGGGCTCGTCGCCGGCCACCAGCCGGCAGAACGCGGCGACGGGCGTGGTCAGGTCGGCGAGCAGCTCGCGCCAGACGGGGATGACGGTGTACTCGCGGGCGAGGGCCAGGAAGTCCTCTCGGCTGGAGGTCACGGCGTGGGGAGGCCCTCAGTCGTCGGCGGACGGAGCCGCTTCGGGCACCGGCGGCTCGCCGGCGAGGCCCGGGCGGGGGGCATCGACGTCGCCGTCGGCGCCGAACGATCGGAAGAAGCAGCTCACGGCGCCGGTGTGGCAGGCGCCGTTGCCGGCCTGGTCGACCACGAAGAGGAGGGTGTCGCCGTCGCAGTCGTAGTGGGCGCTGCGCACGGTCTGCACCTCACCCGAGGTCTCGCCCTTGCGCCACACCTCTCTGCGGGAGCGGCTCCAGAACACCGTGCGCCCCTCGGCCAGCGTGAGGCCGAGCGTCTCGGCGTTCATGTACGCCATCATCAGGACCTGGCCGGTCGTCGCGTCCTGCACGATGGCGGGGACCAGCCCGTTCTCGTCGTAGCGGACCTGCGCCCGCTGTTCCTCGGTGGCGTCGATGGGGGTGACCACGGGCACCGGGTCATCGTACGGTGGCCGCCGGCGAGCGCCGAAACGACATAGCTCGTCGCCTCCGGAACGCTGCGGCGCAACCACGAAACGTCACCTCGTCGATACGCGCGTCCAGTAAGTCCGCTACCGTCGAGGTTTCCTGTGGAACCCGGTGCCATCCTCCGGTGCTTCGCCGACCTGGCGGAGAGGGGTGCGGCCTCGGTCGCTCCCGTCCCGACGCTGGGCGACGGCGAGTTCGAGCCGCCCGACGAGGCGGCCCGCCCCACCCGCTGGGCCACCGCCGGCCATCCGGTCCTCGACTCGGTCGCCGCCCACCGCGGGGAGCCCGTCGGCCGCGGCCGGGAATCGGCCCGCGGCGGCGCCCGCCTCGGCCTGGTCCGGTCGGAGGGCTGGGCCTCCGGGCAGGACGACGACGAGGCGGAGGAGGACGACGGCCCGTTCGGGGGACTGCCCGCCGCCGCCGTCGACCTGACCCGCTCGCCCGAGGCGCCGGCCTGGCTCGGCACCGCCGTCCGGCTGCCGCTCGACCCGGAGGCGGCGGTGCAGCCGTCGCTCCCGCGCGCCGACGAGGTGCGCCGCCTGGCCACGGTCGACGCCCTGCGCCCGGCCCCCGCGCTGCGGCTCGGCTGGGTCGTCGTCACCGGCCGGCCCCGGATGGGCGGGAGCGAGGTCGAGGTGTGCGCGCCGCTGGTCAGCCAGCGGGTGGTCATCGAGCGCGACCTGGCTCGGCGTCCCAACCTGACGATCCGGCCGGTCGGCGACCTCGAGCTGACACCGCTGGTCACCGACACCGCCCGGGCCGCGCCGCTCGAGGAGAACATCCAGTTCGGCGGCAGCCGCCTCGACACCGCCGGCACGGTGACCAGCCGCGACCTTGCCCGGCTGCCCCGCCTGCAGTCCTGGGTCCGCGACGTGGTGGCGGCGGCGGGCCTGCCGCCGGTGGCCGAGCTGCTCCCGCCGACCGGCGACCCGCTGGCGCAGCGGTCCGGCAGCCGGCTCGTGGCCCGGGTGGGCGCCGTGCTGTACCTGGCCGAGCCCGACGACGAGGTCGTCCCGCCCGAGCGGCGGGCCGCCGCCCTGCGCGCGTGGGCGGGGACGCGGGGCATCGCCGCCACGGCGTTCCCCGCCGCCTACGGCCTGGGGCCGCCGCCGGGGCTCCTCCCGCCGAGCGCCGACCCGCTCGACACGCCGTTCGCCCTCTCGCCCGGCCAGCAGGCCGCGGTGGCCCACGCCCGCAAGGACACGCTGACCGTCGTCACCGGCCCGCCGGGCAGCGGCAAGACCACGACCGCCGCCGCCGTGGCCGTCGACGCCGTCAGCCGGGGCGGGTCCGTCCTGCTGGTGACCGGGTCGGCCACGAGCGCCGACCGCCTCGCCGCCGTGCTGGCCACCGAGCCCGGCCCCTCGCCGCTGCGCGTGGGGCGGGCCGCCGACAGCGCAACCGTGGCGCGGGCCACTGCCGACGGCGTGTCGAGCGCCGAGGTACGGGCGGCCGAGCACGCCCTGGCCGAGGCCCGGGCGCACCAGGCGCTCATCGAGCGGTCGATCGTCCAGCGGCTGGAGCGCGAGGTGCGTGCGCGGGCGGCGTCCCGGTGGGACACGGTCCTCGACCACCTGGAGGAGGTGGCGCCCCGGGCGCTCGACGGGCCCGACCCCGCCCGGCTGGCGGCGCTGCTGCGGCGGGCGCAAGGGTCCGACGACACCGACGAGGCCAACCGATGGCGGGCGGGCTTCGCCGAGGCTCGGCTGAGGACGCTGGTCCGGGCCGACGCCACCGTCCCACTGTCCGAGGTGGCGCTGGCCGTGCGGGCGGCGCAGGACCGCCACGCCGCGGCCGAGCTGGTCGCCGCCGGCGGCACCACCCTGGCCCGGGCGTGGGCCGACCTGGCCGCCGCCGACGACGACGTGCGGGCCGCCGTGGCCCAGCTGGCCGCGGCCCGGGCCGACAGCGAGCTGCGCCGCCGCCGGGGCCGAAGCGTCGCCGAACGGCTGGCCGACCTGCTCGCGGCCGCCCCGCACCGGCGGCGCCAGCTGCTGGCGTCGGTCGACGCCGGCTCCCTCGTGGCGACCCTGCCGCTCTGGCTGGGCACGGCCGACGAGGTCGACGACCTGCTCCCCCACGTCGCCGGTATGTTCGACCTGGTGGTCGTCGACGACGCCAGCCACGTCGACCAGCTCGACGGCGCCGGTGCCCTGCTGCGGGGCAAGCGGGCCGTCATCGTGGGCGACCCGCGCCAGGTCCGCCGGGTGGCCGACGTCGACGAGGCCGAGCTGCACGCCGCGGTGGCCGAGCACGGGCTCGAGGCCCAGGCCAGCCGGCTCGACGTCCGCCACGGCAGCCTGCTCGACGTGGCCGCCGGGGCCGTGCCGGCGCTGTGGCTCGACGAGCACTTCGCCTCGGTCCCCCACCTCGTGGGGTTCGCGGCCCAGCGCTTCTACGAGGGACGCCTGGCGGTCGCCACGCGGCACCCCTCCACCGACGACGCCGGGGCCGTCGACGTCGAGTACGTCACGGTCGTGCCGGGCATCGGCGACCCGATCGCCCGCGAGGTCGCCTCGGCCATCAACAGGGTGGAGCACCTGTCCGTCCTGGGGGCCACCGACATCGCCCTGATGTCGCCGTTCCCGCACGTGGCAGCCGGGCTGGCCGCCGCCGTCATGCAGCGCTACGACCTCGACGACGTCGAGCGGCTCGGTCTGCGGGTCGGCACGGTCGACGACTTCCGGGCCACCCCCGCCGACCACGTCGTGGTCGTGCTCGGACTCGTGCCGTCGAGCCCGCCGGCCGACCGGCACGTCGTGGAGGCGCCCGACCAGTTCACGGTCATGGTGACCCGCGCCCGGCGGCGGCTGGTCGTGGTCACCGCGCTCGACGAGCCCACGGTCAGCGCCCCGGCCGGCCTGGTCGACGCCTTCCTGGCCTACGCCGGGCGGTCGCCGGTGCCGCCCGCCGCGAGCGGCGTCACGACGCCCGACTGGGTGGTCGAGCTGGTCGACGAGCTGCGCGCCCACGGGGCGGCGGCCCAGGCCAACTACCCCGTCGGCCGCTGGGTGGTCGACCTGTGCGCCGGCAAGGACGGCGACGCCGTGGCGGTCGAGGCGGGCGTCCACCCCGACGGGCCCGAGGCCCACGTCGCCCGCCACCGGGCGCTGCGGCGGACCGGCTGGCGGGTGGTCGACGGCTACCCCACCCGGTGGGGCAACGACGCCGCCCGCGCCGCCTTCGACATCACCGAGTCGCTGCGGCGCTGATCAGCGCAGGCGCTGATCAGAGATAGAGGCCGGTGGAGGCCTCGCCCAGGCGGTGGGCGGCCACGGCGTGGACGTCGCGTTCGCGCAGGATCACGTAGTCGTCGCCGCGGACCTCGACCTCGTAGCGGTCCTCCGGGTTGAAGAGGACCTGGTCGCCGATCTCCATGGCCCGGACGTTCGGGCCGACGGCCACGACCTCGGCCCACGCCAGCCGCTTGGCGCTCTGCGCCGTGGCCGGGATGAGGATGCCCCCCGACGACCGGCGCTCGCCCTCCCCCTCGCCCAGGCGGACGAGCACCCGGTCGTTCAGCATCTTGATGGGCAACTTGTCGTCGGCGGCGTCGGGCACGCCGGTAGACGGTACCGGCTCGGGCGCACGCTCCGTCTCCCGGGCCGCGGGCCACGAGCGGACCGGGCCTCGGGTGGGCCTCGGGTGGGCCTCGGTGGGCCCGGGCGGGCCGGCGGGCGTCAGGCCGGGCGGACCGAGAGGCCCGCGGCGGCGAGCTCGGCCTTGGCCTCGGCGATCGTGTGCTCGCCGAAGTGGAAGATGGACGCGGCGAGGACGGCGTCGGCGCCGCCGTGGACCACGCCCTCGACGAGGTGGCGCAGGTTTCCCACGCCCCCGCTGGCGATCACCGGCACGCCCACGGCGTCGGACACCGCCCGGGTCAGGGCGAGGTCGAAGCCGACCTTGGTGCCGTCGCGGTCCATCGACGTGAGCAGGACCTCACCCGCCCCGAGTCGCTCGGCCTCGACCGCCCAGGCCACGGCGTCGATGCCGGTGGGGGTCCGCCCGCCGTTGACGAACACCTCGAACCCGCTCGGCAGGCCCGCGGTCATCGGGGGCGGCTCGCCCGGGTTGGCGCCGGGGGCCCGCCGGGCGTCGATGGCGATGACCACGCACTGGGCGCCGAACACGTCGGACAGCTCGCGCAGCAGCTCGGGGCGCTGGACGGCGGCCGTGTTGACCGAGACCTTGTCGGCGCCCGCCCGTAGGAGGCGCCGGGCGTCCTCGACCGAGCGGACCCCGCCGCCGATCGTGAACGGGATGAACACCTGGTCGGCGGTCCGCCGGGCGACGTCGACGATCGTGTCGCGGGCGTCGGAGCTGGCCGTGATGTCGAGGAACACCAGCTCGTCGGCCCCCTCCTGGTCGTAGCGGGCGGCCAGCTCGACGGGGTCGCCGGCATCGCGCAGGCCGACGAAGTTGACGCCCTTCACGACCCGGCCGGCGTCGACGTCGAGGCACGGGATGATGCGGATGCTCTTCACGCCGCCCCCCGCCCGGCCGTCGCCGCCACGGCGTCGGGGAGGGCGAAGGCGCCCTCGTACAGCGCCCGGCCGACGATGGCCCCGGCGAGCCGGCGCCCCCCGACCTCGAGATCGTCGAGCGCCCGCAGGTCGTCGAGCGTGCCCACCCCGCCGGACGCGACCACGTCGACCTCGGTGGCCGCCAGCACGGCGGCGAGTTGGTCGAGCGCGGGGCCGGCGAGGGTGCCGTCGACGCCGATCTCGGTCACGACCAGGGCGGCGACGCCGGCATCGGCGAAACGGCGGGCCACGTCGACCAGGTCCTCCCCGGACCCCTCGACCCAGCCCCGGACCGCCACGTCACGGCCCCGGGCGTCGAGCCCGACGGCCACGCCGCCGGGGTGGCGGGCGGCCAGCGTGCGGACCCACTCGGGCCGCTCGAGCGCCGCCGTCCCCACGACCACGCGCCGCACGCCGGCGGCGAACAGGGCGTCGGCGGCCTCGTCGTCGCGCACGCCACCGCCGACCTGCAGCGGCGTGCCGGTCTCGGCAAGGGCGGCGGCGACCGCTGCCACCACCGGCCGGTTGCGTGGCTCGCCGGTGCGGGCGGCGTCGAGGTCGACCACGTGCACCCAGGAGGCGCCCCCCGCCGCGAACGCCCGGGCCTGGGCCACCGGGTCGTCGCCGTACACGGTCTCGCGGCCGTAGTCGCCCTGGTAGAGGCGGACGCAACGGCCGTCGCGCAGGTCGATGGCGGGGAACAGGTCCATGCGGGTCGCTTCTCGTGACGGACGCTCAGGCCGCGGCCCGGGCCTGGGTGACCAGGGACACGAAGTTGGCCAGCAGGCCGAGGCCCACCGCCCCCGACTTCTCGGGGTGGAACTGGGTGGCGGCGAGGGCGCCGCGTTCGACGACGGCGGTGACCGGGCCGCCGTAGTCGCAGGTGGCGACCACGTTCTCGTCGTCGGGGGCGGCGTAGGAGTGGACGAAGTAGACCCAGGTCGGGTCGGGCAGGCCGGCGAGCAGGGCGCTGTCGCGCCGCGCCTCGAGCACGTTCCACTGGATCTGCGGACGCTTCACGGTCGGCGGAAGCATCCGGATCGTGCCGGGGAGCACGCCGAGGCCGGGCACCTCCGGTACCTCCTCGGAGCCCTCGTAGAGCATCTGCATGCCGACGCACACGCCGAGGAACGGCTTGCCCGAGCAGGCGGCCTCGATGGCGATGTCGTCGAGACCCGACTCCTCCAGCGCCTCCATGCAGCGGCCGAAGTTGCCGACACCCGGGAGGACCACGCCGTCGGCGTCGCGGATCAGGCCCCGGTCGGCGGTGAGGCGGGCATCGGCACCGACCCGCTCGAGCGCCTTCTGCGCCGAGTGGAGGTTGCCGATGCCGTAGTCGAGGACGGCGATCAGCGGCATCGGCCCTCGATCCTACGAGTTGTGCCCGCGTCGCCCTCCACGAGTGACCGGCGGGCCGGCGGGCGCGTCGGGGCTGTCACGGCCGTACGTTCCACTGCTCGACGGCCGGGGCCAGCCGTTCCCACCCGAGGACCGACAGCGTCGCCGTGCCCAGCTTGAGGTGCTCGCCCCACTCCGGCGGCAGGCCGAGCCACCGGGCGGCGAGCACCCGCAGGAAGTGGCCGTGCGAGAACAGCACGGCCCGCTCCGGCGCCTCGGCGCGGACGCGGGCCACGATGCGGTCGGCGCGGGCCGCCACCTCGGCGGCCGTCTCGCCGCCGGGGACGGCCCCGTGCCAGATCGTCCAGCCCGGGGCGGACTCGCGGATGGTTCCCGTCGTGAGGCCCTCGTACTCGCCGTAGGCCCACTCCTGGGCGGCCGGCTCGACCTCGGCGTCCGCGAAGCCGACCAGGGTCGCGGTGACCCGCGCCCGCTGCATGGGGCTGGTCAGCACCAGGTCGAAGTGGACCCCCTGCAGCCGGGCGGCGAGGCGGTCGGCCTGCTCCTCCCCCGCCGGCGTGAGCGCCACGTCGGTGCGGCTCGTGTGGCGGCCGGTGGCGCTCCACTCGGTCTCGCCGTGCCGCCCGAGCCACAGCTGGGGCCGGTTGCCGTCCGCCTCGTGACCCACGAAATCACCTCGTTCCGTCACCGTTGCTCACTACGTCTGGTTGAGGTCGGCGGCGTCATGCGCCGCCGAGGCGCGCGGTCCCCACCCGGGCCACGAGCGACACGGCGCGCTGCTAGAGCGCACCCTTGGTGGAGGGGACGCCGCCGCCCTCGACGCGCACGGCGTCGCGCAGGCAGCGGGCGACGCCCTTGAAGGTGGCCTCGATCACGTGGTGCGTGTTGCGGCCGGCCCGGCGGGTCACGTGCAACGTGATCGCCGCCGCCGTGGCGAACGACTGCCAGAAGTGCTCGGCCATCTCGGGGTTGAAGGGCGGGTCGCCGAGCGGGAGGACCGTGCCGAACGGCACGTCGTAGGCCACGAACGGCCGGCCCGACAGGTCGAGCGCCACCTCGACGAGCGCCTCGTCGAGCGGGAAGGCGCCGCTGGCGAAGCGCCGGACGCCCGCCTTGTCCCCCAGCGCCTCGCGGAACGCCTCGCCGAGCACGATCGCCACGTCCTCCACCGTGTGGTGGCCGTCGACGTGGAGGTCGCCGGCGGCCTCGACCGTGAGGTCGAACCCACCGTGGCGGCCCAGCTGGTCGAGCATGTGGTCGAAGAAGGGCAGGCCGGTGGCGGCGTGCACCTTGCCCTCGGGGCCGTCGAGGTCGACGCGGACCGCGACCGACGTCTCCTTGGTGGTGCGGGTGCGGGCGGCGGATCGGGTCACGACAGAACCTCGGCGAGGGCGGACAGGAAGGCGTCGTCCTCGGCGGGCGTACCCACCGTGACGCGCAGGCAGCCGTCGAGGCGGGGCCACGAGGCGCAGTTGCGTACCAGGACCGAACGGTCGAGCAGGCCCTTCCACACCGCACCGCCGTCGCGCCCGCGCGGCCGGAACAGCACGAAGTTGGCCCCGGACGGCCACTGGTCGACCGGCAGCTCGCCCAGGGCGGCGACGAGCCTCGCGCGCTCGGCGACGAGGGCCTTGACCCGGGCCTCCATCTCGGCCCGGAAGTCGAGCGCCAGGGTGCCCGCCACCTGCTTGACCACGTCGAGGTGGTACGGCAGCACGACCTTGTCGAGCTCGGCCACCAGCCAGCGCGGCCCGACCAGGTAGCCGAGGCGAGCGGCGGCCATCGACCAGGTCTTGGAGAACGTGCGGGTCACGGCCAGGGGGCGGTCGTCGCCCAACAGGTCGAGGGCGCTCCACGGGGCGAACTGGCCGTAGGCCTCGTCGACGACCACGAGCCCGGGCGCGGCGTCGGCCACCCGGCGCACGACCGCCTCGGGCTCGACCATGCCGGTCGGGTTGTTGGGCGAGCACAGGAACGTGATGGCCGGCGCCGCCTCGTCGAGCACCCGGGCGACCTCGTCGAGGTCGAGGGCGTGGTCGGCCGTGCGCTGGCCCACCGCCACGCCCGTGCCCGTGATGCGGGCGATGTGGCTGTGCAGGGCGTACGTGGGCTCGAACACGGCCACCCGGCGTCCGGCGCCGCCGTAGGTGAGGCACAGCGTCTGCAGCACCTCGTTGGACCCGTTGGCGGCGAAGACCTGGTCGGGCTCGACGCCGTGCAGTTCGGCGATCGCCGCCCGCAGGGCCGTGTAGCCCCGGTCGGGGTAGCGGTGCCACGCCACGTCGGCCAGCGCCGCGCCCAGCCGGGCGGTGAAGGCGGCGGGCGGCGGCTCGGGGGCCTCGTTGGTGTTGAGGCGGACGGCCACGTCGACCTGGGGCGAGTGGTACCCCTCCATGAGCGCCACGTCGTCGCGCGGCGCGACCGGCGCGCCCGGGGCGTCGTCGTTCGGCGTGCTCACGGCGTCGGCACCTGCTGGCGCCGCAGGCGGACGGCGTCGGCGTGCGCCGGCAGGCCCTCGTAGGTGGCGAGCGCGACCACGTGGTCGGCGACCTCGTCGAGCCCCTGGCGGTCGACGGTCACGACGTGGACGTGCTTGCGGAAGTCGTCGACCCGCAGGGCTCCCGAGAACCGGGCCGAGCCCGAGGTGGGCAGGACGTGGTTGGGGCCGGCCACGTAGTCGCCGATCGACGCCGGCGTGAGCGCCCCGCAGAACACCGCCCCGGCGTGGTGGACCAGCGGCAGCAGCGCCTCGGGGTCGTCGACGAGCAGCTCGAGGTGCTCGGGCGCGATGGCGTCGGAGACCGCCATGGCCTGCGCCGGCCCGTCGGTCAGGACGACCCACCCGGCCTCGGACAGCGTGCGCTCGAGGTGCTCGCGCCGCGGCGACGCCGGCACGAGCCGGGCGACCGCCTCGGTGACGGCGTCGGCCACCGCCTCGTCCCACGTGACGAGCCAGGCCAGGCCCTCGGGCCCGTGCTCGGCCTGGAGGATGACGTCGACGGCCACGTGCTCGGCCGGCACGGTGCGGTCAGCGATCACGACGACCTCGGACGGCCCGGCGAAGGCGGACGGCACGCCCACGAGGCCCTGGCCGGCGACCTCGCGCTTGGCCTGGGCGACCCGGGTGCTGCCCGGCCCGACGATGACGTCGACCGGCCGGATCGACTCGGTGCCGTAGGCCATGGCGCCGATCGCAGCGGGGCCTCCGACCCGGTAGACCTCGCCGACGCCGGCGATGGCCGCGGCGGCCAGCACGCCAGGCACGACCTGGCCGTCGGGCCCGGGCGACGTGCAGAGCACGACCTCGGGCACGCCGGCGACCTTGGCCGGTACTGCCGTCATGATCACGCTCGAAACGAGCGGCGCCGCCGCCGTGGGCACGTAGCAGCCGGCCCGGTCGACGGGGCGAACCATCTCGCGCACGGTCACCCCGCCGTTGCGGTGCGTCACCTCGGGCTGGACCTGCGTGGCGTGGTACGCCCACACGTTGGCGTGCGCCGCCTCGAGGGCGGCCCGGAGGTCGGCCGGGATCGCGTCGACGGCGGCGGCCACCTCGTCGGGCGGCACCCGCAGGGCGTCGATCCGGGCGCCGTCGAACCGCTCGGTCAGGCGCCGGAGGGCGGCGTCGCCGTCGGTGCGGACCTCGTCGAGCACCGCCCGCACCTGCTCGACCGGCGGCTCGGCATGGACCTCGGGACGGGGCAGGTGGTGCCGCAACGCGCGGGCGTCGGCGGTGTCGGTCCCTCGGAGGTCCAGGCGTCGGAGCACGTCACGACGGTACCCGGACCCCGTGACAGCTCCGAAGTGGACAGGCGGGCACACTTGTCGCCCGATGGACGCCGACCGCTCCGAACTCTCCGCGCTGGCCAGCAGCCTCGAGGACATCACCACCCGCATCACGGCGCTGGCCGACCGCTACCGCGACACCACACGCGCCGACGTCGCCGACGGCCTGGACGAGGTCGAGCGCGCGCTCGCCTCGGCCTCGCGTCAGCTCGACCGGGCCCTGCGCGCCATGCGGTGAGGCCTCGTCGACATCGGACAACGGCTCGAAAACGGGCAACGGCCTCCCGTGAGGGAGGCCGTTGCGGGCGACGCCAGGCGGCGGATCCCGACGTCGCGTGGAACCAGGTGGCGGGAACCTGGTCTTCGACAAACTTAGCCCCATTGAAACGCCGGTCTGCGACGCCTGGACGCATTTCCGAGAAATTTTCTTTCCTTAGTCCTTCGTAAGGCCCCTGACTAGCAAAAACTTTGGAAGGGTTCCGGCCGAATCATGCCATCGGAATTGAGCCAGGCAGTTCGGCGTCGTGTGACGGTCACACCCGGAACGCCGAGGGGCAGAAGTCGGCGAGGACACAGCCCCCACAATTCGGCCTCCGGGCCTTGCACACGGCACGGCCGTGGAGGATCAGCCGGAGCGAGAACGCGCCCCGTTCCTCCTGGCGGACCATCGGGTTGAGCTCGAACTCGACCTTCACCGGGTCGTCGAGCGTCGTGAGGCCGAGGCGCTTGGAGAGGCGGAGGACGTGCGTGTCCACGGGCAGGCCGGGCAGGCCCATGGCCACCGACCGGACGACGTTCCCGGTCTTCCGCCCGACCCCGGGGAGGCTGTCGAGGTCGGACAACCTGGAGGGGACCTCCCCACCGAAGCGCTCGACCAGTGCGGTCGCCATGCCGATGATGCTCTTGGTCTTCGCCCGGAAGAACCCGGTCGTGCGGATGAGCTCCTCGACGTCGGCCGGGTCGGCGACGGCCAGGTCCGCGGGCGTCGGGTACTTGGCGAACAGGGCGGGCGTCACCATGTTCACCCGCTCGTCGGTGGTCTGCGCCGACAGGATCGTCGCCGTGAGCAGCTGGAACGGGTCCTCGTGCCGCAGCGCGCACAGCTGCTTCGCGGTGCCGGGGTACTCCACGGCGAGGCGATCGAACGTGACCCGCGCCCGGCCCCGCTGCGATCGGGGGGTGGCCATCGCCGCGGACACTACCGGGCGGTGGTAATACCCCCGCATGGTTCGACGGGGGTGGCCGGCGGCGGAACGCGGATGGACGGTCGTGGCGCTCGGGGCGTTGCTCGTCCTCGTCGCCACGGCGTCCGATCGCGCCCCCGAGCCGGCGCCCGCCACCGCCGTGGAGGACGTCGCGACCGGCGCCCCGGCGACGACAGCAGGCGCGGACGGGCCGACGCCCGACGACGCCGATGCCACCGCCGCCACCGCCGCCACCTCAGACTCGGACGACTCGGGCGAGCCCCGGGCCTTCCCGTCCGAGGGCCCGCGGCCCGGCCGCAGCCGGCCCCGCCGGTTCACGCTCGTGGCGACCGGGGACGTCCTCCTGCACTCGCCCCTGTGGCAGCAGGCCGAGGCCGACGCCGCCGCCGCGGCGCAACCCGGCCGGGACTTCCGCCCGCTGATCGCCAGCATCCGGCCGCTGGTGGAGGGCGCCGACCTGGCCGTCTGCCACCTTGAGACACCGGTCGCCCCGCCGGAGGGCCCGTTCGCCGGCTACCCGTCCTTCTCGGTCCCGCCCGAGGTGGTCCCGGCGCTGGCCGACACGGGCTACGACGCCTGCACCACGGCCTCCAACCACACCTACGACCAGGGAGCGGCCGGCATCGACCGCACGCTCGCCGACCTCGACGCCGCCGGGATCGCCCACGCCGGCTCGGCCCGCACGCCGGAGGAGGCCGGGCGCATCACGCTCGCCGATGCCGGCCCGGCGCAGGTCGCCCTGCTCTCCTACACCTTCGGCTTCAACGGCTACACGGCGCCGAACGGCGAGACGTGGCGGTCGAACCCCATCGACGAGGCCCGCATCCTGGCCGATGCCCGGCGGGCGAGGGAGGCGGGCGCCGACGTGGTGGTCGTGGCGCTGCACTGGGGCAACGAGTACGTCCACGAGCCGACGCCCCAGCAGGTGGACCTGGCCCCGCGGCTCATCGGGTCCCCCGACGTCGACCTGCTGCTCGGCCACCACGCCCACGTCGTCCAGCCGCTGGAACACGTCGGCGGCGAGTGGGTCGCCTACGGCATGGGCAACCTCGTCGCCACCCACTCGACGCCGGGGGCGGCCAACCACGAGGGTTTGCTCGTCCGGTTCACGTTCACCCAGGAGGGCGGGCGCGACGGCGGCTGGCGGGTCTCGGCGGCCGAGTACGCCCCGCTGCTCATGGTCCGCGACCGGACGCCGACCCGCCTGGTCGACGTGGCCCGGGCGCTGGCCGACCCGGCGACGCCGCCGGACCTGCGCGCCCGGCTGGAGCTCGCCCGGGACCGCACCGCCGGCGTCGTCACCTCCCGCGGGGCGGCCGAGGCGGGCCTCACGCCGATCGCCGCCTGACGGGCTGGCGCCCCCACCGAGCGTGGCCCGGGATGCGCCGGTGGGGCGCTCCGCGGTCGTAGCCTGCCGGGGTGCATCGGGTGAGGACAGGGAACGGGTTGGACGCGGCGGAGCTGGCCGCGGTGCGGGCGCTCGTGGCCGAGGCGGCCACCGCCGACGACGGCCAGGACGGGATCGACGCCCACCGGCTCGCCCAGGTGGCGGCCGGCCGCTCCGAGACGCCCACCGCGGGGCATCCCGGCACGGTGGCGGTCCTGGCCCAGGCCGGCGGGACGAGCGGCGAGGCCGCCGAGGCGGCCGGCGACGGCGCCCGGCTGGCGGCCTACGCCCAGGTCGTCCGCGCCGACCGGCGGTGGGAGGCCGAGCTGGTCGTGGCGCCGTCCGCCCGTGGCGACCTCGTGCCCCTCGGCACCGAACTGCTGACGGCGGCGTTCGCCGAGGTGGCGCGGCAGGGCGGCGGGCCGGTCCACCTGTGGGCCCTGTTCGCCACCGACGCCCACGGCAAGCTCGCCGAGGCCGTCGGGCTCGAGTTCAGCCGCGACCTGTGGCAGATGCGACGGCCGCTGCCGGTCGGCGAGCCGTTCGAGATCGAGACCCGCCCGTTCCGGCCCGGCGAGGACGAGGAGGCCTGGGTCCGGGTGAACAACAAGGCGTTCGCCTGGCACCCCGAGCAGAGCGGGTGGACGGTCGAGGAGGTCCGCCGGCACGAGGCCGAGGACTGGTTCGACCCGGAGGGTTTCCTCCTCCACGAGTGGCATGGGCGGCTGGCGGGCTTCTGCTGGACCAAGGTCCACGCCGACCGCGAGCCGCCCCTCGGCGAGATCTACGTCATCGCCGTGGACCCGACCGCCGCCGGGCTGGGCCTCGGCCGCAAGCTCACGCTGGCGGGCCTCGACTACCTGGCCAAGCAGGGGCTCACCGTCGGGATGCTCTACGTGGACGCCACGAACGAGCCCGCCGTGCGCCTCTACGAGCGGCTCGGCTTCACGCTCCACCACGTCGACAGGGCGTTCGCCGGCGAGGTCTCCCCAGCCTGAAAGGCTCGGTCGGCGCGCGTGGACGGCGCGGGCCCGGGTCAGGTGACGCCGACGCCCAGGACCATGCCGATCACGTACGTCACCGCCGCCGGCACGACCGTAAACAGAACCTGCCGGACGATGGCCCGGCTCGGCGGGCGCCCGGTCGAGCCGGCGATCAGGGCGCCCACCAGCACGGCGGCGATCACGCCGAGGATCAGGGACGCCACCGTCGCCGCCCGCCCGCCCGCCACGAACCACGGCAGCAGCGGCACGAGCGCCCCGATCCCGAACGCCACGAACGACGACGTGGCCGCGCCCCACGGCGAGCCGAGCCGCTCGGGGTCGATGCCCAGCTCCTCGCGGGCGTGGGCCTGGAGGGCGGCGTCCGGGTCGCGCATCAGAGCCTCGGCCACGTCGTGGGCCTGGCCGGGCGGCAGGCCGCGGGCCTCGTACACGCGGGCCAGCTCGTCCGTCTCGTGCTGGGGGCGGCGGTCGAGCTCGGCGGCCTCGATGGACAGCTCGCGGCGCAGCAGCTCGGTCTGGACCTGCATGGAGTTGAACTCGCCGGCCGCCATCGAGATCGCCCCGGCCACGAGGCCGGCCATCCCCGCCAGGCGGACGACGGCCGGCGCCGGGTCGGCCCCGGCAACTCCCAGGATCAGCCCCATGTTGGACACCAGCCCGTCGCTCACCCCGAACACGGCGGCGCGGGCCGAGCCGCCCTGCACGTCCCTGTGGTGGTGCTCGGGGTGGACGAGGCGGTCCTCTCGCCCGGCCGGGGGCCGGTGCCCGTCCACGTGACGGTGCCCGGCGGCGTCCTCGGAGGCGTCCGCGCTCACGACACGGACGCTACCCACCGTCCGGCCGCCACACCGGATGGCCGGCCGCACACGGGCCCGCCCGGCCCCGGCTGTCGCTAGCGTTGACGGACGTGCCCACGCGCTACGAGCCCGATCGTGCCGGGCTCGCCGCCCTACTCGCCGGTGAGCCCCGCTACCGCACCGACCAGGTCTGGGACGGGCTCTACCGCCAACTCGCCGGCCCGTCCGAGCTGACCACGCTGCCCAAGGGGCTGCGCGCCCGGCTCGACGAGGAGCTGCCGCCGGCGCTGACGCCGGTCGCCGAGTCCGTCGGCGACGGCGGGGCGACCGTGAAGTGGCTGTTCGAGCTGGACGGCGGCGCCCGGGTCGAGACGGTGCTCATGCACTACCGCGACCGCACCACCGTGTGTGTGTCCACACAGGCCGGCTGCGCCATGGGGTGCGGTTTCTGCGCCACGGGCCAGGCCGGCTTCACCCGCCACCTGACCACCGGCGAGGTCGTCGAGCAGGTCGTCGCCGCCGCCCGCCGCGCCCGCGACGAGGACCGGCGGCTCGGCAACGTCGTCTTCATGGGCATGGGCGAGCCGCTCGCCAACTACGACCGGGTGTGGCCCGCCGTGGTGCGCCTCCACGAGGACCTCGGGCTGTCCGCCCGCCACCTCACGCTGTCGACGGTCGGGCTGGTGCCGGGCATCCGGCGGCTCGCCGCAGAGGACCTGCCGGTCAACCTGGCCGTCTCGCTCCACGCCGCCGACGACCAGCTGCGCAGCCAGCTGGTCCCGATCAACAAGCGCTACCCGCTCGCCGTGCTGATGAGCGCCTGCGCCGAGTACCTGCGGGCCAAGGGCCGCCGGCTGTCGTTCGAGTGGGCGATGATCGACGGCGTCAACGACCGCCGCGAGGACGCCCGCCGCCTGGCCGAGCTGGCCCGGGGCCTGCCGCTGCCGGCCCACGTGAACCTCATCCCACTCAACCGGACGCCGGGCTACCCCACGCAGGGCACGCCGGCGGCCGGCGTGGCGGCGTTCCGGGAGTGGCTGGACGCCCTGGGCGTGAACGCCACCGTCCGCCGGAACCGGGGCACGGCCATCGACGCCGCCTGCGGCCAGCTGGCGGCCCGGGCGGCCGACCTGGGCGCGGCCGGCGGGGGGCCGGCGAACGGCCGGCGGGATCGGCACCGCCGCGGCGGCTCCACCGCGCCCGCCGGGCGCGGGGCCGGGCCGGCCCCGGTCACGATCGGCCGGCGGGACGCCGGCACCGCCGGGCGGGCGGACGCGACGGCCGGATGACCGACCGACCGGTCGCCGTCGACACCACGGACGACCTGTTCGAGATCCTGCGCGGCGGCGAACGCCGCGGCCTGGCGCTGGCCGAGACGCTGTGGCGCCACCTCGGGCCGGCCCGGGTCGACCAGCGCACGCTGGAGGTCGGCGTGGGCGCCGGGGTCGTGGCCAGCGCCGTGCAGTCCGACGGGCGGTGGGTCGCCGGGGTCGACCTGTCGCCGGTCCGGCTGCGGCGGGCGTCGCGCCGGCTGATGGGGGCCGCCGCCCGGGCGGACGCCCAGGCGCTCCCCTTCCCGGCCGGCGTGTTCGACGCCGCCTACCTGGTCTGGCTGCAGCTCGTGCCCGACCGGCAGGTCACCGCCGAGGTCGCCCGCGTGCTGCGCCGGGGCGGGCGCCTCGTGCTGGTCACGGGCCCGCACGAGGCCGCCGCCGGCGACGAGGTGGGGGCCATCGAGCGCCGGCTGGCCGCCCTCCACCCGTGGAACGAACGACCGGCCGACGTGGCGCTGCGCAACGCGTCCCAGGGCCTCCGGCTGGTGTCCCGCTCGTCGTGGGTGCTGGAGGTCGACCAGTCGCCGTCCGACGCCGCCCGCGGCCTCGAGGGACGCGACCTCGCCGGCCTCTGGGGCCTGGGCAAGGCGGAGGGCGACGACGCCATCGCCGCGGCCACGGCGGCCCTGCACGCCCTCCCCGAGCCGGACCGCCCCCGCCGGCGCCGCATCGCCTACCCCCTCCTCGTGTTCGAGCGGGCGTAGGCGGGCTGCCCCGGGCGGCGGCTCAGCGGCTCTCGCGGACGAGCACGGTCAGCCGGGCGGCCCGGATGGCGTCGATGAGCGTCTCGCCCGGCGCCACCTCGGCGCCGGCCCACACGACGCTGCGGGTCACGACCGCCGTGTCCGCCACGTCGGCCTCCGGGTCGATCGCCGGCCCCCCGCCGGTGGCGGTGAGGTTGGCGTGGAGGTAGCGGGCCGGAGTACCGCAGTCGAGGACCGGGCCGTCCCACGGGACCACGTCGAGCCGGCCCTCGGCCGCCGCCCGCCGCCACGACATCTCGTACAGGCCGCTGGGCTCGGCGGCCAGCGGCGCCACCTCGGACCACGGCATGACGGCCGCCGCCACCCGGCTCGTCGGCCGCAGCCCGTCGTCGCCGGCGAGGGCCAGGCGCATCCGCTCGCCGTCCCAGCCGGCGACCAGCGGCCCGAGCGTGCCGGGGGCCCACGTGTCGGCGTTGACCACCACCACGGCCCGGCCGTCGGCCCAGGCCCGGAGGTGGCCGAGGGCGCCGGCGGTCCCGAGGGCCTCTGACTCCTCGACCGACAGGTGGACCGGCCCGTCCGCCGCGGTGGACGCCGCCACGTGGTCCTCGATCGCCTCGCGGTCGTGGTGGACGTTGACCGCCACGGCCGGGGTGACCGAGCGGAGCCGGCCCAGCGCCAGGTCGAGCAGCGGCACGCCGCCGACCGGGCACAGCGGCTTGGGCCGCAGCCGGGTCAGCGGGCGGAGCCGCAGCCCGGCGCCGGCGGCCAGGGCGACGCCGCAGAGCCCGTCCCGGTCGACGGTCATCGCATCGGGTCAGTCATGGTGAGCTTTGGCAAGATCGCCCACATGACGACGACGGTGAACGGCATCGACGGCCTGCGGGACCTGGTCGGCACGCAGCTGGGGAGCACCGACTACACGGAGGTCACCCAGGAGCGGGTGAACCTCTTCGCCGAGGCCACCGGCGACCACCAGTGGATCCACGTCGACCCCGAGCGCGCCCGGCGGGAGAGCCCGTTCGGCGGGCCGATCGCCCACGGCTACCTGACGCTGTCGCTGATCCCCGTCCTGCTGCCGCAGATCCTCGTCGTGCACGGGATCTCGATGGGCGTGAACTACGGCTGCGAGAAGGTCCGCTTCCCGTCGCCGGTCCCGGTCGGGGCCAAGCTGCGCATGAGCGGCGAGCTGGTCGGGCTCGAGGAGGTGACGGGCGGCGTCCAGCTGACGGTGCGCGCCACCCTCGAGACCGAGGGCGCCACCAAGCCGAGCTGCGTCGCCGACGTCGTCTACCGCTACTACGCCTGACAGTGCGCGGGACACCGCCGGGCCCGCCCTAGGCCGAGAGGCGCGACCGGACCGCGGCCCACCCGGGCAGCGAGCGGACGGGCGCCAGGTCGGGCTCGCTGTCGAGCAGGCCCGGCGCCCGGAACCCGGCGTCGACGGCGATGCCCACCCAGCGCAGGGCGACGTCGGCGTTCCCGGCCCGTGCCCACGAGCACGCCACCTCGAACGCCGTCTGCGCCTTGCTGCGCGGCCCGGCCTCGAACACCTTCTCGCCCACCTCGGCGGCGGCGCGGAAGCGCTCGGCGTAGTGCAGGTGGGTCTGGAGCCCGCCGGCCGCCTCGAG
>Ga0126307_10000709_pt1 | contig 21867 bp, 23 predicted proteins | sample Plot28_FD_89955 | JGI IMG/M metagenome (GOLD analysis project Ga0126307, IMG submission 89955) | Serpentine soil microbial communities from UC McLaughlin Reserve, CA, USA - Plot28 | ecosystem: Environmental > Terrestrial > Soil > Grasslands | place: USA: UC McLaughlin Reserve, Lake County... | reverse complement strand
GCCGCCGGCGCCGGACGATCCCCTGCTGGCTCGGGACGACGTGATCGTCACCCCTCACGCCAGCTTCTACAGCGAGGAGTCCGTGGCCGAGCTCCAGCGGAAGGCCACCGAGCAGGTGATCGATGCTCTCGCCGGCCGGGTGCCCCGCTACGCGGTCAACGCCGCCGATCTCGGCCTGAGCGGGGGGTGACCACTCCCGTCACCCGCTCCGCTCCCCCGCCAGGCTCCGGTCGCCCGCCGTGCCCACACCCGAGTCGCCGCGGCCGCTGGGCCGTGACGCGATGAGTTCCGCGTCGCCGCCTCGTCAGATCATGCAGGAGACCAGCCAGAACGAGTTCTAGCGGGCGAGACCGGATCGAAAGGAGCGCAGGGATGAGCAGACACGTCGATCGACTGACGGTCGCTGACCTGGCGGACGCCTCCTTCACAGCACGCACGATCGATAGGCCCGTCACGCTCGTCGACGACGCATCGCAGACGATCGTCGTTGTCGACCAGCGAGGCCGGGTCATCGTGCGACCCGGGGAGCGCACCGGCTGAGCCGGCCCCCTCGTCGGGCCGGTCGAGGCCAGGCTGGGGGAGGTCGGGGCCGAGCACCCTCAGCGCCCGGTAGCTGTCTGGCCGCAGCGGCGACGCATAGCCGCTGGGGGCCGCCGCCGGCCAAGGGCGGAGCTGTAGGCCGGCGGTAGCGGCGGTCGCCGGCGCCGGCGCAGCCGGCCTCGATGTCTTCGAAGACGAGCGGATAGGCCCGCTCGTCCTGTCATCGTCAGAGGAGGGCGACACATGAGCACACGGCACATCAACCCCGAGGGGCTCCACCGCAGCCCGGCCTTCAGCCAGGCCGTCGTGGTCGAACAGCCGGCGAAGACGATCTACGTCGGCGGGCAGAACGGCGTCGACGCCGACGGCGAGGTCGTCGGCCCCACCGTCGGGGAACAGGCCAGCCAGGCGCTTCGCAACCTCGCCACCATCCTCGAGAGCGAAGGGGCAAGCCCGGCGAACATCGTGCACTGGACCATCGCCGTGGTCGACGGCCACGCGTTCGACGAAGGTATCGCCGCCTTCCAGCAGGCATGGAACCCGGCCGACCCACCGCCGGCCATCACGGTCCACGTCGTCGCCGGCCTGGGCCCCGAGTTCCTCGTCGAGATCGACGCCGTCGCCGTCGTATGACGCCCCCGGGCGGGGCGAGGATGTCCCGGGGCTTGCCGCCGCCATCCCAGCCACGCCCTCGGGCCTAGGCGTCACGAACAGACGCGGCCCACGAACCGGGCCGGATCGTGGCGTGGCTGGCGCCGTCGGGCGCCAGCCACGCGAGGCCTACGGGCGGTCAGCCATCGCCACGGCTTCCTCGGCGCTGGCGGAGCGAGATCCGGTTGCCGTCCGGATCCACTGCCTCGACGCGGACTCCGAACGCGTAGTCCTCGGGTTCGGACTTGTCGAATGTCACACCGCGGTCGCGGAGCACCTCGAAGTCTTTCCTCAGGTCGTCCGACTCGAGGAAGACCGGACCGGGCACGCTGCCCGGCTCCGTCTCGGCCGGCTGCCCCGAGGCAGGAGCGTGCGGCCAAAGGATGATCTCGAGCGGACTGCCAGGGACGCCTACGGTGAGGAAGCGTCCTTCAGGACCCGGATAGTCGACGTGCTTCTCCAGGCCTAGCTGTTCCGTATAGAACTTCAGCGCGCGGTCTTGATCGGTGACATAGAGCGTCACGTACATGACGTTTGTCAGCATCGTGTGGTCCTTTCCATTTGTTGGTCTGACGACCTTCACGATCTGGGCTCAGGCCTGCCAGGAGCCGGCCACGGTACGGGTGGCGGCGTTGAGGCGGTTCCAGACGTTGATCACGCCGATGTTCAGCAACAGGGCGGCGAGCTCGGTCTCGTCGTAGTGCTCGGCCGCCTCGGCCCAGATCTCGTCGGTGACCGACTCGGGCCGGTCGGCGAGACGGGTGGTCGCCTCGGTCAGCGCCAGGGCGGCCCGCTCGGCATCGGTGAACCAGGGGGCCTCCCGCCAGGCGGCCACGGTGGCGATGCGCTCCTCGGACTCGCCGGCCTTGCGCAGCTCACGGGCGTGCATGTCGACGCAGAAGCTGCAGCCATTGATCTGGCTGGCCCGCAGCTCGACCATCTTCAGCGTGGCGAACGGCACACCGGTCTTGCTGACTGCCGTGCTCAAGGCCTGCATCGCCTCGAAGGCGCCGGGGACGACCATGGCAGGGTGGTTCATGCGGGATTGCATCTACGTTCCTCCCGTTGGCGGCCCGGGGTGCCGATTCGCCTCGGAGTTCGAGCCGGTCGTCGGTCACACCGGGTGGGTCTGTGTTGCATCGTCGCTTCACTGACGGGCCCCGACGGGAGAATGTGACGGATGGTCGAAAAAACCCTGCTGGCCGACCGCTTCGAGGAGCACCGGACCCGCCTGAAGGCGGTCGCGTACCGGCTGCTGGGGTCGCTCAGCGAGGCGGAGGATGCCGTCCAGCAGGCCTGGCTGCGCCTCACCCGGGCCGACACCGACGAGATCGTGAACCTCGGCGGGTGGCTGACCACGGTCGTGTCTCGGATCTGCCTGGACATGCTGCGCTCCCGCCAGGCCCGAGCAGAAGAGGCGTTCGACACCCACGTCCCCGACCCGATCGTGACCAGCGCCGACTGGCTCGACCCCGAGCACGAGGCGGTCCTCGCCGACTCGGTCGGCGTGGCGCTGCAGGTGGTGCTCGACCGGCTGAACCCTCCCGAGCGCCTGGCGTTCGTCCTCCACGACATGTTCGCCGTGCCCTTCGACGACGTCGCCACCCTGGCGGGACGCACCCCCGACTCGGTGCGCCAGCTCGCCAGCCGGGCGCGGCGCCGGGTGGCGGACTCGGCGCCCATCCCGGACAAGGACGTGGCTCGCCAACGGGACACGGTCGACGCTTTCTTCGCCGCGGCCCGGGGCGGCGACTTCGAGGCGCTCGTGGCCGTGCTCGACCCCGACGTGGTGCTGCACGCGGACGGCGGTAGGCCCGAGGTCTCGGCCCTGGTGCGCGGTGCGGCGACCGTCGCCAAGCGGGCGATCATGTTCCGCGCCCCGGCTGCCACCGTGGTCCCGGTACTGGTCAATGGGGCCGCGGGCGTCATCGTGGTCGTGGACGGCAAGCCCACGAGCTTGATGGCCTTCACCGTCCGGGACGGCCGGATCGCCCAGATCGACAGCATCGCCGACCCCGACCGCCTCGCGTCCCTCGGCCTACCCCTCCGATGACCGGCACGAAGGGGCCGCGGCCACGCGCCGATGCGTTCGAATCCTTCCGGCGTCAGATGGCGACTCTGCGATAGACGAGGTCGAAGTCGGTCCTGTAGTTGGTGAGGTCTTCGGCGCTCTCCCAGCATCCGGTGATCGTGTTCCCGTCATCGCGGATGCTCGCGGTGAAGCGTTGTGAGAACGGCTCGCCCTCCCGCCGGAGTTTCCACTCGCCGTTGCCGATTCCTCCGCGGTTGGTTGTTCCGTTGATCGCACGCTCCTCCTGTTGTGCTCATCCGCTCCCCCGGAGCCACCGGTTTCTCTGGATGAGATCGCGGGTGTCAGGGCTTGGTGGCCGTGACGATCCACGCCGCGCCGCCGAGGGTGACGCCATCGGGAGCGGCGAAGGGCGCCAACTAGGCGCGCACGGCATCCCACGCGGCGGCAGCGTCATCGTCGCTGACGTCGGCCATCACCGTCGCCGCCATGTCGGTGCCCTGGATGAACGTGACGGTGTCGTCCACCGTGGCGCCCATCGGCATCGGGCACCGAAAGTCGTCGACGCCCACGTCGGCGAAGCCGGCGCCCTCCAGGATGGAGCGCATGCGATCGCGATCGGCGAGCGAGAACGGGCCGGGCCCACCAGGTTCACCCAGGTCCGGCATCGGCACATGCGCCAGCGCAGCGCCGATGGGCACCATGAGCCACTCGTTGGCCGGCAACTCCTGCCAACACGCGAAGACGACGCGCCCTCCCGATCGCATCGATCGGGCCAGGTTCGCGAACGCAGCGTCCGGATCGTCGAAGAACATCACTCCGAAGCGGCTGACGATTGCGTCGAAGCCCGCGTCGGGAAGACGGTGCACCTGCGCGTCGCCTTGCTCGAAGTGCACGTTCTCCAGGTCCGCGACGCGGGCGCGGGCGGTCGCCATCGCCAGCATCGGCCCGGATATGTCCAAGCCGACGACCGAGCCGTCCGGAGCGACGAGCGGCCCGATCGCCAGGCTCAGCGCCCCGTTGCCGCACCCGACGTCGAGGACCCGTTCCCCCGGGCGTGGCGACAGCATGTCCACCACGCGGTCGCCGAACCCGCTGTTGATCTGGTCGTACCGCGCCTGCTGCGCGACCCAGTGCTCGCCGCCCGAGCCGTCCCAGTACTCGACCTGCTCGACGTTTGGCATCTTCCCCAACCGTAGATCGACATGCGGCCCCGTCCGACGCGGATGTCCATATCGAGCCGCACGTCATTCTGTTGAAGTCCGTTCAGGATCTTGGTCCACCCGGGGCTCCGGCGGCACGGCACGTCCTTGCGTCGTTCCCTAAGCCGCTCGCACGGCCGGTCAGAGGCGCCGGTACATGATGTGCAAGCCGACGTAACCCTCGAGCGGGTGGTGGAAGCCCTCGGGCACGGTGGCGCAGCTTGCCCGCACGACGCGGCCGGTCACAGCGGATTCGCTCAGTCCGGGCCGGCGTCGAGCGGGACCCCCATCGGCAGGAGCGTCGACGTCCGCACCCACGGCACCGAACGTGCCGTACCGACCGCTCGGGCGCCCCACCGCAAATGCTCTTCCACCGGCAGGGGCAGCTCCTGGTGCCGGGGTCCGGACGGCGGTGCCTCGTCGCTGAGGCGCGCAACGGCGGCTCGGTCGTCGGCCCCGGAACGGCGGCCCGGACCCCCGGGTTCGGAACGGCGACCCGGAACGGTGCTCGAAGCGCCGGCTGCGGCTCAGGCGGTGGTGAGGTGGCGGTCGAACCAGTCCAGCGTGCGCTGCCAGGCGTCGGCCGCGGACGCGGCGTGATAGCTAGGCCGCTCGTCGTTGTGGAAGGCGTGTCCGGCCTCGGGGTAGCGCACGACCTCCGTGGGCTGGCCGGAGGACGCGGCCGCGGCGCGCAGCTCCTCGACCTCGTCCGGCGGGATCGACCCGTCGAGGTCGCCGAACAGGCCCAGCCACGGGGCCTCGAGCAGCGCGGCCTCCTCGGCCAGCGGCGGGAAGCCGAACCGGCCCTTCCTCACGCCGCCCCCGTAGAACGTGACGCCTGCGCCCACCGTGCGCTCGGCCGTGGCGACGAGCGCCAGCGAGCCGCCCATGCAGAAGCCGACGATGCCCGTGGCGTCGGGCGGGATGCCGCTCGCGTCGATCCGGGCGAAGGCGGCGTCGAGGTCGTCGAGGACGCCCTCGGCGGTGAGCTTGCCCGCCTCGGCGAACGAGCCCTTGTCGTCGTAGGCGAAGACCGGGTCGCCGCTGCGGTGGAACAGGTGGGGCGCCACGGCCAGCCAGCCCTCGGCCGCGAGCCGCCGGCACACGTCCTCGATGTGGCGGTTGACGCCGAAGACCTCTTGCACCACGACGAGTCCCCCCTTCGGGGTGCCCGACGGCTCGTGGAGGGAGAGCGGTGTGTCGTCTGCCACGGCGGCGAACCTACTCCTCCCGTCGCCCGTCGGGGCCGCCCGATGACGTTTCGAGGCGCCACCATCCGCGCGTGTCGATTCGCTCACTCGGGTGCCGCGTGAGCGGGCCGACACCTACGCTGACGCCCATCATGGACACGACGCGAGGCAGGGTGGCGGTCGAGCGGGGAGAGAAACGAGTCCGTGCGTATCTGAGCGGTTGGCTGGTCGCCGACACGACCACACCGCTCCTGGTGTGGGAGACGCCGTTCTACCCGACCTACTACTTCCCGGTCGCCGACGTGCTCGCCGAACTGATCCCGACGGGGCAGGTCGACCACTCGCCGAGCCGGGGCGACGCCGAGCGGTTACACGTGCGGGTCGGCGGGCCGATGGCCCGAATCGAGGCGCTGGGCGCCTGCCACGTCGTGCGGTCGTCGCCCATCGATGCGCTGCGGGGGCACTGCCGGATCGACTGGGCGGCGATGGACGCCTGGTTCGAGGAGGACGAGCAGATCCACACCCATCCCCGCGACCCTCACCGGCGGGTTGACGTGCTCGCGTCGTCGCGGCGGGTGCAGGTCGTCGCAGGCGACCTCGTGCTCGCCGATGCAACCCACGTGGCCGGGCTGTTCGAAACGGGCCTGCCGACGCGGTGGTACATGCACAAGGTCGACGTGCGAATGGACTTGCTGGTCCCGTCGCCGACCGTGACCCACTGCCCGTACAAGGGTCAGGCCGAGTACTACTCGCTGCGCGCGGGCGAGGAGGCGATCGACGACATCGCCTGGTCGTACGTCGCGCCGCTGCCGGAGAGCCAGAAGATCGCCGGCATGATCGCGTTCATGCCGACCGACCGGGTCTTCGTGGCCGTCGAGGGCGAGTAGCGCGTCGTCTTGGCGTCGGCGGGTGGGTCGCCGCTCGTCAAGCCGGTGCCGGGCGGGGGTGCCCGCCGTGCTTGGATGGGCCGATGTCCACCTCCGGCTCCCCCGCCGACCCGCAGCCGGCCCACTTGTCCGGGACGAACGGCCACGACCCCTCGCCGGACGCTGCTCCAGGCGACGTGCCGGTCGGCGCTGCGCCGCGCGACGCGGCGCGGGGCGACGGACCGCCGGGGGTGCCGACCGACGCTGCGGCGAGCGACGTGGCGCCGACCGAGGGTGTCGCCGCCGACGCCGCCGACATCGAGAACGTCGGCACGACCATGGTGCAGGAGCTGACGCAGCTGCTGGGTAGCTGGGAGGCGCAGGCCCTCACGCTGGCCGAGCGGGGCGTCGACCCGCGGCCGCTGCTGGCGGCGCTCGCCCAGAACCTGCGGACCGTGGCCGACTCGCTGGACGGTGGCGTGGCCCGCTCCGAGGCCCCCGAGGGCTGAGACGGTGCGCGGATAGGTCAGTGTTGTCCCTCGGCCGCTGGGCGGATGAGAGGGCGAACGATGCGGTCTCTCCGCTCCTGGCGCCTTCGGCGCCTGGCCGCTGGGCCACGGCATGTTTGCCGGCGCAGCCTCTCAGGCTGCGTCGCCCGGGCCCGCCGGCGCGCTCGGCTTGGCCGTTCGGGCGGGCGCGGGCCTGCGGGCGTGGGCGTGCGTCCTACTCGAGGGTCGCGCAGCCCGTGCCGGCGCTGCCTTTGCCCGGGTCGAAGATGGCGGGCAGGCCGCCGGTGCTTCAGGTTTGGCTCCTTTGTGGGCGGCGGGCGTCCAGAGGCGTTCAGAGCTGTTGTGTCGAGCAGGTCTCACGCGGCGGCTGCCGTGCCTGCGGGGCTGCGACGGGGGCCGTTCAGCGGCGGCGATCCTGCCGGCGGTCGCGCCGGTCCTCGCGCCTGTCCTGGCGGCGATTCACGCCTCGCGACACGACGGCGGCGGTGCCCACCACGGCGGCCGTCCTGGCGACTGGAGCGCCGATGACGCCGCGCCGTACAGCTCGTGCTGGTCGGAGGGGCATGTCAGTCTCCTTCAGTCGTCTCTGCTTCTTCGGCCTGGAGGGACGCTGCGATCGCCTGGATGGGGATCCGGCCCGTGGCGATCATCTGGCCGCCCGCCCGGCGAGCGGCCGAGGCGAACGGCGCCGCCCACGAGTTCTCCCAGACAACGACGCCGGCCGTGCTGCCGGTCTCCATCGCCTCGGCGAGGTGCGCCACGTCCTCGGCCGCCAGGACTTCGGCGATCTCTGCCTCGAGTACACGCAGCTCGCTGACCTCGTCGAGGTCGTCGACCTCGAAAGCGTCGACGGTGCCGTCCTCCGCCTTGTGCAGGATCAGCAGGTCGAGCAGGCGGATGGCCCCGGAGTCGACGAGGGACGAGAGCTCTGCGGCCATCTCGCCGGTGAAGTTGCTGCTTCCCGCTGGGAACTCGATCACGAGGTAGTCCACAGGGCCCAGCTCGTCGATCTCGGTCGAGTTCATCCAAGGTCTCCGATCGACTGGACGTCCGTCCAACCGCCACGTGACGAACCCGTCGTGAGCGCCGGTGGATGGGTCGTCATCGGCGCAGTTCGCCGCCGTGTGCGGTCAGGGCGTAGATCACGAACGCGTCGATGGCGATGATGGTGAGGGCCCACACCGGGTAGGCGGGGATGAACAGGAAGTTGGCGATCATGCTGACACTGGCCACAAGGACGGCGACCGCTCGGGCGAGGACGTTGCCGCTGAGCAACCCGATGCCGGCCAGGAGAACGACGATGCCGATGATGAGGTGCACCCAGCCCCACGTGGTCAGGTCGATGTAGAGGTCGGCGCGGTTGCCCCACACGACCCAATCGTCGTTGACGATGGCGACGAAGCCGTAGATGGCGTTCATGATCCCCGCGAGGATCATCAGTACCGCCGCGAAGAAGATCCAGCCGACCCAGCCGGTGCGGTCTCGGTAAGCCTCGCGCGATCCAGCCTGCTCTCGCGTCATCTCGGTTGCCATGGTCCGTCTCCTTTGGTGCAGGGTCGATGTCGTTGCGCTGGGCCGAGGGCCTAGTCGCGACCCCTGGCTTTCCGGGTGGTCTCACGCTCGCCGGCAGGCAGGTGAGTGGTCACCACCCAACCGTGGGTGAGACTGATCGGGGTCCCGGTTCGCCGGGCGGCGCCGGCCACGCGTCGACCATCCAGCAACTAGGGCCCAAAGGTCACGGCCTGGGTGCCCGCCGCGCCCGGCGCCTCAAGGCTCGCGACCTAGGTTCGGGGCCTCTCAGCAGCGACCATCTCATGGCCTGGTCGGTGACCGGAGGCGGCACGGTGTGGCCGACCCACGTCATGTGGCCGAGGTAACCAAGGTGCCGCGGCACCGAGTGGCGCCGAGGAGGTGCCGGCGATGCCGTCGCGGCTGCTGGAGTCCCATGAGCTGATCATCGGTGAGGTTCGTGACGCAATAACCGGCGACCGGCGCCAACCGTGACGACGGCACCAACGACCTGTCGATGAGCGACGTGCTGCGCCGCCACGAGCCGCAGGTCTGGTTCATCGCCGAGCACCTCGTCGACACACCCGCCACGCACCTGACAACCTGACGTGTTCGCAAGCTCGACCCCCGGTGAGACCCTGATGGGGAGGGTGGCGATGACGGTACAGACCATGCGCGCGTGGGCCGTCGACGAGCCCGGTCCCATCGACGGCCACCCGCTGAGGCTGGTCGAGCGGCCGGTCCCGGTGCCGGCCCCCGGGCAGGTGCGGGTGCGGGTCGCGGTGTGTGGTGTGTGCCGCACCGACCTCCACCTGGCCGAGGGTGAGTTGCCGCCAAAGCACCGTCAGGTGATCCCGGGCCACGAGGCCGTCGGGACCGTCGACCTCGCCGGCGAGGGAGCGACCCGCTTTACGGTGGGCGACCGTGTCGGGGTGCCATGGCTGGCGCACACATGCGGCGTGTGCGCGTTCTGCCGGACAGGCCGGGAGAACCTGTGCATCGATCCCCGCTTCACCGGGTGGGATGTCGACGGCGGTTACGCCGAGTACCTGGTGGCCGACGAGGACTACGCCTACCTGCTGCCCGGCGGGTTCGATGACGAGACGGCCGCGCCGCTGCTGTGTGCCGGCATCATCGGCTATCGGGCGCTCCGGCAGTCGGGTTGTCCCCCAGGGGGGCGCCTCGGCATTTACGGTTTCGGGGGCTCGGCGCACCTGACGGCCCAGATTGCGATCGCGGAAGGCACGCGGGTCCACGTGCTCACGCGTGCGGCCGGGGCCCGCGGGCTCGCGCTCGAGCTCGGCGCCGCCAGCGCCGCGGGCGGAGCGGACGCACCGCCCGAGCCACTCGACGCCGCCATCCTGTTCGCCCCCGCCGGCGCCCTGGTGCCGCCGGCGATGGCGGCCCTGGACCGGGGCGCCACCCTGGCGGTGGCCGGGATCCACCTGACCGACATCCCCCCGCTCAACTACGAGGCCCACCTCTTCGAGGAACGGGTGCTGCGCAGCGTCACGGCCAACACCCGCGCCGACGGTCGAGAGTTCCTGGCGATCGCGGAGCGCATCGGCATGCAGGTGACCACGACGCGTTACGGGTTCGATCAAGCCGACATGGCACTCCGGGACCTGGCGCACGAGCGCGTCAGAGGCGTCGCCGTGCTCGACGTTAGCGGTCCGTGAGCATCCCGCCGGCACCGTAAGAGGGGCTGCCGCTGGCACGGACATTGGAGCCGGTTGCGGCGTGCCATGGGCGACGTCTGCAGCTCCTCCTCGTCGACGAGCCCGGTGCAGTCTGCTGCAGAGCCCGGACCGGACGCTCGCCGTCGCCGGCGAGCGGGTCTCGAGCAACCACGTCATGAAGGCCGAGAGATGGTCACGGTCGACGTCGGTGATCGCCGTCACGCCGGCGGCCGCGAGGTGGCGGCGAGCTGGTCGGCGGACCCGCGTAGGTCTTCCCTGTCTTCGGCGCCAGGTTGGGGGCCCGCAGGTCCCGCCGCCACGACGCCACGAGGGCCTCCATCTCGGTCACGATCCGGCGAAGCTATCCAGTGCGAGAGCGCCGTCCTGACGAACCCGCGTTCGCCAAGCAACCATAAACGTCCAGGTCACGACCCCCGAGCGCCCCCGCCAGGATTCGAACCCGGGACCCGCTGCTTAGAAGGCAGCCGCTCTATCCACTGAGCTACGAGGGCAGGCGACCGACAACGCTACTTGGCACCTTCGCCGAGGCCACCATGGCGGGACGGCCACAGCCGCTGCTTACGGCGGAGCCGGAGATCAGCCCGCCAGCTCCGCGTTGCCCGAGCCGAACGGTTGGCGGGCGGTCCCGTTCGCTCAGCTAGGCTGACCTGTCCCGTGGTGGCCGTAGCTCAGGTGGTTAGAGCGTCAGGTTGTGGCCCTGAAGGTCGGGGGTTCAAGTCCCCTCGGTCACCCCACGTCACAGCGTTGCGCCGCTGACCGAAGTACATCGAAAGTCGCATCGTCCCAACTATCCCCAACTACAGGGCGCCCTGTAGCGGCGCCGGGACGGCACAGTCCTCCTCGCCTCTACCGGGTCGCTCAGCAAACCCTCGGATGGCCGGGTGCGCATCGCGAGGACCGTCGCCTACCGGCACCTTGGTCCCGCTCGGATGACCGAGCAGATCGCCGCTATGTGCTCCTCACAGGTGAGATCGGCGCCGTCGTTCTGTGCGCATCGAACAACCGCAACGGATGGCAGCTTCGCGACCAACCGGTTCGGCGTTAGTGCTCGGTCGGGGGTGCCTCGGCGAGGCAGCGAGCGATGACGGGTGTGTAGGCGCGACCGGCGATCGTCGGGGTGAGTCGCAGTGAGATTTCGCCCGCCGTCCCCTGCGGGCAGAGATGGGCGACAACGGTGAGGGCGTCGTTGTTGTCGTCGAGGACGCGCAGGAGGTGTTCGTCGACTTCGACGATGACGGTTCGCCCGGCGTGGCCAATGCCGACGTGGATGCGTTGGCCGATGACCTGGATGGCGCCACGGCTCGACACCCGCCGCTGGACAAGGACAGGGCCGGGACGGGGTTCGGGTCGACGCCCAATCCGCGCCCAGTGAGAGGGCGAGTCTTGTGCACACGCAGTCACCGCCGGGTCGTCGTCGCCCACCGACCTGCGCCCGTGAGCACCCAGGTCGGCCAGCACAAGCCGCGACTACCCACAGCGGCACTCTCCAGGTGGTGACAGTCGCGGGGGACGTCCCACGAGACCGGTCGCGGTTACCCTGGCGGGCGTCGTGCCTTCCGTCGTAGCCGCACGTCGGGGTGCGTTCGCGATGGCCGGTATGACCATGCGGTCGGCGGCTTGCCGGGCCCGGAAGGTCGGGGCAAGGAGCGGCGATGGAGTTCCGTATCCGGGGGCGAGATCACGGGTCGCCGAGGACCGTGCTCACCGCCCTCGCCGCCAACCTCGCCATCGCCGTCGCCAAGTTCATTGCCTTCGCCTTCACCGGGTCGGCGTCGATGCTGGCCGAGGGCATCCACTCGGTGGCCGACACCTCGAACCAGGCGCTGCTGTTAGTAGGCCGGCGCCGCTCGCGTCGCCGCGCCACCGTCGAGCACCCCTTCGGCTTCGGCCAGGAGGCCTACTTCTCGGCCTTCCTGGTGGCCATCGTGCTGTTCAGCCTGGGCTCGCTGTTCTCGCTGTTCGAGGGGTTCGACAAGCTCCGCCACCCCCACGAGGTCGAGTCGCTGGGCTGGGCGGTGGCGGTGCTGGTGTTCGCCATGGTCTCCGAGGGCTGGGCCCTGCGGACCGCAGCCCAGGCGGCCCGGCCCGAGCTGCGGGGCTCGTGGTGGAGCTACGTCCGCGACACCCGTTCGCCGGAGAACGCGGTGGTGCTGCTCGAGGACAGCGCCGCCGAGATCGGCCTCACTGCGGCGCTGATGGGCATCTTGGCCACCGCGGTCACCGGCGACGCCCGCTACGACGCGGTGGGAACGATGGTCATCGGCCTCGTCCTCGGGTTCGTCGCCATCGTGCTGGCCATCGAGATGCGGAGCCTGCTGATCGGCGAATCGGCCGACGACGAGGACCTGGGCGCCATCCGCGGCGTGTTCGCCTCCGTGCCCGCCGTCGAGCGGGTGGTCGACCTGCGGACCATGCACATGGGCCCCGACGACATCCTGGTCGCGGCCCGGGTCGAGCTCGACGCCGGCCTCGACGCCGACGAAGCCGGCGCGTGCATCGCGCAGATCACCGCAGCCATCCGGGCCCAGGTGCCCGAAGCTCAGCGGGTCTACATCGAGCCCGAGCCCGGCATCGACGCCGGCGGCGCCTCAGTCGTCGATCCCGATGAGGACGCTGGCAACGAGGCCGAACCCGAACCCCCGCCTGAGCGCGATCCCCGGGCCGAACCCGAGCCCCAGAGATCTCCCGACTAGCTGTTGTTCCAGGGAGCTTGTTGACGAGGGCTGTCATGGGTGGGAGCCCGGCGTGGGCCGTGTGGGGCCTGGTGGTGTTGTAGCCGGTGACCCACGGTGCCAGGGCGTCGAGGCGTTGGCTGTTGGAGTGCCAGGGCTGGTCGTAGGCGAACTCTTCGAGCAGAGTGCGGTTGAAACGTTCCACCTTGCCGTTGGTCTGGGGTCGATGCGGGCGGATGCGTCTGTGGGTGATGCGGCGGGCGGTAAGGAGGTCCTGGAAGGCGCGTCCGTGCCGGTAGGAGATGGCCACCGTCCGCTGGCCCTCGCTCGACTGACGCTGGGTGGCCCTCGCTCGACTGACGGTGGAAGTGCGACCCGAGGCTTACTCGGACGCGCTCTGCCAACGTGTCGGGGCCAGCGCCTGGAGCGCGGTAAGCTGCATGCGCCGAAAAGTAGATCGCCCTGTCCCGGGCCGCAGCCGGCGCGCGACCGCGGAATCCCCACGGTCGCGCAGTCGGACTTCCGCGAGGCCGCCTGAGGTCCGCCGGGCGAGGCGCGGGGCGGACCTCGCCCGACGACCGGTCAGTCAGCCGTCCGGGCGCTCAATGCAACCCAACCGGCGGTGGCCAGCAACGCCAGGCCCACCAGCACGGCCAGGTGGCCGCTCGGGGTGCCCAGGTCGAGCCAGGGCTCCTGTATGGACCGCACGACGTGGGTGAGGGGTATCACGTTCGCGATCGAACTCATGGGGTCTCCCATAGCGTCGGGCGGCGGACCAGCTCCGCCCAGCAGGAAGAACGGGAAGAAGAGCAGCATGCCGAGGCCCTGGGCGGAGCGGGCGCTGGGCATGGCCATGCCCAGGGCGATGCCGATGCTGACAAAGGCGAACGTGCCGAGCAGCGTGCCGACGGCGACGCCGAGGAGGTCGTCGGGCTCGGGTAGCCCGTAGACCAGGTGGCCGGCCACCAGCAGGACGGCGACGGCGACGGCGGCGATGACCATGGCGACGAGGATCCAGGCCGCCGGGAGCGCCCAGCGGGGGTAGCGGCTGACCTCGAAGCGGCGCAGCACCCCCCGCTCGCGGTAGGACGCCAGGTGCACCGGCAGCATGACCAGGCCGATGGCGGCGATCACGACGCCGATGTAGGCGGCGACGTAGAAGTCGGAGGGCAGCGCTCCCTCGAAGTTGGGGTCGTCCTCGTCGAAGACCCCGCCGAGTATCAGCACGGTGAGCACGGGGAAGGCGAACACGAACGTGAGCACCATCGGCTCGCGGACGAACAGCTTCATCTCGGTCACCGCGAGACGCCACAGCGAGCGCATCACGACACCCCTTCCAGCGTGCGGTCAGCGGCCTCGGACCGTGGGTCGGCGCCGGTGTCGCTGATCAGGGCGATGAGCGCGTCCTCGAGCTCTGGGTGGTGGACTCGGAGGTCGGGTGGACCAAGATGGTCGTCGCCCAGCGCGGCGGCGCACACGGGTGCGACCAGCTGGTTCGAGCCGGTGACCCGGATGCATTCGCCGTCGGGCTCGACCCGGTCTACCCCGGGCAGGCCCGCCAGGGCGGCCGGGTCGAGGGACGCGGGCCGGGTGAACGTGACCGTGGTCGAGCGGGCGTGGCGCTCGATGAGCTCCGCCGGCGTGCCGTCGTCGACGACGCGGCCACCGCGCATGACGGCGACCCGGTCGCAGAGCACCTCGGCCTCGTCCATGAAGTGCGTGACGAGCACCACCGTCGTTCCGCAGTCGCGCACGTCGCGTATCGCGCCCCACACCTCGCGACGGGCGAGCGGGTCGAGCCCCTGGGTCAGCTCGTCGAAGAACACCACCTGGGGACCGTTGAGCAGCGCCAGCGCGATGAACAGGCGCTGGCGCTGCCCTCCCGACAGAGACGCGAAGCTGGATCGCCGCAAGCCAGCCAAATTCCACGTCTCCAGGAGCCGGTCGGCCGAGCGTCGGTCCCCGTCACCGAAGAGCAGCACGGCCTCGTCGACCCGCAGCCGGTCGGGCAGCGCCGACGACTGCAGCTGGCTGCCGACCAGCGCCCGCAACCGCGACCGCGCCGTCCGCGGATCCAGGCCCAGCACCCGCATGTGGCCGCTGTCCGGCTTCCGCAGACCCTGTAGGCACTCGACCGTCGTCGTCTTGCCGGCGCCGTTGACCCCGAGGATGCCGAAGATCTCGCCCTCCGTCACCGCGAACCCGACATCGTCGACGGCCAGGTGGGGGCCGTAGCGCTTCATCAGTCCGTGCACCTCGATCACCGTCGTCATCGAGGATGTCCTCCCAGTGGTGGGCTGGCCGCGCCGACGCTCGATCGGCGGGAGAATGTGTTGGTCATCCAGGGGCTCCACTCGCCGGGACCGTCCCTCAGCCACCAGGCCACGGAGACCGTGCCGTCGGGGTTGGCGCGGATCCGGCCCTCGTCGTCCAGGTCGTACTGGAAGCGTGCCGGCCCCTCGAACGTGAGCTTGCCGCCCGCCACCACTCCCTCGTCACGGTTGCCCTCCTCGGTGAACGGGCCGTCGTTGCTGAAGAAGATGTTGCGGAACCTCCCGGCCTCCGCGTCGTAGCCCCAGACTCACGCCACGCTGAGGGGGCTCGTCGCCGAACACCGTCTCGTAGGTGCTGACGAGGAAGTAGCCACCATCGAACCAGGTGAGGGTCTCGGCGCTGATGACGGGTACGCCCGGGCCGAGCACGCTGTCGAGGGTGTGGTCCTCCGCCACCCACTCCTGGACCAGCGGCGCGAGTCGCTCGAGCTCGGGGGATGGCGGCGGCACGCCCTCCGCCTGGTCGCTGCCGTCGCCGGCCATGGTCACCGCCTCCTCTGTCGACTGCCGCGAGCGCGCTGGGCGTCCTCGCGGACGATCGTGTTGAGAACCTCGAGGTCGTAGCGTTCGAAGGCGCGCACGTAACGGGCGAGCAGCTGCCGCCGCGGTTCGTCATGCGGTGCGGACGCATCGGCCGGCGGGGGCTCGCGGTCCGCCAGGGTCGAGCGGGCCCGTTGCAGCGCACTGTTGACCGACGCCACGCTCATCTCAAGCAGCTCCGCGACTTCGACGGCCCTCCAGCGCAGGACGTCCCGCAGGATCAGCACCGCCCGTTGGCGGGGTGGCAGGCGCATCAACGCGGCCAGCGCGAGCCCCAAGGCCTCGCGCCCGACGGCCTCCTCGGCGGGGTTGCCGAGCGCCGCATCGACCGGATCGGTGTCCATCGCCGCCACGCCCATGGCCTGCCCCCGCCCGGGGGCGGGCCCGCGGGCCCGATCGGGGGCCGCGAGCTCCATGCGCCGCGCGCGGCGCTGCCTCGCCCGGAGGCTGTCGAGGCACACGTTGTAGGCGATGCGGTGGAGCCACGTTCGCAGCGCCGCCCGCCCCTCGAAGTGATCGAAGCCGCGCCAGGCTCGCACGAGGGTCTCCTGCACGGCGTCCTCGGCGTCGGCCGACCCGAGCATCCGCCGGCAGAAGGCCGTCAGCTCCGGCCGATGTTGCTCCAGCCGGCGCTCCGGTCCACCGGCACGGGTCGCGCGTGGTCGGCATCCGGCCTCGTCGTCGAGCACCAGTGACGTCACCGTGGGCATAACCTCCTCTGCGAGCTCGCGCGGTCATGCAAGGGGCGCGAGACTCGGGCTCGCAGGCGCGAGATCCCATCTCGCGGGCCAGTCGGGAACAACCCTCGGAGAAGGCTGTGGAGGCAGCTGCGCTGATCGGGCGGGACCGCCCCGCGAGAACCCTGCAGGCTGAGATCACTCGCACCGTCGACAGCCATGGCGGCCTGGCGCTCGTCACCGGGGAGGCCGGGATCGGCAAGACGGCGCTGGTCGTCGCGGCCGTGGACGAGGCCAGGCGCCGTGGCGCCCTGGTGCTCAGCGCTGCGTGTTGGGAACGAGAGGGCGCACCCGGCTACTGGCCCTGGGTGCAGGTCGTGCGCAGCCTGCAACGGTCGGCGGATCCCGACGAGTGGCGGGCCGCGCGCGCGGCGGCCGGCGACGATCTGTCGTTCCTGTTGGGTGAGGCGAGCGAGGCCCCGCGAGCGGCCGGGTCCGACGGCGAGGCCTTCCGGCTCTACGACGCCGTCACGACCCTGCTAGTGACGGCGTCGCGCCACCGGCCTGTGGTCGCGGTGGTCGAGGACCTGCACTGGGCCGACCCGGCCTCAGTCAAGCTCCTCGACTTCGTCGTCCGTCACAGCTGGTTCGAGCGGCTGCTGGTCGTGGGGACCTACCGTGACGACGAGGTCGAGGCCGCCGATCACCCCCTGCGCCCCTTGATCCTGCCGCTCGTGGCCCACGCCACGACCGTCGCGTTGGGCGGGCTGGACCGCGACTCGGTGACGCTGCTCGTGGCCCGGACCGCCGGTCGAGAACCGGGGAAGGAGTTGGCCGCCGAGGTCCACCGTCGCACCGGCGGCAACCCGTTGTTCGTGGAGCAGATGGCCCGCCTCTGGCACGGCGGGACGTCGATCGCCGGCATGGCATCGGTGATCAGTAACGCCATCGAACGGCGTCTGGCGCATCTCCGCCCCGGCATCGTGGACGCCCTCACCGGCGCCGCCGTCCTGGGCACCGAGTTCCACTCGGAGGTCCTCGCCGCGTGCCTGTGTATGACGTCGGCGGACGTGAACGCCGACCTTCACCAGGCGGTCGCTGCCCGGCTGGTGGTGTCCCTCGACGGGGGGCGGTTCGCGTTCGCGCACGATCTCGTCCGGGAGACGCTGTACGAGTCACTCGAGGAGGCGGAGTTGCGACGCCGCCACGCCGCCGTCGTGCAGGCGGTGGCGCGTGCACCTGCGCTCGGTGCCCACGTCGTGCCGGCCGACCGGGCCAACCACGCGCGCCTGGCGATCCCCGAGGTCCGAGCGGACGACGCGCTCGTCCTCCTCCTCGACGCGGCCCGTGATGCGTCGAGGCGGCTGGCCTCGGAGGAGGCAGCCCGCCACTACACCCACTCTCTCGACCTCGTGCCCGGCGAGGCCCCTCGCGAGCGGGCGGCCATCGCGCTCGATCTGGGCGTTGAGCAACAACGGGGTGGCGACCTCGCCCAGGCGCGCCGGACCTTCGAGGGCGTCGTCACGGTCGCCCGGGACCTCGACGATCCCGAGCTGCTGGCTCGCGCCGCACTGGGGCTTCACGGGCTCGGCATCGCCCGACGAGAGCCCGGCGATCACCAGATCGACCTCATCGACGAGGCACGGGCACGGCTCCTCGACGACGACCTCACGCCGGACAGCCGGCTGGCGGTGCACCTGCTCGCCGCCGCCAGTCGCGCCCGTACCCACCACACGCCGCTCGACCCCGCCGCCTCGGGCCTCAGCGTCCGCGCCGTCGAGGTCGCCCGGCGCAGCGGCGACGACGAGGCGCTGGGGTCGAGCCTCCTCGCCCGTCACGACGCCGTCTGGCGGCCGGGGACGGCGAAGGAGCGGGCCGCCCTCGCCGACCAGATGACCAGCGCGGCGCGGCGCAGCGGGAACCGGGAGCTGGAACTGCAGGCGTCGCTGCTACGGATGGTGGCCCTCCTGGAGCTGGGCGATCCGGCCGCCATGAAGGAGCAGGCGTCGTTCGCCGCGATGGCCGTGCGCACGCACCTGCCGCGGTTTCGCTTCCTGGCCCTGTCGCGCCAGGGCACCATCGCGATACTCACCGGCAACTTCCACGAGGGCCGGTCGTTCCTCGATCAGGCGCTGGCACTCGGCCAGCGGCTGGGCGAGGCGGACAGCACCGGGGTATGGCGGGGCCAGATCTGGGGACTCGCGATGCTGCAAGGCAACCTCGACGAGGCCCGGGGCCTGGTCGAGGCCTACGGAGCGGAAGGCGACCCCTGGGGCTCCGTGGTCGGTGCCGGCCTGGCGGCCAGGACAGGCGACCTCGACGGCGCGTGCCGGCTGCTGTCCGATGTCACCCCGCTGCGCGAGCAACTCCCCCGGTGGTTCATGTCGATGCTGTTGGTCGTGGAGGCCGAGGTGGCGGCGGCGACGCAGGACCCGGAGCGCTGCGCGAGGGTCCGGGGCGAGCTCGCCGCGCTCGTCGACCACTGGGCGGTCGTGGCCGCCGGCGTCCTGGTCCAGGGGCCGATGGCCCACTGGTGCGCCCTCGTCGATGCCGCGCGGAAGCGGTGGGACGATGCGATCGCCGGCTTCACGGCCGCCCAGCGGGCGGCGGATCGACTGGGGGCACGACCGTGGTCGATCGAGGCCCGGGCCCACCTCGCGGACGTGTTGATCGCTCGCGGGCGGGACGCCGACGCCGTTAGGGTGTGCGGCCTGCTCACCGGGGTCGAGGACGAAGCGGGCAACCTCGGCATGCTCGCCACCGTCGAGCGCGCCCGCCGCGCCCGAGCCCGTGCCGCCGAGCACAGCGCGGGGACCGCAGCGCAGGTGCCCGGTCGCACTTCCGGCGAGTTCCGCCTGTACGGGGACGTGTGGACGCTGGCCTTCGCCGGTCGCACCATCCACATGCCCGATGCCAAGGGGCTGCATGACCTGCACACCCTGCTCGAACGGCCGAGCACCGACGTGCCGGTCGTCCTCCTCCTCGATCCCGAGCGGCGGAGTGACGTCGAGGCCACGCAGCACCTCGGGTCCGACACCGTCCTGGACGAGCGGGCGAAGGCCCGCTACCGCCACCGTCTCGCCGAGCTCGACGGCGAGATCGACCGGGCGCTCGACCGCCACGACGACGACCGGGCCGCCGACCTCGATCGCGAACGGGAGGCCCTGATCGACGAGCTCCGTCGTGCCACCGGGCTCGCAGGTCGCTCCCGCCGGCTCGGTGACGTCGGCGAGCGAGTACGCAAGACCGTGACCGCCCGCATCCGCGACAGCCTGCGACGGCTCGACGAGCGGCACCCCGAGCTCGCCCGGCACCTGCGGGCCACAGTCTCGACCGGCTTCACCTGCCGGTACGAGCCCACGGCCGACGTCACGTGGAGGCTGTGAGAGCTGGGGCGGCCGGGCGGACGCGGCGTTCTGGCAGCGCCGGCTTCGACAATCGTCGCCAAGCGCTGCCAGAACGGGACCGGTCCCGCAAAGACTCACTCGGCGCTGATGGCCTGGAGCACGTAGCTGCGGAGATGGAAGCCGCGCGGGTTGGCGTGGCCGCATCCGATGCAGATCAGCTCCGGATACAGCGATTCCTGGATGCTGAGGTTCGTGCTCACGCGAGCAGCTTTCGAAGTTCGCCGACGGCGAAGATCGCGCTGTCAACGTCGTCCGCGCATGGGATCACGTTGAAACGAGAGCAGCCGGACTCGATGTAGGGGCTCAGGAACTCTGCGACTTGCTCGGGCGTGCCATAGGGCGAGTAGCGCTCGAACGGCTCGAAGGGCATCTGGTAGAAGTCCTGCATCTGTGCGGCGAGCGGCTTGCGTGCCGCCTCACGCGTCGAGGCAAAGCCGCACCAGACGTTGAGTGCGTGCTCGAACGCGCTTATGTCTCTGCCGGCCTCGATAGCCTCGCCGGCGATCTGGTCACATACGCCGCTGTAGCGGCGCGGGGAGACCCAGATCCCGAGCCACCCGTCGCCGAGCTTCGCAGCGCGCCGGACCGCCGCGTTCGAGCGTCCGCCGACGATCAGAGGTACCGGCGGCGAGGGCGCGGGGAGGATGAGCGCCTCGTGGAGTGAGAAGAATTCGCCGTCGAATGTGACCGGCGTGCCTTCGCCGAGACCGCGCAGGATCTGCAGGCTCTCGTCCATCCGGCGTCCACGCGTCTTCGGGTCCACGCCGCAGATCTCGATCTCGTGGGGGTCCTCGCCGCCGATCCCGACGCCCAGTGTGAGCCGCCCGGGTGCGAGCTGCGCGAGTGTGGCGAGCTGGCGTGCGACCGGAACTGGATGACGCAACGGCAGCAGGTAGAGCGCGACGTACACCGGCAGGTCGGCCTGCGCAACGAGTAGCGAGGTGGCGGTGGTCAGCCCATCCGAGCCGGCCCCTACGAAGAAGCTCACATGATCGCCGACGCAGAGATGGTCGACGCCGGCCTCCGCCGCTCGAGCGATGAACGTACGGAGCTCCTCACCGCCGGTGAGCGGCGCGGCTGTCGGAAAGAGCCCAACGCGGACGTTAGCCATCGATCGATCTACCTCTCATGCTTGCCGACAAGGTTGCGTCGGCGACAAGTGAGCTCGTCGCGGCGGTCGCTGCTGTCTTGTGTGCTCGGCCGATGATGAGTGGTCGCACGATCGGCGGCATCGCGCGCCATGAGGCGTCGTCCAGATCTTCGAGCTCGAACCCGAATGTCACCATCAGCTGCGACGTAGCGCGGTTGCAGCGACAACCTTGTGCGAAGCGGCGCCACGGGTTGGCAAGGCGGTCCTGCCAGCTGGCGAGCCTCGGGGAGTCAGATCGGACGTGTTCGATGAAGAGCAGCTGACCGTCGGGCTTCAACACCCTCACGATTTCCTGCAGGGCGAGATCGGGAGCGTCCACGGTGCACAACACGAAGGTCGAGACGACCGTGTCGATGGATCCGTCTGGGAACGGCAGCTCCTCCGCCGGTGCGTCGACCAGCCGCGCCCGAAGGCAACTGCGCGCCAAGCTCTCGGCGAGGCGGCGACGCATCGCGGCGTCTGGTTCGACCAGGACCAGTCCGTCGAGGTCGTCGGGGTAGTGCGCCAGGTTTAGGCCGGTGCCGGCGCCGATCTCGATCGTGCAGCCGGCCGATCGCTTGAGCAGCTCCTTGCGGTGTTTTCGCACGCCCGCCTGCTCGCCGAGCCACAGGAAGGGCTCGTACACGGCCGCGAAGGCGCGCGCCCAGGCACGCGAGCCCGCCAATGATTCGAGGTGTGTGATGTCGGTGTCCACGACGGCAACGATGACGGACCCCGCGTTGCAGCGCATCGCTCGTCCCGGCCATCTGCACAAGATGGCCCGTTCGGATGATCGGCCTCAGAGCAAGCCCAAGCGTGCGGCCTCCGCTACCGCCGCCGTTCGCGAACCGCGCCCGAGCTTGTGGCGAATGTTCGCGACGTGGCGGTGCACCGTGTGAGGGCTCAAGAACAG
>Ga0126307_10000708_pt1 | contig 21874 bp, 30 predicted proteins | sample Plot28_FD_89955 | JGI IMG/M metagenome (GOLD analysis project Ga0126307, IMG submission 89955) | Serpentine soil microbial communities from UC McLaughlin Reserve, CA, USA - Plot28 | ecosystem: Environmental > Terrestrial > Soil > Grasslands | place: USA: UC McLaughlin Reserve, Lake County... | reverse complement strand
GTCTTCACCAGGATTTTTTGATGGTCACCTCGGTCGACGCTCCGGTGGTGCATCACCTGTTCGTGCCGGCCGCCGACGTCCAGCAGCGTCCCTACAGCTCGTCGCTGCCATACCGCGCGGGCGACCGTACCGTCCTCGTCGGGGCCGTCCCCCGCGCGGATTCGCCCCGGTTCGAGCACGGCAACGAGCTGGAGAGGCTGGCCGCGGCGGCGGCCACGGGAGCTCTCGTGTTCGATCTCGCGGTAGCGAAGGTGTGGGGACGGTTTCGTCCCGTGGCCGAGCTTCGCGTCGGGGACTCGCTCCCACCCGAGGCCGACGCCCTCCGGTTCAACCCATGGAACAGCGGCGGCGGGTTGCAGCTGACGGGCGTGCTCAACCGCCTGCGAGACATCGCCTACCCGCTGTCCCAGCGCGCGTGGGGGCGCGCGGGACGAGCGGGCGAGCAGGCGGCGGCTGACTACCTGCTAGGGCGACTCGGCCCTAGCTCGAGCGGCGAAACAGCGCACGCCGCAGCGGCGGCCGACTGTGGTCGCGCTGAGCCAACAGGGCGTTGACGACCACCAAGCCGACGCCGGACGCGATATTCGTCAGGCCGAGTCCGGCAAGGCTGCGCTGCGCCTTCGCGGCTGCCGGGGGCGTCTCCTGCGCGGGCTTCGTGCCGCGCTCGATCGGGACCGCTCCCTCGGGCTCCTGCCGGGCGAGCCGGGCACCCTGCACGGCGCTGGCGATTCCCGTGCCCAGGGCGACGAGCGTGAGCCCGTCCTTCGCCATGGCGAGCCGGCGCTCGTCCTCCGTGAGGCGGTCGGGGCGGGTCTCGGTGAGCCGCGAGGCGAACCAGCCGAGAGCCACCGACCCCAGCGAGATCGCATTGATCACGTTGTAGCCGTTCCAGGCGGCGTTCACCACCTTGCCCCGTTCCCTCTTGTCGTCGATCTTCGCGACGGCCGGGTTGAGGGCGAACTGTCCGTACATGCTGCCCCCCAGCCAGCTGGCGAGACCCCAATCGTGCGCCGCGCGGGCGCTTTGTGCGAGCGTGTCGTTGACCATAAGTTCTCCTTTCTTCCCGGCCGCTACCCGGCCCCGTCGAGCGGAACCCAAGCCCGAGGAGTCGGTTTACCTCAAGGCGTCGACGCCGTCGCGGGCGCCCTCGCCGCGCTCAAAGAAGTCCCAGACCTCCACGACGTTGCCTTCCGGATCCTCCAAGTACACGGACCGGTCGCCGCCCTCGTGCTCGACAGGGCCCTCATGATCCACGCAGCGGTCTGCCAGCTTTCGGACAAGCCGGTCGAGCTCGCCCGGCCGGATCGACAGCGCGAAGTGAACGTGCTGCCCGCCCTCGTCCCCGACTCCTTTTGACCGCTCGACCAGAGCCCCAGTCGGGAGCGCTTGCCGCAGTCGAGCCAGATTCGATCGGTGTGGGCGGACAGCTCGCTCCAGCCGAAGACGTCCTTGTAGAAGTCGGCCAGGGCGCGCGGGTTCGCAGCCTCGAGCGCCAGCTCACAGAAGCCGCGCGTGAGTCCGCGCGTCGGTTCAATCGAGTCCACTCCCACGTTGGCCGCCGTTACCCGGCCCGGCTCGAGGGAACCACCAGGCGCCCGTCGCGCGCTGCGAACCCTCGCAGGGCCAGCTGGTCGCGCAGTCGTAACAGCGCGAGGTCCTTGGCCTTCGCCTCGAGCATCACGTCGAAGTCGCGCCCGCCGGCCACGTCGCACATGAACCGCTCGAAACCGATCGGGTCGATGAGGTCCGCGTGGGCGCGGAGCTGTGGCAGCACGACCTGCCGTTCGACCCGGCGGCCGCGCTTGAGCTTGCGCGTCTCGACGTCGAGGCGCGGAGACGAGTAGTGGATCTTTGGCGTGGCGCCGCTCGGCCAGGTGGCGAGGGCTGCCTCGATCGCCTCGCGGTCGCTCATCCCGGCTGGGTCGTGGCAGTGGTGGTGAAGGACATCCCAGACCACGCGCAGCCCGGCGCGCCCCGCGAGCTGCACGACGTCGTGAGTGCCGAACGAGCGGTCGTCGTTCTCGATCACGAGCCGTCGCCGGGCCGCGTCGCTCAGCAGCTCGCAGCCCGCTAGGAAGCGGTCGGAGGCCGCCGCGATACCTCCGGCGGTGCCGCCCACGTGCAGCACCACGACGGCCTCGGCGCCGAGCCCCATCGCGTCAAATAGCGCCGCCTGAACCTCGAGCTCATCGGCCGCCGCGCCCTGGACCTCGCGGTCCATGGAATTGAGGACCGTGTACTGGCCGGGATGCGACGAGAGCCTGATGTCCCGATCTCGCACGAGCTGGCCGACCACCGCGAGCTCCTCGGCGCATTGCTCGACCTGCCCGTGAAACTGGGTCAGCGTCGGGTGGCTCGCGTACGGCGCGAGCGCGGTCGCCACCCGGTACATCCGAATCTCGTTCGCGTCCAGATAGTCGAGGATCGCCCGCAGGCGCTCAAGCGAGTGCCGCAGGTGGGGCCCGGATTGCCAGCGGCGTGCGTCGTGCGACGGCAGGCCACCGCCGCCGAGGACCTTCACGGCGACGCCGAGACGGTGCGAGCTCGAGGTGGATTTTCCCGCGGACATAGAGAGCGGCGCCCCCCGGACGCCGCTCACTCCAGTCCAGCTACTTACTTGATCGCGTTCTTCACCTTGTCGACCACTCCCTCGCCGCTCGCGGGGAAGTTGATGTCGCCGCTCGGCTCCTTCGGCAGCCCAGCGGACGTGCGGAGCATCTGCGCGATCTCGGCGATCTCCTCCGGGTGCGCGTCCGGGACGAACGCCTTCGGCTGCGGCGGCAGGTCGTTCGGCGCCGCGCCCTCGGGCGGGCCGTCGACCACCTGGAGGTCCTCACCCGTCTCGGGGTGCGGACCACGGAATACCGCCGTCAGCTCCTTGTAGTCCTCGGGCGAGAACCGGTACAGGCGCTTGTGGTCGCCGCGCTGGATGTGCGGCTGGCACTCCGGGATCTTCTCGGTGGCGATCCGCGGCGTCGGGAACAGCTTCGTCAGGTCTGCGCCGGTGAGCTTCTCGAGCGCACGCGCGTAGGCGATCTGGTGCACGCCGCCGCGCACGAGCAGGTACCCGGTCAGCGCCTTCGCCGCCGGGTGGTCGACCATCTCGTAGACCCGCAGCTTGTTCTGCCTCGCCACCGTCTCAAGGAAGAAGTTGTGCGTGAGATCCTCGATCAGATCGCCCGAGGAGAACACGTTGTCGCCCGTCCAGGCCCTGCCGTTCGAGTCCTGCGGGAGCGCGGCGTGGCCACCGGCGATGAAGTGGTGCGCGTTGCGAGCGCTCTTCAGGCCGCTCATGGCGCCGTCGATGTCACCGCTGCCGTTCGACGTCGGCGAGGCGCCGGTGAGCATCGTGTTGATCGTGGCCGCCACGAGCTCGATGTGGCCGAACTCCTCGGCGGCGATGTTCGCCACGAGGTCATAGAACGGGCGTGCGCCCTGCTTGTTCCGGAAGTTGAACGACTGGAACGTGTAGTTCATGAAGGTGGACATCTCGCCGAAGCGCCCACCCATGAGCTCCTGGACCGCGGCGGCGCCGTCCGGATCGGGGTCAGAGGGAGGGGGCAGCTCGGTGCCCCAACGGTCGATGCGCAAGATCACGATGAACCTCCTGGCAGTGGCTAGAGCCCTGCTGCTGCCCGGGTCCCCCTGGTCGAACCCAGACTGGTGCTCGCCCGTGGCACTACCCCGGTTCGGGGGGTCGGTTCGGTTAGGGCTGGCGGCCGGGCGGCGTGCCGCCCTGTCCGGGCGGAACTCCGCCGTGCCCGGGTGGACAGCCTCCAGGTCCGTTGCCGGCTCCGGGCCAGCTGCACTCCGCTGGTGGCGGTGGTGGTGCCGGATCCACGGATGGCGCGGGCGGTGACGGCGCGGGCCTGACTGGTGGGGAGTCGCGTGGCGCAGGGGGCTCGACTCTCGGTTCGCGTGGCGCCGGCAGGTCTGATCGAGGGGTGTCCCCGGGCGGTTGCGCTGGCCGCTCCTGCGGCGGGACGGACTCCGGCGGCCCATTTCGGGTTTCGGGCGCCGCGGGATTGTCCGATCGACGTGGCGTTTCGGTGGGCGACGCCGCGAGAGTCGGCGCTCCCACCGAGCGGGGGGCTCGCGCTGCGACGAATTTCGTGTCCGTGGGCGGTGCTTTCGCGCTGTCGCGGGCGGGCGCCGGCGCGCTGGCCGCCGGCTGCTTGGCGCCGGGATCGACCGGCGATGGCTCGTCGTCGCGCAACAGCGCAAGGGCTCCGATCGCCCCGGCCGCTATCACCACAGCCGTGGCGGCCGTGGCGGTGCCCGCACCGCCGCCGGAGGATCCGGCGGCGGCTCCCTTCCCCGTCGCCGGCACGTGACTCCAGTCCGCGCCCACGAGTCCGCCCGCCCGTGTGAGCGTGTCCGCGCGCATCCCGGCGAACAGCGCGACGGGCAGCCAGCATCGGTAGGAGGCGCCCACCTCGAGCAACAGGCGGTTGGCGGTCTTGCACGAGTCGCACTCCTCGAGGTGCTCGTCGAGCCAGACGCGGTCGGCTCCCTCCACCGGCTCACCGTCCTGGACCCGGCTAAGCAGCATCTGCGCGGTCTCGCATTCCTCGGAGGTCGCCACGACCGACGCCACCGCCCCGGCGGTCATGGCCTCCCGGAGCTTCGCGCGTGCGCGCCAGATGAGCTGGGCGGCGGCGTTCTCCGAGATTCCCATCGTCTGGCCGATCTCGTCATACGAGCGGCCCGCGACCTCGCGCAGCGCGAGCACCTCGCGGTGGCGCGGCGCGAGCTGAGCGTTCGCCTCGCGCACGGCCTCCTGCGAGTCGCGGAGGAGAATGGCGCGCTCCGGGTCGATGTCCACGTCGGTAACGCGTCCGCGCTCCGCCGGCAGGCTCTCCGAGGGACTCGTCCGCGTGCGCTGGCGCATCAGCGCGTAGCTCTCATGCCGCGCCGCCGCGAACAGGTACGAGGAGAACTCCAGAACCGGCCGATCATCGTCCTGGAGTCGGCGAAGGACGTTCACGAACGCCTCCTGCGTGGCGTCCCCCGCGTCCTCCGGCGAGTCCGTCAACCGCAGGCAGTAGTTGAAGACCTGAGGGGCGTACCGGTCGTAGAGAGCGCCGTACGAGACCCCACTGCCCGCAGCAGCTTCCTGGACCAGCACCCCGTCTGGGGTGGTGGTCCGGCGGTGGAGGACCGCAATTCCAGGCACGAGTCTCGCGGTCCACGCTACGCCCCCTTCGCCCAGCGGTCAACGCGATTTTCAAACACACCGCAGAACGTCTCGATCACGCCCGGGTCGAATTGCGTGCCGGCACCCCGGCGCAGCTCCTCCAGTGCGGTCTCCAGCGTCATCGACCTGCGGTACGCGCGGGGGTGCGTCATCGCGTCGAACGCGTCGCAAACGGCGACGATCCGCGATGGAAGCGGGATGGTGGATCCCTTGAGGCGGTCGGGGTAGCCGTTGCCGTCCCAGCGCTCATGCGTCGCCCGGACCAGCGTCGCGAGCCCGATCAGCACGGGCTTGCGCTCGAGGATCTTCTGGCCGATCACCGAGTGCGCCTCCATCAGGGCACGCTCATAATGGGTGAGCGGGCCCGGCTTCTCGATCACCCAGGGCGGGATCGCGAGCTTTCCGACGTCGTGCACACGCGCCGTCCGGACCACCACCTCGAGCAGCGCGCCGTCGAGGCCGAGCTCGAGCGCGAACACCCGCGCCAGGCGCGCCGTTCTCTCCATGTGAGCGGCCACGTCGGGAGCTGATTCCTCGACGAGCTCGAGCAGCGCGGCGAGGGAGGCCTCCATGGCATCCGGGCTTGACCGGGCATCCTCGATTGAGTTCCAGCGAGGGGCCGTATGAACCACGCGAGTCCTTTCAATTAGGGCGGCCCGGCCGCGAAATGAGCGGCCGGAATCGTTGTCAGCACCCCAAAAGAGCGGCTTGCGCGGGATTCCTTACGCGGACTCGGACAATCCGGCGACCTCGAGCGCCTCGGCGTGTGAGCTGAACCAGCGGAAGCGAACCGCCTGGCCGTTGCGCAGCGTCCAGACGTAGCCGTGCTCGCCCTCGAGCGGCACCCCGCTGGCGGTTCCGGACGCCGTGTAGCGAGCCAGGACTACGATGTCGTCGCCGCCCGCGTCGATGAAGCGCTCCACGCGGATCTTGAAGTCCTCGTAGGTATCGCGGACGACGGCGAAGCTCTTGCGCCCCACGCGAGTGCCGGGTTCGACGGCGTAGCCGGGGTTCACGTACTCCACGTCCTCGGCGATGAACTCGCGTGCCGACGCGTCCTGATCCCACGCGTTGTAGATCTGGCGGACGAGGGCGAGGTTCTGCTCTGACACTACGGCGCCGCGGCCGGTGGGTGACAGGTGCCGGCGCTCTGATCGACCACTGCCCCATCCTCCCCGATGAACCGGGCTGTATAGGACGTCGAATCGAGCGTCAGCTCAAGCACGCCGAAGACATCGGCCCGCAGTACCTCGCTGTTGGCCACCGGCGGACCTGGCGTCTGGAAGCCGCGGCCTCCCGTGCCCGCGACAAACTGCTGCACGCCCGCAGGATCGGGGACTCCAGCGGGCGTGACAGCTGCGAAGCGCTCGTAATTGTGCGAATGGCCCGACAGAAGGAGCTCCGCGCCGTGCTCGTAGAGGGCTTCGAACAGCGGCGCAGTCTCGGGATGGGGTTGGTTCGCCCCGCCGAAGCCAGAGCTGTATCGCGGGTGATGCCAGTAGGCGACCACGCAAGCATCATCGGGGAGCGTGTCGAGCTCTGCGCGAAGCCATTGCTCCTGCTCACTGCCGGCTGCGCACGACACGGGCCAGCAATCGTCTGGCAATGACGGGTTTCCGCCGCCGGCTCGCGTGTAGTTGATGGCGCCGGAGTTCAGCACGAACATCGTCCAGCCGCCGAGCTGCCAGCGGTAGTAACCCTTCGTAGGGTCGCCGGCCGCAGTCCCGAAGTACATGTAATAGCCGGGCGCGGCGTCGCGTTCGGATCGCCCTCGTACTCGTGGTTGCCGACGGCAGGATGTGTGATGTCGAAGAAGCGCCCCCAAGTCGGGTCGTAAGCGGCCATGAAGTTGTCGAACTCGCCGTGCTCGTACTGGTTGTCACCCAGCGCCGCCACCGCATCTGGCGCGAGCGTCTCGACGAGGTCGGCAGTCCGTGCCTGGCGGCAGGTCGTCGCAGTCTCGACTAGCTCGGGGCGGCAAGCAATGTCTCCGGCGGCGACTAACGTCGGCGGGTCGGGCGGCGGCGGCGGGGACGCCGGCACCGGCTCCGGAGCGGGCCGTTCGGGAACGGGAACGGGAACGGGTTGCGCCGGCTGGGACGGCACCCTTATGCGCAGGCGGCGCCGTACCACGATGCCGCGCGACCTGGTCGCCAGCACGTAGTGGCCCGCCGCCAGCGTTCGCGGAACCCCGATCCGCGCGCGGAAGCCTCCATGGGGACCGCTGCGCAGCCGCCACGAGCGCCCCGCGAGCATCAGTCGCAGGCGCGCCCGGGGCGGAAAACCGTGGCCCGTGACCCGAAGCGACTGCCCTGTGAGCGCGCTGCTTCGCGAGAGCGCCAGCGTTGGCTTGGCCGGTCCCGCCAGCGCTGGTGGAACGAGAATCCCCAACGCCACGAGCACGGCCAGGAGGCATCGCCAGCGGATCATCCCGGCGAGCATCGCAGCAGCTGCTCCGCGCGTCCCGGAGAATGGCGGCCGATGGCATCGGTTGCGAGAGCATCCCTTCGGCGACAGGCCGGGGTCGAGCAGCACGCCACCACGCTCGAGCTCTTCTACGACCTCGTCTTCGTGTTCGCGATAACGCAGGTCTCGCACCTGTTGGTCGACGAGGTCACCTGGACGCACGCGGGCCAGGCCGCGCTGGTCCTGCTCGTCGTGTGGTGGTCGTGGAACTACACGACCTGGGTCACGAACGAGCTCGACCCGGGATCGATCGTCGTTCGCCTGCTGCTGATCGGGCTGATGCTCGCCAGCCTGCTGATGGCGATCGCGATCCCGGACGCGTTCGGCGACAAGGCGCTGCTGTTCGCCGGCGCGTACGTGACCATTCAGGTGGGGCGCCACCTCTTCCTCACCTACGTCGCGGCCGACGCCGGCACGAACGAGCGCGTCCGGGCCGGACGCATCCTGATCTGGTTCCTAGCCGCGGGCGTGCTCTGGATAGCCGGCGCGCTGGCCGACGGCTCCGCGCGCACCGTCCTCTGGCTGGCTGCGCTGGCGGTGGACTACGCGGCACCGATGCTCACCTTCTGGGTGCCGCGTGGGTCTCGGCTCACCCCCGAGGCGTGGGAGGTCGGGACCGAGCACTTCGCGGAGCGCTTCCAGCTGTTCATCATCATCGCGCTCGGCGAGTCGATCGTGATCACCGGCGCCACCACCGCCCAGCATGAGCTCACCACCGCCACGATCGTCGCCTTCTCGCTCGCGTTTCTTATCACCGCAGCGCTCTGGTGGCTCTACTTCAACCTCGTCGCGGCGATCGCGGAGCGCCGGCTCGCCGAGGCCGTGAACCGGACCGTGCTTGCGCGCGACGCCTACACGTACCTACATGTGGTGATCGTCGCGGGAATCCTGCTCACAGCGGTCGGCGACGAGCTCGTGATCGCCCACCCCACCGACGAGCTGCCGGACGGGGAGCTCCTGGCGGTCGTCTCCGGCCCCGCGCTCTACCTGCTCGCCCTGGTGCTGCTGCGCTTACGGATGTCCCGGACGCTCGGCCGGCGCCGGCTGGCCGGCGCGATCGCCTGCATGGCGGTCGGCGCAATCGGAACGTTCGTGCCGGCCCTGGTGGTCGCAGCGCTCTTGTTTGCCGTGCTCGTGGCGGTGATCGTCGGTGACCAGGTAGCGGGTGCGCGGCGCGGCCGGCGCGGCGAACCCTCGCCGCTCGAGCGAGTGGAGGCCGCGCCCCAGACGGGCTAGCGTCGCGACAGCAGCTCCTCTGCTCCGCCTCCTCGAGCACCTTCGGCTCGGTGCTGCCCTCGAAGCGGTGAGCGCGCCTGTTTGCGAGCAGCCGCGTGCCCTCCTGACTGACTGCCGGCTCAGGCCGCTTCCGCCAGCCGCTCCACCTCCTCGAAGTCCGCCTTGCCGGCGATGTCCTCCTGCTCCGCGCCTCGGCGGCCGCCACGCAGGACCGTCAGGGTCACGCCTATTGCCGCGATCACCAGCCCGGCCGCGATCACGAACGCGAAGTGGTAGCCGCTCGTGAGCGCCGAGGCGGTCGACTGACCGTCCGCGAGCAGGCTGTCGCTGCGCGTTGCGGACAGCGTTGCCAGCACGGCCAGCCCGATCGATCCGCCCACCTGCAGGCTTGTGTTGACGAGCCCGGACGCCAAGCCGGACTCGCTCGGCGACACGCCGGACATCGCCAGAGTGGTGAGCGCGGGGAAGAACAGCCCCGCGCCGATGCCAAGCGGGATCATCACCGGGAGCAGGTCGGTTACGTAGCTGCCGTCGACCGGCGCGCGCGCGAAGCCGAGCAGCCCGGCCGCGATGAGCACAAGGCCCGGAAGAATCACCGCCGTGGCCCCGTAGCGCTGGCTGAGCCGCGCGGAGAACCCGAGCGACAGTATTCCGATCAGCGTGCTGACGGGTAGGAACGCCAGGCCGGTCTCGAGGGCGTCGTACTTCAGCACGCGCTGGAGGTACAGCACGCCGAGGAAGAACATCCCGAACAGGCCGGCGACCGTCAGCACCTGGACAGCATTTGCCCCCGCGATTTCACGCGAGCGGAAGATATGGAGCGGCACGAGTGGGTTCGGCGTGTGCGACTCTCGCGCGATGAATGCCACGAGCAGCGCAAGGGCGACGGCGCCCAGTCCGAGCGTGCGCGTGGATCCCCACCCGTACTTCGAAGTCTCCAGGATCGTGTAGACGCCCAGCATCAGCGCGCCCGTGACGAGTGCGCCGCCCGCCGCGTCCGCGCCCGCTCGAAGGCCGATCCCCTGGTCGCGCTCGACGTAGCGCAGCGAAAGCAGCGCGGTCGCGACGCCGATTGGCACGTTCACGAAGAAGATCCAGTGCCAGTCGATGGCCTGCGTGAGCACACCGCCGGCGAGGAGCCCGATCGAGGCGCCGGCTGACGCGACGAAGGAGAAGACGCCGATCGCCTTGGCCTGCTCCCTGGGCTCCGTGAACATCGTGACGATGATCCCGAGGATGACGCTGGACGTGAGAGCTCCACCAGCACCCTGCACGAGCCGTGCACCGACGAGGACCGCCTGGCTCTCGGCGAGTCCGCAGACCAGTGACGCCGCAGTGAACACCGCCAGGCCGACCAGAAAGATCGTACGCCGGCCGATCAGGTCGCCGAGACGGCCGGCGAGCAGCAGCAGGCCACCGAACGGAATCAGGTAGGCGTTGACTACCCAGGTGAGATTGGACTGCGAGAAGCCGAGATCACTCTGGATCGGCGGCAGTGCAACGTTCACGATCGCCGAGTCGAGGATGATCATGAGCATCCCGGTGCACAGGACGACGAGGGCGATCCAGCGGGAGTCGGTCGTGCTCATACGAGGCCCCGAAGGAGGTCGTAGATGTACCGCGCCATGATCGCCTGGTCCCAGCGATCGGGACGGGCGGGCCGAGGTATTTCGTCGATTGCCTGAAGCTGAAGTTGGTACACCCGGTGCTCTCCTGCGATTGTTAGTACGATGAATGTCGAACCGTAGCAAATGTACGACGATCGTCGTACAAAGGATTCGGCAGAACGCAATGAGCTCGACTGCAGAGACAGCAATCGACCAGCCGGCGCGCGATGACATCGACCTCGGCGCGGTGCTGCATGCGCTGAGTGACCACACGCGCCTGCAGATCGTCGCGGCCCTCGACTCCCGTCCGGGAGCGTGTCCAACCGGCAGCTTCGATGTGCCGGTGAGCAAGTCCACCTGCACGCACCATTTCAGGGTGCTGCGAGAAGCCGGCGTGGTCAGTCAGCGGTCCGAGGGAACCGCACGGCTGAACACCCTGCGCCGCGAGGATCTCGACGCCCGCTTCCCCGGCCTCCTGGACGCGATCCCCGAGGGACGCGTCAGGTCGTCTTGATCAGACCGCCGCCGGCTCGCCGATGGAGAGCCAGCGGATGCTGCCCTGGACCTCATCCGGGGCGCCCGCGAACTCCTGCTCGATGGCAGCGCGGCTCTGCTTGAAGTGCTTCCAGGCCTCGTAAATGACTTGGACTTAGGGACAGAGCGGCGAGCGCGGAATGCGCGTGTCGCCCTCGATCTCGGCAATCCGCATCGTCAGCTCGTCCACGAAGCACCAGGACCAGTCCTCACCCGGCTGGATCGAGCGGATGATCGGGTGGCCACTGCTCTGAGCGTGAGCCGAGGCATGACGGCCCGGCGACGAGTCGCAGCAGCCCACGTGCCCACAGCTCAGGCAGATCCGCAGGTGGCACCAGACGCCGCCGGCGGCGAGGCAGTCCTCGCAGCCCTCGACAGCTTGCGGCAGTTCAGTGATCTCGATGGTGTCCAGGTGAGTGCAGGTCATGACTAAGTGATATGACGGACGCGAGCGAACTTCCAACGTCCTACGGTACGCGCAATGAACGACTTCGTGTCACGAGGCTTCAGACAGCGTCGCAGCACCCCTGAAGAGCTCGCCGACCGCGTCCCTCCGGGGCAGTACGTGGAACGCGGCTTCCCCGTGCTCACCGCGGGCCCGACTCCGCGCGTGGATAGCGATGCGTGGGGCTTCCGCGTGGACGGCATGGTCGGCGACGAGCGCGAGTGGACGTGGGACGAGTTCCACGCCCTGCCGTTCGAGACGATCCCGTGCGACATCCACTGCGTGACGAAGTGGTCGAAGCTCGGCACGAGCTTCGGCGGCGTGTCGGTGGACACACTGCTCGACGGAGCGGAGCCGAAGGGCGGCTACGCGATGGCCTACTCCTACGGCGGCTACACCACGAACGTCCCGCTCGACGACCTCACCGGCGGCAAGGCGTGGGTCGTGACCGAGCACGAGGGCGAGCCGCTGCCGCGCGAGCATGGCGGTCCCGCCCGGCTGCTCGTGCCGCACCTGTACTTCTGGAAGAGCGCGAAGTGGATCGCGGGCCTGCGTCTGATGGACCACGACGAGCCCGGGTTCTGGGAGCAGAACGGCTACCACATCCGCGGCGACCCCTGGAAGGAGGAGCGCTATTGGAACGACTGACACCCGTCGAGCAGCGAGCTCCCGGCCAGTGGCAGATCGCGACGGTCTCCGAAATCAAGCGGGAGACGCCGAGCGTGAAGTCGTTCCGCTTCGACGTCCCGATGTGGATGCCCCATCTTCCGGGCCAGCACTACGACGTCCGGCTCACCGACCCTGACGGCTACCACGCGCAGCGCTCCTACTCGATTGCGTCCTCGCCGCTCGACGAGGGCCAGATCGAGCTGACGATCGACCGCCTGGACGACGGCGAGGTGTCGCCGTACTTCCACGAGATCCTCCGGGAGGGAGATCAGGTGGAGCTGCGCGGACCATTCACGTCCTACTTCGTATGGCGCGGCGAGTCGCCCGTGCTGCTCGTGGGCGGCGGCTCGGGGGTGGTGCCGTTGATGGCGATGCTGCGGCACAAGCGGCGCACGATGCCCGAGCTCGACATGCGCCTCGTCTACTCCGTGCGGTACCCCTCCGACGTGATCTACGCGGACGAGCTGGGCGAGGATGCGGTGCTCACCTACACGCGCGAGGCGCCCGAGGGCTGGAGCGGCCACACCGGCCACGTGGATGCCGACATGCTGCGCGAGCCGGCCGAGGGCTCGCAGCTCGCGTTCGTGTGCGGATCGAACGGATTCGTGGAAACCGCGAGCGGGCTCCTGCTCGATCTCGGGATCCCGCCGGGCGCTATTCGCACCGAGCGCTTCGGGCCCACGAGCTGACAACCGCCCGACCGGGGGATTGCAGCGGCGGGGCCCGCCCGCGATCATTGGACCGTGACGACCCTGGCCCTCGACGGACGCGGGTCCGAGCTTGCCTCTCTCGACGAGCTGATCGCCGGTGCCAGCGATGGCGGCGGCGGGCTCGTCGTGCGCGGGGAGGCGGGGATCGGCAAGTCGACGCTGCTCGCGGCCGCGAGGGACCGCGCGGACGCGGCCGACATGGCGGTGCTCACGGCCGCCGGGGTGCAGTCGGAGGCGCACCTGCCCTTCGCGGGGCTTCACCAGCTCCTGCAGCCGCTGTTTGGCGACCTCGACGCGCCCCCGGGGCCGCATCGAGCGGCGATCGAGGCGGCCTTTGGGATGAGCGAGGGGGTCGCGGCGAACCCGTTTCTGATCGCGCTCGCCACGCTCGCGCTGCTCGGAGAAGCCGCGGCGCGCTCGCCGCTCCTGATCATTGCGGAGGACGCTCAGTGGCTCGACCACCCCACCCGCGACGTGCTCGCGTTCGTCGCCCGGCGCGTGAGTCTCGAACCGATCGTGCTGCTGTTCGCCGTCCGTGACGACGTGACGAATCCCTTCGAGTCGGCCCACCTGTCGGAGATCCGGCTGCTACCGCTCGAGCGGTGCGTGGCCGCCGAGTTGCTCGATACCCACGCCTCGAGGCTTGCACCCGCCGTCCGCGAGCGGCTGCTCGACGAGGCGGCCGGGAACCCGCTTGCGCTGGTGGAGCTGCCGGCGGCGCTCAGCGCGGAGGTCAACCGCTGGCCGTACCAGCGCGCGCGGGTCCTGCTCGCATACGGAGCCTGGCTTCGCCGCCAGCGGCGGGTGGGCGAGTCGCGCACGCCGCTGCGTGCGGCGCGCGACGCCTTCGATGCCCTGGGCGCGAGCGCGTGGGGCGAGCGAGCGCGCCAGGAGCTGAGGGCCCCGGGCGAGACCAGCCGCAGCCGGACCCCCGAGGCGCGCGACGAGCTGACTCTGCAGGAGCTCCCGATCGCGCAGATGGCGGCCGAGGCCCTTACCAACCGCGAGATCGGTCAGCAGCTCTATCTCTCACCCCGAACGGTGGGCTCGCACCTGTACCGGCTCTTGCCGAAGCTCGGCATCTCCTCGCGCGCGCAGCTGAACTCGATCCTGACGGGGGACTGATGGACGACCGAATCGAAGCCGCCCGACAGGTTCTGCTCAACTTCCACATGGGCGACGAATGGGAAGCGGTGGTCGAGGAAGGCATCCCTCCTGAGCTCTCGGTGATTCAGCGCGAGCTCATCGCCGCCTATCGCAACGCGGATGTCGAATGGCTCCTCGAGCACACCGATCCGGACGTGGAGATCACGCAGATTCCTGAGCTTCCCGACGCGCGGACGTATCGCGGACACGACGGCTTCATCGACGCTCTGCTCGACTGGCCGAGGCAATGGCAGGACTTCACCGTGGAGCCGCGGCGCCTGTTCGCGGTGGGCGACGATCACCTGGCGATAGCGACGATCAACCGCGGTCGCCCGCCGAGCATGGACATCGAGGTTGAGGCCGAGATCGTGTTCCTGATGCGCTGGCGCGACGGCCGCATGACCGACTGGAACATCTTCATGACGGTCGACGAAGCGGTGGCCACGGCGCAGGCGCGCTAGGCCGCGCTGCCGAGCGCGGCACTCACCGCCACGATGATCACGCCGCCGAGCGTGACCGTGGCGAAGGAGCGCACGAAGCCGGTGCGGAAGAAGCGGGCTCGGATCACCCCGAGCACCACGAGCTCGATCGCCACAGTGATGATCGCCGCCAGAATGGCCGCGTGGTAGCTGTTGATCAGGAAGGGGAGGGTGTGGAACACGCCGCCCACGAAGGTGCCGGCTCCCGTGATCGCGCCGCGCTGGAACGGGCTGCCGCGCCCCGTGAACTCGCCGGTGTCGGACAGTCCCTCGGAGAATGCCATGCTCACCGCGGCGCCGATTGCGGTGGCCAGTCCGGCGAAGAAGGCGATGTGGGGGTCCTCTGTCGAGAGCGCCACGGCGAAGATCGGGGCCAGCGTGGAGAGCGAGCCGTCGATCAGCCCGATCAGCGCGGGCTGCACTCGGGACAGCAGGAACGCGTGCTCCTCGTCGGTGAAGCGCGCGTCCTCGCGCGCCTCTTCGGCGGCTTCGGTGGCCTCTGTGGCGGCGCTCGCGTCCATTCGAATCCCCGTGCCCCGGGGGCGGTATCGTGACACGCATGGCGGATCGCGAGAGCGCGCGCCTCGACCAGCTCCGCACCGAGGCCTCCTACCACCAGCAGCGCCTAGATCTCTACCGCGCCAAGCTCTACGGAGGGCGCGCGGTGAACATGGTCCGGCTCGACGAGTTCCGGCGGGCGTCGGACAACGCCGCCGCTCGCCTGCGCGAGGCGTTAGCTGACCCCAAGCGGGGGTAGACTGGTTCAAGACCGCACCTCAGGTGCTCGCCTCTACCTGTCGCGCCGGTACCCCCGAAGAGAGGTTGAGGAGAGGGCATGTTCGAGCGCCTCCGTCGCCGGCCGTCGCCGCCTGAGGATCTCTCGCGCCACACGATCGACGCCCTCGAAGCCCGCGTGGCGGAGCTCGAGGAGATGATCCAGGGGCTGCAGGACGCGGTGCATCGCGAGGCCGTGCGCCGCGACGAGCAGGCTGCGCGACTCGAGCGCAGGATCGAGCCGCGCGAGCTTGCGCGGGCCCTGAGCGAAGACGCGCGCGAGCGCGGGCTGTAGCCGTGCGCCGCAGCGGCCTCACGGTGGCTGCATCGATCGGCGCGAGCGCTGTGCTGGTGATCGCGCTCGTGGGCAAGTGGGACGAGCTCGAGGCTGGCATCACCGGCGCGGCAGCCGGCGTCGTCGCGCTGGCGATCGCGCTCCAGGTCGTGGCGCTCGTCTCCCGCAGCGAGGCCTGGCGCGTGTGCGTGCACGCCTCCGGCGGGACGGTGAGCCGCCGCAAGCTTTACCGGGCCTCGAGCTTCGGCTGCGTCGGCCAGCTCGTGAACAGCCAGCTCGGAACGGCGGCGCGCATCGCGGCACTGCGGCGCACGGCGCCCGAACAGACCCCTCACGTCCCCTCCCTGATCGCTGCCGAACTGCCCATCCTCTTCGTCGAGGCCGCGCTGGCAGCGCTCACCTCATTCACCCTGGTCGGCCCCCTCGGCCTGCCCTGGTGGACGCCGATCCTGTGCGTGCTTGGCGTGGGCGCCGTCGGGCTTGCGTTCCGGAGCGTCGCCGCTGCGAAGGCGCGCTGGCTGGCAAAGGGCCTATCGGTGCTGCGCTCGCAGCGCGGCAGCGCCCGGCTCCTCGGACTCGTGCTGATCGCGGTGTTCGCGCAGATCGCGCGGAACTGGCTGATGCTCCACGCGGTCGGTGTGGACGCGTCGGTCTTCGACGCGATCGCCGTGCTGATCGCCGTGGTCTCGCTCGGCCAGCTGCCGTTCGGGTTGAGCGTGGGCGCCGCGGCGTCCGTGCTGATTCTCGGCCCGCAGGGCGTGGCGGCCGCCACGGCGGCCGGTGTGCTGCTCACCGCCACGGGCACCGTCGGCGGCCTCACGTTCGCGGCGTGGGCCATGCTCGACCTGCTTGCCGTGCGCTGGCTGAAGCCGATGCCTGCGGGCGGCCCGTGGTCGGCGCTCGGGGCCCTACCGAGCGCGCACCGCCGCGCCGTCGAGGCCTGTTACTTCGGCGGCCTGAGCCACCTTCAGATCACCCGCGTGCTCGGCGTCGCGCCCGCCTAGCCAGCGCCGCCCGCGAAGGTTAGGATCGCGCGATGGCCGAAGAAGTCGCGATCGCAGGGACCGAGTCGAGGGCAAAGCTCCGCAACCCGCTCGGGGTGGTGGGGCTCAGCATCATCACCATCGGCATCTACTACGTGTTCTGGTGGTACTTCGTCAACCGGGAGATGCGTGATTTCGGCCGCGCCCGCGGCACCGATCTCGGCCAGAACCCGACCAACTCGGTCCTCGCCCTCACGCTCGGCTGGATCATCATCGTCCCGGCGATCGTGACGCTGTGGACCACCTCCGACAGGATCCAGCGGACCCAGGAGGTCGCCGGCGTCGACCGGCCCGCGAGTGGCCCCATCATCTTCATCCTGCTCCTGCTGATCGGGCCGGTGGGGATCTGGTACGCCCAGAACGAGCTCAACAAGGCCTGGACCGCCCAGGCGGGCGCGGGATCCGGGGCCAGCTTGCCGCCAAGTGAGGCGAGCGCCGACCCCGCCCCGCCACCGCCCGCGCCGGCAGAGTCGCGGCCGGAGGCGCCGGGCCAGGGCCCGCAGGCGCCGAGCTAGCCGCCTACTCCCGCTTGCCGGCGGCGCGCATAGCCGAGCGGGCGTCGCCGTAGTCCTTGAAGCGCCAGAGGAGACCGTCGCGGAACTCGGCGATCACCGCCGTCGGGACGTCCGTCTCGACGCCACTCACCCTGCCTCGCATCCGGATCGACCCGATCGCGAGCACGCTGTCGCCGAGGTCGCGCACGTCGGGATAGGTGGCCTGGAATACCCCGAACATCTCCTTTGTGTCGGCGATGAAGCGGCGCATCCCCTCGTGGCCCACGAACGCCCCCTCGGTCCGCGACCGAAGGGGCTCGAACACGACCTCCGGGTGGATCGAGTCGATCTCGAGTCCGCCGGCATTGATCGCCTCTGTGCCACGCCGGAAGGCGTCCACGATCTCCTGGGACATCGCAGCGGAGTATTCCAGGACGCTGTATTGACAGATTTCGATTGAATTGATATCTATGGATGCGTGACGTTCGACCTGGAGCTCGCTCCAAAGCAGAAGCGCCCGGCCGGCGAGCCGTGCTGCGCGCCGGTCGTGCATCCCGACGTCGACCGCGAGCGCGCCGAGCGCATGGCCGCCGTGGCCAAGGCGCTCGGAGACCCCGTCCGCCTACAGCTCGTCGACGTCCTGCGCAAGGCGGCCGGCGAGGTCTGCGTCTGCGAGCTTGTGCCGCTGTTCGACCTCTCCCAGCCCACCGTCTCCCACCACCTGAAGGTGCTGCGCGAGGCAGGCATCGTCGACTCAGAGCGGCGCGGGCTGTGGGCCTACTACTACGTGATCCCCGACGCCCTGGAGGACCTCTCCACATGGCTCAGCTGACCGACACCGATATCCGCGAGCAGGTACGCGAGCGCTACGCCGCGGCCGCGAAGCAGGCCAGCGGCTGCGGCTGCGGCCCCGAGACCGACGACTTCTTCGGCGGCGGCCTCTACGACGAGGCGTCGCGCGAAGACGTGCCGGGCGCGGCCGTCGAGGCCTCGCTCGGCTGCGGTGTGCCAACCGCGGTGGCCGACCTCCACGACGGTGAGACCGTGCTCGACCTCGGCTCCGGCGCGGGCGCCGACGTGCTGATCTCCGCGCGCCGCGTGGCGCCGAGCGGTCGCGCGATCGGGCTCGACATGACCGACGAGATGCTCGAGCTGGCGCGGGCGAACGCCCGCGAGGCCGGCGTGGACAACGTGGAGTTCGTGAAGGGCTACATCGAAGAGATCCCGCTTGCCGACGAGTCGGTGGACGTGGTGATCTCCAACTGCGTGATCAACCTCGCCGCCGACAAGCGCAAGGTGCTGCGCGAGACGGCGCGTGTGCTGAAGAGCGGCGGGCGCTTCGCGGTCTCCGACGTGATCGCGGATCCCGACATGGACGAGGCCACCCGCGCCGACATGCGCGAGTGGACCGGCTGCATCGCCGGCGCGCTCACGCGCGAGGAGTTCGAGCAGGCGCTCGCCGAGGCCGGCCTCCAGGACATCGAGATCACGGAGACGCACCGCGTGCACCAGCACGCCGGCTCGGCGATCATCCGCGCCGGCAAGCCCTGATGGCCACTGCGCTCTTCGTGTGCCTGCACAATGCGGGGCGCTCGCAGATGAGCCAGGCACTGTTCGAGCGCGCGGCGGAAGGCCGGCACCGGGCGCTTTCCGCCGGAACCACCCCGGGCGAGCGGGTCCATCCCGAGGTGGTCGAGGTGATGCGCGAGCTGGGCATTGACCTGGCGGGCCGAACCCCGCGGGCGCTCACCACGGAGCTCGCTGAGGAGGCCGACGTGGTGGTGACCATGGGCTGCGGCGACGAGTGCCCGTACATTCCCGGCAAGCGCTACCTCGACTGGGACCTCGAGGATCCGAAGGGCCGGCCGGTGGACGATGTGCGTGCCACGCGGGACGAGATCGACCGTCGTGTGAGAGAACTCGTCGAGGAACTCGACTCGTGAAGACGCCGCAGCAGCTCTACGAGGACTGGGAGCGGGCGCACTGGGCGGCGCAGGACATCGACCTCAGCCACGACGGCGAGCACTGGCGCTCGATGGAAGAGGGGGAACGCGATCTCCTCTACTGGGTGCTGTCCTCGCTCATGGTGGCCGAGGAGCGCATCTCGACTCAGTTCTGCGGCCTCGTGCTCGCCCAGGACGACGAGGAGGAGGGCAGCTACCTCTCCACGCAGCTCGTTGACGAGAACCGTCACATGCAGTTCTACGCGCGCTTCCAGAACGAGGTGGTGGCCGATCCGGCCGCGATCGGCGCGCACGTGGAGCGCGCGCGGCAGGTGCTGGGCGAGCCGTTCCGCAAGGTCTTCGACGAGGCGCTCGGCCAGGCGCACGACCGGCTGCGGCGCGAGCCCGGCAACCGCGAGGCGAAGGTCGACTTCGTGACCGTCTACCACATGATCATCGAGGGCACGCTCGGGATCACCGCCTCGCACTTCCTCCTCGACTTCCTCGAAGAGCGCGAGCTGCTGCCGGGTTTCGCCGACGGCTACGGACGCATCGCCGCCGACGAGCAGCGTCACATCGCCTACGGCATCTGGTTCCTCCGTGAAGCCGTGGCGGAGGACCCGGCGATGGCAAGGTGGTGCGCGCCCGGCTCGTGGACCTCCTCCCTGCAGTGGCCGAGTCGGTCTCCCCGCCGAGCGAGGGCGCGTGGGACGTGCTCGGCGTAGAGGACGGCGAGCTCGGCGCGTACGGGCTGAACGCGTTGACGCGCCGGCTGAACGTGATCGGCGTCCCGCTGGGCTAGTAGGGATCAGCCCGTCCAGCGCCACGGTGGCGTCCCCGTACTCGGCCGCGGCTAACGCGAGCAGCCTGGAATCTGTTGGCTCGCCGGTGTCACGGGTACCTCATAGATGGACCCGAATGAAGGACGCATCATGTTCGACAGCCTCAACAACCCGCGCGAGGTTCTCGGCCACAAGCTCGGCTCTGCGCTGACCATGGAGCAGGACGTGCTGGAGATGCTCGGCGACCTCGAGAACAAGTCGCAGCGCGACGAGTTGAAGCAGCAGTTCCGCCACCACGCGGACGAGACGCGCCAGCAGATCGCCAACATCGAGAGTGCGTTCCGTGCCTTGGGTGAGGAGCCCGACGACAGCCCCTGCCCCGCGATGAAGGGGCTGGAGGCGGACGCCAAGGCCAACATCAAGATGGCCGACGACAGCGTGGTGGACGACGTGATCCTCGCCGGTGCCGCAGCAACCGAGCACCACGAGATCGCCGTCTACGAGACGCTCATCACGCATGCCGAGGAGCTCGGCCAGCCCGACGTCGTGCAGCTGCTTCAGCAGAATCTGGAGCAGGAGCAGCACACGCTCGAGGAGGTCACGAGGGCGCAGCGCCAGGTGGTGCACCAAGCGGTGGCCACCGCTTAGCGGAGGCCCGGGCCGGCGGACGCTTCAATCCGAACTCCTCGGCGATCAGCTCGTACGAGTGCCTACGCGCCTCGTGGTCGTAGGTGATCGTGAGGATCATCAGCTCGTCGGTCCCGTACTCCTGCGCGACAGCCTCAAGGCCCGCCCGGACCGTCTCCGGCGAGCCCACGATCGCACGGCGGCCACCCGTGCCAGGGCCCGCGCGCTCGCGCGTCTCGAGGTACGCGAGCGCCTTCTCGGGCGGCGGGATCGGGATGAGCTGGCCCATGTGCAGCAGCGAGAACATCATCCGCCCGCTCGACGCGATGCGCTCGGCCTCCTCGTCGCTGTCCGCGCAGATCGCGATCGTGCAGGCGATCACTCGCGGCGCCGGGAGGCGCTCGGAGTCGATGAAGCGCGCCCGGTAGTCGGCGGCAAGCGACGCGCCTCCCGGGTTGATGAAGTCCGCGATCGCGTAGGGCAAACCAAGCTCACCCGCCCAGATCGCGCTCTGAGGAGATGAGCCGAGCAGCCACGGCTCTGGACGCTCCGGCATCCCGGGAAGCGTCCCCGCCAGGCGGGTGAACGGGTGGTTCCCGGGCACTCGGTCCTCGAGCAGCGCGAGCAGCTCGGCGAGCTGGTCCGGGAAGTCGTCCGGCGAGCCCTGGCGGCGGTCGCGCTGAAGGGCGAGCATCGTCATGCGGTCGGTGCCCGGCGCGCGCCCGATGCCGAGGTCGATCCGCTCCGGGTGCAGTCCGGCCAGCGTGCTGAACACCTCGGCCACCTTCAGCGGGCTGTAGTGCGGGAGCATCACGCCGCCGCTCCCGACGCGGATCTTTTGGGTGGCCTGCGCCACCGCCGCGATCAGGACCTCAGGGGAGGCGCAGGCCAGCGCCGGCGTGGCGTGGTGCTCGGCGAGCCAGTAGCGCTCGTAGCCGAGTGCCTCGGCGTGTCGCCCCAGATCGAACGTGTTGTGCAGCGCTTGAGCGGCGGTCGAGCCTTCAGATATGGGCGATTGGTCCAGGACGCTGAGGCGCATGAGTGCAGTCTTTACCAAGTCTTGTCTCCCTCTTGGATAGGCCATGGGGAGGGTCCGAGATATTGCACCCATGAGACTGATCGCACTCCTCTCACAGCCCTGGTTCTCTCCCTGTCGGTCGCCGTGACCACCGCTTCGGCCGCCACCCAGTGCGGACCTTCAACCTCAACGACTCCGAACGCGGCACGATCCCGATCAAGGACCCGTAGCACCGTCTTCGAGCGCATGCGGTCGAACGGGCGCTGGGTCGCCACGCGCGCCGAGCGTTCGGGCGGCGGCGGCAACCACGGCGGCGGCGACTAGGTCGCATCCGGGATGACTAGCGTTGCGATGCAAGTGCCCCAACGCTCAGACATCCGCAACGTCGCGATCATCGCGCACGTCGACC
>Ga0126307_10000707_pt1 | contig 21879 bp, 24 predicted proteins | sample Plot28_FD_89955 | JGI IMG/M metagenome (GOLD analysis project Ga0126307, IMG submission 89955) | Serpentine soil microbial communities from UC McLaughlin Reserve, CA, USA - Plot28 | ecosystem: Environmental > Terrestrial > Soil > Grasslands | place: USA: UC McLaughlin Reserve, Lake County... | reverse complement strand
CCCACCGACCTCGTACTCGTCCCTGGATTCCACAACGGCTTGGGCGATGCTCGAGATCAAGCGCTCACGACCGGCCGCCGTGGGGTACCTGACCTCGTTCAGGATCTCGCCCTCCGGCGTCACCACACCCGCGGCGATCTTCGTTCCCCCAACGTCCACCCCTATAGCGTTCAAAGCGCCCCTACTCCCGCTTCCAGTCCACTATCTCGAGCTCTACCCCTCTGGTATAGGCGTTCTGACCCACCGTGTACGCTGCGCCGAAAGAGCCCTCAGGTACCGCCTCGAGTGGCCCCGCGAGCTTCGCCAAAACCCCGCCTTTGAGACGCAAGAGGTTCATCCCATCCCAGAGCCGCCGCGCCCCCTCGACCCGCAACCCGGCCGAGACGAAGACCGGCCGGTAGTTCCCGCTCCCGAACGGCGCAAGCCTTTCGTGCCAGTCTAGAACTCCGTTCGACACGCTCTCCAAGGGTACCTCCGCGTCTATCTCCAAAGGAGGGCTGAAGAGCTCTGGGTTTTCTTCGAGCTGTGCCCGCACCGCGCCGTTTACCCCGGCCACGAAGGCGTCGAAGTTGCCGGACTTGATCGAGAGCCCCGCCGCCTTGCGGTGCCCACCCCACTCGCCCAAGAGGTGCCGCACCTCATGCAGGGCCCCGTAGAGGTCCACATCCGTCTCCCCAGATCTCGCAGACCCACCGTAAGACCCGTCCGCCCGCCGGTTGAGGATGGCGGCCGGTCGTCTCGTCGCCGCCGCGACCTTGCCCGCCACCAGCCCCGCAAGCCCCCCCGTCTCGTCCGTGACGACGACCTTGAAGTCCTGCTCGGGTTCTACCTCGGCCATGGCTATCTCCACCGCGTAACGAGTTCTGATCTGTCGCTCGGAGTTGAGCTGGTTGAGGAGCGAAGCTATCCGCAGGGCTTCGCGGCGATCTTCGGTGAGGAGCAGGTCCAGGGCAGGCTTGGGGTTCTTGATCCTGCCTATGGAGTTCAGGCGCGGCCCGAGCCTCCAGCCGAGGTCCTCCTCGCTTAAGGCGCCCCTCACCCCCGCCACCTTCACGAGCTCCCCGATGCCGGGCCGGACGTTTCCCACAGAGAGCGAGCGGTTCATGTGCTTGAGGCCCATCGAGGCCAGGGCCCGATTGTCTCCGACGAGCGGCGCTATGTCCACCACCGTTCCTATCGAGACGAGGTCCAGGAGCTTGCCGATATGGTTCCTCCCGTCTGGGTCTTCGAGCCCTCTGGCGACCGCCCAAGCGAATTTCCAGGCAACGCCAACGCCCGCTAATGGGTCCTCGGGTTCCCAGAGCTTCGGGTCGAGGAGGGCGATAGCCGCGTCGGGTGGGTCCTCGGGCGGGATGTGATGGTCTGTCACGATCACGTCCATCCCCAAGGAGTTCGCCAGCTCGACTTCCGCCTTGTTCGAGACGCCGCAGTCAGCGGTGATTAGCAGATCCACCCCTTCGGCGAAGAGGTCCCGCACGTAAGGTTCGAGGAGGCTGTACCCTGTCTTTCGTGTCGGGAGCTTGACCAGCAGGTTGTTCGTGTAGCGGGAGAGCGCCAGATACAGAACGGCAGCCGCGGTAATACCATCCGTATCGTAGTCGCCAAAGACACCGATTCTCTCGCCGGTTTTGATGGCCCGCACGACCCGCTGGGCCGCCACGCGCCACGCCTCCTCCCCCGGCGCTCCTAAGGTCTTCAACGAGGGCGAGAGAAAACCGGGGGCGGTCTCGGGGGTTACGCCCCGGTTCGCCAGGACGCGCGCGCAGAGAAGGTCCACCTCCGCAGCCTGCGCGAGCTCCGAGACGACATCCGCCCCGGGCTCGAGATGCCGCCAACGTGCCAAACAGATCCTCCCCTACGCGAAAAACGGATGGAGCCGCACGTCGTTATTATACAAGGGAATTCGCGTATCTCGGACAGACTCCGTCTCGCTGTGAAGACACAGGGTAATAGTCCGGCCAGTGCTTCAAGCAAGAAAGAGGGCCCGCGATGCTGACCCTCACATTGTTCCCCCCGATCCTCCCCGGACGGGCCGTGCCCGTTCCCTGAGTAGATCGCGAGTCGAGGCGGTTCGGGGGTCGTCCGACTCTAAGTCTTATCGTCGGACGCGCCGCCACACCCTGGCGACGTCGCTTTCTTCACCCTCGTCCGAGCGCTGCGGCGTTCCCCGGGCCTCTTCGGAGCGGTCTGTGGGCGTACCAGAGCGTTCGGCACCTTCAGCGCTGCCCGCACGATCGGCGTAACCTTCGTCCCGGCCCCTGCTCTCGCGGAGCCCCTCACGGTACCCCTCACGAAACCCTTCGCGAAGCCCCTCGCGGTAGCTCTCGTCGCTAGTGCGGCTTTCCTCGTCGCCCCGGGTCATCCCCTCGCGGGCCGGCTCGCCGGGCTCCGAGCCGGAAGGACCGAGATCCCCGCGCTCGCCAGGCTCGCTAGGGTTGCCTTCGCGACGATAACCTTCATCCTCCGTGCGGTCCCGATCCTCGTACGACTCGCGATCCATCCGCTCACGAGCCTCGTAGCGCTCGCGATCCTCGTCACCGCTCATCGTGGACGCGGGGTTCCTATCCTCGGCATCGCGCTCGTCCCGGGGCCTGCCGCCCTCAGCCAACGTCGCGCCCTCCGTGGCCCTGCCCGCCCCGGAGCCAGCGTAGCGACCGTAGAAGCCGCGCTCCGTTGAGGGCTCGTGACTCTCGAGGCGGAAGTGACGCCTGATCCTGTCCTCGTACTCGGGGGTGATCTCGTCGTCGTCGCTAAACTTTGGGGAGTCTTTGACCCTGTCCTTGGACTCTGAGACCTCTATGGTCTTGTCTCGCTCGTTAACGCGCGCGATCTCCATCGGGATCAAGGTCGTACCGCTGAGCCCAAAGAGGCCCATCTTGACGCCGATGTACTCTTCGCGGTCGGCCTCGTCCACGAAGAGATCGTCGACTTTACCTATCTTCTCGCCCGCGTTGTCGTAGACCTTGTAATCCTCGTATTTCTCCTCGAGCTCTCTTAACCGCTGGTCGTCCGTCACGATGCACTCCTCCTTGCGACGACTGCTCTCACGTTATTAGAGCCTACCCTACCGCCGGAAAGGGATAAACATACGCCGAATCTAAATACGGGCACGCTTGGACGGACAGTGCTCGCCCGGACACCGATGCATACCCTTAGACACATACTGACCGTAGACGTGAGGTCGTCCTGGCGAGACCCACACCCCAGATACTTCGCATCACGCGGTCCACAGGTAGCCCTGGAGCGCCAGAAAAAGCTGTACGACGCAGAGGTGCGAAATGAAGAAAACGTGGGCTCCCGAGATAATATCTCGGGAGCCGGCGCGTTAGAGGTTGAGGTTGAAGGCTACCGCTCGTTCACCGGGACGTAGTCCACGTCATGGGAGCCGGTGTAGATCTGGCGGGGACGGGCGATCCTGAACTCCTCGTCGTTCATCAGTTCTAGCCACTGGGCCGTCCAGCCGGGGGTCCGTCCTATGGCGAACATCACGGTGAAGGCGCCCGTGGGGATACCCATCGCCTCGTAGATGATCCCCGACCAGTAGTCGACGTTGGGGTAGAGCTTGCGGCTAGTGAAGTACTCGTCGTCGAGGGCGCGCTTCTCGAGCTCTATGGCGATATCGAGCAGCGGGCTCTCCTTGTTCGTCGCCTCCAAGACCTCGTCCACGTGGCTGCGGATTATTCGGGCCCGCGGATCGTAGTTCTTGTAGACCCTGTGCCCGAAGCCCATCAAGCGTTCCTCACCCTGCTTTACGCCCTCGAGGAAGTCGGGGATATTGTCCGTCGAACCTATCCTCTGGAGCATCTTGAGGACTGCCACGTTCGCCCCGCCGTGCGAGGGTCCGTAGAGCCCGGCGACGCCGGCGGCGACCGAGGTGAAGGGGTCGTTGATGGCGCTCGCCACCACCCTCACCGCCGCCGCCGAGCAGTTTTGCTCATGGTCGGCGTGGAGTATAAAGAGCACGTCTAGGGCCTTCTCTATCCTGGGGTCGGGCTCGAAGCGGGGCTCGGCCATCTTGAAGAGCATCGAGAGGAAGTTCCCCGTGTAGGAGAGTTCGTTGTCCGGGTAGACGTAGGGGAGCCCGAGGCTGTGGCGGTAGGCGAAAGCGGCGAGGGTGGGCATCTTCGCGATTAGACGCACCGCCGAGACGTGACGCTGGAATTCGTCGTTCACGTCCCGGGCTTCCGGGTAGAAGGTAGAGAGCGCGCCTACCGACGCGAGCAGCATCCCCGTAGGGTCCGCGTCGTGACGGAAGCCGTCCATGAAGTCCTTGATGTTCTCGTGGACGTAGGTGTGGTGTGTGACCTCGTAGATCCAGTCGTCGAGCTCCTTCTGGTTGGGCAGGTGCCCGTAGAGCAGCAGGTAGGCGACCTCCAAAAAGCTGGAGTTCTCGGCGAGTTGCTCGATGGGGATGCCCCGGTGCTCAAGGATGCCATTCTCGCCGTCGATGTAGGTGATATTGCTCCGGCAACTCGCCGTATTAGTGAAGCCAGGATCGTAGGTCATGAGGCCGAAGTCGTCTTCGTTGACCTTTATCTGGCGGAAGTCCATCGCCCGCACGGTACCGTCCGTGATCTCGACATCGTAGCTCTTGCCCGTGCGGTTGTCCGTCACCGTCAGGCTATCGTTGCCCGTGGCCTGACCTTTCTCCATCGCCTGTGCCTTCTCGGTCAAACTATTGCCCCTTTCGTGGCTCTTGCCCCAGGCCGTCGACAAGCGTACGGCCTTCCTTTCCCCGAACTTTTCCCGTTGCATTATATCGCCCGCGGCAGAACAATGGGATGCAAGTTTAGCGCAGCGTGGTTGCGAGGGCGGCGCGTGCAGCGAAGTAGCCGCACATGCCGTGAACGCCGCCGCCAGGCGGTGTCGAGGAAGAGCAGAGGTAGAGACCGCGAGCGGGCGTCGAGTACGGCGTGAGGCGAACGACGGGGCGGGTGAAGAGCTGGCGGAAGTCCTGGAGACCGCCGTTGATGTCGCCACCTATGTAATTGGCGTTGGTGCGCTCCAGGTCCGCCGGGCCCATCGTGCTCTTGGCCAGGATGCGATCTTTGAAGCCGGGGGCGAAGCGCTCTATCTGATCTTCTATGCGCTTCGTCATGTTGAAGGTCGAACCGTTGGGGACGTGGCAGTAGGCCCAAGCGGTGTGCTTGCCCTTGGGAGAGCGCGTTTGGTCGAAAAGACTCTGCTGGGCCAGGAGGACAAACGGATGCTCGGGGTGTTCGCCGCGCGAGATGGCGGCTTCCCCGGCGGAGACCTCATCCAGAGTCCCGCCGAGGTGTACGGTCCCAGCGCGGAGACACTCCTCCGCCCTCCAGGGGATCGGGCTGTCTAGAGCGAAGTCTACCTTGAAGACCCCGGGACCGTAGCGGTACCGCTCGAGGGCGCGCCGGTAGGAAGCGGTGAAGTGCTCCCCAGCGATCTTTAGGAGCTGCTGCGGCGTCACGTCGAAGAGGACCGTTCTCGTCCGGGGCACCTCCTTGACGGAGCCAACACGGAACCCCGTGTACACCTCGCCGCCCAATGAGCCCAGGTAAGAGACCAACGCGTCGGCTATCTTCTGCGAGCCGCCCTTCGGGAAGGGCCAACCGCCGACATGACCTAAAGCGCTGAGGACGAGGCCGAACGCCGCGCTCGGCGCCTGCTCCATCGGCAAAAAGGAGTGGGCGGCGTTTCCGGCGAAGAGACCCCGAGCCTTCTCACCCTCGAACAGCCCTTCGGCGAGTCCGCGGGCGGAGCGCATGGCACGTAGGCCGAAGCGGGCAAGCGCAAACGGGTGACGAGGGAGTCGCGGCGGGCCCAACATGGAGCCGACGAGCCTCTCCCAGTCGCGGGCAATGGGGCCCAGCAGCTTCCGGTATGCTGCGGCATCGAAGCTCAGGTATTCAGACGTCTCCGGTACCGAGCGTTCGAGGACGGCGGCGCCGTCGTCGAAGGGATGTGCCAAAGGGGCAGGCGGGTGGACCCACTCGAGGCCGTGTTCCGCTAGAGGCAGGGTGCTGAAGAAGGGCGAAGCGTAGCCGAGGGGGTGTATGGCCGAGCCTACGTCGTGGACAAAGCCGGGCAACGTGAGTTCCGCGGAGCGGGTACCTCCGCCCACCATGTCTTCGGCTTCCAGCACGAGTACGGAGCGGCCGTTTCGTGCCAACTCCACGGCGGCAGCCAAGCCGTTCGGTCCCGAGCCGACGACCACCGCATCGTATATCCTGTTGCCGCTTCTTACGCTCATGCCCCAATTCTACCTTGTCCCGTCCCTCGCACTCGTGCTCGATCCCGAGCGGATAGCGGTAGGCTTCTCGGACGGGGCCTACTACGCGATATCCTTGGGGATCACCAACGAGGACCTGGTCCGGCACACCTTGGCGTTCTCGCCCGGATTCATCGCTCCGGCGGCAACAGTAGGCTCCCCGTGCGTCTTCGTCTCCCACGGCACGCACGGCGCGGCACTACCTATCGACCGCTGCAGACACAGGCTCGTCCCCGAACTCAAGCGCGCCGGATACGACGTCACAGGTACCGAGAGTTTGAGGACGGCCACGTAGTTCCACCTGAGATCGGAAACGAGGATGTATGTTGGTTCAACGTAGAGTAGAATCGAAGGGCGTAGTCTAATCGGGATTTGTATCGCCATATGCATCCAGGAATTCTTCGAGAATCGCCGCGAAGCGGTGAGGTCGCTCGACGTGAGCCAGATGCCCGCAGTCGGGGATTAGCTCGAGGAATCCTTGTCGGAGGCAGGAGACCGCTTTCTGTCCTTGGGAGTAGGGAAACACCCGGTCGCGCTCTCCCCAGATGACAAGCGTCGGCATCTGCAGATGGGGAAGTTGATCTACCAACACCTCCCGTTGCCCTCCCAAGTCAACGCAGGTACGCATAGTGGATATCGTCGCCTCCATAAAGCCTGGCAGTTGCGCCAGTCGGGTCTGCTCGGTTATCCACTCAGCAGGAACGCGCTCGGGGTGCGCGAAGAGAAGTGGCACCCGCGACCAAGCCCTTTGGGCGGCGCCGAGAGGCGTCTTCCCCCAGGCGACCGCCATCTCGCCGTAGCCAGGGAGGGTCGGTAGCCGCAGGGCGTAGGTAACCGCTCGCCCAAGGCCAGCACTGGCTGCCAGGCTCAGAGCACTCACTCGTGCCGGGTCGGACAGCGCCAAGTGTAGGGCGACTAGACCACCGAGTGAGTTGCCGACCAGCGCGGTGCGCTCAAGCCCCAAAGCATCGAGGTACGCGTCAACGAAGCCAGTGAAAAAGGCCGGCGAGTATTCGGCCGAAGGCTTGCCACTGTAGCCGAATCCGGGTAGATCCACAGCGTACACGCGATGCGTGTGCGCCAGGGCAGGTAGTACCCACCGCCAATCAAGAGCACTTCCGCCGAGGGCATGCAGCAACACTAGCGGGGGCCCCTCTCCAGCCATCAGGTAGCAGACAGGTAGCCCACCAACATCTATACTCTGCTCATCAACTGTCACGTTAACCTCCGCGGCTACTTCGAGCGACGCTCTAGCCAGCTCCCTACTTGGGGCCACAGTTCTTTTTTGGCCACCGGCCCGGTCATCAGGCCAACGTGTCCAGCATCGAGAACGAGAAATTCCTTGTCCCGGCTCCCGACGAGGTCCATCGTAGCCTCGGCTTGGGCTACCGGGCAGATGAAGTCCTTACTCCCTGCTACGTTCAGCAAGGGGCACTCGATATTCGAGAGGTCTACCCTTTGCCCGCGAAGTTCTATCTCCCCCTTGGGGAGCTTGTTTTGCTGATAGAATTCCCGAACCCACTGCTTAAAAGCCTCGCCTGGGAAGGGCGTCCCGTCGTCCACCCACTTGCTTACCGCTAGCCACGTGGTCATGGTTTTTTCAGGCATGATGCGCTCCCACATCTTAGCGTAGGAGCCAGCCAAATCGGGGAGAGGCTTCAGCGCGGAGGCTTGGGTTTCAGGGAGACGCCTGAGGAAATCCTCCGGGATGTTCCCGAAAGCCTCCACCATCAAATCCGGGTCATAATAGTTCTCGCTGTTCCTGCTCCAGAGGGTCCACAGCCCGAAGATCCCCGGGTCCTCGGGCGCGAAATTCGTGGGAGTGGCCAACAGGATCAGGTTCTTTAGCTGTTCCTCCGGGAAGAGGGAAGCGTACATGGCACTCATCGTCCCACCCTGGCAGTACCCGAAGACGGTCAACCCTTCGGCCCCGGAATTCTTCAGAACGCTCTCTACCGCCTCGGGCATGTAGTCCAGGATCCAATCCTCGAACGAAAGGCGCTTATCCTCGGGGCCGGCGTTGCCCCAATCGAGCAGGTACACGTCGAAGCCCTCTCTCAGGAGGTATTCCACGAAGCTGTTGCCCGGCACCAGATCCAGGATGTAGGGGCGAAGGATGGGCGCGTAGACGATCAGGACCGGTACAGGATACTTCTTCTGGCGCCCAGGCTCGTAGTGATAGAGCCTGGCCTCATCCTTCTGCCAGACCGCCTCCTTTGGGGTCAGGCCTGCCTCGACTTTTGTTCCGTGCACGATAAGGTGCGTGCCCGTGGCGTACTTCCTGAAGCGGATGGTCTCAGGATTGTCGTAATCTGAGATCTCGAACGGCGTCACAGTAGGCCAGTTAGTCATCTAGTCCTCTCTGTTCTCTCGATATACTATATCCCTGGGCTTGAGGAAATAAAGACAGGGGGAACTATTTGAAACTCTAAAGCTTCTCTGCTCGGATAGCCGCATGGCGCTAGGTGAGGTAGAGTGCGACAGTCAAGCCCCTAGCTCGGTGAATAAGGTGACTGGGTTCGCCCGACAGCGGGTATAAAAGGTTACCGGAAGCTATCCCGTATTCGATAGAGTACACGTTCAGGAAGGAGAAGGAGTGGGTATAAACCGCTGGAGCGACATAGAGGAACGAAAGAGAAACGAGACAGACGCCAAGGCGGGCGACGAGCTCCCTAAGGGAAAGAAGGGGGACGCCTCCTCCCGCTTGGAGGTCTCCGAGGAGCCGGCCGAGGACCAGGAGAAGCGCGAGGTCGTCGAGAAGCTCAAGGAGCGGGAGTCCTAGCACCGGCCCGATTCCTACTCCCCGCTACCCCAGGACCGCTTCTCCGCTGGTAGTGGACGCGAACGCACGAGAAGGGCCGGAGCCACGATGGACCCCGGCCCGGCAAGTTATCGGCCTCGTCCGCCTTCATGAAGGGGCGTAGCCTCGATCTGCGGGTGGACACATCTTCGCTAAGCTGCTATGTGAGCCGGCCCCCACGTCAGCGAAGCGCCAACGCCACGAGCGCGGCCGCGAGGGCTCCTATGCTGCCCACGACTAGGTCGGTAATCGTATCCGACAAGCCTCGACCCGCACCGACGACCCTCTCGAAGACCTCCCAAAGCGTGCCCACCGCCTCGACTAGCGTGAAGACCGAGGTGGCCGTCGCGACGGCCTGGCGCCGGGGCACGGCACCATCATAGTACAGGAAGAAGAACGCGAGGCTCACTGAGAACGCCATCTCCATTACAAGCTTCCTGCTTTTATGGATGCGCTGTGCGTGGACGTGATAATGCACCTTCTCTGCATAGAGAAAGAAGCAAGGACAGCGGCGTATCTGGACGGGTCAGCGAATGCCTTGCCTCTCAGGAGACCAGATCACACCGCTTGCCGCAAGAAGAAGACAGTTAGCATTTATGGGAGAACACTGGCCCTCATGGTCTGTCGGCTAAACGCCTCAACTGAGGAGAAGGCAGCTATCCGCGAGCGGAACATCGCCGAGCGCGAGGGCAGCCCCTAGCTAGTAGGTGCAAGCTCCTGGGCAGGGCTTGATGGGCTCTGTACCTCACCGCAACATACTGGTGTAGACTACCTCTAAAGCCACAACCTTGGCGCTTAATGCGGTATTCGTAAAGCGCCTGCCGGAGAACAAATGGACTACAAGGAAAAGTACTTACGCTGGTTGGAGGAGATGTGGGAGCTCCACAACGGCATAACTCGCGAGGAGAAGAGGAAGGAAGAGCTCCTCAAGATATTCGAAGGCCTCGGCGAGATCGCGGGGCGCCGCGTAGAGGCCCCATATTTTGCGCCTTGGGAGCCTTCCGGGCGGTGGGGTAGGGATAGAAGGCCTCCTGAAGCGCCCTAGAAGGCTTTTAGTCCCGGGTCCGGGCGCGGCGCCCCAGGGGGAGATCTGGAGTGCGCAAGCGCTTAAAACGGCTCCCACACGGCGCTGCTACGGGGCATCCTCAGCCTCTCGGCACCCTTCCTCGGAACAATCCCTTAGCGCGTCTAGTGCTCCTCAGCAGTCTGGTTGCGCCATACGGGGGAGAGTAGTCCCGATTCAAGTCGGTCGCGTCCTACAGGACGTACCGCACGTCATCGAGGCCCAACCCGCCCTACTTTGAATCCGCAACGAATTAGCTGCATCCCTTGAGGGTATACCCTAGAAAGCGAACCTGAACCGGTTGTAGAAAGGAAAAAGTATGGACTTCAATCTGGACGAGGCGCATCAGTACTTTGAGGGGGTACAATACCCGGCCAGCAAGGAGGACCTAATTTCTGCCGCCGAGAGCAACAACGCTCCGGATGCCTTGGTGGAAAGGATAGGGGCCTTGGGCCGCGCCGAGTTCTCCAGCTCGGAGGACGTCGTAGAGGAACTACAAGCTTCTCCTCAGTCAACCTAACCGTTACCGTCTCTTGGGTGTAAGGCTGGCATTCTCGGGGGCCAAACCCTTGAAGTGATACCAGCCGGTAGGGTCATCATGTTGAAAGACTCTCCGGCGACCGTTTCTGACCCTCTTTTTAGCCCCAATAGCGCCATTCTTGAGGCCTATGAGCCCGATTTAAGCCCATCTATGAGCCCCCTGCCCCTTAGGTCAAAGTCCCGAGCGTGAAGATCCGCCGCAGCCCCAGGGGTCGGCGAGCTTGACGCCAGTGAGCATGAAAGCCGCCATTACGAGGGCGTACATAGCGATCGCCGATTGCACGCCGGTAAGGCTAGTGTTCAGGTCCACCCCTATCGTCGAGATCGCTACGTTCATGCTTATGGTGTCGTAGGCCATGATGAACTGCTGGGCGCACAACACCGCGAGGGCTAGGCCCCCGGCTGAGGTGGCGGTCGGTCCCACCCGTGTCGCGTTAGATATTTTTCGCCCACCTGTCTTCGATGCCCGAATTTTCGCTACCGGTGCTACTGGTCGCACAACCTTAGGTGGGTTCTTCGAGGATGTGTGAGAAATCTCCGTGGCATGAGTGAGCACCACTTTCGGGAAGTTCATGCATCGTCACTCCTCAAAGGAGAGTCAGAACTCATGGCGGCGGAGATGTCGATCCTCGAATCACCAAGCGGGTTGCCAGCGGTCCGGCGCTCGGTCCGTCATTCCCACGAAGTCGTGAAACTAGGATCCGTCCGGCCAGTAGCCCTTTCTCGGTGTGGTCCTGGCTGATGGTCGTCAGGGGGGGATTGGCGCTCGCTGCGGCGGAAATGTCGTCGAATCCGATCACGGAAACGCCTTCGGGTACGGAGAGTCCTTGCTGTCTTGCTCGCTCGATGACGCCCAGAGCAAGCTGGTCACTCGAGTTGAGGATGACCGTCGGCCTCTGCTTTGAGGACAGCAACACTCCTGCGGCCTGGTATCCGAAAGCTCTGGCGCTACCCGGGCACTCGTAGACAGGCACCTCCGACCAGTGCAGGCCAGCGTTCTCTAGAGCATCCCTGTACCCTCGCAGCCTCAGACGACTTACCTGGAACGTGGCGGCTTCTTGGCGACCGAAGCCCGCGAGTCCTTCCCGGCCGTGTGGTGAGAGGGCGAACGACACGACGGCAAACCTCTTGTGGCCGAGACGCAGTAGGTACTCCGCGGCCTCCCGAGCAGCGGCTTCGTCGTCGATTCCTACGAAGGGCACACCCTTCTTGAAGGGCTGGTCTACAACCACCGTCGGCAGCTCTCTGCCCAGGGCCGCCTCCAGCAGCGGCTCTTCATCGCTCATCGAGTAGACCACGAACCCGTCGACCGCCGCTTGTGCCGCTGCCCGGGGATGGCGCTCTCCTGACGCACCGCCCCCGGCCGCGGGCACGAGCAGGAGGCCCAGGTCGGCCTCCTCGGTGACCGCGCTAAGACCCCGCAAGAAGGAGACCGCGGCTGGATCGTCAAAGGCGTAGGAGAGTGGGTTCGAATAGAGAACGCCCACCACGTCTGTCCTTTGTCGCCTCAGGGAACGCCCCACGGGATCCGGACCGTGGTATCCGAGCTTCCTAGCCGTCTCGAAGATTCGCTCCCTCAAAGCCTCAGAGAGTTGGTCCGGCCGGTTGTAGGCGTTGGAGACCGTCATCGGGGAGACACCAACCTCTTCGGAGATCCGCGTGAGGGTCACGCGTCGCCCGCCGGAACCTCCCGAAGATTCGTTCGCTTCTGCCTTCTTGTGGCTCACGATGCCAATGGTATACTACTTTAACGTTAAAGGTATATCGTTAAAGATGTCCGATGAAGGAGCATCTTGCAGGTAAGAGACAGCAGTCAGGTTGAGCGCAAGAGGGCGGCTTTGGCGCTATTATGCGTGGCGCAGTTCGTGGACGTCTTGGACGTGAACGCGGTGATAGTCGCCCTGCATTCGATCGGGCACGACCTTGGGTTCTCGCAGGCGGGTCTACAGTGGGTGGTTACGGCCTACGTGCTGTTCTTTGCGGGCTTCTTGCTCCTGTCCGGGAGGGTAGCGGACCTGTGGGGCAGGAGGAGGACCTTCGTCGCGGGGCTGGCCTTGTTCACGGCGGCTTCGCTTTGTTGTGGGCTCTCGGCTTCCCCGGAGATTCTGGTAGCGTCGCGTGCTTTTCAGGGGCTGGGGGCGGCGATCACCGCCCCGGCGGCGCTCTCCATCATCACCACCATCTTCGCGGAGGGCCCAGAGCGGAACCGAGCCGTGGCCGCCTGGACGGCGGTGGCCGCTGGGGGTGGAGCGGCGGGCCTGCTCCTGGGCGGCTTCATCACCGACGTCTTGGGTTGGGAGTGGATCTTCTTCGTCAACGTCCCCGTGGGCGTGGCGGGGATCGTGCTCTCCTACGTGCTTCTCCCCGAGAGCCGGGACTTCTCGGCCTCCCGCGGGTTAGACCTCCTCGGGGCCGGAACGGTCACCGCGGGGCTGGTGCTCTTGGTCCTGGGGCTCACGCGGATCGAAGAGGCGGGTCTTGGCTCGCCGCCCACACTGGCGACACTCAGCTTCGCCGTCGCATTCTTCGGGGCCTTCGTATTCGTGGAGCGGCGCGCCGCCGATCCCCTAGTCCCCTTGGGGCTCTTCCGCGTGCGCGGGTTGGTGGGGGCGGCCCTGGTCGCCTTCGCGCTCACCGCCGCCACCGCCCCGGTTAGCGTGCTGGCCACCCTCTACCTGCAGAACACTTTGGGCTACTCCGCGTCCTTCGCAGGCCTAACGGGCTTGCCGTTCAGCCTCTGCGTGATAGCCGGTTCCGTGCTAGGAGGTCGAATTGCCGGTCGCATGGGTGGCAGAGCAACGATGTCCTCGGGGCTCGCGGTAGTGACGGCATCAGCGCTTGTCACGGCTGGTATCACGCCCGATAGCGGCGTGGGCTACGTGCTCGCGGGCGCAACCCTTTCCGGGTTGGGCCTGGGCTGCGCTTCGGTTGCTTCCACCGCTCGTGGAACCTCGGCAGTGGAGGAAGGAAATCGCGGCCTGGCCTCGGGTTTCATGAACACTTCCGCGCAAGTGGGAACGGCGCTTGGGCTAGCCGCTCTCCTCAGTCTCGCGGCGGCCCGCACTGCGGCCTTGTCCAATGGTACGGAGCCCGGAGTCGAGGCGCTGGTGGCAGGCTACAGGTTCGCGTTCTTGGTCGCGGCGGGTGTCGCATCGCTCGGCGTGGTGGCCGCGCTGTACTTCTTCCGCCAGACCAAAGTGCCCTGCAAACGATAGTCGTGCCCTTGACCGTATCGAGCACGAGCCGCAGACGCTACCCTACCGACATTACTGACTCCGAATGGGGTCGCCTGGCTCCGCTGTTGCCACCCGCCAAGCAAAGAGTCCGCCCCTCTTCGTCCTGCCCTCAGAGGCGCACTAAGACGCTGTTGACCTCGAGGACGGCGAAGGTGATGGCGAGGCCGCGGTGGCCGGTGCCTCTACGGGTGCTCTCACCGACACAAAGAGCTCTCGGGAAACCAAAGTCTAGAGCATACAAGGGTCAAAGACTAGAGGTCGAGGTTGCTAGATATGAAGTTGCTCGATGGCTCACCAGTTTTGACCTCCCCTCCGCGCCCCCTCTCTCGCTCGGCACTAGGTAGAACGATCGTCGTATAGGTGCCGGGCTTGGCGGCTCCTTGGTATCCGGCAGTCTGTCTTCTCCTGTAGTCAACAGCCTCTCCGCTTGGAAGTCTGATTGTACCCGTGGTCCACACTCCATCAGAGCTGACCTGGGCTTCGTCCTTCGCGCCGTTTGCAGAAGTGCCGCTTCGTCGACCGTCGGAAACTACGATGACCTCGTAGAGACCAGCCCCCTCGTGAGCAGCAGACGCCGCAAAGCGGCGCAGGGTGCCGTCAGCCAGCGCGACCGTGCCGGTCGCCTCTTCTTCGGTTAGCACCGCCTGTAGCCGTGCTTTCCCGCTCACAGAGGTCAGCTCCAGCGTGTTGCTCGCCACCTGTCCCTCGAACCACTCAGCGGTGCCTTGCGGAAGGCCGTCACAGACATAGGCCTGCACCTTGCGCTCACCACCCCTGGCTGCGGTTGTCTCACCCGTGCTCTGGGCAACCGTCTCAGTTGTATTTTCGAGACTTGTATTCTCTGGGCTTGCGGTAACAGTCTTGTCCGCAACTACGGCAATCAACGTATTGGTCCCTTCGACATAGCCTACAAACTCGTAGGCGACAATCCCGCTGGTGGTGACTTCGCCGCTGGTGGATTGGCTGGCTGGCGGTTCAGACACCTGCTGATTCTGTTCTTGGCTACCACGCCAGCTCAGCAGTAATGCGAACAAGACCCACAAGATTATGCCAAACAGCACAACGGTGAATATAGTTCTGGAGAGCATCTTTATCTTGCCTTCTGGCCTAGACCGAAAGTTCTACGCATGTATGAGCCGCCGCGGCATCTATTGCTTGCACCCACTGCACCTTTATTCACGCCCATCCATATCTTGTCGGTCCCGGGCTCGAAGCGGACCAGATCCAGGATATCACCGGGGAGCGTGAGGAATCTATTCAGTTCACTGCATACGGGGTTTCCGAGAAGCCCGGAGCCTGTTGAAAAAGCCGCAGCCGAACCGATCAGTGTCCAGAATCAGACTCAAAACATCCAAGAACAGGGCTTTTGACTCCTAAAACGGGGGGCAGAAGAGGGCACGAAAAGGTTCTTTAACAGCCTGACTAGCATTCTCGGAAGTTTGCCGATGTAAAGAAGTGCGTCACGGGGATACTCAGTCTGCCGAATGTTGGTTCGGTAGGGTAAGCGAGATCGATCAAGCGCAATTCGAAGGAAGGAGAAGCCATCCATGGTGGACGACGCCAACAACGCTCAGGCTCACCAGCAGCCGCCCCAGCCAAACCCCGACCTCAAGAACTTGGACATCTTGGTGGGCACGTGGGAGATGTCCGGGGACGTGCAAGGACAGGTCACCTTCGAGTGGATGGAAGGCGGCTTCTTCCTCATCCAGCGCGTCGACCTCGGGCAGCAGGACGGGCAGAGGACTAAGGGCATCGAGATCATCGGGCACGAACGGCCGTTCGGGGCCGAGCCGAGCGAAGAGATAAAGTCTTGCTTCTACAGCAACACTGGCGACACCCTCGACTACGTCTACGAGCTGGAGGGGGACACCCTCACGATTTGGGCCGAAGAGAAGGGTTCCCCGGCATAAGCCAAAGGCACGTTCAGCGAAGACGGTAACACAGGGTCCGGCGAGTGGGTGTACCCGGGTGGCGGGTATCGGTTCACCATGACTAGGACCGGGTAACCACACGTCCCAACGGGAGAGCAGCGGCACCTCCCGAACGTGCGAGATCGCCTATTCACCCAATCGCCGACAAGGCTAGTATTCTCGGAGTTTAGGCTTTCGGTGGTCTAACAGCCTGTTGAAAACAGCCGACCTTGAGCCGATAGCGACCGCAGATCGGGCTCAGAACGTCCCAAAAGCGGCGTGTTTGGTGACTCACCTGGGGCGAAAGCGAGCACCAGAGGAGTTTTTCAACAGTCTGGCGCTTACTAGGCAGCTCTGCGGATAACCGTGTGGCGGCTTCACCAGCGCCAACTCCACTACCGTCTCCTTGCCCAGCAGCTCGCGGGTACATATGTTTCCAAACCTATATCGAATTTTTACAGAATGTTAACGAGCCCTGGGCATAATTGAAAACATCAACCTGGTGCTCACTCCTCCTTTCCCCTTTCCCCACCTGAATGGGCACCAGGCTTTGTTTTTGTATCGCGAGCCTAAATACGAACGCGATCTATAGAGCTACCTTGGTATGGAGGCGGACGCCGGAAGCGGTGTGATGTCACCAAGTCTCCGTCACCTTACTCAGACCTCTCGGAGCGTCGGGATTGAGCCCCCTCAGGCACGATAGGTCATGCGCAAGCATCTGCAAGGGCAGGATGTACAGTATCGGCGAGAGCTCCTCGGGGCAGGATAAGGGCAAGACGAAGCTTGCGGACGCACCGTCTGTGAGGCCTTCTTCGCCGATCACCACAAGTTCTGCTCCCCTATCGCTTAGGTTCTCGACCATCGCTTTTATGCTGGCGCGCGCCTTCCCAGGAGGGATGACGGCAACGACGGGGAAGTCTTTGCTGATCATAGCTATGGGACCATGCTTGAGATCTGCCCCAGAGAAAGCCTCGGCGACCATGTAGGCAGTCTCCATGAGCTTCAGCGCCGCTTCCTTGGCCGTAGCCAGGTTGTAACCTCGAGAGACAACCACCAGGTGCTCGGCGTAGCGGTAGCGGGCAGTACCTCTCCATTCGGCCTCGAGGACTTGACGCGCCTGCTCGGGTAGTCGCTTAGCTGAGGCGTCAGGTCTTTCCTCTCCGCGGAGAGCGATCGTCAGCAGGTAAAGTAGCATGAGCTCGGCCGTGTAGGTCTTCGTAGCTGCGACACTCTCCTCATTGCCGGCACGCAGGCAGAGGTGAGCTTCTGAGACTTGCGCCAAAGGAGAGCTCTCGTCGTTAGTGAGGGAGACGGTGCGAGCTCCGAACTCACGCGCCCGGCGGACGGTTTCGAAGACATCTTTGCTTTCCCCGGACTGGCTAATTCCCATAACGAGCGCTTTATCAAACTTCATCCAGGCCTGGTACACGGTGAATACTGACGGTGAGGCGAGGGCAGTGGGTATTCCCAGCAGCACCTCGAAGAGGTACTTTGCATAAAGGGCAGCGTTGTCTGAGGTACCTCTGGCCACGATCACCACGGAGTGGCGATCCGCGCCGCGTAACGCGCGGGCTGCGTCGCGCACCTTCCCCCACTCCTCGTCCAGAATCCTTTGCAGGACCCGTGGCTGCTCCCGTATCTCCTTTAGCATTTTGCTGGTCAAAGGCAGCCCCCCTTGCTCAGTAAAGGCAATACTACCTAACGCCCGGACTTCCGGATCTCAGCAGTCGTCACGTCTGCTGACCAGAAGCCGGGTCAACCGTACAATCTCGCAGCGCTTCCCCAGCCCCGAAATGCGAGTTCAAACCCGCCGGTCCACAGCTCGCGCCGGTACGCAAGGATATGATCCTGGGTAGGCCTTGTCGATGATCAAATTTGCGGCGAGCCGCTCCATATTTAGTGTCTTAATCCGCCCGTTATTGAAGTTGAAGCCCATGAAGTCGCAGCATAACGTGTCGATCAGTAGCGTCACGACTTTCATATGCGAGAGGCGCTCTTTCTTACTCTTTAACCGTGCCATTCGTTAGGCCGGTAACGATAGCGAAGGCGGCCAAGATGACGAGGCAAAGCTTTACCCTTCCAAGATGCAGACGCTCACTCCTTAATCGCTCCCACGGCCACCCCGTGTAGCAGATGCCTTTGTAATAGGATAGGGCACACCGTATTGCTCCGCCACCACCCGCCCCCTAGAGCTGTCCTCATCGGCGATGCCGACGAACTCCGCGATACCGCCTAGATTCCCGAGGGCGGCCGCGTAGTTGTGAGCGTGCATGTGAGCGAAGCTCACTATGCCGACTTTCGTGCGTACGCCGACTTTTGCGCGCATCGCCCTCCTCACGATCCTCGTAGGGATATCGGGACCCTGGACATCGCCGACTCCGTCGCTGCCAAACTGATCCGGAGAGCCTCGTACCCGTCTACTTCGCTTACTATGGGTTCCTCACCGGTCTCCACGCAACGGACGAAGTGTTCCAGCTCGAGCTGGTAGGGATTTTGGCCCAGCGAGCTCCCCGGGCTTTCGCCGTTACCCGAGGCTATAGTCCGTTCGTTAACGAGGATACGAGCGGGAGCGTACTTCCTACTGTCGACCGACGCAAGCGCTTTCGTCCCCGCTACTTCGACGGAGTACCAGAAGGGGTCGGGGTAGCCCCAGTGGCCCTCGACGTGGGCTATCACGCTGTTTCGGAACCTGAGGGTGACGAGGGCGTAATCGACGCGGTTGTACTCGCGCCCCAACAGGCTCTTGGCGTACACCCGTTCGACCTCTCCGAACGACCAACGGAGGAAGTCGAAGTCGTGGACGAGCATGTCGAGCACGAGGCCACCGCTTGCCTGCCAGTTAGCGTACCAGTCGTTCCACCCGCCCACAAACGGTGCCTTGCGGCTCGTTCGCACCACCCCCACTTCCCCGAACCTTCCCGCGTCGATCATCTCCTTGAGTTGGACATACTCGGGGAAAAAGCGGACGACGTGGGCGACGAACAACCGACCTTGACTGTTCGAGAAGGCCTCTATTATGCGGTCGGCATCTTCGAGCGACCGTGCCATGGGCTTTTCGAGGATCACATGCCTGCCTTCCCGAGCGACCCGGACGGCCAAGTGGCGATGGTAAGACGTAGGCAGGCAGATGTCGATCAGATCCGGCTCCTCCGCCGCTACGAACTCGTCGTAGGAGGGGTAAGGCGTAGCCGTGGCGAGCTCGGCGGCAGCGGCAGCCGCATCGGGTCGGGTGTCCACGACACCGACCACCTCTACGTTCGGCATGTTCGCATACGCACCAAGATGGGTTAGTCCCATGAACCCACAACCGACTACACCGACTTTCACGCCCCCTCCTCAATGATTGTGGTCAAACTTTCGGACACCTCGTGTATTAGCCTGTCAGCGAAAGCACTAGCAGGGCTCAGTTCCGCCGTAAGGTAATCGTCATATCCGACCGTCCTCAGCTCATGGATTACATCAACCCAAGGCACATCACCGTGAAGAAGGTACGTGAAGCCATGAATGTTGCCGACCTGGCGGATAAAGTCCTTGACGTGCACCTTCACTATGTGGCCGCCGAGCACCTGTATCCAATGCTGCGGATGCCCTACCGCCATGACGTTTCCGATGTCGAGATAAGCACCAACGAAGGGAGAGTCGATCTCCTCGATAAAGCGCAGCATCTCCAACGGCCCCTGTAAGAAGCGGTTCCACACGTTCTCGACGCCTATTCGGACGCCGAGTTCGGAGGCGGTCTGGGACAGGGTATGAAGTGATTCCTGTGCGATGCGGTAGGTATCCTGATACGGGACCTGCGGGTCGGCTACTCCAGGAACGATTAGAACGGTGTCCGCCCCGATGGTGCTCGCAGCCCCGGTCATATAAGCCCCTATCGCGAGTCCCTGGTCGCGCGTCTCGCGCTCTACACTACTCAGCGGATAGGCCCAATGAAGAATTGTCGAAACGCTGTGGAGCTCTAATCCTCTTTCGGCCGCTTTTCGGGAGATGCCGCGAAGCTCGGAAGGAGTCCGCGTGTACGCTATCTCTCCATCTTCGCCGACCGAGAGCTCGACCCCGCTAAAGCCGGCACCCCTGCCGAGGTCGAGTATTTCTCCGATGGATAAGGACGGAGGGAAACATAGCTGGTTTATCCCCTTTTTCATCACACACCGCGTTCTACAGGACAATCCGGGCCCCAGTAAAGCCTTTCGCGCCCGGTTTCAGGACCCGGTCTGGGTTCAAGGCCGGCAATCATGAGACCTGTCGATAGCACCCAAAAGTGCGAAGCCGCCTTAGACTGCCTTGTTTCTCCTGAAACCACACCAAGGGAAAGGAAGCTTCGAAAGGCCGCGAAGGAGACGCACACTTTGATGGTACGGCCCGAGAATTCGCCGCGCCGACTCATCCTACTTCGAACGAACGATAGCCTCCCACTCCCCCGCCCCCGTCGTTAATTGCCTGCCCTTCAGGCATCCGCGCCCCTATTTTGGAACATTCCACAAACCAAGATAGCAACAACCCGATCTATCGTCAACCCCCCATTTCTATATAATTGTTCGTAGCGACGTTTAAGTATGGGCAAGAATTCGCCGTTGTCGAATCGGTGGTCGGGAGAGCACAAATGGGACCTACGATCATAGATGTCGCGAAGCGTGCGGGGGTTTCGAAGTCGCTGGTCTCGCTGGTGATGCGCAACTCTCCGCACGTAAGCGAAGCGCGTCGAACTGCCGTGCTCAAGGCCGCGAAAGAACTAGGATACCGCCCCAATGCACTCGCCCGCGGCCTGGTTCAAGGCCGAACGTCTACGATCGGCGTCCTGCTCTCCGACCTGCACAACCCATTCTTCGCCGAGATCGTTGATGGCGTAGAGGAGGAGACAAGCATATCGCAGCATAAGACGCTCCTCGGAAGCGGCAACCGTGATCCCCGGCGTGAGACACGAACGCTGGAGGCCATGCTCGAGCGTCAGATGGACGGTGTCATACTCGTCTCGCCTTCGATCTCGACGAGCGAGATAAGCGCTACTGCAGAAAGTATTCCAGTAGTCTTAGTCGGACGCCGAGTCCGTAACCGCACGCTCGACTGCGTCGTTAACGACGACTTTGCAGGAGCGGTGCTGGCAGTCGAGCACCTCGCCGAGCTCGGTCACCAGCGCATCGCGCACATCTCCGGTGGTAGAGGAGCAGGAGCAAGGTCCCGGCTCCGAGGATACAGGCACGCGATGCAGCGCCTAAACCTAGAACGCCACACACAGGTTGCGCCCGGCGCATACACCGACCGGGGCGGGTACTCTGGCGCGAAGTGGCTCCTGGGTGCGGAGCCACTCCCCACCGCCATCTTCGCCTCCAACGACTTCGCTGCGCTAGGGGCTCTCACTGCGATCAGCGAGACAGGCCTCTCGGTCCCCGACGATATCTCTCTAGTGGGTTACGATAACACCTACCTCGCCACACTCAGCAATATCTCGTTGAGCAGCGTAAATCAGCCGCGCCGTGAGATGGGTGCACTAGCCACGCGTCTCTTGTTGGAGCGCATCGACTTGAAGCGCACCGAGCCACATTGCGAGATTGTAAAGCCCAGGTTTATCCCGCGTTCGACCTCTTCCCCTCTCCGCTGATCCCGTCTCTTTACCGATGGTAAGGCCCGGCAAACTCATTAGTGCCCGATACGAAATGGTCTTGTCAGATAGTAGGCTGCGTTCGTCTCAAGCCGAATCTGGTGTATGATGCAGAAGCCACTCGGGTTCGGAGACGTTCTTTATCTTCCACTCCCGGACCGGACATTACGTTCAGGTAGTAGCGATCATAGCCAGGAGGAGTGGAGACTGCGTGGCACCCTCGGGGTACAAGCACGATGTCTCCGTCGCAGAAGGTCAGTGTTTCGTCTAACGACCGGCCTTCGGTGTACACCCGCTGGAAGGCGAACCCATTTTCCGGCTGGATCCGGTGGTAATAGGTCTCCTCCAAGTACGTTTCGTGCGTTCGGTTATCCTGATGGTGCTTGTGCGGAGGATAGCTCGACCAGTGGCCGTTAGGGGCCATAACCTCGACTATCAATAGGCGCTCCGCATCAATCCTCTTTGCTAAGTCCTCAGCTCGATTTTG
>Ga0126307_10000706_pt1 | contig 21892 bp, 18 predicted proteins | sample Plot28_FD_89955 | JGI IMG/M metagenome (GOLD analysis project Ga0126307, IMG submission 89955) | Serpentine soil microbial communities from UC McLaughlin Reserve, CA, USA - Plot28 | ecosystem: Environmental > Terrestrial > Soil > Grasslands | place: USA: UC McLaughlin Reserve, Lake County... | reverse complement strand
CCGAACGGCAAGCGCTACTTCTACTACCGCTGTCCCAAGCGGGTTCAGCACGGAAACGAAGCCTGCCCGCAAATCAAATACTATGCCGCGGAGGAAGTTGAATCCGAAGTGTGGGGGGTCGTCCGCGACATAATAACTAACCCCGAACAACTGCGCGCCGACTTGGAGAGGATGATCCAGCTGAAAAAGCAAGACAAGCGCGGCGACCCGGACCGCGAGGCGAAGCATTGGCTGGAGAAGCTTTCTGGGGTGGAGCAGGAGCGACGTGGTTTTTTGAGACTCGCTGCCAAAGGCCGCATCACCGACGAAGAGCTGGACGAAGAGCTCGCGCAACTTGAGGAGAGCCGGAAGACCGCTGAAAGAGAACTCGCGATCCTCAAGCACGACCAAGAGCAAATAGAGCAGTTGGAGCGGGACAAGGACGCCATCCTTCGGCAATACGCCGACGTGACGCCCGAGGCCCTGGACGCCCTCGCGTCGGAGGAACGCCATCAGTTTTACAGGATGCTGCGACTGAAGACTACCGCGCACGTTGACGGTCCTATCGAGGTCGAGCTAGCCGGGGACGCGGTAAGCGTCGCGGATGTTAGTGGTTCGGAAACCACACGGGACAAGTGGCTGGAAGAAGATGAGGAAGTCTTCGTCCACCCCCGCGACCCTTACCACCGGGTCGACGTCTTGGATAGCTCCCGGCACGTCAGAGTCCTCGTGAACGGCGAGGCCGTTGCCGAGACTACCCGACCAAAGCTTCTCTTCGAGACGGGTCTGCCGACGCGCTACTATATCCCGCCGGAAGACGTCCGCGAGGAACTGCTCGTCCCGAGTGATACGAATACGCAGTGCCCGTACAAGGGTGTGGCGTCGTACTGGTCAGTGGATGCCGGGGGCGGGGGCGGGGAGGATCTTGTCTGGAGCTACCAGGAGCCTATTCCGGAAGCAGGCAAGATAAGGGGTCACTTGTGCTTCTTCAACGAGCGTGTAGATCTCGAGGTTGACGGCGAGGAGCAGAAGAGACCGCAGACGCAATGGTCGTAGGGCTTCGCCGCAAAGCGGGAAGCGAGGATCCGTGTGGTCGTTGTGGCACGACGGGGCTAAGAGGTGGGCACGTTGATAAGAAGCTTCATTTGCTTTGCGCCCCGGGACATGAAAACCTCGCAAGATAGCTAAGGCGCTCTTCTTAGCTCGGGGGTGCTCCCTACAGCGGTTAGCATAAGGATCGATCCTTATGCTAACCGCTGTAAGGAATCGGGACTCGTGATCCATCGCTTGGCTCGCTCCAGTGCACCTCCAGCCTCTTCAGGGTGGCTCAGACGGTCTCCCCACAAACCCGCTCTTCGGCAAGACCTTCCTCGAAGCAGACCTTGGCGGCCAGATCCAACGTCCATAGGCTACTGTCCTTGCCGAACAAACTCCGGGGGCTCTGCTTAAGCATCCCTGGTAAGATTTCGACTCGCTTTTCATCGAATGCCCGTGAAAGGTGTGTGGGCGCTTCGAACCCTTTCGCAGCGTAGCTTCGAGCCTTCCTTTTGAACTTATGGATAGCGTTGCGCACGGTTTGCGGATTACATTCCAAAGAGCGGGCTATCTCTAGTAGGCGTTCTCGCCCCTCTCGCTGGCGAGCAAGATCTGGCAGAGGCGCAAGGTGCAGGCAATCGACGAACGCAAGCCACCTCCGAGGTCTCACGCTCGGCGTAGCTCAAGGGACGCACGTATATTGATCATCTCATACCCTGGAGGATAACCATCAACTACCGTGTTGTCTGGACATGCATTATGCAAGCCGCTGTTAGGTCTTCGGCGGAGTAGGCTTCCAACCTCCTATGATCGCATGCGGGTGAGAGTTGTTTTAACCGGTGCTGTCAGATACCCTCTTAGAAGGTAAAGGTGTAGCGCTCCCCGTCATTAATCTTCCGGACCTCCTCGCCGACGCCGACCTTGATGGACCGGTTGAAGCCGTCGGTCTGTGTGGCGACTGTCAGCTTGCCCTCCTTGAGCGTGACCTCAACCGACGTCTTGCGGAATCGCATGGGCAACGAAAGGCCGTCCAGCCAGTTGTTCGGCTTCGGGCTGAAGTAGAGGGTGCCGTCCCGGATCTCGGCCCCCACGTAGCCGCGCTGGATCAGGTCCAGCGTCCCGGCCATCAGCCCCATGTGGATGCCCTCCTTGGTGGTGCCGCCCTGGATGTCGCCTACGTCGCTCTCCAGCGCGGTCATAAACATCTTCCACGAGCTTTCTGGGTCCAGGTCGGCCAGAATGGCGGCGTGCACGACGAAGCTCAAAGTCGAACCGTGGGTGGTCCGCGGCTCGTAGTAGGCGATGTTCTTGCGGGCCGTGTCGGGCGCGTACTCGTAGCCGAGCTGCTCGAAGAGCCGCCAGAGTTCCTCATCGGGGAACAGGAAGAACAGCATTAGGGTGTCGGCCTGCTTGGAGAGCTTGTAGCGGTCGGGTGTGTCTCCCTCGGCCCTGAGGATGCGGTCGAGTCGCTGGACGTTGCCGTACTTAGTACGGTAGGCCTCCCAGTCCAGCTCCTCGAGCTCCTCATAGCCCTCGAACTGGCTGATGATGCCATCGCCGTGGAACGGCACGAACATCCTGTGGCTCATATCCTTCCATGTCCGGACCTCGTCTTCAGAGAGTCCTATCTTGGCGCACAGTGCCCGGCGCCACCGCTCGGGGAGCAGGTCGAGCACCTCCTGGGCGGTCTCCGAGATCCAGGCGACCATCACGTTGGTGTAGGCGTTATTCGGCAGCCCCTCCTCGTCTGAGCCAGGGTACTTTTCGTGGAACTCGTCCGGGCCCATGACGCCGTGAACCTCGTAGCGCCCACGCTCCGGGTTGTAGCTGGCGAGGCTAGACCAGAAACGGGCGATCTCCAGCATCATCTCGGCGCCGTAGCCGAGCAGGAACTCGAAGTCGCCGGTCGTCTGGTAGTACCGCCAGAGGTTGTAGAAGATGGCTGCGTTGACGTGCCTCTGGTTGTGGCTGAGGTCCCGGTCCCACCCTCCGGAGCGGGGGTTGAGGTGCACAACCTGGGTCTCCTCCTTGCCGTCGCTGCCGCTCTGCCAGGGGTACATGGCTCCCATGTAGCCGGCTTCTTTAGCCGCTGTACGGGCCTCGTCCAGCCGCCGGTAGCGGTACATCAATAGCTCGCGCGTGATCTCGGGCAGCCGGAAGTTGAGGAACGGGTAGATGTAGAGCTCGTCCCAGAAAACGTGTCCGCGGTAGGCCTCGCCGTTCAAGCCCCGGGCCGGGACTCCGGCGTCGAGGTCGGCCGTGTGCGGCGAGCAGACCTGCAGGAGGTGGGAAATGTGAAGGCGGGTCAGAAGCTGAACTCGATCATCTTTGGGGATGCGCACGTCGCAGGCGGACCACAGCTCGTCCCAGGCCCGGGCGTGACGGTCGAGGGCCTCGGCGAACGGTTCGTAGCGGTCGACGGTCTTTATAGCGTTGGCCAGAGGCTCGCTTATGGCGTGGTCGCGCGAAGTGTAGAAGGCAACCATCTTTTCGACGCGCACGGGAACCCTCTCTTCGACCTCGAAGGTCAGCGTCTGCTGGATGTAGTCCTCCATCTGATAGAGGCCGCGGTCCACGTCGACCACTTGGTTCTCCCCGTAGACTCGGGTGCGTGCCGCCTCGGCGATATATATGTGCGACTGGTGGGCCTGCACCCGGAGCGCGATGATGTCGGGGCCGACCGGGCGGGTCAGCTCCGGCCGCAGGTGGCGACCTTCGAGCTGCCGGTAGCGGGCGACGCCCCTATTCGTAACCCGGCCGTTCAGCGCAGAGAGCACCGACACCCGTCCCGACCAGTTCTCCGGCGTGATCGTCCACTCGATCGCCCCCTGGTGCATGTTGGCCATGCTCACGAAGCGTCGGCTAAGGAGGGTGGTCTCGCGGCCGGCCCGGTCGCGGAACCGTAGGGCGCGCACGACCATCGCGTTGCGGACGTCCAGCTCGTGTCGGTAGGAGAGCAGCTCGACGTTGTCGAGGCTGAACAGCTCGTCTTCGATCTGGAGCTTGAGCACGCACCAATTGGGCAGGTTTACCAAATCCTCGTTCAAGACCGGTCTACCGGCCATGATAGTGGTCTCCCGGTTGTAGCCGCCGTGCATGTAGGTTCCCGGGTAGTGCACATCGTCGGCGTCGGCCCACTCGGCGACGCCCCGGGTGCAGAAGTAGCCGTTACCGGTGGAGGTTAGCGCCTCGCGCAGAGCCTCCTCACCGGGATCAAAGAAATCGTAGGCGAGTGTCCAGTTCGACTCGGCGGTCCTGCTCCTCTCCTCTACCATCTACCCTCCTCGTAGCCGTTAGCGCGCCAGCGTGTCCAGGAACTGTCTCACTTCCTCCGTCGCATGGAGTATGTAGTCGGCTGCGGTGGTCCGCCCGGCGACCTCCGGGTCGTCGGCCGCGCTGACGAAGATACCAATGCCCCGGTCCACGATGGCCTCGAACGCGTCCTCGTCGGTGACGTCGTCGCCCAAGTAGAGAGGCACCACGTCGTCGCGATCGAGACCCAGGGCCTCGAGCAGGTAGAGCACGGCTTTCCCCTTGTCCCAGTCGAGCTTGAGCTGTATCTCGTAGACCATCTTGCCGGGCGTAACCCTCAGCTCGTCGGGATGCTCGGCGAGTATAGTATCCACAACCTCTTTGACTTTAGGCCGCTCCCCTTCGGGGACGAGCCGGTAGTGGGCCGCGACCGAGGCTTTCTTCGGCTCGACCAGGGCGCCCTCGATGGGGTCGATCTCCTCGTGGAGCCGCGCTCTCACCTCGTCGAGTAACGCCTCGAACCCGACGCCTTCCGTGCGCTCGATGGTACCTTCTTGCGGGCTCCAGATGTCGAAGCCGTGGCTGCCGGCGACGATCAGGTCGTCGAGGCCCATGAGCTCCTGCACCACCCACCTGTCACGCCCGCTAACCACGCACACCGGGCACCGCCCGGCCAGTCGTCGGACGGCGTTCCTCATGCCCTGGGAGATGACAGCGTCCTCGGGACGGTCCACTATGGGCGTCAGCGTGCCATCGTAGTCGAGGAAGACGGCAGGCGCTTTCCCGGCCAGCTGCCCGGCCAGCTCGTCGCCGTGGGCCAGCGCGTGCGGCAGATCGCCGATGTGCTTATTAGCCAATCAACTCCTCCTCACACCAGGCTGAGCTCTGCAAGGTCGCGGACGACGACGTCGGCGCCACTTTTCCGGAGGACCTCCGGGTCGTCGCCCCGCACCACGCCGATGACGAGGCCGAAGCCGCCCGCCCAGCCTGCCATGACCCCAGAAATGGCGTCCTCTATGACGACGGCCCGCTCCGAGGGCACCCCGAGCATCCGGGCGGCCTCCTCGTAGGTCTCGGGGGCGGGCTTGCCGGCTAGCTTCTTCTCCGCAGCCACGTTGCCGTCAACTCTAGCATCGAAGAGGTCCCGGATACCAGCCGCCTCCAGCACCACGTCACAGTTCTTGCTGGACGTGACCACGGCGACGCGCCTGCTCCTGGACCTCAGCTCCCGGATCAAGGCCACCGAAGACCCGAACACCTCCACGCCCCGGAGCTTTAGAACCTCGTTGAACATAACGTTCTTACGGTTCCCGAGACCGCAGACAGTCTCCCTGTCTGGGGGATCGCTGGGATTCCCCCACTCGAGGACGATACCGCGCGAGCGCAGGAAGCTATCTACGCCGTCGTAGCGCAGCTTGCCGTCCACGTATTGGTAGTAGTCCGGGTCGATCTCGAACGGCTCGAAGGGTCTCCCCTCGCGCTCCGACACCTTTTGCAAGTGCGCGTCGAACATCCTCTTCCAGGCGGCGGCGTGCACGCTGGCCGTATCGGTGATGACCCCGTCGAGGTCGAACAGCCAGGCGCTGTACTCGCTGGGGGAGACCGACTGCTTGTCCCGGGTTGCGCTTATTGGAACCTGCTTCCTAGCGTCGCGTATAAGAACTCGCAGGGTTCTCGTCGCCGGTCACATACGCGCAGCATAGTTACGAACGATGCCTATTCGAACCGTGTCGGGAAGCTCCATCGAACACCACCGCTCACCGAAACGGCTCTACATTCTACAACTGCTGCGCGGAGTCGGCTACTGGCGCCGGAACCTCTTTCTGGAGGGGGTGAGGTCGACCTTATATGATGACTTGACTGTCGAAGAGGCCAAAAAGAAGCTCGACGGGCTCTCGGAATGTGAGTTAAAGAAGATTCGGCCCTACGAGAAGGAGCACAAGACCGCAAGACCTTCGTCGAGCAGCTGGACCATAAGATCAGGGTCGCTACCAGCTCTGTTCGGACCGGCGAACGAGCGAGCGGTAGAGGTGCTGCTCCCTTACCACAGCCGGTGATCCAAGTGGTGCTCGTCCGTCGGCTAGTACACCAACCTACCAGAAACATCGGTGAGCAACGGGTAATACCGCATACGAGAAGTTGGCCTAGAGATAAGCCGATATGTGAACATTGAGCAGCAGCCGCGAACGTACATAGACTGACCTTGTATCGGTTAGTCCTGGATCGAGTTCAGGTCCGTCAGCTCTCCTGAAACTCCTGCAAACGGGAAGGTTTTTGTTCGAGATCCCCTTTCACGGGAGGATTGGCAGCAGCGGTGGCAGCAAGCTGCCAAGAGAGCTTCTTCCAGGGCGTTCACGGTCGTTTCTTGCCCGTTGGGGAGATAGTAGTGGGTGTCCGAGGTTTCGAAGAAATAGGCGTGACTGGGCATCTCCCGAATGGCCTTGGGTTCACGTTCCGTAGGAGAGTAGGAGCGTCGCACGGGTATGATGGAGAACACGGAAGCGTGTCCTGGGGAGGCTCGCACGCCTTAGCAGCGGCCTGAAGGACCTTGCATACAGCAGCATTCACAATTGTTGACCCGGTAGATAGTAGCAGGCATAAATGGTCTTCTCATACCGCTTCTGCTGTGGTGTACCCCTACAGCTACCTGGACCGCTATGCTTGCCTCCTGCGATAGGGTCAATAGTTATGACGTACGCTGTAAGAAACCCGGCGCAAGGAAACGAGGGACGGGTAAGCAAGGGCATGTACTCGGAGCCGACGAAGGTCAGGGATCTAGGTGTCGACGGTAGGCAGCTCGAGGCGCGTGCCGGGTTGGATCCGGTATCCCTCCAAGCCATTGGCCTCCCGAATGGCCTCGATGGCCACCCTAGGATCCTCCGAGGGCGGGTAGTGATCGGCGGCGATGGACCAAAGGGTGTCGCCGGGTGCGACGGTGCGGGAGGTGGGCAGCTGCTCGGCATCGGCACTTGTACCGGCATAGAGGGCGCAAGCGGCAACGGCCACGAAGATCACGGCCCCCAACCTACGCCTCCGGTATACGCGTGTTCGTTCCACCAGAGGAGAATAAAGGACGGCCAGTACTTTCCCAACGGCATAAAGCAAGGAGCTGCGGTTCCGTGCTTTGCTGGCAAAGCAGTGGCACCAACCCGCCGACGTGGGCAAGCGCGGAGGCTCGATTGTCGAGGAGCTTACTCTTTCTGGTTTGTAGGGACGAGGTTTATACAAAAGGTAGTCCGACAGGCGACAGTCGACCGGTTTTACAGGGTTTTGCCTACCATGGCCGTGCGTTAAGTGTAGGGGACAAACCTTTAGGGCGGTTTGCACTCCATCCTGCCGAGTTCGCCGGGGATCGGCGACAAAAGCCCTTTTGGGCTCTAGCTGCCCCTACCCCACCTTCTTGTACGGGTCGTGGTGGGCGTACTCCGCCATGGCCCTGCGGAGCACTTCCTTCTCCTCCGCGATGTACCGCTCGATCGCGTGCCTGAACCCAGGGTGGCGAATCTCGTGCGCGCTGTAGGTCAGGGACGGGAGGAAGCCACGCGCGAGCTTGTGCTCGCCCTGTGCGCCGGCCTCGAAGAGCTTAAGATGCCGCTCTATGGCGAACTCGATCCCCTGGTAATAGCAGAGCTCGAAGTGCAGGTTGCGCCTCCCCTCCGAGGCGCCCCAGTAGCGCCCGTACAGCGACCGTCCCTTATAGAAGAAGAGTGCCCCAGCGATTGGGCGCTGCGTTAGCTCTTCGTACGCGAGGACGAAGAGTGTGCGATCGCCCATCGTCTGAAAGACCTCGGCGAAGAACGTGCCGTTGAGGTACGGGATGCCCCACTTCCTGTCGTACGTTGCGAGGTAGAGCCGATGCATCAGGGCCGCATGCTCGGGACGAAGCTCTTCTCCCGTGAGCCGCTCGATCGTCAAGCCTTCGCCTTCGAGCTGGCGGCGCTCGCGCGCGACTTGGCGGCGGCGCTTGCTTATCAGCGCGTCCAGGTAATCGGAGAACGCGCCGTAGCCGCGGTTGCGCCAGTGGAACTGCAGCGAGTGGCGCACCGCGAACCCACGCCCCGCGAACTCGTCGAGCTCCTCCTCGGGGAGGAAAAGCGCGTGCGACGAGCTGACGCGGCCCTCGTTGCCGAGCTCTTGGGCCGCGTCGAGCAAGGCACTCGTCACCGCTGTCCGGTTGCCAGCGTCGGACCGCACGAGTAGCTTCGGGCCCGTAGCAGGCGTGAATGGCACGGCGGCGACGAGCTTCGGGTAGTACGCGAGGCCGTGCTCCCGGTGTGCCCGCGCCCACTCCCAGTCGAAGACGTACTCGCCGTAGCTGTTCGTCTTGAGGTAGAGGCAGAGCGCGCCGAGGACGCGCCCTCCGTCTTCCTTGCAGACAAGGTAGATCGGCGACCACCCGCTCATGTCGCCGACGCTGCCCGAGCGCTCTAAAGCGCGCAGGAACTCGATGTCGAAGAACGGGAAGTCCGATGGCTCGAGCGGGCGCCACGCCTCCTCGTCCACGCGCTCGATGCTGAAGAGCCGCTGGACATGCATCGCCACGCTCTTGAGCGTATCAGATCTCTTACCAAAGACGCCCGTTTTTTGAGGTGTGTGACGAGAAGCTTGGGGCGCGCAGCCGTGAGGAGGCGCCATGGCTTGCGGAGTCGAAAGGATAACCGTAGCGGGATCGGCCCACTTTCCTCTATGGTCTCCCTCGCGCAGATGCGCTCCTATGTCTGTACACTGCGCGTAGAAGCAGAAGATCGTGGAGCGCGGCCGAAGGGGTGGTGGGGAGGTTTGCGTGTGGGAGACGATCGGGATGACGGGCGACGGGTCGAGCTGCTGGGAATTCCGATGGACCTCGGGCAGGGCCGCCGGGGCGTGGATATGGGGCCGAGCGCCCTCCGTTATGCACGCCTCGAGGATGCACTCGAAGAGCTCGGACACGACGTCGCCGACCTCGGCAACGTTGGCGTGCCCATACCGGAGGTCTCAGAGCGGGACGATGGAGGGCGTGAGGGGATGCCCCACCTCCAGACCGTCCGCGAGGTCTGCGAGAGGACCGCGGCGGCCGCGCGCGACGTCGTGGCGGGGGACGCCTTCCCCGTCTTCTTGGGCGGTGATCACTCCGTCTCCATCGGCACCGTCTCCGGGATGGCCGCCGCCGGGCGGACTGGTGTCTTGTGGGTGGATGCCCACGCCGACTTCAACACGCCCGCGACCTCGCCCTCGGGCAACGTCCACGGCATGCCGCTCGCCGCGCTGTGCGGTTACGGTCACGCCGACCTGGTGAACGTTGGGGGCGAGGGACCGTCCGTCCGCCCCCAGGACGTCGTCGTCGTGGGCCTACGGAGGGTGGACCGCGAGGAGCGAAGGTTCCTGATCGAGGCCGGGGCGAAGGCCTACACCATGAAGGAGATCGACGCCTACGGCATCGCGAGCGTCGTACGGGAGGCTTTGGAGGACCTCTCCCGCCTGGAGCGCGTCCACCTTTCGTTCGACCTCGACGCGGTGGACCCGGAGGTCGCGCCGGGCGTCGGCACGCCCGTGCGCGGCGGCTTGACCTACCGCGAGGCGCACCTCTTGATGGAGCTCGTGAGCGAGGCTGGGGTGGTGACCTCGCTCGACGTCGTGGAGATCAACCCGATCCTGGACGAAAAGAACAAGACCGCCGAGCTCGCCGTCGAGCTGGTGGGGAGCTTAATGGGGCGGAGGATCCTGGACCTCCCCGCTCCTTCCGGGTCGACCTCCTAGGTCGGGTTGACGAGCGCCTCCGCGTCAACGTCGCGGGGAGCGAAGCCGCCGCCAGCGACCTCGAGCACACAACCTTCGAGAACGTCGAGGGTCTCGTCGAGCTGCTCATCGGTGATGACGAGCGGGGAGAGGAAGCGTATGCAGTTGCCGTAGACGCCAGAGGAGAGGGCGAGCACGCCGCGAGAGGCGGCGAGGCTCACGATCCTGGCGGTCTCCTCTTTAGCGGGCTTCTTGGTCTCGCGGTCGCGGACGAACTCGACCGCGATCATCGCCCCCAACCCCCGCACCTCGCCGATGAGGTCCACTCTTTGGGCCAGAGCTTCGAAGCGTCTCTTTATGCGTTCCCCGATCTCGCGGCTCCTCCGCAAGAGCTCCCCGCCCTCGAGCTTGTCCAGAACGGCCGCGGCGCTCGCCAAAGCTACGGGGTTGCCCGGATAAGTCCCGCCGATGGCTCCCTCGATCGGTGCGTCCACGACCCCGGCCCGGCCGACCACCGCCGAGAGCGGCATCCCCGCCGCGAGGGACTTCGCCAGGATCACGAGGTCCGGCTCGACCCCGGAGTGCTCGATGGCGAACATCTTGCCCGTCCGTCCGAAGCCTGACTGGACCTCGTCGGCGATAAACACGATCCCATGCTCCTCACAGCGCCTCTTGATCGTGGGCAAGTAGTCGCTGGGAGGCACCACGAACCCGCCCTCCCCGAGAACCGGCTCCACGATTAGCGCCGCCACGTCTTCGGGGGCGACGTGCTGGGCGAAGGCCTCGTCCAGGAGCGCCGCGCACGCTTCCCCGAAGGATTCACCGGGACGCGGCTCGACCGGCGGCCGGTAGGGGTAAGCGTAGGGGATCCTATAAACCTCCGACGCGAGCGGCAAGAAGCCCCGCTTGTACGGCGTGGTCTTGCTGGTGAGCGAGAGCGCCATCCAGGTGCGGCCGTGGAACCCGCCCTCGAAGGAGATCACCGCCTTGCGGCCCGTGTACGCCCGCGCCATCTTTATTGCGTTCTCGACGGACTCGGACCCCGCGTTGAAGAACGCCGCTTTTTCGGCCCCTTTGATGAGTCCTACGAGCCGCTCGGCTACTTCCGCGTAGATCTCGTACGGCGCGACAGTGTAGTCCGTGTGCACCAACCGCCCGAGCTGCTCGTGTGCCGCTGCCAGCACCTCTTCGTCCGAGTGCCCCACGTTCATAGTCCCGACGCCCCCCGCGAGGTCCACGAAGCGGTTGCCGTCCACGTCCGTGAGCATCGCCCCTTCTGCCTTTCGGATAAACGCCGGGAACCCCAGAGCCAGCCCCCGCGCCACGAACCTCTCGTGGCGCTCCCCCATCTCCTTGCTCTTTGGCCCCGGCACCTCCGTGACCAACTTTATGTGCGCCACCTCGACACCTCCGTCTCGACCCCGAACTCTTCCTACCCCAAGACGATCACCGCACGTCGTATCTTACAAGCCGCAACGAGCGAGCGGTTTCCTTAATCAGCGGTCTTTACCGCACGTGAGAAAATAAGGCCCGGCGCCCGAAGGGTGGAAAAGGGAAAGGAGAAAGGAGTAGGCAGGCGCCGGAACCTTATTATCCTTTATACGCCGCGCGGGTAACAAGACAGTAACGATAAGCCAACAGAATGGAAACGGTTCTCAAAATCGGGCGGGATACACTACTTTGCTCGGGTAGAAACTAGCATCACTCTGTCGCTAGTATCCGTCCTATCCTCGTGATAGGGGAAGGGACATGCAGCCGGAAGGGCAACCCGTAGGCGGGATTTTCGTACTTTGGTTAACGAGGTAGCGAGCCCGAAGAGGCGACGAGGGAATATGTCGGCAGGTTAAAGTAGGAGTAACCCCGGTGCGCAACGAGGCAGGTACGGATTCCCAAGAGGAGGACGAGGTGGCGCCCTGCGGGGAGGGGACAAAGCGGTGAGCTACGCGAGCAGATCCGGGGGCCGGAGGACAGGACAGTTGGTCCTGATGCTGGCCGCCGCGTTGCTCTGCGGCTGGGCGTTGCTGGCCCTCGTTCGCGAGGGCAACAGAAGCCTCGCTCTGGGACCGTGCTCGTCGGGCCTCGACATAGACATCGGAAGTCTCTTCGGAGGGGAGAGCGCCGAGCCTGCCGACGGCGAGGTAGAGCGGCTTTTGGAGGACCCAAACTTCGAGGCTTCGCGCAAAGCAGGAGGGGACCTTAGGGCCGGTATCGTAGACGCGCGCCTGGTGTCCACCCTCCAGACCGTTGCCGCAGAGCACCAGATCTGCGTGCATGCATTCGAGGAAGGCCACTACTTGTTGCCGGGCGTCCCGGAGAGCACGGTCATCCCCGAGGACTACGGCGAAGCCGGCGTGTTGTTCTCAGAATACACACGCTCCGGTAGTGAAGTTCCGCGCCATGCTGAGCGAAGAGGCTACCAAGGTAGAGCTAGCGCCAGCGTAGAGGCCAAGTTGCTTGGCTACTTCTCAAGTTTGGTTAGCCTCGTGCAGCCCGGGCAGGTCCTAGAAGGGTTTAAGTAGTGTACCGCCTAAAAAAGGTCTTCCGGCGGCTGATCCTTGTATTGGCTGCAATTGCGATGCTCTGCGGCCTGGTTTTTCTGCTCGTTCTCTGGGAAAGCGGAAGACTTGCTTTCGGGCCTTGCATCCCAGGGGGCGAAAGGATAGCTGAAGGCGCAACCGGCGAGGCGAGAGAGCTTCTGGAGACCCGCAACTTCGAGGCTTCACGTAACGCGATAGGTGATCTTGAAGGCGGCGTGGTGGACGAACGCCTCGTGGCTACTCTCCAAGCCGTGACGGAAGAACACAGGATCTGCGTCGACTCCTTCAAGGAGGGCCACTACTTCTTGCCGGGGATCCCCGATGGCCCACTCATACCCGACAGCTATGGGGATGCAGGCGGCCTGCCAAACTCCCACTATTACGGTCGAGCCGTAGACGTACGATGGGTGAACGGCAAATCTGTTCGTGGTAACGGTACAGATCCGGACGTATTAGATATTGGCGAGATCATCTCCCGTATCCCTCCGCAAGAGAGGCCCGATCAGATCATCGGCCCCGAAAGCTGGGCAAAAACTCTCGGACGTTCAAGTGAGGAGGGTTGGATCCTGGACGAAGATGAACTAAAGCTCCACGAGGATCACATCCACATTGGCTATATAAGAAACGACGGTACTTGGAATGTGCGATAAGTACGAAGCTAGAATTGTCACAAGTTTAAAGAGAAGAAAGGGGGCGCGGCGCGGGCCGCTCCACCAGAGTCCGAAGCCCGCGCCACACCAGCAATGGAGAGTACATCTGAGAACCTAGAGTCGCTGTTACGGTCGCTGGTAGGCGACGCCCTCAAAGAGGACGAGAACAGCAAGTTGGCACGGCACAGTAGCGGACAGGTTATGCGACTGTTGCTTAACCCTAGGAGGACGGAGCAAGGTTACCGGGGAGCCGAAGTACTGGTAGGTCCGTCAAGAACGGAGGAAGCCTACGTCGCGGCCGTGCTCGCCCTCAAGGCTGAGGAAATGGAACGTGAGGGGGACAAAAAGAATAGCCAGAGCGACGAAATGGCACGAGCAAGCAAGGCTATCTTTTTCTTCGAACTCATGCGTTCGGACCGCACTGACGGAGCGGCGAGAGACGCTGTGTATCAAGCGATGGAAGATCTACACCTCTACAAAGGAGGGTTCCTTAAGAGCGATGGATTTCGTCGACGGCCTTAAGCTTACCCCCCTGTATGAATTACTGTGCTATTTCCGACCGGAGCTTGACGAGGTGAGTGAAAAAGAGCGCGTGGAGTTGCTTGAGCGCACGATTGGCTACGTCAACGACTATTTGAAGGCTTTGCGAAGGTTAGTTGGACAAGGAACAGCAAAAGGCTAAATGGGACGGGGAGCTGACCGACGAGATGCTCATCTACGCTGCCAAGGACGCTAAAGTTCTGGTCCCGCTCCAAGAGAAGCTAGCAGCCAAGGTGGAGGATGAGGACCTTAAGAGGGTCACCGAGATAGAGCACCGGGCGCTCCTGGCCATCATCTGGATGGCCAACGCAGGGGTCCCCTTCGACGTAGAGGGATGGCGGAAGTACCTGGAGCAGGTCGAGGAAGAGAAGAACCGGCTGGGGCTAGAACTCAAGAGGCTGGCTCCTGACCACCCCGAAGGCAAGGAGTGGAACTGGAACAGCCACCAGCAGATCCACAAGGCGTTCGGCTTGCTGGGTATCGATCTTCCGAACACGAAGGAAGAGACGCTCTCCCGCTGTAACCGCCCTCTGGCCCGTGCCCTCCTGCAGTACCGCAAGACCAGCAAGATCCTGAGCACCTACGGGCCCTCTCTTTTAGAGAAGGTCGAGGACGACTGTAGGATCTACCCATCCTGGTGGCAGATAGGGGCCGGTACCGGCAGGATGGCCTGCAGCAACCCCAACCTCCAGAACCTGCCCCCAGATGCCCGCAAGCACGTTGAGGCCCCCGAAGGCTGGGTGCTGGTGAAGGCCGATTACTCCCAGATAGAACTAAGAATTGCCGCCAAGATCAGCGGTGAAGAGAGGATGCTAGGGGCCTTTGCCGCAGGCCAGGACATACATACCATAACCGCCCAGAGCATCACGAGGAAAGAGCAGGTCAGCAAGGAGGACCGCAACCTCGCCAAGGCCGTCAACTTCGGGCTCCTCTACGGTATGGGACCGGCAGGCCTGCGCCATTACGCTCGTGGCAGCTACGGCGTAGAGATGACGGTCGGGGAGGCCGAGCGTTACTGGCGGGGCTTCTTCGAGACCTATCCAGGTTTGAAGGCCTGGCACGACCGGGAGTACAGGGAACTCAAAAAGGGGAGCACCGAGACCAGGACCCTCACCGGCAGGCGCCGCACCGGGATCACGAAGCTCACCGAGAGGCTCAACAGCCCCGTGCAAGGGACGGGCGCCGACGGGCTCAAGCTTGCCCTTGCTTACCTTCGGGAGCGTAGAGACAAGTGTCCCGGAGCGGTGCCGATCCTCGCAGTGCACGATGAGGTCGTGGTCGAGTGTAATGAAGACCAGGCCAAGAAGGTTGAAGGGTGGCTCAAGAAGGCGATGGTGGATGGGATGGATCAGGTGCTCAACGCCCCCAAGGTCGAGGGCCCTTATGTGCCTGTAGAGGTGGAGGTCAAGAGTGCTAAGAGCTGGGCCGAGTAGTCCGATAGGGAACGACTGGCTGGATGTGGGAGCAGCTTCCAATCACGCGAGAGCCGATGGCACCGCATCCGAAAACCGCTCTGAGAACGTGGAAGGAGAACGACGCCGCCGATATTTATGGGCCGAGGTCCGCCTGGTGAGTTTCCAGCGAACGCTTACTTTGAATACGGTCCATTGTCAGCGCCTCTTCTTCGGCTTCCAGACGCGCTCCCAGTCGGTTTTTAGACGGCCAGCTTTGTGCTCGGCGTTCAGGGCTTGGTTGAGGGCGCGGCGGACCTTGCGAGTGAGTTTGGGGTAGCCGACCTCGCGGGCGTCCTGATCAGCGCCATCGCCTACGAGCTAGTCGAGGACGCCTTCGGCTCGGCGGGCGGGCGCGCGCGGGGCGGTGGGGCTCGGCTTGTTCGCGCGAGCCTTCACCTGCTACGTCTGGGATCTCGCCATCGACCACTTCGGAGGGGAGAGGAGGAAGAGCGCTGCCGGAGGGCAGGATGCGGGGTCCGGTTTGGCTATCTTGCTCGGTACCGTCCTGGATGGCATCCCCGAGTCGATCGTGCTCGGCCTGTCGTTGCTAGGGGGCGGAGGGGTGAGCATCGCCATGCTGGCCGCGGTGTTTCTCTCCAACTTGCCAGAGGCGCTCTCCTCGACGGATGGCTTGTCCAAGGGTGGCTGGGGACGCCAGAGGATCTTGGGGGCTCTGGGTGTTGGTCACCGTGGTGAGCGCGATCTCGGCGCTAGCCGGCTATGCCTTCTTCGACGGAGCTTCTGGGGCAACGATCGCCTTCGTCCAGTCATTCGCGGGCGGCGCGCTCTTGACCATGCTGGCCGACACCATGATGCCGGAGGTATTCAAGTATGGGGGCAAGCAGGTTGGGCTCGTGACCACCTTGGGGTTCGCCCCGGCCTTCTTCATCACCACGATCGAGTGAAAGGGCCGAACTTCCGAGAACGCGGACAATACCGGAAGCTGAGTTTCCGGGAAGCCCTTATTCTCGGCAGCTCGGTGAATAGAGGCGGTCCGCCAGTCCTAGTCACTAAGAAGGAGCAGTATTGGATGAGTCGGGGGCAACTACTGTGGGGACCCTATGTTAACCGTCCGCCTCTTCTTCCTCGTCCAACCCTACGCACCAAGCGCATCCGGCTGGTTCGCCCGCCTCTCTCAAGCGTGTGGCCAATTCTTTGGCCTGCTCAAGAGTCAACCCGATCTTCTCCATCGTGGTGGAGCCGCCCGGATTGAGTCGGATTACACTAGCCATGCTCTACCTCCTCCTCGTCTTTCTTGACCCACTTCCCCAGCGAGCTAACATCGGGCGGGTTCTACGTCCTTGGCAGGGGCACAGGCACCCGCACGCTGGCTCTCTACACCCATCAGTAGCGCGTAGCGCTTTTCCCAACCCTCCCGATGCGGCCACCAGTCAACATCTTCCTTTCGCGAGAAAAAATACCGTAATTCTGGGTGAACCTGCACCACCCAAGGACAAAATTCACTGGGTGAAAAACTCTTACCCTAAGCCGTAGGCAAATCTCGATCGCGTAGAAGTGATGCGACAGGAGAAAGAGGGCCACGCCAGACCCGGATATGAGGTCGGAGCGACCCCGTTGAGCAGACGTGGCCTAACTATTCAGCCGTAAACGGTAGTACTTAGGGCTTCTGCTACGGTTTTTAGGAAGATCCATATAGTTTTCCTAAGGTCCTCCTAAACACGGGGTTCAGACTGAGCCAGAACCGAACCCAGGATATTCGACGCACCAAAGGCAACCGTTGTTTAGGAGGCTCTTGAGAGACACAAAGGTATGGCTGAATCTGTTGAGTCCTCGGGACCGGATCTACTTGCTCAGCCTCCTGGGACCTTTCATCACTTATAACCTCGCCCTGAAAGCCTCGACGATCACTTCGTTGTCCGGTGAAGACGGGCTGCCCTCGATCCTGTCGGATACATTCTTTACCCTAGGATACGCTCTACTTTGGGTTGGACTCTTCGCAGCAACGCCTGGCGGGGGGCTCCCGCGACGAGTCGTGCTCGTCCTCTTCCACGCAGCGACAATGCTCGTTGTGCTCGTGACCACGTGCGCCCACCAGTACTATCAGGAGACGGGTACCCCGCTCGACTACGGCGTCGTCGCCCTGTTCCTACTCGATCCCGGGGAGATTTTGCCAATGTTTGCCAGTGTCTCGGTTGTGGCCTGGGTGCTTCTCGTAGCTGCCCTCTTCTACACGGTTTTGGGACCCTCGCTCGTGACGCGCGCCCTGGAGAGACGCCTAGGCTGGCGCGGAACCTTCCCGGCCGGAACAGCCGGGGCCTTCTCCTCTTACTTGGGCCCCGTTGGTCTCTTTGTGTTGGCTTTGGGTTTTGGCTCGTTTTCGCTGTTGATTGGCTCTGCGCCGGTGGTGGCCGACGAGTCGTTGGCTAGGGCACCTTTAGTTAACCTGGTGGTGACGGCGGTAGAGGATTTGGGCACCGAAGAGGATGTCGGCCGTACTGTTGTCGAGAACCCGGCCGCACGCGCAAGGCTCTCGCCGACGCCACAGACCGAGAAGCGCAACGTTGTCCTAATCCACCTCGAGTCGACGCGCGCCCAATCTGTGACGCCCTACAACCAGGAGCTAAACACTATGCCCTTTCTGGACGAGCTAGCAAAAAGCAGCCTCTTAGCTGAGCGGGCTTATACGACTGTACCACACACCTCCAAGGCCAGCATTTCCGCTAATTGTGGAGTATATTCGCACCTCGTTACCACGACCACGGAGGCGCTACCCCAGGGCATCCCAGCCCCGTGCCTCGCTGGCCTGCTCAAGAAGCAGGGCTACAATACCGTCTTTTTCCAGTCGTCAACGAAGAAGTTTGAGGACTTTCAAGGCCTCGTGCGGAACTTTGGTTACGAGGAGTACTACCCGCTCGAATCTATGGATGAGAAGGGATTTGAGAAGACCAACTACTTCGGTTACGAGGACGACATGATGCTAAAGCCGAGCGAGGAGTGGCTAAAGGAGCATAAGGACGAACCGTTCGTGGCCGAGTACCTAACGGGCACGGGCCACCACGACTACCAGTGCCTCAACACGCACTACGGGAGCGAGGACTTCTCGAATGAAGAGCCGCTAAACAGCTACCTCAACTGCATGCGTCTGCAGGACCACTTCTTGAAGAACCTTATCGAGCAATACAAGGAGCTGAGGCTCTACAAAGACACAGTCTTCGTCATCTACGGCGACCACGGGGAAGGCTTTGGCGAGCACGGCCTCCTGCAACATAACAACACCATCTATGAGGAGGGGCTCAAGGTCCCTTTCCTGATCCACGCCCCCGGGTGGTTCGAGCACGGCGAGCAGGTAGAGGGGCTCTCGAACAACACTGATCTGCTGCCCACTGTGATCGAGATGCTTGGTTACGAGGTGGAGAACGGCGAGTATCCGGGCTACTCGCTGCTCCACCCGATACCCGAAGATCGCACTCTCTTCTTCAGCTGTTGGTTTGAAGAGACGTGTCTGGCGAGCATTGAGGGCACCGGGAAGTACATCTACCACTACGGCGACCGGCCAGACGAGCTCTTCGATCTTTCAAAGGACTCCCTTGAAGAGCACAACCTCGCGGGCGAATACGGCAGAGCACAGATGGCTGAACGGCGAGAAGAACTCATCGAGTGGCGTTCGAGCGTCGACGCCGAGTATGGCGACAGGTGACGATGCCCAGTACGTGTAGAGAAACCCGAGGCACAGTTATCCTCCGGAGGGGGTCCTCCTATCCAAAGCGGGCTTTATGTGCCCGGGCTTTTTAGGTGCCTGTAAGTTGAAGACAAGCGGTTCCCAGAAAGTTTGCCCCTTCGGACCGCTACGATTTTGTGGACGGTTTCGCTCAAAGCATAGGCAGTGTGATCCTAGAAACGCCCTGTTGGGTAACGAACCGGTGAAAGATACGCGATGAGTGACCTGCCCGCCGTCCTCGAGCAGTGGACCGTCGAAACCCTCTACTCCTCCGGCTACTTAGGCGTGTTTGTCCTGACCGCGTTGATCGGCTTGCATCTGCTACCCCTCCCTACACAACCGATCTTGGCTCTCGCCGGCTTCCTGGTTGGCCAGGGGCGATTCTCATTCGTTTTGGTGCTGGCAGCGTCAACCGCGGGGGAAGTAGTCTCTTCGCTGGGGCTGTACTATCTGGGACACAGGATCGGTGAGAAGAGCCTGCGCCGGCTCGTCGGTCGGCTCGAGCGGTTTAAGCTCGTACGCAGAGCAGATCTAGACAAGTCGAGCGAGGCGTTTGATCAGCACGGCGGGAAGGCCATCCTAATCGGCCATCTCGTCCCGACTGTTGGGGCCCTGATCTCGATACCGGCGGGAATAAGGCGCATGCCAATCCTCAGGCGGTTCATGCTCTACACCATTCTCGGCAGCACCCTTTGGAACGGAGCGTTCATCATCCTGGGGTGGGTGCTAGGCGCCCAGTGGGCTAGCGTGAAGCAGTATGCGCCGATTATGGAGTACACCGTACTGGCCGCCATGGTCGGAGGGATACTCTGGTTGCTATGGCGCCGATGTAAAGCGCGCAGATGACTAGAGTGCTCTAGCCATTCGATCGGGTAGCTGATGAACCCTCCGAGCCGCGTGGGATCTCAGGACCTACCACGATATCTTCTCTGAGGCGTACCCAGGAACATCCCGCCCTGGTATTCTCCTTCTTACCAGCCGCCCCCGTGTACCGGCAGGCCACCTCTACGGACTTCTCACCCGTCTTGGGGAAGCCGATCTCCTCGGCGATGAGTACCCCGCTTTCCTCCTCTCCGCGGTGAAAGGCGACAAAGCCCCTGAGGTCGTGGCGAACGGCGTCTGCGTCCCAGCGGGCAGAGTCCAAGAGGCACTCCTTGCCGCCCAGGTTTCCCCGTGGTTTTGATCATTCGCCAGCGTCTTGTGCTCGACGCGGGAGAGCAGCCCGAGCATTAGCGCCTACCTCTTTACCGCCTTTCCGAGAAACTACGTTAGAAGTTACGAGGGCCAACGTAAGCGCGAAGTCTGCACGTCGCTTTCGGCCTCCCACGCCTGATCGCCGAGGTGGCTTCGCCCCGCGAGAGCCGACGAGGACAGGTACGGTTAGGAACTGGCGGGCAGACTGAGTGTAAAGCTGGCACCACCGCTTTTCACGTTACTGACCACGACCTCCCCTCCTTGGATTATGGCGAGGTCGCGGGCGATGGCCAGCCCGAGGCCCGTTCCGCCACTGGAGCGTCTCCTGGCGGTGTCGGCCCGGTAGAAGCGTTCGAAGACGTTGGGGAGATGCTCAGTCGAGATGCCAGGACCGGTATCTGTAACACTCGCCTCGACCCTACCATCGTCCGAACAGCCGGCAACGGTAACTCGTCCCCCCGATGGGGTAAACCGCATGGCGTTGTCGAGAAGGGCTGCCAGAATCTGGCCGGTCCGCCTCGGATCACCAAGGGCTGGGAGCTCGCCGGGTACTTCTATGTCGAGCAGTATCTCTTCTTCGGAGGCCCGCAGTATGAAGCGGTCGGCGGTCTCGGCGAGGATCTTCGCAAGATCGAAGGTTTCGCGAGAGACGTCGAGCTTGTCGGCATCGAGCCGGGCCAGCATGAGCAGATCCGAGACCAGCGTGTTCATTCGGTCGATCTCGGAGAGCTGGTTCTCGATCACCTTGCGGTTTCTAGGAGAAGTCGGCTCCCGCACAACCATCTCCGCATTGAGCTTGATTAGTGTGAGCGGCGTCTTTAGCTCGTGCGAGGCGTCAGCCACGAACGCGCGCTGCCGGTGGAAGGCGCCCCGGACCGGCTGCATGGCCCGACGGGATATGAACAGGCCCCCAACGCCTGCCAGAAGGAGCGCCACAAGCCCGACAGAGACGAGGATAAGCACGAGACGGACGATTATTTCCCAGACTATCTGTCGCGACTGCGCGGCCTGGATGATGGCCGTCACTTCCCCGGAGTCGAACAGGGGCACACTCACGACCCGTACGGAGCCATTGGGGCCGTCGACCGTTGTGGCTATCATCCTCTCTTCTTGCCCAGCCTGCCGGGCCAGCTCCCCGAAGGGCAGGCCCAAGGACGAACCCGAGGAGGCTGTGTCCAGAACGTCCGCTTCAACCGGACCGTCGGGCGGGACCGCGACCACGGCAATGTCGGGTTCGGCGGTCGCTCCGACGATGGTGTACGTTTCTGTGCCGTTCCATGCGCTGCTCGTCTCGGCCTCAATCTTCTGCAGTAGCAACTCATCCTGCTGGGCGGTGGCCTGCTGCGAGAAGATTACTACTACGATGGTGCCGAACAAGATGAGGATGAGGGCTAGAATCCCTACGTAGGCCATCGAAAGACGGTAGCGGAGGCGGTCGAGCATGGCTTCAGGGGCGCGGCTCGAAGGTGTAGCCTACCCCTCGTACAGTACGTATGTGTGAGGGTTCTCCATTGCGGTCGAGCTTCTTGCGTAGGTAGGAGACGTATAGATCCACCATGCTGGTATTGACACCGCGAAGACCCCATACGGAGTCGAGCAATACCGAGCGTGTAAAGACCTGACCCGGGCGCTGGATCAGGGTAGCTAGGAGCGTGAACTCTTTGGCGGTAAGGTCTATGGGTTCACCGTCGCGTCTGACCACGTGGCGGACCGGGTCCAGGGCAAGGTCGCCGGCCCTGACCGCCGCCTCGGTCGGTGCCGTACGCTGTCGACGTGTGAGCGCCCGTACACGGGCTATGAGCTCCGGGAGAGCGAAGGGCTTTGTCAGATAATCGTCTGCCCCGGCGTCGAGGCCCT
>Ga0126307_10000705_pt1 | contig 21927 bp, 19 predicted proteins | sample Plot28_FD_89955 | JGI IMG/M metagenome (GOLD analysis project Ga0126307, IMG submission 89955) | Serpentine soil microbial communities from UC McLaughlin Reserve, CA, USA - Plot28 | ecosystem: Environmental > Terrestrial > Soil > Grasslands | place: USA: UC McLaughlin Reserve, Lake County... | reverse complement strand
TCTCCGGCCGCTGCGGTTTGCACACATCCCAGCCTTCGGCGAAAGCGGTGGCGACGGGGCTGCAGCCGAGCGCCTGGGCGCCGTTGAAGACCGGCTGCTCGCCGCTGACCAGGCCGAGGTCGAGCCACTCGGTGAAGCCACGGCCGATCTTCGTGAACAGCGAGCCGGACGCGATCGGGCAGATGATCCGATCGGGGAGCGTCCACCCCAGCTGCTCGACGGTCTCATAGGCGATCGTCTTCGAGCCCTCTGCGTAGTAGGGCCGCAGGTTCACGTTCACGAACGCCCACGGCCGCTCCTCGCAGAGCTGCGTGCAGAGCCGGTTGACGTCGTCGTAGCTTCCCCGTACCCCCACCAGCCGCGTCCCGTAGACGCCGGTGGCCAGAAGCTTTTGCTCCTCGAGGTCGGCGGGCACGAAGACGTATGAGTCGAGCCCGGCCGCGGCTGCGTGGGCGGCGACGGCGTTCGCGAGGTTCCCCGTCGAGGCACAGGCCACAGTGTCGAAGCCGAGCTCGCGGGCCTTGGCAAGCGCCACGGCCACGACCCGGTCCTTGAACGAGTGGGTCGGGTTCGCCGCGTCGTTCTTCACCCATACCTCGCCGAGCCCGAGCCGCTCCGCGAGCCGGTCGGCGCGCACAAGCGGCGTCAACCCCGGCTGGAGTGGGTCTCGCGGGCGCTCCACGAACGGCAGGAACTCGGCGTAGCGCCAGATCCCGGCCGGCCCCGCCTGGATCTTCCGCTTCGCCTCTGAGGCGTCGATCGCCGAGTGGTCGTACGCGACCTCGAGCGGGCCGAAGCACTGCTCGCAGACGAAGCGCGCCTCGAGCGGAGAGGTCGCCTTGCACTCCTTGCAGCGGAGGGTGCTGGGTGCCATCGTTGAAGCTCCTTCCGGTTCTCGTCTTGCCTACGAAAAAGACCTCTGCCTTGCGAGCAGAGGTCCCGAACCGGACTTCCACTCACATCTCCCAGGCACTTCGCCTGCTGGAATTGGCACCTTTCTCGGGTCGCGAGACCTTCGATGGTTGCCGGGGCTTCATAGGGCCAGTCCCTCCACCCCTCTGGATGCAGCGGTTATGTGGCCGCGCAATATATCAACGGCGGGCGCGGCCTTGCGCCGGCCACCCGGTGCGTCGCGTACCCTTCGCGGCGACGGCGATGAACGAGCTAGTGAGCGAGACGAGCAGCGATGCCGAGCCTTCCCAAGCCGAGGCTGCGCCGCCACCGCGGTGCCGAGCTCACCGCGCCGCCTGAGCCGCGCGAGCGAACCCCCGAGGTCGAATCCGTCGAGGGCTCGGGCCTTCGCTGGGTCAACATCGAGCGCCCGACGCCGGTGGAGTGCGCCTGGCTCGAAGAGCAGTTCGAGTTTCACGCCCTCGATCTCGAGGACGTCCTCTCGCGCAACCAGCGCCCGAAGATCGACGAGTACCCGACCTACCTGTTCATCGTCCTCCACTTCCCCGTCTTCGACCCGCAGGTCGGGCGGTTGAACGCCGGCGAGCTCGACATGTTCGTCGGGCCTGACTACCTCGTGACGATCCCGAACACGCCGCTTCAACCGGTCGAGTACCTGTTCGAGCGCTGCCGGCAGAAGGAGGACCTGCGCGAGCAGCTCTTCTCCCGGGGCTCGGGGTACCTGCTGTACCGGATCATCGACGACGGCTTCGACTACTGCTTCCCGATGCTGCGCAAGATCGGGAACAAGCTCGACGCCGTCGAGGACGAGATCTTCAGCGGCCGCTCCGAGGAGGTCGTGCGCGACATCTCCAACGTGAAGCAGGAGATCATCAACTTCCGCAAGGTGATCCGCCCGCAGCGGACCGTGCTGCGCGACCTCGAGAAGGTCAAGCAGCGCTTCCTGGCGCCGGACATGGACCTCGAGATCTACTTCGACGACATCGTCGATGCCCACGAGCGGATCTGGGACATGCTCGAGAACTACAAGGAGGTCGTCGAGGCGCTCGAGGACACCAACGAGTCGGTGATCTCACACCGCGTCAACGACATCCTCCGCGTCCTCACGTCGATCAGCGTCATCGTCCTCCCGCTCACGCTGATCGCGAGCATCTGGGGCATGAACGTCGGGGTCCCCGGCGAGGGCGACGACATCGACTTCTACGTGATCGTCGGGGCGATGGTCGTGATGCTGCTCGCCATGGTCGCCTACTTCCGCCGGCGGGGCTGGCTCTAGGGCCGGTGCGCGAGACGCCGTCGGACCTCGCCGAGCTCCAGGCTCTGCTCGACCGCAGCTACGAGAGCGCCGGCCCGCACCTGCGCCGGATCACGACCCCCGAGCGGCGGCTGGGCGCCGAGCAGGTCGCCGAGCGACTCACCGGGATGTCCCTCCTGGCCCTCGCGACCGTGACCGCGGACGGCCGCCCGATCATCGGCCCCGTGGACGGCATCTTCCTGCGCGGCGCGTTTCACTTCGGCTCGGCACCGGACTCGGTGCGCGCCCGCCACATCGCCGCACGACCGTGGGTCAGCGCCACGCACCTGCCGGGCGAGGAGCTCGCGGTCACCGTGCACGGTCGCGCCGTGCCGGTCGACCTGAAGGTCCCCGAGGGCGCCGAGCTACGCGGGGGGTTGCTCGAGATCTACGCCCCACGCTACGGCCCCGAATACGAGGAGTTCATCGACTCCGGCCCGCTGTACTGGCGGATCGAGGCGGAGCGGATGTTCACGTTCGCGGCCGAGCCGGGCGACTAGGCTCCCGCCATGTGGCGAACCAACGCATCTGGGCGCCGTGGCGCCTCGCCTACGTGAAGGACGCCTCCAAGGACGAGGAGGAGGGGTGCATCTTCTGCACCAAGCCGGCGGAGGAGGACGACGAGAAGAACCTGATCGTCCACCGCGGTGAGCGCTGCTTCGTGATCCTCAACCTGTTCCCGTACACGAACGGGCACCTGATGGTCGCCCCTTACGAACACCTCGCCTCGATCGCGGACCTTGATCCCGCCACGACCGCGGAGATGATGGCCCTGGCGCAGCGGGCGATCCGGGCGCTCGACGAGCGCTACGGGCCAGACGGCTACAACGTCGGGTTCAACCAGGGCCGCGTCGCCGGGGCGGGCGTCGAGCACCACATCCACATGCACGTCGTCCCGCGCTGGGGCGGGGACACGAACTTCATGCCGGTGCTCGGCGACACCCGAGTGATGCCGCAGTCGCTCGAGCAGAGCTACGAGACCATGCGAGGCGCCTTTGGCTGAGGCGACCGGGGTCGATCCGGCCATCTTCAAGGCCTACGACGTCCGCGGGCTCTACGGCGAGCAGATCAACGGTGAGGTCAACTACCTGCTCGGGCGTGCCTTCGCGCGCGTGCTCGGCGACCTCCGCGGAAAGGCGCCGGCGGAGCTTCGGATCGGGCTCGGGCGCGACATGCGGATCCAGGCGCCGGAGATGGCGGGGCGCCTCCGCGACGGCATCACGGCCGAGGGCGCGACGGTGCTCGACGCCGGGATGGTCGGGACGGAGATGCTCTATTACCTCGTCGGCTCGCGCGGGCTGGACGGCGGGGCGATGGTGACCGCGTCACACAACCCGAAGGCCTACACCGGCGTGAAGCTGGTCCGTGAGGGGGCGCTCGCGCTCTCTGGCGACGCCGGGATCGGCGAGATCCGGGAGCTCGTCCTGGCCGGGATCGACGATCCGCCGGCCGAGGGCGCGGTCGAGGCGCTCGACGTCTACGACGACTTCCAGAGCCACGCGCTGTCGGTGATCGAGGCCGGGCGCGTGCGACCGCTTCGGGTCGTGGTCGACGGCGGCAACGGCATGGCCGGCCCGATGGTCGGCCCGCTGCTCGAGCGTCTGGGCCTGGACCTGGTCGAGACCTACTGGGTCCCCGACGGCGAGTTCCCCGACCACGAGCCGAACCCGCTCCTGCCCGAGAACCGGCGGTTCGTCATCGACCGCGTCCTCTCGGAGAAGGCGAATCTCGGCATCGCCTGGGACGGCGACGCGGACCGCTGCTTTTTCATCGACGACGCGGGCGAGTTCGTCGACGGCGACTTCCTCACGGCGCTGCTCGCCAAGCAGGTGCTCGCAAAACAGCCCGGCGCGACGATCCTCTACGACGTGCGGGCAAGCCGCGCAGTGGCCGATACGGTCGCCGGCGCCGGCGGCACGGCCTATCGCAACCGCGTCGGCCACGCCTTCTTCAAGCAGGCGATGCGCGAACACGACGCCGCCTTCGGCGGCGAGGTCTCCGGCCATTACTACTTCCGCGAGTTCTGGTGCGCGGACTCCGGGACGTTGCCGGCGCTGCTCGTCCTCGAGCTGCTCTCGCTCGAGGGCCGCAGCCTCTCGGAGCTCGTCGGTGAGCTGCGCTCGAAGTACTTCATCTCCGGCGAGATCAACTCGGAGGTCTCCGACCAGCAGGCGAAGATGCAGGAGATCGCGGAGCGCTACTCCGACGGCGAAATCGACTGGCTCGACGGTGTCTCCGTCGACTACCCGGAGTGGCACTTCAACGTCCGCCCCTCGAACACCGAGCCCCTCCTGCGGCTCAACCTCGAGTCGCTCGTCTCGCGCGAGGACCTGGGGCGCCGCCGCGACGAGGTCCTCGAGCTGATCCGCTCGTGACGCCGGAGGAGGCGCTCGCCTTCGCGGGCGAGGCGGGGATCCGGCGCCTGCGGATCCCGACGCCGTTCGCGGTCGGCCGCGTCAACTGCTATCTGGTCGAGGATGAGCCACTGACGCTCGTCGACACCGGCCCCAACTCCGGCAAGTCGCTCGACGAGCTCCAGCACCAGCTCTCTGCCTCGGGTCACGCCCTCGAGGACATCGGCCTCGTGGTGATCAGCCACCAGCACCTCGACCACCTCGGGCTGGTCGAGATCGTCGCCTCGCGCTCGGAGGCCGAGGTCGCGGCGATCGACGCGGTCGTGCCGTTCGTCGAGCGCTACGGGGAGGACGCGGAGCGCGACGACGAGTTCGCGGCATCGCTGATGCTGCGTTACGGGATCCCCGCGGAGGTGGTGGCGGCGTTGCGGAGCGTCTCGGCAAGCTTCCGCGGCTGGGGCGCGGCGGCGCGCGTCACCCGGCCGCTTCGCGACGGCGAGGCACTCGAGCTTCGCGACCGGACGCTCGAGGTCCAGCACCGGCCCGGCCACAGCCCGTCCGACACGCTCTTCTGGGACGCCGAGCGGCGGATCCTGATCTGCGCCGACCACCTGATCGCCCGCATCTCCTCGAACCCTCTGCTCTCGCGGCCGCTCGATGGCTCGAGCTCGCGACCACGGGCGCTGGTCGAGTACCTGCGCTCGCTGGCGCGAACTCGGGAGCTCCCGGCCCAGGTCCTCCTGCCGGGCCACGGCGAGCCGATCACGAACCACGTCGAGCTGATCGACGAGCGCTTTGCCCTGCATCGTCGGCGCGCCGACAAGCTGCGCGGGCTGATCGTCGAGCGCCCGCGTACCGCCTACGAGCTCGCGCAGGAGCTGTGGGGGAACGTCGCCGTGACCCAGGCCTTCCTCACGCTCTCGGAGGTGGTCGGCCATGTCGACCTGCTGATCGACGCCAGGCTCGTGCGCGAAGCCGAGGACGGCGGGTGGTTCGGTTCGAGGCCACCGGCGAGGACGGCGAGGTTACGATCCCGCCGTGATCGGCGCGCCCGCCACGTCTCCCCCCCGACCGGACACCTCCGAGAACGGCGGCGAGCTGCCTCGGCGACCCACGAAGAAGCGCATGCTGATCATCGTCAACCCGTACGCGACGACGGTGTCCGACCGGCTCAAGAACCTCGTCGTCTACGCGCTGCAGGGCCGCTATGAGGTCGAGGCGGTGTCGACCGAGGCCCAGAACCACGCGACCGAGATCGGGATGGCCGCCGTCGACGGCGGCTACGACGTGGTCGTCGCCTTCGGCGGCGACGGGACGTTGAACGAGGTCGCGAACGGGCTCCGCGGCACGGGCGTGCCGGTCTCCGTGCTTCCCGGCGGCTCCACCAACGTCGTCGCGCGGACGCTCGGCATCCCGAACGACGTCGTCGACGCGACCGAGCACCTGCTCGGGCTCGCGGATCGCTTCGAGCCCCGGAGGATCGATCTCGGAGTCGCGAACGGGAGGCGGTTCGTGTTCTCGTGCGGCTCGGGTCTCGACGCGACCGCGGCGATGAGGGTCGATCAGCGGCCGCGCCTCAAGGCGCGTGCGGGTCCCTACTTCTACACCTGGGTCGCGGTGTCGTCGTTCTACATGCAGTACCTCCGGAACCCGGTCCGGATGCGCCTCGAGGTGGGCGACGACGGCTCGAGCGAGGGTGTCACGGTTCTCGCCCAGAACTCCGACCCGTTCACATACTTCGGCCGCCGCCCGGTGCGCGTCTGCGAGGGCGTCGAGATCGACGACGGAACGATCTCGGTCGCCTGCCTGCGGCGCGCGGCGCAACGCGACATGGGCCCGATCGTCGCTCGCGTCCTGTATGAGGGCCTGCGGGCGTCGCGCCACCGCCAGATCGATCACTTCGACGACGTCACCACGGCGGCCGTCACCTCGCTCTCAACCGGCACGGACGGCAAGCCGCGCCCGTTCCCGATCCAGGTCGACGGCGACTACGTCGGCGCCACGGACCGGCTCGAGCTCGGTATCGATCCTGGGGCCCTGACGGTCATTGCCTGAGGACTGCGCCTTCTGCGCGATCGCCGGCGGCGAAGCCGACGCGCATGTCGTCTTCGAGGACGCCGACACGATCGCCTTCCTCGACAACCGCCCGCTCTTCGACGGCCACACCCTGCTGATCCCGCGCGAGCACGTCGCGACGCTTCCCGATCTCCCGGACGAGTTCCTCGAGCCCTACTTCCGAAACGTGCGCCTGCTGTCGATCGCGGTGCGCGACGCCATGCGAGCGCAGGGCTCGTTCGTCGCCGCCAACAACGTCGTCTCCCAAAGCGTGCCCCATCTCCACTTCCACATCGTTCCTCGGGTCCGCAAGGACGGGCTGCGCGGCTTCTTCTGGCCGCGCCGCAAGTACCGCGACGAGGCACATGCGGCGCAGGCAGCGGCCAAGGTCCGCGACGCCGTCGCCGCCCTCAGCGCGTAGGTGTGGGCTCAGTCGTGGGGCGTGACTCGGTAGGCGTCGAAGACCGAGTCGAGGCTCCGGAGGCGGCTCACGCATTGCTTGAGCTGCTGCGAGTCGCCGACCTCGACGACGAACCTGTTGCGGACCATCGGGTGCTTCGTCGAGCAGTTCGCCTCGAGGATATTGACGCCGGCCTCGGCGAACGTCCGTGAGAGGTCCTCGAGCAGCCGGGTGCGATCCCAGGCGTCGACCTGGAGCTCCACCCGGTAGGAGGTCTCGTTGTCGCCTGCCCAGGAGACGTCGGTGAAGCGCTCCGGCGCCTTCATCAGGGCGCTCACGTTCTTGCAGTCCGAGCGGTGGATCGTGATCCCGCGCCCGAGCGAGACGTAGCCGACGATCTCGTCACCTGGCACTGGCCGGCAGCACTTCGCGAGCCGCACGACCACGTCCTCGACGCCCTCGACCTTGATCCCGTAGTTGGAGGCCTCCTGCGTGCGGCGCTGGCGCTCGTCGCGACCCTCGAGCACGCTCGCGAGGCGCGCCTCGGTCTCGTCGCCCGCGACCGCCTCGCCGGACTTGAGGCGCTGCATGACCTTGTTGACGACCGTCTTCGCGGAGATCTTGCCCTGGCCGAGTGCGATGTAGAAGTCGTCGGCCTTGCGGAAGCCCATCTCGCGGGTCAGGTCGGCGAGCAGGGGCGAGCCCGCGATCCGCTGCGGCGGCAGGCCGCCCTTCCGGAGCGCCGTCTGCAGCGCCTCGCGCCCCCGGCGCTCGGCGTCCTCGCGGCGCTCGCGCTTCAGGAAGGCGCGGATCTTGTTCCGGGCGCGGCTCGTGCGCACCAACGCGAGCCAGTCCCGCGACGGCCCGCGCTCCTGCTTGGAGGTGAGGATCTCGACGATGTCGCCGGACTTGAGCTGGTAGTGCAGTGGGACGAGCTTGCCGTTGACCTTCGCTCCCACACAGCGGTGGCCGATGTCGGTGTGGACGGCGTAGGCGAAGTCGAGGGGCGTCGAGCCGGCGGAGAGGTTCTTTACCTCGCCCCTCGGCGTGAACACGAAGACCTCGTCCTCGAACAGGTCGACCTTGAGGCTCTCGAGGAACTCGGTCGGGTCCTCCTCGCCGTCGGTCTCGAGGAGGTGGCGAAGCCACGTCATCTTCTCCCGTTCCGGGTCGCCCGAGCGGCCGCCCTCCTTGTAGAGGACGTGCGCGGCGATCCCGTACTCGGCCGTCTCGTGCATGTCGGGCGTCCGGATCTGGATCTCGAGCGGCCGGCCCTCGGGGCCGATCACCGTCGTATGGAGGGCCTGGTAGAGGTTGAGCTTCGGGGTCGCGATGAAATCCTTGAAGCGGCCCGGGAGCGGCTTCCAGATCGAGTGGATGATCCCAATCGCCCCGTAGCAGTCCTTGACCGAGTGGACGATCACCCGCATCGCGGTGAGGTCGTAGATCTCGTTGAACTCGCGACCCTTCTTGGTCATCTTCGAGTAGATCGAGTAGAAGTGCTTCGCGCGGCCGGAGATCTCGGCCTCGATCCCGACCTTGCGCAGCTCGCCGGAGAGGAAACCGCCGGCGTCGGTGACATAGCGCTCGCGCTCGGCCCGCTGCTGGGAGACGAGCTTCTTGATCTCCTCGTACTTGCGCGGATGCAGCCGCTGGAAGGCGAGGTCCTCGAGCTCCCACTTGATCGCGTGGATACCGAGGCGGTGGGCGAGCGGCGCGTAGATCTCGAGCGTCTCGCGCGCCTTGTCGATCTGCTTTTGCTTCGGCAGCGCCTCCAGGGTGCGCATGTTGTGGAGGCGGTCGGCGAGCTTGATCAGGATGACCCGGACGTCCGTGGCCATCGCGACCATCATCTTCCGGTAGTTCTCGGCCTGGTGCTCGTCGCGGCTCTGGAACGTGATCCCGGTGAGCTTCGTGACGCCGTCTACCAGCACCTCGATCCGGTCGCCGAACTGGTCAGAGACCTCCTCCAGGCTCGCGCTCGTGTCCTCCACCGTGTCGTGGAGGAGCGCCGCGCAGAGCGTCTCCGTGTCGAGCCGCAGGCCGGCGCAGATCTTTGCCACCTCCACGGGGTGGGTGATGAAGTCCTCGCCGGACCGGCGGCGCTGATCGGCGTGGCGCTCGCAGGCGAAGGCGAAGGCGCGCTCGACCGCCTCGCGGTCGACGGCCGGATCGCCATTCGCCGAGTGCTCCCCGATCACCGCGAAGAGGTCGCCGAGGAGCGCGCGCTCGTCGCCGGTCAGGTCCTTGGTGATCGCGTTGATCGGCGCCGCCGGACCGCGGGCGCCGTCCGCCCCCACCTGAACGTGGCCGCGCCGATCCGGTGGCGCGGGGGCGCCGGCCGCCTCGGAGGCGGGCGCTACATCTGTTTCTGCTCGCTCAGGTATCGCTTGCCCTCCTCGTACCGGTCGCGGTATGCGACGAAGGCGGGGGACTTCTCGAGTTCCGTCCCAGACGAGGATACGACGCCGAGCGCGGGCGCAACAACGGGATCGCCGTCGATCCGGACGAGCTCGAGCTCGACCAGGACGCGAAGTGCCCGGCCCGCGCACTCGGGCGAGAGAGGGTGTGCGCGCCCCTGGCCGCAGAGCAGCCTCCGCGCGGCGTCGCCGTCGAGGAGCGCGCCGTCGTTGGAGCGGGCGCCGAACGCCCGGTAGAGCTCGGCGAGCGAGGCGCGCGACGGCCAGTCGTCGGCGTGGACCCGGAGGGCGAACTCGGCCTCGGCGGGGCCGGCGAGGCGATGCAGGTATCCTTCGCCGGCGGCGCAGGCATCGGCCAGGTGGCCGAACGGCGGCGGGTCGACGAGGACGACATGGTCGAAGCGGCTCGCGAGCGCCGGATCGCGCGCGAGCGCCGCCCAGTCGGCGAGCACGACGCCGCCGCGAGCGCGAACCCGCGCCTCGGCGCCTGCGCAATCGGCATCGGCGAGCCGCCCGCAGACGATCGCGAGCTCGCCACCGCCGAAGCGCGCGGGCCGCGCGGCGCGCTCGACCAGCTCCCGGCGCCTGAGGGCGTCCGCGCACATCACGAGGACGGCCCGGCCGCTCGAGGCGAGCGCCGCGATCGTGGCAACGCCGGAGGCGCCGCGGCGGTCGACGAGCTCTCGCCCGCCCGCAGCCGGCCGCGGGCGCGGCGGCCACATCGCGAGATCGAGCACGAGCTCTTCACGCACCCGCCGCCAGAACTCCTCGGAGCCAATGCCTGCCGCCTCGTCCGTTTCGCGTCCCGAGCCGGTGGGGTCAGCCGAAGGAGGGGGATACACCTGCCCCAGGACGACCCGCGGCTCGACCGCACCGTTCCATTCGTTGAGCTCGAGCTTCACCGACAGGTCCAGTGGTCCTGAGCGAGCGGCGGCGTCGAGCTCGCCGTTGACCGAAAACGCCACGCCGAGCGCTCGCCGCGCGCCGCTGGCCAGCGTGAAGCGGGCGTGGCGCTCCCCCTCTCCCATCGGCCGCACGTCGCTGAGCTTGGCGCCCGGAACGAGCAGGCGAACTCCGGGATTGCCGTTGCCGAACGGCGCGAGGCGCTCGAACTGCTCCGCGACGTCGTGGCCGAGGCTCTCGCCCCCGACGACCGCATCGACGAGCTCCGTCGGGATCGGAGGCGCGTCGCCCAGCACCTCGCGCGCGTGGGCGGCGAACGCGCGCCGGAAGTCCTCGAGCCTCCCCGCCTCGAGCTCGAGGCCCGCGGCGGCGCGATGGCCGCCGTACCGGACGAGATGCTCGGCACAGGCGTCGAGGGCGCCCAGGAGGTCGAAACCGGGGATGCTGCGGCCCGACCCGCGGCCGCGGCCCTCGCCGTCGAGCGCGATGAGGACGACCGGGCGGCCATGGCGCTCGACCATCCGCGAGGCGACGATCCCGACCACGCCGGGGTGCCAGCCTGCACCGGCGAGGACGCGCCCCGGCGCCTCCGCGAGCTCGGCCGGGAGCTCCGACAGCGCTCTGCCGGCCGCCTCGAGCACCTCGCCCTCCACCGCTCGCCGCTCCGAGTTCGCGCGCTCGAGCTCCGCCGCGATCTCAGCGGCGCGCGCCTCATCGGCGGTCAGCATCAGCTCGACGCCCGCATCCGCCCGGTAAAGCCGCCCCGCGGCGTTGATCCGCGGCGCAAGCCTGAACGCGAAATCCCCCTCGTCGAGGCGCTCCGGCAGACAGCGCGCCGAGGAGAGCAGCGCCCGCAGGCCCGGACGGCGCGCGCGCCGCGCCTCGGCGAGCCCGCGGCGAACGAGCGCCCGGTTCTCGCCGCGGAGCGGCACCAGGTCGGCGACCGTCGCGAGCGCTACGAGGTCGAGCTGCCCGGCTGTCGCCTCTCGCCCCCGAAGCGCGACCGAGACCTTGTAGGCGACGCCGGTCGCGCAGAGCTCCCCGCACGGGTAGCCGGAGACGGTCGGGTGCAGGATCGGGCAGTCCGGCAACTCCTCCCCGGGCTGGTGGTGGTCGGTGACGATCACTTCGATCCCCCCGGCCCGTGCCGCAGCGACCTCGGCGACCGAGCCGATGCCGCAGTCAGCGGTGAGCAGCAGCCCAGTGCCACGGGCACGGAGCTTTTCGACCGTCGTGATCGTGAGCCCGTAGCCGTCCTCGAGGCGCCCCGGGATCACCCAGTCGCATTCGGCGCCCAGCGCCCGTAGGGTCTCTACCAGGATCGAGGTCGAGCAGACGCCGTCGACGTCGTAGTCGCCGTGCACGGTGATCCGCCGCCCGTCGGCGATCGCGGCGCGGATCCGGTCGCGCACGTCCGCCATCCCCGCGAACAGGAAAGGGTCGTGGTCGTCGGCGGCCTCCAGGAACGCCCGCGCCTCGGCGACCGTCCGGTGACCGCGCCGCACGAGCGTCACCGCAACCGGCTCGGCGATGTCGAGCGCATCCATCAATGCCCGTACCTCGCGGTAGTCGTAGGGCTCGAGCCTGAATGCTCTGGTGACGATTTCCGGCACGCCGCCACGCTAGGAAGCGGCTAGGACGGAACTTCACGCCCCGTCGCTGCGTAAATTCCGCACCCCAACCCGGAGGAGGACGGCATGGATGATCTGCGAGAGCGACAGCGGCCGCTGAAGGACGGCTACAAGCAGCGGCCGGAGGATGCGCGGATCACGCTTACGGCCCGCGGCTCGACCGCCGGCGATGCCGTCGCGTGCTCGATCGACCTCGGCCGGATGGTGCAGGAGGCGCAGGCCCACGAGGGCGTCGGCGGCCCCGGGACCGGTGCCTGCTCGGGCGACCTGCTCCTGGGCGCGCTGGCCGCGTGCGCCCAGATCACCTGTCAGATGGTCGCCGCAGCGACCGGGATCGCCACCGAACGGATCGAGGCGATCGCCGAAGGAGACCTCGACCTGCGCGGCACGCTCGGCGTCGACCGCCACGCCAGCGTCGGCTTCGAGACGATCCGCCTGCGGATCGAGATCGATGCGCCCGAGGCGACCGCGGAGGAACTCGCCGGCCTCCACGAGCGCACCGAGCGCTACTGCACAGTCCTCCAGACGCTGCTCGACCCGCCCACGATCGAGACGAGCCTCGTCGCGGTCTGAGTCCCGCGGCTACGCGAGTTCCGCGGGCGCCTCCTCCTGGCGCACGCCGAGCATGTAGACGACTCCCAGACCGAGCAGCGTCCCGGGAATCGCGAAGAGCACGGTCTCGATCCCGGTTTCGCCGATGCTCTGGCCGAGCACGATCTGGCCGATCGCGCCGGTGATCATCGCGCCGGTTGCCGCGCCGAGGAGCGCTCCGACGATCCCGGCCCAGAAGCGGTCCGGGATGAACACCGTGAAGTGCCAGATCGCGACGCCGGTCGTGAACCAGACGAGGGCTGCCATCAGCGATTCCTCCCGTGTTTTCGCCTGCGGCGCGACTGCTTCTTTCGCGAGCTCTTCGGCCGCGAGCGCTCGGCGCCCGTCTCGGGTCGGCCGCCCGCGCCGTCGCCGGCCTCCTCAGGCGTGGGCTCGGGCGCCGCGGCGCGCTCGACCGGCGGGTCGGCGACGGCGACCGGTGCGCGCTCGGGCGCGGCGACCGGCGCGGCGGGCGTCGGCTCGCCCGCGCCGTCGCCCTTCGCGGCCGGCGCGTGGCGCTCGGCCTCGTCGATTCGCGCGACCACGTTGTCCTCGGGGAAGGTCGGCACGAACCCCATCGCCTCCTTGATCCGCGCGCGGCGCGACCGGTAGGCAGGCTCGCGCTCCTTCCACTCGGTCAGCACGGGCGAGGCGATGAAGATCGAGGAGTAGGTACCGGAGGCGACGCCGACCATCATCGCGAACGCGAAGTCGCCCAGCGTCTCGCCGCCGAACACGAGCAGCACGGTGATCAGGAACACGGTCGAGAGGCCGGTGATCAGCGACCTGGTCAGAACCTCGCTCATCGACCGGTTCACGATCTGGGAGAACGCCGCGCGCGGCATCCGCGGCACGTTCTCGCGGATCCGATCGAAGACGATGATCGTGTCGTACATCGAGTATCCGAGAATCGTCAGGAAAGCGGCCACGGTGGCGCTCGAGACCTCCCTTCCGAGCAGGGCGTAGACGCCGCCGGTGATCAGGATGTCGTGGATGAGGGCGATCAGCACCGGCACCGCGTACTTGGCCTCGAACCGGATCGCCACATAGGCGGAGATCACCAGGAGGCTGAAGATGATCGCGATGATCGCCTTGTTCGCCACCTGGGCTCCGAAGGTCGGACCGACCGTGTTGGAGTCGAACCCCTCGGTGCCGTTCTCGAGCCCGAAGTCGCGCTGGAGCAGGGTCTGGACCTGGTTCGTCTGATCGGGCGAGAACTTCGCTTGGATCTGGATCACGTTCGCGCCGAATTCCGGGTTCTCGGTCTCCTGGATCTCGGCGCTGTCGGCGTCGGGGAGGTTGCCGTCGGACAGTGCCTTTCGCACGTCGTCCACGGACGCGGGCTGGGCGAGCGCGGCCTGGATCCGGGTCCCTGACTCGAAGTCGATCCCGAGATTGAGCTGCTTGGTCGCGAACGCGATCGCGCCAATCGCGAGGATCACTCCAGAGAGCGAGAAGAAGTACTTCGAGGCGCCGGTGAAGTCGAACGTCCATCGCGAACCGCCCTCGTGCGTCGCACCCAGCGCCGCGGGCGAGCGCAGGATCCGCGAGCGTCCCAGCAGGCCGAGGATCGCCTGGGTGAAGAGGACCGCCGTGAACAGCGAGACGATCGTGCCGATCCCGAGCGTGAACGCGAAGCCCTTGACGCCCGCGGTCGCGAGCCCGAAGAGGATGAACGCCGTGATCAGTGTGATCACGTTCGCGTCCACGATCGTCGCGATTCCCTTCTTGTAGCCCTCGGAGATCGCAGAGAGCATCGAGCGGCCGGCGCGTATCTCCTCCTTGATGCGCTCGAAGATGACGATGTTCGAGTCCGCCGCGACGCCGATCGTGAGGATCAAACCTGCGATCCCCGGCAGCGTCAGCGTGATCGGCAGTGTCTTGATCAGCGCGAAGTAAAAGATCGCGTAGACGATCAGGCCGAGGCCGGCGATCAGGCCGAGGAAGCGGTAGTAGAAGAGCAGGAAGATGAGGACGACGGCGAGGCCGGCGAGGCCGGCGCGGAGCCCCTGGTCCAGCGCCTGTTCACCGAGCGTCGCCGAGACCGTCGACTGGCTGACCAGCGCGAGCTTGATCGGCAGGGCGCCGATCTGGAGCACCGTGGCCAGGTCCTCCGACTCCTGCTGGGTCAGCCCCGAGATCTCGGCGCCCGTGCGGCCGTCGATCCCGTTCGGGTTGTCGACGAAGTTGATGATCGGGTTCGAGACGAGCTCGCCGTCGAGGACGATCCCGAACGAGCCCGCGAACTGATCCGCCTGGTCGGAGGAGATCCCGGTGCACACCTGCCCGGTGGCCTGGAAGCAGTTCTCGGCGCCCCGCTGAGCGATCTCCGAGGTGACCCGCTGGAACGCCTCGCGGCCCGAGTCGGTGAAGTCGAACTGGACGACCGGCTGGTTGAACTGATCGAAGCTCGGCTTCGGGTCCTCGATCTCGTCGCCGGAGAGCGCCGGTCGGTCGTGGAGGACGTAGTACTCGGACGCGGCGGTCTCCGACTCGTCGACGTCGGGCGTATCCGTGAGGTCGTCGGGCTTCTTCTGAAGGACGACGTAGCCCCGCGGCACGGAGAGGACCTCCGTGCCCGCCGGCTGCTTGCCGTTCGAGTTGACGAACAGGTCGCTGCGCTTCTCCGAGGGGGAGCCGATCGGCTCGAGCGTGTCCTTGTCGAACAGGTAGTACACCGGGCCGCTCGTCGTGCATCTCTGGTCGGCGCACTGCGACTCGGAGACGGGCTTCTCCTTCGCGGCGGCGCGAACGGCGTCGATGAGGCGGTTGTAGGGCCGATCCGCGGCGTCCTGCACGTTCGGGTTCGGCGGGATCGCATTCGCCTCGAAGTCGTAGAGGTAGAGCTGCGCCGTGGTCCCGATCTGCTCGGTCGCACGCGCGGCGTCGGAGACGTCCGGGAGGCCGACCTCGATCTGGTCGGCGCCGAGCCGGGAGATCTCGGGCTCGGCGACGCCGAGGTTGTCGACCCGGTCGCGGATGATCTCGATCGAGCGGTCGATCGCCTCCGGCGTGATCTCCGGGACCTGCGGCGTCGGCCGGCCCTGGTAGACGAGCTCGGTGCCGCCGCGCAGGTCGAGGCCTAGCACGGTGCGCTTGCTCGAGATCACGTAGAGCGACCCGCCGAGGAGGGCGAGCACGAGCGCGAGAACGATCAGGTTGCGCCTGCGGGTGGCCATCCGGTCGGGACTACTCGGGCGTGAGCACGAGCAGCAGTCCGCCGTCCTCGTCGTAGGCGGGGAAGACGTCGGCGACGGCCTCCGCAGGCAGGTCGCCCTCGGCGTGCACCGCGACGCGCTTGCCGAGTGAGCGCACGCCCCACTCGAGCGTCGTCTCGATCGGATCGGTCTGGCCGTCGCGGTCGGTGTCCGCGGTCTCGCCGCCGTCGCCCTCGTCGATCCAGCGCAGCCCCAGCACCTCCCGCACCGGGCGGCCGATCACCTGCTCGTCCTTGAGCCCGGTGAGCTCAAAGCCGTTCCGGCCGATGTCCAGCAGCCTCCCCTCCTGGTCGCAGATGAAGAACGCGGCGTCGGGCGCCGGGTAGTAGTCGTCGAGGAGCTCGAAGAGGAACGGGGCGCCGCACTTCGAGCACGCCTTCGGCCGCGGCATCAGGCCTGCGCGGTCGCCGGAGAGCTCCCTGTTGCCGCAGTTAGGGCAGATGAAGAACGGCACGGGCTGAAGCGTAGCGAGGGCCGGGCGGCGCCTCAGGCCGGCTCAGAAGAGGGTGGCGGCGCCCTCCGGCACCGGCAGCCCAAGGTGCGCGAAGCCGCGCTCGGTGATCACGCGCCCGTTCGGAGTGCGCTTGATCAGACCCTGCTGGAGGAGGTATGGCTCATAGACGCCCTCGATCGTCTCCTGCTCCTCGTCGACGGCCGCGGCAAGCGTCGAGAGGCCGACGGGGCCACCGCTGAACTTGACCGCGATCGTCTCCAGGATCGTGCGGTCGTGGCGGTCGAGGCCCGCCTCGTCCACCTCGAGCAGGCCGAGGGCCTCCGAGGCGATCCCGCCCGAGATCACGCCTTCGCCACGCACCTCGGCGAAGTCCCGGACCCGCTTCAGGAGCCGGTTCGCGACCCGCGGTGTGCCGCGCGAGCGCTCCGCGATCACCCGCTCGCCCTCGGCGTCGATCTCGACCTCGAGGATCCCGGCCGAGCGGTGCACGATGCGCGCGAGGTCGGTCGGCTCGTAGTGCTCGAGCCGCATCGAGACACCGAAGCGGTCGCGAAGTGGCGTTGTCAGCAGCCCGGAGCGGGTGGTGGCGCCGACCAGCGTGAACGCCGGCAGGTCCAGGGTCACGGTCCGCGCCCCGGCGCCCTGGCCGAGCACGACCGGAAGCGCCCTGTCCTCCATCGCGGGGTAAAGGGTCTCCTCGATCGCGCGGTTGAGCCGGTGGATCTCGTCGATGAAGAACACCGATCCGGGTTCGAGTGCGGTCAGGAACGCGGCGATGTCGGCCTTTCGCTCGAGCGCGGGCCCGGCTGTCTGCACGAACGGCGCGCCGAGCTCGGCGGCGATGACCTGAGCGAGCGAGGTCTTCCCGAGCCCCGGCGGTCCGGCGAGCAGGACGTGGTCGAGCGACTCCGAGCGGCGTGTCGCGGCCTCGATGAAAACCTCGAGCTGCCCGGTCACCTGGAGCTGGTTCACGAAGTCGCCGAGGCGCTTGGGGCGCAGCGAGCGGTCGAGCTCCTCGTCGCCGCCGCCGCGTGCCTCGGCCATCGGCTCGGCGATTGGCGCGTCGAGCCCCTCCGGGTCCGTGAAGCTCGGGTCTCGCGAGACGCTCACGCGGCCTCCTTGGCGCCCGCCCTGAGCGCCGACCCGATCAGGTCCTCGGGCGTCTCGCCCTCGGCCGAGGCGAGCAGCCGCTCGGCCTCGGCGACCGAGTAGCCGAGGTGGACGAGGCCCTCACGCGCGAGGGAACGCGGATCGTCGGGGTCCGAGCCGCCGACCGCCGGCACGCCCTCCTCGAGCTCGCCGGCGACCTTCTCGCGGAGCTCGACGATGACCCGCTCGGAGGTCCGCTTGCCGATCCCCGGCACCGCCTGGAAGCGCTTCGCGTCGCCGGCCGCGATCGCCCCCAGGAGCTCGCGCGGCGTGCCGCCGGAGAGGATCGCGATCGCGACCTTGGGGCCGATGCCGGAGACCGACGTGAGATGGAGGAAGAGGTCGCGCTCCTCCTCGCTCGCGAACCCGTAGAGGGCGAGCGAGTCGTCCCGGGCGACCAGATGCGCGTGGAGCATCCCCTGCTTGCCGCTTGCCGGGACGGCCTTGAGCGTCTCGGCCGAGACCGCGAGCCTGTACCCGACGCCGCCGGACTCGATGACGACGTGATCGGGCCGGCGAACCAGCACTTCGCCGCGAACCGAGGCGATCATCAGGCGCCCACCGCCGCCGGCGCCGCGGAGGCGACCGCGGTGCGCATACGCGAGTGGCCGGCGTGGCAGATCGCGACCGCGAGCGCGTCCGCCGTGTGGTCTGACTCCGGCTGGCGCGCGAGCCCCAGCAGCGTCCCGACCATTTGCTGGACCTGGGGCTTGGCGGCGGCGCCGGTGCCGCACACGGCCATCTTTACCGCCTGCGGGGTGTAGTCGAAGCACGGGATCCCGCGCCGGGCTGCCGCGAGCATCGCCACGCCCCGCGCCTCGCCGACGGCGATCGCGGAGCGCACGTTCTTGTTGAAGAAGACGTCCTCGAGAGCAACGGCCGCAGGCTCGTGCCAGGCGATCAGCTTCTCGAGCTCCCCGTGGATGCGGGCGAGCCGCGTGGCGGGCGCGAGGTCGGACCCGAGCTCGATGACGCCACCGTCGACGGCGGTCATCTGACCACCCGCCAACCGGACGACACCGAAGCCCGTGTTCGCCACGCCCGGGTCTATGCCCATGACGAGGATCACGCCTACGGATTCTGCTCGCGCGACCGGATGCCTCTTTTTCGAAACCGATTGAGCGCTCGCAGCGGCTATAGCCCGCAGAAGTGCTCAATGGATTGCCGCGGGCGCGGTGCCTACGCGGCGGCCTGCTCGAGCAGCGACTCCGGGATGTCGAAGTTGGCGTGCACGGCCTCGACGTCGTCGTGCTCGTCGAGCGCGTCCATGAGGCGCATCAGTGAGCGCGCCTCGGTCTCCTCGGAGACCTCGACCACGGCGTTCGGCTCCATCGCGAGCTCCGCGGACTGGATCTCGACGTCCGCGGCCTCGAGCGCCATGCGTACGGCCGAGAGGTCGCCGGGCGCGGTCGTCACCTTGAGCACGTCGCCGTCGGGGGCAACGTCCTCGGCGCCGGCGTCGATCGCCGGCATCAGGTCGTCCTCGGAGTAGCGCTCGCCGTCGACGAGCACGATCCCCTTCTTTACGAACTGCCACGCCACCGAGCCGGGCTCGCCCAGGCTGCCGTTCTGCTTGTCGAAGGCGTGGCGGATCTCCGAGCCGGTGCGGTTGCGGTTGTCGGTGAGCGCCTCGACGAGGATCGCTGCGCCCCCGGGGCCGTAGCCCTCATAGACGACACGCTGGATCTGCTCGTCGCCGGCCCCGGCCCCAGTGCCGCGGTCGATCGCACGCTGGATGTTGTCCTTCGGCATCGAGTAGCTCTTCGCCTTCTCGACCGCCGCGGCGAGCGTGTAATTCGCCTCAGGGTCGCCCCCGCCCTCGCGGGCAGCAACGCTGATCGCGCGCGCGAGCTTGGTGAAGAGCTGGCCACGCTTGGCGTCGGCGGCCGCCTTCTTGTGCTTGATCGAGGACCACTTCGAGTGCCCGGACATAGGCAACGAGTCTAGGAGAAGCCGGCGAAGCGACAGCGTCGGCGATAGGCAGGCAGCGGCCGGACCATGAGGCCCGGCCGCCGGCCTGACGTCGGCATCCCAACAACGTCCCTCGTCGCCGTCGATTCCCGTTTCGCGCCCTGGCACAAAGGCGGGTAGCGACGCGCCTCAATAAAACAGCCATCGGGTCGCGAAGTTGCGCGCCAATTCGAGGGCCGTCCGGTCAGCTTCCGACCGCCGCCTTGATCGTCACGCTGCCCATCGGGACCCCTACTTGAACGGGAGGTCGAAGGTCTCGTTGAGTACCTCGGCGCCCTCCTTCGCGAGGATGGTCGAGCGGGTTCCTAGACGACGAACCGGCCGTTCTCCTGCAGGGTTTCGCCGTCGACCTCGAGGCTGCCGCCCTTTCGCAGGTCGCACACGAGGTCGGTGTGGACCGCGCTGTCGTTCTCTCCACCGGTCTCGGGATAGCTCGCGCCGACGGCGAGGTGCACCGTGCCGCCGATCTTCTCGTCGAGTAGGATCGACCGGGTGCCGCGCTCGATCCCGAAGTTCGTCCCGATCCCGAGCTCGCCCAGGCGTCGGGCGCCCGCGTCGGTGTCGAGCATGCTGATCAGGTATTCCTCGCCGCGCTCGGCGGCTGCGTCCACGACCTTGCCGTTCTCGAAGCGCAGCCGGACTCCGGAGACCTCGCGCCCGCCGATCGTCGCCGGCAGGTGGAAGCTGACCTCCCCCTCGGCAGAGTCCTCGATCGGCCCGGTGAAGAACTCTCCGTCGGGCATGTTGTGCTTGCCGTCGGCCGCGATGAACCGTCGTCCGGCGATCCCGAGTCGCAGATCGGTTCCCTCGGCGACGATCCGCACCTCCTCGCGCCCGTTGGTCCAGTCGGCCAGCCGGTGGCATTCCTCGGAGGCCCGCCTCCAGGCGTCGAGCGGGTCCTCGTCCTCGGCGAGACAGGCGCGGAAGTAGAAGTCCGCGAAGTCGACCAGGCTCATCTCGGCGTCGGCGGCGTGGGCGTTCGTCGGGTACATCGTTCCGACCCAGCGGTGCTGGCCCTCGGCCGCGCGGCGCATCATCGTCTGCATCAGCGACCGGGTTGCCGCGCGACGGACCGTCTGGCGGTCCGGCGGCACGTTCGAGAGCTCGCGCGTGTTGGTGTCGGCCCAGACGGCGATCCGGCAGTCGGCCTCCTCCGCGGCCCATCGGGTGACCGGCGAGATCCATTCGAGCTGCGCGTCCGAGGCGTGCTTGAAGAAGGCGGCCTGCTGTCCGTCGAACGTCAGCGAGACGACGGGCTGCCCGCCCGCGGCAAGCACCTCGTCATAGACGGCGGCAATCAGCGGCTCGGCCGCCGACGGCCCCTCGATCACGCAGGTGTCGCCATCGCCCACGCCGGTCGAGTAGCCGACCAGGATCCTCGCCAGGTTTTCCACTCTCCGATCCCTCACCCATCTCCTCCTTCGCGTGGAGCCGCCTCCGCGCCGTCGTGCATCTGCATGCCCTGCGCCGTCGTCGCCATCGCCATCAGCAGGGCGTGCATCCGTGAGTCGTCCGTGAGCTCCGGATGGAACGCGCAGAGGACGATGCCGCTCTGGCGCACGACGACCGGGTGGCCGCCGACCTCGGCAAGCACCTGAACCCGGTCGCCGACCCTGGTCACCCACGGCGCCCGGATGAACACCGCTCGCAGCGGCTCCGGGCCGATGCCCTCGATCTCCAGATCCGCCTCGAAGCTCGCGATCTGGCGGCCGAAGGCGTTGCGTCGGCAGGAGATGTCAGCGAGGCCCAGGTGCTCGGCGTCGCAGACGATCATCCCCGCGCACGTGCCGAGAATCGGCCGCCCCGCCTCGACGTGGGTGCGAATCGCGGGCTCGAGCCCGTCCCGCTCGATCGCCTTCGAGATCGTGGTCGACTCGCCGCCGGGGATGACGAGCGCGTCGAGGTCATCCAGCTCCTCCGCGTTGCGGACCTCGACCGCGTCGGCGCCGAGCCCGCGCAGCATCTCGGCGTGCGCCGCGAAGCCGCCCTGGCTCGCGAGTACGCCGATCCGCAGGCGGCCGCCCCCTTGCTCCGGGAGCCCCGCCCCGGACAACCCTCAGGTCCCGCGCTGCTGGAGCAACTCTCCCTGCGCCGCCAGCTCTGCGATGTCGTCGCCACGCATCGGCTCGCCCAGCTCCACGGACGCCGCGGCGAGCCGCTCCGGGTCGTTGAAGTGCGTGGTCGCCTCGACGATCGCCCGCGCGCGACGCTCGGGATCCTCGGACTTGAAGATCCCGGAGCCGACGAAGTTCCCCTCGGCGCCGAGCTGCATCGTGAGCGAGGCATCGGCCGGGGTGGCGATCCCGCCGGCGCAGAAGAGCGGCACCGGGAGCCAGCCCGCACGGGCGACCTCCTCGACCACGTCGATCGGCGCACGCAGCTCCTTCGCGGTGCCGGCGAGCTCCTCCTGCCGCAGCGTCGACAGGCGCTTGATGCCACCGACGATCTCGCGCAGGTGGCGAACGGCCTCGACGATGTTGCCGGTGCCGGCCTCGCCCTTCGAGCGGATCATCGCCGCGCCCTCGGAGATCCGCCGCAGCGCCTCGCCTAGGTTGGTGGCGCCGCAGACGAACGG
>Ga0126307_10000704_pt1 | contig 21929 bp, 21 predicted proteins | sample Plot28_FD_89955 | JGI IMG/M metagenome (GOLD analysis project Ga0126307, IMG submission 89955) | Serpentine soil microbial communities from UC McLaughlin Reserve, CA, USA - Plot28 | ecosystem: Environmental > Terrestrial > Soil > Grasslands | place: USA: UC McLaughlin Reserve, Lake County... | reverse complement strand
TCGGCCCCGCCGATCCGGACCGGCGTCGTGATCGACGCGACCATGTCGCGCACCGCCTCCTCGGCCCGAGGCAGGTGTCCGTCGAACGGCTGCAGCAGCGCGATCTCGGCCCCACCGAGGCGGGCCGGCACCCCCCGGCCGTCCACGTGCTCGCGCAGCCGCTGGCCGAGCGCGGCGAGCAGCCCGTCGCCGTACTCGTAGCCGAGCGTGTCGTTGATCTCGGACAGGCGGCGGATGCTCAGAATGCTGACCAGCAGCGGCTGGCCGGCCTCGGCACCGGCGGTGAGCGTCGGCAGCCGCTCGTCCAGCAGTCGCCGGTTGCCGATCGTGGTCAGCTCGTCGGTGATCGCCTCGGTATGGCTGCTGCGGGCCAGTGCGCGGGTCTGCTCGGACGACAGCGCGGTACGCGTGCCGGCGGCGACCAGGCAGGCGGCCGCCAGCCCGATGGTGACCGGATGCAGGTGGCGGAAGGCGGCCACCACGAGCACGACGAGCGCGGCGAGCGAGAACACGATCGGCACCAGAAGCGCCGCGAAGCCGCCCATCGTGGCGGGGGCGGGTCGCTGTCGGAGCGAGCCGGCGAGCGGCACCATGGCGATGCCGAGCATCCACAGGCCGTCGACCCAGGAGCCGTCGACGTACCAGCTGCCGACGCCGAGCAGGTACGCCGTGTCGGCCACCGCGAAGACGGCGAACCCAACGGCCAGCAGCCACCAGACCGGGTCGGGCCGCCACCGCGTGACCGCGAGCGCCGCGACCGCGACGACGATGAGGAGCAGGTCGCCGATCGGGTACGAGAGGTTCGTCAGCACCTCCGCGGCCGATCCTTCGACCCCCGAGATGATTCGCTCGAGGGTGAAGGCGGAGAACAGCGCACCCACCCCGAGCGCGGTGACGAGGCCGTCCAGCAGGACGCTCGCGGGGACCTGCCGCAGGACCGAGCGGGCGAGCAGGATCAGCCCGAGGTACGCCAGCGGGTAGAGCGCGATGTAACCGGCATCCGCAGGCGACGGGATCGGAATCTCGTCGGCGTCCGCGAACATGATCGACCAGTACTGGTCGCCGAGCGCCCAGGCGATCGTCGCGAGCGACAGCAGCAGCCAGGGCACCCGATCGCGTTTGACCAGCAGGGGCCGGACCAGCCCGGCCAGCGTCACCGCCATGATCACGATGCCGTAGAACCAGGTATCGACCCAGGACGGCTTCGACTCCGCCGGGAGCAGCGTGCTCAGCACGTAGGTCGCGGCGAGACCGCCGAGCACCCACCGGCCGATGCGGTATCCAGGGGACGAGAGGACCTCGTCGTCAGCGGTCGCTCTCCCGGCGACCTGCGGGGGTGCAGCCATGGAGCCGCAGAATAGGGGCAAGCCGGGCCGGAATCCGATGATTCGAGCAGGCCATCCGCACGTCGCTCGAACGAGTGACATGCGGGACCGGACAGGACTGCTCGAACCGCAGCAACTGCGACCAGCAGGTGGAACCTCCCCGCACTCGCTGTCGACCACGAGGGCCGGCGGGCCTCGGCGACCTAGGAGTGGAGGTGCCTGCTGTTGACCCCGGTGGACCGATATGCGGTGAGGGGTGGGCGCGGGTGGCGGTGGTGTCGAGCTGGTTTCAGGACGCTCGTGTCTGCGCCGGAGCCGATGCCCTGGCACCCGGCGTGAGCGCCGCCGTCACGTCCCCCGCGGCCGAACAGTCCTCTACGTACCAAGTCGACGACGTGCCGCTCCGCGCCACCGCCGTCAAGTGAGTCGACGACCAGCAGGACCCGGAGCACCACACCGACATGCTCGCCGCGGCCCGCCTGAAAACCACCGAAGAGGAGAGGCCGGGCGCGTCTGACATCTGGGTAAACAGTCGTGATCAGCGTCTGTGGCTGGTGTCCGGATCGGCGTAGGCTCGTCGGTGCGCTAGACGGTTCAGCGCTTTCGGCCGGTGCCCTGCAGATCGTCGGTGGTCCGCCGGTCCGGCCTCCTGTCGTCTGCCGCGCTACCCGGTCAGGACCCCGCTTCGTCGCCACAAGCTGATCGGGGGCGGCACTCTTCAGCGGGTGGGTGCAGCGTTCATGCTGCCGTCTTCCCCTGGGTTCGCACGCCCCTGTCCGGTCGCGGCGTCGAGGATGACGTCCCGTTGGAGGCAGCGTGCCCCTCGCAACTTCTTCGGTAGTCCCCCTGCCCACTGTCACGACTCCCGGCCCCCCAGGCGCGGCGATCCTCCCGTCGAACAGGCGGACGGCTCTCGAGCAGCCGCAGCATCCCGCACCCGGTCAGGATCGACGGGAGCGCGTCCGGTCCATGTTCCACGAGCTGGCCGGCCTGACCCGCGACACCTCCGAGCACCACGACCTGCGGGACCGGCTGGTGGAGGTGCACCTGCCGCTCGTGCGCTACTTCGCCCGCCGGTACGCAGGGCGGGGTGAGCCTCTCGACGACCTCCTGCAGGTGGGCGCGCTCGGCCTTGTCAAGGCGGTCGACCGGTTCGACCCGGAACGCGGGCTGGAGTTCAGCACCTTCGCCGTACCTACGATCGTGGGTGAGATCCGCCGCCACTTCCGTGACCACACCTGGGCCGTCCACGTGCACCGGACGCTGCAGGAGCTCACCGGGCAGGTCGCCCGCTGCGCCGCCCAGATGCTCCAGGAACTCCATCGCGCCCCGACCGTCGCCGAGCTCGCCGAGCGGCTCGGACTTCCGGTCGAGCGAGTGCTGGAGTCGCTCGACTGTGCGGCCGCTTACACCGCGGAATCGCTCGAGACCCCGACCGGCGAGGACCGGCAGCTCGGCGACCAGCTCGGCGACGACGACGGGGCCTACGACCACGTGGACATGCGCGAGTCACTCGGACCCGCGTTGGCCCGGCTGCCCGAGCGCGAGCAACGCATCCTGCAGCTGCGCTTCTACGGAAACATGACCCAGTCGCAGATCGCCGCCCGGCTCGGCATCTCCCAGATGCACGTCTCCCGGCTGCTCGGCCGCAGCCTCGCCCGGCTACGCCAGGAGCTGACCGCCGAGGGCTGACCGTCCTCATCGGACTCGTCCCGAGCGCATCCGCTCCGCCGGACAGGGTTCTCGCCCACCCCCGCCGCCCACCCGTCCCAGCCCAGGGTGCAGTAAGGCCCGCCATGGAGCAGTCGTTCCTGCTCCATGAATAGCGATCTGCTCCGGCGGAGGTGGAGCTGCGCAAGGGAATTGGGCGGCGCGGCGTGGCCGACGAATCCGAAGTGCCACTTCTCCGCCTGGTTGATGACGCCGTCGAGGGTGAGGAAGGTGGAGTTGATCAGGGGCGGCATGGATGGTTCTCCTTCCCGATGGCGGGTCAGCTGACGGCGAAGGCGACGACGGCGACGCCGCAGAGGACCAGGCCGATGTTCTGCGTCGGCATGGTCCGCTCCCGGAGGACCGTCCTGGCCAGGCCGATCGTGACGGCGGGATAGAGCGACGTGATCACGGCGACGACGGCGTGACTGCGCGGCGTAGCCCCTGGGCGCCTCCGGGCTGGGCGCCTCCGGCACGGGGTCCATCGGCGCCTCCGGCGCTGGGTCCCTGGGCGCCTCCGGCGCTGGGTCCACGGGCGCCTCCGGCGCTGGGTCCACGGGCGCCTCCGGCGCTGGGTCCACGGGCGCCTCCGGCGCGGCGGCGTGACGGCTCGGCCGATCTCGTCCGGCCGGCGGACACCAGCCAGATGCCGGGGAGCGCCATCGCCACTCCCAGCAGCCCGGCGGGCGGCAGCATGCCGGCGGTGAAGTCGGCGGCGCCGTACGCTGCCGCGGACGCCAGCGCGAGGACGATCCCGATCACCCACAACCCCTCCGGCTCGGTATGGCGGCGACTGGACGCCGCCCGCGCCCATCGCTGTCTTCCTACTCGTGGACGGGACCGGGAGGAGGTCCCATTCGAGGCCTTGCGAGAGCGGCCGATTTCTCGGCCGCACGACCGTCGAGCGGATGGAACAGCACCGACGTCCAGGGTGTAAGGGAGCCCGCCGGTAGGCTCCGAACCGAGCATCAGGGGGTGCGAGGCGGATGTCGTACGCCACCGATCCGCGCGTGGACGCGTACCTGGACGCGCTGCCGGCCTGGCAGCGCGAGGTCTGCCAGCAGGTCCGGGATCTGGTCCACGCCGCCGACCCGGACGTCGTCGAGACGATCAAGCGCAGCCGCCAGCCGTACTTCGTTCTCGAGGGCAACATCTGCGCGCTGCTGGCCACCAAGGACCACGTCAACGTCTTCCTTTATGACGGCGGCATCGTCCCGGACCCGGACAACATCATCACCGGTGGTCAGGACAACAAGACCGCGCGCACTGTGGCGGTGTACGAGGGCGAGACGCTCAACGCCGCTGCCCTCGGCGCCATGCTCGCTCAGATCATCGCGGACAACCGGGCGGGCGGCTGGCGCAAGGTGAAGCGCGAGCGGGAGCACCGCGAGTAGGCCAGCGTCAGCCCCGTGCGACGGTGTAGGTGGCACAGGCGAAGTCGCCGTTGCGAGCGACCTCCCGCAGGGTGAGCTCGATCCGCCGCGGCAGCAGCGGCGGACCGGCGCCGAGCGTGACCGGCGCGATCATCACGAGCACCTCGTCGAGCAGGCCCCGGTCGGCGAACTGCCCGGCGAGGTCCCCGCCGCCGACGACCCACTGGTTCCGCCCGCCGGCTGCCTCGCTCATCTCCCGGTGCACGGGGGCGACGTCGCCGCGCACGAATCGGATATCCGCACCGCGAACGGCGGGCAGGTCGCGAGAGGTGAAGACCCAGCTCGGCTGCCGGTAGGGCCACCGAACGTCGCCGGATGTCCCCGCCGTCCCCGCCTCGTGGGCGAGGATCCACTCGTAGGTGGTGGATCCCATCGCGATCGCGCCGACCCCGGCGATGAAGGCGCCGAAGTTCAGCGGGCCCGCCCGGTCCTGCTGCCGGGTCATCAGCCAGTCCAAGGAGTGGTCGGGAGTCGCGAGGAACCCATCGAGGCTCGTCGCCGTGTAGTACTGCGTCCGGCTCACGCCCTCACCCTGGCAGAGGATCGGCCGGCGCGGGCTCGCCGACGGCGGGATAGACGGTCAGCTCCGAGGCCTTGACCGAGACCCATACCCGGGCTCCGGCGGCGAGGTCGAGGTCGGCGACGGCGTCGGGGGTGAGGTCGGCGAGGACGTCCGGCTCGCCGGCGAGCGCGACCCGGACCCGGTCGCCGACCGTCTCCAGCCCGGTGACGGTGCCGGGCCAGGTGTTGCGCGGGCTGCCCCGGCCGGGACGGTCCCGGTGCAGGGCCACCGCGGAGGGGCGCAGCGCCAGGTAGACAGGCCCGCTGGTGTCCGGCTCCGCGTCGATCAGGACCCCGCCCCCGTCCAGCCGGACGCGGCCGCCCGTCGCGTTCCCCCGGTAGAGGTTAAGCCCGACAAGGCTCGCCACGTAGTCCGTCCGCGGCCGCCGGGCGACCTCTGCTGGCCGGCCCGCCTGGACGATCCGGCCGCGCTCCAGCACGACGAGCTGGTCGGCCAGCACCATCGCCTCCACCGGGTCGTGGGTCACGACCACGGCCGGCCCCCCGTACGAGCGCAGATGGCGGCGCAGGTCGGTGCGCAGGCTCAGCCGGGTCCCGGCGTCCAGCGCCGCGAGCGGCTCGTCGAGCAGCACGAGCTCGGGCTCCACGACGAGCGCGCGGGCGAGCGCCACCCGCTGCGCCTGCCCCCCGGACAGCTGCCGCGGCCGGTGCCGGGCGTGGTCGGCCAGGCCGAGCCGGTCGAGCCATTCGGCGGCCCGGGCCCGGGCGGCTCTTCGCCGGACGCCGCGGGCACGCAGCCCGTACGCGACGTTGTCCAGAGCGGTCAAGTGCGGGAAGAGCAGGTAGTCCTGGAAGACGAGGCCGGTCGCCCGCCGCTCGGGAGCGGTCCGGATCCCCTGGGCCGGGTCGTCGAGGACGCGGTCGCCGAGCCGGACGTAGCCGTCCGCGATCGGAGCCAGCCCGGCGAGCGCCCTCAGCAGCGTCGACTTGCCGGCGCCGTTGGGCCCGAGGACGCCCAGCACCTGTCCGGGCGGGGCGGTGACCGCGGCCTCCACGGTGAAGGTGCCCAGGTCGACGACGACGGCCGCGTCCAGGCCGACGTCGGTCACGTACCCGTCCCGGTATGGACGATCCGGTCACGCAGCGACACGAGGATCAGGACGGAGACGGCGAGCAGCACCAGCGACAGGGTGACGGCCGCCTCCGGGTCGCTCTCCAGCGCGAGGTAGACCGCGATCGGCATGGTCTGGGTCCGGCCCGGGAAGTTGCCGGCGAAGGTGATCGTCGCGCCGAACTCGCCGATGGCTCGCGCCCAGCACAGCACCGAGCCTGCCAGCACGGACGGCGCCACCAGCGGCAGCGTCACCCGGCGGAAGGTCGTCCACCGGTCGGCGCCGAGCGAGGCGGAGACCTCCTCGTAGCGTGGGTCCGCGGCGCGCAGCGCCCCCGCGACCGCGATGACCAGGAAGGGCAGCGCGACGAACGTCTCCGCCAGCACCACCGCGGACGTGGTGAACGGGATCGTCACGCCGAACCACGCGTCCAGGTAGCGCCCGACGATGCCGCGCCGCCCGAAGGCCAGCAGCAGCGCGACGCCGCCGACCACCGGCGGCAGGACCAGCGGCAGCGTGACCAGCGCCCGCAGCAGCGCCAGGCCAGGGAACCGCGCCCGCGCGAGCACCCAGGCGAGCGGAACCCCGACGAGCAGCGAGATCCCGGTGGCAAGGCTGGCGGTGACCAGCGACAGGCGCAGCGCCTCCCAGACCAGGGGGTCCGAGAGCTGAGAGGGCAGCGACCGCCACGGCGCGCGGACCAGCAGACCGACGAGCGGCACCAGCAGGAAGCCGACGGCGATCGCCGCGGGCACCACCAGCGGCCAGGGCGGCCGGCCCCGGCGGGGTCGGGTCGCCGGCGAGAGCTGGTCGCGGGTCGCGGTGCTCACGGACTCGCGAAGCCGGCCTCGGTGAGCACGTTTGTCCCGTCGGCGGACAGCACATGGTCGACGAACGCCCGGGCGGCCGCGGCGTTCGGCGCCTTGCTCAGCGTCGCGATGGGGTACGCGGTCGACGCGTTCCGGCCGGCCGGGATCTCGATGCCCTTGACCTCGGGACCGGCTGCCCGCACGTCGGTCCGATAGACGACGCCGGCGTCGACCTCGCCCAGCTGCACGGCCGTCAGCACCGCCTTCACGTCCGGGCCGAGCGTGGCCGGCCTCACCGTGATCCTCGCCTTGTCGAAGATCTGCTGGGCGGTCGAGCCGCAGGGCACCTGCTGCTGGCAGACGGCGACCTTCAGGCCCGGCCTGGCGAGGTCCGCCACGCCTGTCACTCCCGCCGGGTTGTCTGGCGGCACGGCGATCTCCATCTCATTCTCGGCGAAGGTCTTTGGCTCGACGGCATCGCCCGCCGTCACCACCGAATCCATGGTCTTGGTGCTCGCCGATGCGAATACGTCCGCCGGCGCGCCCTGCGCGATGCTCTGCGCCAGCGCCGAGCTGGCCGCGAAGTTGAACCGCACCGACACCCCGGGATGGGCGGCCTCGAACTGCTCGCCAAGCTTCCCGAACGACTCGGTGAGTGAGGCCGCGGCGAAGACGGTGACCGTGCCGGAGATGCCGCCGGGCGCCGAGCTCCCGGCGGAGGTGCCGGCGCCGCCGGCGTCGGTGCAGCCGGCGAGGGCAGTCAGGGCGACGATCGCCGAGGCCGCGAGGAAGGATCTAGGCAAGGAGGAACTCCCGGACCGGACCGCGCGGTGCACGCGGACGATATCGAGGGTCACCGCTCGGGAACCTCGACGACCACATTTGTCGACTTCACCGCTGCCACCGCCAGGACGCCGGGCTCGAGGCCGAGCTCGTCGGCGGCCTCGCGGCTCATCAGCGACACGATCCGGTGCCCGCCCGACTGGATCTCGACCTGCGCCATCACGCCGTCGCGCGTCACGCGGGTGACGATTCCGGGGAAGCGGTTGCGGGCAGACTCGGCGACCACCGCAGCGCCGCCCGCGGCGGGCGCCTCGGCCGCCGCCCGTACGGCGAACTCCGCCAGCGCCTCGCCGTCGACAGCGAGGCGCGCCCCCGGCTTCTTCACCGTCGGCAGCCGGCCGGAGTCGGCCCACCGCCGCACCGTGTCGTCGCTCACTCCCAGCAGGGTGGCGGCCTCGCTGATCCGGTACGTCGGCATGGCGGGACCCTAGCACAATCAGATCCGCATTTGCGGACGAGGTTCTTTGTCAGATCCGAGGATACAGATCCAGACTCACCATCGCCCCGCCAGCGCGAGGAGCGGCATCCGGCTGCGCACCGCAGGTCGCGGGCCGGGATAGGGCGCTAGCATCGCGGCGTGCCCGGCCCACCGCCCCCGCTGCCGCCCCTACGCGAGGACTGGGAGCGCGCGCTCTGCGTGGCCGCGCATCCCGACGACATCGAGTACGGGCTGGCGGCCGCGGTCGCTCGCTGGACCTCCCAGGGCAAGCAGGTGACCTACCTGCTGGCCACCCGGGGGGAGGCGGGCATCGACTCGATGGAGCCGGCGAAGGCCGGGCCGCTGCGCGAGGAGGAGGAGCGTGCAGGGGCGCGGGAGGTCGGCGTCGACGTCGTCGAGTTCCTCGATCACCGCGACGGCGTCGTCGAGTACGGGCTGCCGCTGCGCCGGGACATCACCCGCGCGATCCGCCGGCACCGTCCCGAGGTCGTGATCGGCGGGGCATTCGACGTGCGGATGGTCGGCGGGGTGACCAACCAGGCCGACCATCGGGCGGTCGGGCTCGCCGCGCTCGACGCCGTCCGGGACGCCGGCAACCGGTGGATCTTCCCCGAGCTCGCCGCCGAGGGCCTCGAGCCGTGGGGCGGAGTCCGGTACGTCGGCCTGGGCGGTGCGCCGGAGCCGACGCACGGCGTGGACGTGACCGGCTTCGTCGACCGGGGTATCGCGTCGCTGCGGGCGCACAAGGTCTACATGGAGGGCCTCGGGGCGACGGCCTTCGATCCGGCGCCGTTCCTGACCTGGATCGCCGAGGCCGGCGGCGCCCGGCTCGGCGTGGACGCGGCCGTCCTGCTCGAAGTGCACGAGCTCGTCTCGGACAGCCCGCCACCCTGGGTGACCCCCGAGCCGCCGGCCTGACCCACCGCCGGTTGACCTCGGCGCCGTACCCGAGCGGCTGGGGGTGCGACCGTGACTGGACGGCTGGAGCGGCGGCTGGGGTTCGGCGACGCGGTCGTGCTCGGCCTCGGGTCGATGCTCGGCGCTGGAGTCTTCGCCGCGTTCGCGCCGGCCGCGGGGGCGGCCGGCAGCGGGCTCCTGCTCGGGCTCGTCGTGGCGGCCGCCGTCGCCTACTGCAACGCGATGTCGACCGCGCGGCTCGCGGCGGCTCACCCGCAGGCCGGCGGGGCCTACCTGTACGGCCGACGGCAGCTCGGCCCGACCTGGGGCTTCCTCGCCGGCTGGGGTTTCGTGCTCGGCAAGACGGCGAGCTGCGCGGCGATGGCGCTGACCGTCGGCGCGTACGCCTGGCCGGAGCACCCCCGGCCGGTCGCCTTGCTGGTCGCCGCGGTCATGACGGCCGTCAACCTGCGCGGGATCACCCGGACAACCACGGTCACCCGCTGGCTCGTCGCGGCGACCCTGCTCACCCTGGCAGCCGTCGTCGTCGGCTGCCTGGCCGGCGGCGCCGCGGACCCCGACCGGCTGCTGCCGCTCGGCGGCACCGGCCCGTACGGCGTCCTGCAGGCGGCCGGGTTGCTCTTCTTCGCCTTCGCCGGATACGCGCGGATAGCGACGCTGGGGGAGGAGGTGCGCGACCCGGCCCGGGTCATTCCGGCTGCCGTCCCGACCGCGCTGGGCATCGTCGTGGTCACGTACGCCCTCGTCGGCGTCTCGGTCCTGCTCGTCCTCGGCGCCGACCGGCTCGCCGGCAGCACCGCGCCGCTCCGGGACGCGGTGGCCGCCGGGGACCTCGCCGGGCTCGCCCCGCTCGTCCGGCTCGGCGCGGTCGCTGCGTCGGCCAGCGTCCTGCTCACCCTGCTCGCCGGGGTCGGGCGGACGGTGCTGGCGATGGCCCGGGACCGCGAGCTGCCCCGCGCCCTCGCCGCGGTCGACCCGCGCTTCTCGGTCCCGGCCCGCGCCGAGGTCGCCGTCGGCAGCGCGGTGGTCCTGCTCGCCGGCACGGTCGACTTTCGCGGCGCGATCGCCTTCTCCGGGCTCGGCGTGCTCGTCTACTACGCGGTGGCGAACGCCTCGGCGTGGACGCTGCCGGCACCCAGGCCGCGCGCCACTCGGCCGCTCGCCGCCGCCGGTCTCGCCGGCTGCCTTCTGCTCGCCGGGAGCCTCCCGCCGGCCGCCCTGCTCACCGGCGCCGGCCTGCTCGCGGCCGGCCTCCTGGCCCGAGCGGCGGTCATCCGGGGCGTCAGAAGATGACCATCAGCAGCAGGATCAGGATCACCGTGCCGATGGCGGAGACGAGCAGCGAGCCGAGGCAGCCGAGGCGGGAGGAGTAAAAGCGAGCACCCGATCGGCGTACCCGCGGACGCGCATGTCTCACTGAAGTCGTGCACGCGGGCGTACCTGATCGTTACTTGTCAGAAACGACGAGCGTGCCGTCTGATGTGTCCGGTACGCAGCACGAACAGCATCGGTCATGTCGGGAGGGCTCGGGATGCGCTCCAGCAAGCGGGTAGCAGTCCTCGCCGCCACGGTGGTACTCGCCGCCGCGGGATGCGGCGGCGGCGGGGACGACGAGGTCGGTGGGGGCGGCGGCGACCAGTCCCTCAAGATCTGGACCATCGAGGACGTCGCCGACCGGGTCGCCGCCCAGAAGAAGATGGCGCAGGAGTTCACCTCCAAGACCGGCACCAAGGTCGAGGTCGTCGCCGTCGCCGAGGACCAGTTCGACCAGCTGATCTCCTCGGCGGCCGCCGCCGACGACCTCCCGGACGTCATCGCCGCGCTGCCGCTGTCCCAGGTGCGGTCGCTGGCGACGAACGAGCTGCTCGACACCGAGGTCTCCGGCCAGATCGTCGACGAGCTCGGCCGGGACACCTTCGCCGCCCGCAGTCTCGAGCTGACCAAGGACGGCGACAAGCAGCTCGCGGTGCCCAGCGACGGGTGGGCGCAGTTGCTGGTCTACCGCAAGGACCTCTTCGAGGCGGCCGGCCTGGAGCCGCCGACGACCTACGAGACGATCGAGAAGGCCGCGCAGACGCTGCACAAGGGCGGCGTCGCGGGGATCACGCTCGCCACCACCCCGGGCGACACGTTCACCCAGCAGAGCTTCGAGTACGTGGCCGAGGCCAACGGCTGCGAGCTGGTCGGGAGCGACAAAAAGGTCACCCTCGACTCGCCGCAGTGCGTGCGCGCCTTCGACCTCTACAGCAGCCTCGCCCGGAACTACTCGGTGCGCGGCAACCAGGACGTCGACTCCACCCGCGCGACCTACTTCGCGGGCAAGGCGGCCATGGTGATCTGGTCGTCCTTCCTGCTCGACGAGATGGCCGGGCTGCGCGACGACGCGCTGCCGACGTGCCCGCAGTGCAAGGCCGACAAGGCGTACCTCGCGAAGAACAGCGGAGTCGTCACCGCGATCAAGGGCCCGGACGGGCCGCAGCCCTCGCTGTTCGGCGAGCTCGTCTCCTTCGCGACCACGAACTCGGCGCCGAAGGACTCCGCCAAGGCGTTCGTGAAGTACATGCTCTCCGACCAGTACGTGAACTGGCTGGCGATGGCGCCGGAGGGCAAGGTGCCGACGCGCCAGGGCCCGACGGCCGGCGACACCTCGTACCTGACCGCCTGGCAGGGTCTCAAGGCCGGCGTGGACACCAAGGCGCCGCTGTCTCAGTTCTACGGGCCGGAAGTGCTGAAGGCCGTGCAGGAGTCGCCGGAGACGTTCAGCCGGTGGGGTCTGACCGAGGGCCAGGGCGCGCTGGTCGGCGCCACGCTCGGGCCGCTCCCGGTGCCCAAGGCGCTGGCCGACCTGATCGGCGGCAAGGGGGACGCCACGAGTGCCGCGCAGACCGCCCAGAAGGCGGTGGAGGAGATTCAGAAGGGCCTGCCTGAGGGGCCATGACCACCACGCGGACCGGGCCCCCGACTGCCGGATCGGCGCGGACGGGGCCTGAGGAGACCAAGCGTCGACGAGGACGGGCGCCCACCCTGCGCCAGCTCGAGGCGCGCACCGGCCGGCTCCTGCTGTCGCCGACCGTGCTCATCGTGCTCGTGATCGTCATCCTGCCGATCCTCTGGGCGATCGTGCTCGCCTTCCAGCGGGTCCGGCTGCTGAACATCCGCCGGGCCAACCTGTTCAGCAACTACACGCTGGCGAACTTCGAGACCGTCTTCACCTCGCCCGGCTTCTGGGAGTCGCTGCGGACGACCCTGATCTACACGATCGGCGGCACCGTGGGATCCATCCTGCTCGGGCTGGTGGCGGCACTCGCGCTGCGCCGTCCCTTCCGGGGCCGCGGTGTGATCCGGGCGGTAATGCTGCTGCCGTACGTCACCCCCGTGGTCGCGGCGACCTTCGTCTGGACGGTGGCGCTCAACCCCAACTTCGGGATCGTGAACGCTTGGGGGACCCGGTTCCTCGGCTGGGACGAGCCGATCGCCTTCCTGTCCACCCAGAGCAGCTCGCTGTTCGGCATCCCGATCCCGACCGCGCTGCTGACGGTGATCGCCTTCGAGACCTGGCGCTACTTCCCGTTCGCGTTCCTCTTCCTGGTCGCCCGGATCCAGGCGATTCCCGGCGACCTGGACGAGGCGGCCCGGGTGGACGGCGCCACGGTCTGGCAGCGGTTCCGGTACGTGATCCTGCCGCAACTGATGCCGGTCATCGCGGTGCTCGCCGTGCTCCGCTTCATCTTCACCTTCAACAAGTTCGACGACGTCTACCTGCTCACCGGCGGCGGCGCGGGGACCGAGGTGATCAGCGTGCGGGTGTACGAGTACCTCACCGCGAACAAGGACGTCGGGCTCGCCGCCGCCCAGGCGGTCGTGCTTGCCTTGGTGCTGGTCTTCCTGATCGTCTTCTACCTGCGCAGCACCGCACGGGCCGAGCGGGCGGAGCAGGGCGGATGAGCGCCGAGACCGTGGTCCGCGGCACCGAATCGCAGGTTCCGCCCCGGGCTGCGACCGCCCGGAAGCGGCCGCAGCACACGACCGAGGAGAAGGTCTGGGGCACCCTGCGGGTGCTCACGATCGTCTTCCTGGTGCTGATCACGGTCATGCCGTTCTGGTACATGGTCGTGCTCTCGGTGCGGCCGATCGCCGAGGTCGTGCTCAACCCGGGCAAGATCTGGGTCGGTCTCTCGGAGATCACGACGGCGTCGTACCAGGCGGTCCTGCGCTCCACCGACGCGGGCGGCCAGGGCTTCATGACCTTCCTCCGCAACAGCGCCTTCGTCGCAGTGGTCACCACCGCGGTCACGCTGCTGGCCGCGATCCCGGGTGCGTACGCGGTGAGCCGGCTGCGGTTCGGCGGGCGCAAGATCGTCAGCGGGATGTTCCTGGTCGTCTACCTCTTCCCGCCGATGGTCCTGGCGATCCCGCTCTTCGTGCTCTTCACCCGGCTCGGGCTCCGGGGCAGCCTGAGCGGCCTGGCCCTGGTGTACGTGGCGCAGACGGTTCCGGTCGCCATCTACATGCTGCGCAACTACTTCCAGACGATCCCAGAGAGCCTGGAGGAGGCCGGGCTCATCGACGGGCTGACCCACTTCGGCGTGCTGAGGCGGATCAGCCTCCCGCTCGCGATCCCGTCGGTCACCGCGACCGGGCTCTATGTCTTCATGATCGCCTGGAACGAGTTTCTGTTCGCGCTGCTCTTCCTGCTGGAGGCGCCGGACAAGTGGACGGTGAGCCTTGGGCTGTCCCGGCTGTCGGGCAGCATCGAGGTGCCCAGCACGATCCTCATGGCCGGCTCGGTGGTCCTCACCGTGCCGATCGTGGTGCTGTTCTTCTTCGCCGAGCGCAAGCTCGTCGAGGGCCTGACCAGCGGCGCCGAGAAGGGTTAGCCCAGGTCGAGCGGGGAGAAGGCGGTAGCGGCCGGTTGCCCGTCACCTCGAGGGACGCGCCCCGGCCAAGCCCGGCGTCGCGGGAGCCGCCGCGCGGGCCCTGCTGGCCGCGCTGCAGCGACGTCGGCGCCGGCGCCGGTCGGGTGATCAGTGCCGGCCTCTGATGCGCCATGCTGACCGACTGTGCGAATCCTGGTCCGGATAGTGCTGAACGCGGTCGCCGTTTGGATAGCCACGCTCCTCGTCGGCGGCGTCGACGTCACCGCGCGAACCACCGCCGGCAACATCGCCACCCTGCTGGTCGTCGGCGCCATCTTCGGCCTGGTCAACGCGGTTATCAAGCCGGTGGCACAGCTCCTGTCACTCCCGCTGATCATCCTCACCCTGGGCGTGTTCGCCCTGGTCGTCAACGCGCTGCTGTTCTGGCTGACCGCCGTCGTCAGCAACGCGCTGGGCGCGCCATTCGAGGTCGACGGCTTCTGGTCCGCCTTCTGGGGTGCGATCGTTGTGGGGCTGGCCAGCTGGCTGCTGTCCCTCGTGGTGAAGGATCCCGACGACTGAGCGGACGAGATCGCGTGCCGGATGGGCCGGGCCGCGGGCCCACCGTCCGGCGGCTGCCGCGTGGGTCGCGCTTGCGGGGCTCGCGCTGACGGTCGCCGCCTCGCTCGGTGCCCGGGCCGGGGCGGTGTCCGACGCCGAGCAGGCCGTCTTCCGCTGGATCAACAGGCTGCCCGGATGGCTGGAGCGGCCGATGTGGGCACTCCAGCTGCTCGGCGTGCTGGTGACCCCGCTCATCGTCGCCGTGGTGGCGCTCTTCTGGCGGAAGTGGCGGCTGGCTGTGGCGCTGGTGCTGCTGGCGCCGCTGAAGCTGGTGGCCGAGCGCGAGGTGCTGAAGAAGCTCGTCGAGCGGGGGCGCCCGGGGCAGAACGAGCCCGGTGCGATCCTGCGCGGCGTCCCGCCCGCCGGGCTGTCGTTCCCGTCCGGGCACGCGATCATCGCCGTCGGGATCGCCACCCTGCTGTGGCCGTACCTCGGCCGCGGCGGCAGGGTCGTCGCCGCGGTGCTCGCGGTGGCGGTGTGCGTCGCCCGGGTCTACCTCGGCGCCCACAACCCGCTGGACGTCGTCGCCGGCGCGGGGCTCGGCCTGCTGCTCGGCGGACTGCTCACGCTGCTGGTCGGTCTTCCCCGCCGCCCGAGTCCTCGCCCCGGCGGTCGAGTGGACTGACCCGTTCCCCGCCGGGAGAGCGCCGGTCCCGGACCACCTCGAACGCCTCCGGCACCGCCAGCGCGAGCCCGGCGCCGATCAGCGAGCCGCCTAGCACGTCGGTCAGCCAGTGCGCGGACAGGTACGTCCGGCTGAGCGCGACCGAGGCGGCGATGAGCACGGCGCCGACCATCCAGCGCAGCCGCTTGCGACCGGTGGTCACCGCCATCACGATCCCGATCGCAGTGACCGCCGAGGCGATCGCGTGCCCGGACGGGTACGACGCCCCCGACGTCACGACCTCCGCACCGGGAGGCCGCGGCCGGTCGAGCAGCGCCTTCACCGGCCCGATCGCCAGCTCGCTGAGCAGGACCGTGGACACCCACGCGCCGAGGGCCAGCCAGTGCCGGCGCAGCGCGATGACCAGCGTCACCACTGCCCGCAGCGGCCAGGTTACATAGGTGCCGAAGGCGATGCTCAATCCCTCGGCCGCCGCCACCAGCGGCGGCCAGTGCAGCGAGACCATCAGCTCGCGGAAGCGGTCGTCGATGCCCTGCACCGGGGACGACCCGGCCGCCACGACAGCGGTCAGCGTCGCCGCGAGCACGAGCAGCACCACGCCGGCCAGCAGCATCCGCCGGCGCAGGACCGGCAGCGGCTCCGGGCCCCGATGGCCGAGGTCGAGCCCGAGCAGCGAGTGCTGGGACGCCTCACCCTCGCGCTCGCTCAAAGCTCCGTCTCCCGGCCCTCGGTCACCCGCGTGACGTACTGGTTCAGCCGCCACCTCGGCACCAGCCGCACCGCATCCCGGAGCCGGGGGAGCGCCAGCTCGGCCCGGCCGAGGCTGTCGACCGGATAGTCCAACTGCACGCACCCTCCGGGGAACGACAGGAGCACCTCCCCGGTTCCGGCCGACCACGCCGTCACATTGGGCTGCAGCCCCTCGGCCGGCAGCCGCCGGACCGGCTCCGCCACACAGCTGACCGCGACGTTCACGCTCACCGGGCCGCCGTCGGGCAGGTGAGCGCGCGCCGATCCGCGGCCGTCGCGGACCCAGGCTGCGGTGTCCAACAAGCCGCCTTCGTAGGCCCGCGGAATGCACGGGATGTACGCCGCCGTCGGCACCGCCTGCGCGTAGAGCTGGACCGCCGCGCTGGTGGGGCATCGCGGCGGCCGCACCTCCGCGGGGCTGGCGCCGAGCACGGTCTGCACGGTGAGAGTCCCGGCCACCAGCGCCGTGACCAGCGTCGCGGCGAGCAGGCCGATGCGCCGCGCCGTCCACTTCTGCACGCGCACCGGCTCCCGCGGGGGCGCGAGGTCCCGGAAACGGCGCGGCAGGTCCCGCCCGTCGGCGGCCAGCATCGTGCGCAGCTGGGAGGGCAGTGTGACGCTGGCGGTGGCTGCGCAGGCCTCGGCCAGGTCGTCGGGAGAGAAGAAGCGCAGCGCCCGCCGATAGACCGTCTCGGCGTCACTGCGCAGCGCCAGGACGAGCATCATGTTGGCGAGGTCGACCGCCTGCCGCCACGGGCTCGGGTGCACCTCGGCGAAGGCGACGTCGATGAGCAGGATCCGGCCGTCGCGGACGAGCAGGTTGGACGGCTTGATGTCGCGGTGGGCGACGCCGGCGTCCCACATCCCGCGGACGACTCGCAACCCGTCGTCGATCAGCCCGATCTCGATGACGACCTCGTCGTCGGAGATCTCCTTCGCGTTCTCGGCGAACTCCGTGACGAGCAGATACTCCCGGTCCGGGGTGAGCTCGACGAAGCCGTACGACCGGACGACCGGCAGCTCGGCGTCCCGCATGACCCGCAGCAGGTAGTCCTCGTTCTGCACCATTCGACGGACCGAGCGGAACGGCCGCTCGTCCTCCAGCCGGCCGTAGAGCAGAGCCCGGCCGAGCTTGTACCAGCGGTCGGCGCGAACGTGCTGCTGCGCGTAGAGCTTCGCGAACAGCGGCAACGGCTCCGGACGGCCCTCGACGAGCAACCGCATCGGGCTGGACCCGCCGGAGCCGGCGAGCCCGAATGGCTTGAGCTCCAGCAGCCGGACGCCGAGCTGGGTCGCCAGCGCCTTCGCGATCGCCGGCCGGCGTACGGCGAGGTCGAGGTGCGCGGAGCGGCTGCCGCGCCGCCCCAGCGGGAAGACCTCGTCCGGCACGAGGTAGCTGAACGCGGCGACGGCGACCGTGCCGCCGAGCACGCCTCCGGCCAGCGTGGCTGTCGGCGCGTTGACGCCGAGCACCGCCTTGGCGAGGGCTAGCAGGACGACCATCGCGGCTACGGTCCAGAAGGCCGCCGTCCGCTGCCGGCCGGGGCGCAGGAAGCAGAATGCGGCGCCGGTGAGGATCACCGTCAGGGACGCCGTCGAGATCGCTGGGACGCCGTAGCCGGACCAGCGCCCGGCGATGTCCACTCCGTACGGGCGGGGCTCGCTGATCAGCACCGCGAGGAGGCCCGCGGCCTCGATCGTCACCAGGATCGAGCCGAGCTGGACGAGGGCGCGCCGAAAGCGGCCCAGCGCGGCGGTCGCGACGACCGTCCCCAGCGCGATCCAGTTGAGCAGCAGCGGGCGGTCGACGAAGTCGACCGCCTTGGCCAGGAGCGAGGTGAGCTCCGTCCGGTTACCGGCGAGGAGGTCGACCGCTGCCTGGTCCAACCGCTTCATGGCCGAGCGACCCGGCAGGTACGCCAGCACCCAGATGGCCAGGGAGAGGGCGAGCCCGAAGAGCAGCGCGACGTACCGGCGGGGCCAGTGGTGTGGCAGCGGCGGCGGGTAGCCGGGCGGGCGGCGCAGGCGGGGGAGCGTGGGCGCCGGGCCCCCGGATCGGCCGGAGCGGCCGGCCGCCGATCCGCCGACGGCGAGGCCGACCGGCGGCCTCGGAGCCGTCTCCCGGGCCTCGCGGGACTGGCCGGTCTCCCGGGTCTCCCCGGTCTCCCCGGTCTCCGGGGTCTCCCGGATCTCGCGGGTTTCCCGGATCTCGCGGGTCTCCGGGATCTCGCCGGTCTCGGGGGTCTCGGGGGTCTCGCCGGTCGCCCCAGCCCGGGACGCTCGCCCGGCGTGCTCATGCGCGGACATCGGCGGCCTTCGTCAGCGGAGAAGGGAGCGGCCCGCACATCCCTGCCATCGACGTCACCGGCCACGCATGCGAACATATGTTCGGGTCGAGCGTCCGAGGATCGCGGGGGGACGCGTGACCGAGCCCAAGCCGTACGTCGCGATCGTCCGGGAGCCGGACCTGCGCCGGCTCGCCGCGGCCGCCCGCGCGATCGAGCCCGAACTGGAGCGGCTGCACTCGGTGGCCGCCGACCGACTCGACCTGCTCGCCGGGCTGTACGCGTCGCGTGCGGTCGTCGCGGACGACGAGTACGGCCGAGGAGCCGGGCTGGTCATACAGGCCGACGGGCTGCGCTGGGCCGAGCTCGACGAGCTCGCCCGGCTCGTCGAGCCCGAGCTCGACCCGAGCCGACACGCCGGCGCCGGCACCTGGCATCCGCACTGCCCGGACTGCCGCGGCGCCCTCGCCGCCGCCCGCATCCGGACGCACCGCCGCTACCGGACCGTCGGTCCCACCTGAGGCGGAGCCGCTCGTCACAGCTCGCCGAGCACGGGGGAGCCGCAGGCCGGGCACTCCCGGTCCGCCGGCCGCAGCGGACGTTTGCAGCGCGGGCAGTGGAACTCTGGCGGCCAGCCGAAGGGCACCGTCGGCGGCGTGCCGGCGACCCGGCGCCACCATCTCGGCAGTCGAAGTCCGCGCACTTCCCGAGTGTCCCGCTGGCGGATCGCACCGCCAACCATGCAGAATGATCGGCGCGACGCAGGCTCCGACCGGCGCGCGAGGCCGCTGGGGAAGGCGCACCTCGTCCGACCGGAGGTCCCTGTGCCGACTCGTGGCGTCGTCTACGTCCACTCGTGCCCACCTGCCGTGGTGCCGCATGCTGAGTGGGCGATCTCGGGCGTGCTCGGCGCCCGGGTCACCCTGACCTGGACCGCCCAGCCCGCCGCTCCAGGCCAGCTGCGCGCCGAGTGCGTGTGGACCGGCAAGGCCGGCACCGCCAGCAAGATCGCGGCGGCGCTGCGGTCGTGGTCGATGCTGCGTTTCGAGGTGACCGAGGACCCGAGCGACGGCTACGACGGCGAGCGGATCTCCTACGTCCCCGGCCGCGGCGTCTACCGCACGTCGACCGGCGCGAACGGCGACGTGGTGGTTGGCGAGGAACAGCTGCGCGCGCTCGTCGCCACCTCGCGCTCTGCGGAGGACTACGCGCACACGATCGACAACCTGCTCGGCGCCGCCTGGGACGCCGAGCTGGAGCCCTACCGGCACGCCGGCGACGGCGCCCCGGTCACGTGGCTCCACCAGGTCGGCTGACCCCTCGCGCGCCCGGCTCCTCAGAGCGGGATGTTGCCGTGGGCGCCGCGGCCGGAGGGGGCGGCGGCGAGGGCGTCGGCGAGGACGCGGCGGGTGTCGGCGGGCTGGACGACCGCGTCGACGACGCCGATCTCGATCGCCCGGTTGACCCCGCCGGCGACCTTCTCGTGCTCGGCGGCGAGCTGGGCATGCAGCGCCTCTCGCTCCCCGGGCGGTGCGGCGGCGAGCTTGCGACGGTGCAGGATGCCCACCGCCGCGGAGGCGCCCATGACGGCGACCTCGGCGTCCGGCCAGGCGTAGACCGCCGTGGCGCCGAGGGCGCGCGAGTTCATCGCGATGTAGGCGCCGCCGTAGGCCTTCCGCGTGACCAGGGTGACCCTGGGCACGACCGCCTCGGCGAAGGCGTGCAGCAGCTTCGCGCCGCGGCGCACCACCCCGTCCCACTCCTGCCCGACGCCCGGCAGGTAGCCCGGCACGTCGACGAGCACGACCAGCGGCACCCCGAAGGCGTCGCACATCCGCACGAACCGGGCCGCCTTCTCCGCCGACTGCGCGTCGAGGCAGCCGCCCAGGCGGAGCGGGTTGTTCGCGATCACCCCGACCGTCCGGCCGGCGAGCCGGCCCAGCGTCGTGACGACGTTCGGCGCCCACCTCGGGTGCAGCTCGAGGCTCGACGCGGTTTCGCCGCCATGGGCATGGTCCAGGAGTCCGGCGATCAGCGGGTGCACGTCGTACGCGCGCTTCGGGTTGTCCGGCAGCAGCTCGCCGAGGTCACGCCGGTCCAGCGAGCCGGGATCGACCCGGCCCGGCCGGGCGAGCAGCTCGGTCAGCAGCCGACCCTGGGCCAGCGCCTCGGCGTCCGACGACGCCACCACGTGCACCACCCCGGACCGGCGGCCGTGGGTTTCCGGGCCGCCGAGCCGCTCCATGTCGACGTCCTCGCCGGTCACCGACCGCACCACGTCCGGGCCGGTGACGAACACCCGCCCGCCCGGTCCCATCACGACGATGTCAGTCAGCGCCGGACCGTACGCGGCGCCGCCGGCGGCCGGGCCGAGCACGATCGAGACCTGCGGCACCCGGCCGGACGCGCGGACCATCGCGGCGAAGACCTGCCCGACCGCGTCCAGCGCCTCCACGCCCTCCGCCAGCCGGGCGCCGCCGGAATGCCAGAGCCCCACCACCGGCACCCGCTCGCGTACCGCGGTGTCGACCGCGTCCACGATGTGCCGGCAGCCCTCCGAGCCCATCGCGCCGCCCATTTTCTGCGGATCGGTCGCGTACGCGACCACCGCCGCGCCGGCGACCGAGCCGCGGACGGAGTACACGCCGCTGTTGTCCATCGGCGCGAGCGGGCGAAGCGAGCCCGGGTCCAGCAGGGCGGCCAGCCGGACGGACGGGTCGCGCCAGTCCGGTGCCTCGGTCGTGCGGTCGAGCACGGGGGTGGCCATCCGAGCGGCTCCTTCTGAGGTCAGGGCTTGCGTACGGCCACGGCGACGTTGTGGCCGCCGAAACCGAACGCGTCGGTGACGGCGGCCGGCACGGCGGTGCGGCGGGGCTCCACCCGGACGACGTCCAGCTCGACTCCGTCGTCGAGGTCGTCGAGGTTTCGGGTGATCGGGACAACGTCGTCGCGCACGGACAGCACCGTCGCGATCGCCTCCACGGCGCCTGCCGCGCCGAGGAGATGTCCGATCATCGACTTCGGAGCCGTGAGCACCGGATGGTCGCCGAGGGCGGCCCGGACCGCCTTGGCCTCCGCGACGTCGCCCACCGGGGTCGACGTCGCGTGCGCGTTGACGTGCGCGATGTCCGACCGGTCGAGGCCACCGTCGCGCACCGCGAGCGTGATCGCCCGGGCGGCGCCGCTGCCCTCCGGGTCCGGCGCGGTGATGTGGTAGCCGTCGGAGGTGATGCCGGCGCCCGCGAGCACGGCGTGCGGCCGCTTCCCGCGGGCGGCGGCCACGTCCTCCCGCTCGAGCACCAGCACGCCGGCGCCCTCACCGAGCACGAAGCCGTCCCGGCCCTTGTCGAAGGGGCGAGACGCCGCCTCCGGCTCGTCGTTGCGGGTGGACAGTGCACGCATCTGGGCGAAGCCGGCCAACGGCAGGGGGTGTACGACCGCCTCGGTGCCACCGACGACCACGACGTCGGCGCGGCCGGCGCGGATCAGGTCCAGGCCCAGCGCGATCGCCTCCGCGCCGCTCGCGCAGGCGCTGACCGGGGTGTGGACGCCGGCGCGGGCGCCGAGCTCGAGGCCGACCGCGGCGGCCGGGCCGTTCGGCATGAGCATCGGCACCGTGAGCGGCGACACGCGCCGCACGCCCTTCTCCTCCAGGATGTCGTCCTGGCCGAGCATGGTCAG